>ERZ1023617.637-NODE-637-length-10990-cov-15.205396_pt1 | contig 10990 bp, 9 predicted proteins | sample MGYA00380328_ERZ1023617 | MGnify/ENA primary metagenome ERZ1023617 (study PRJEB33179, sample SAMN07448977) | human gut metagenome | biome: Human-gut; feature: Human associated habitat; material: Faeces | host: Homo sapiens | place: India: Bhopal | collected...
TTAGTCATAAATGTCCATCAGATTTAAGTATTAAGTAATAAGTATTAAGTATTACAATCTACTATGCGAACAACTGTTTGTTTTTTTAGTCATAAATGTCCATCAGATTTAAGTATTAAGTAATAAGTATTAAGTATTACTGTCTACTAAGCGAACGACTGTTTGTGTTTTTAGTCATAAATGTACATCAATGAGCCATAAATGTTCATGAATTATTATTTTTGAATTGCCATGAATAAACCCCTTTCGGGGTTGGGCTGGCGCATGAAGCAATGTTTAGACATAAATGTACATCAGATTTAAGTATTAAGTATTACAATCTACTAAGCGAACAACTGTTTGTGTTTTTAGTCACAAATGTCCATCAGATTTAAGTATTAAGTATTACAATCTACTAAGCGAAAGACTGTTTGTATTTTTAGTCAAAAATTGCCATCAATGAGCCATAAATGTTCATGAATTATTATTTTGAATGTCCATGAATAACCCCTTTCGGGGTTGGGCTGGCGCGAGAGATGTTGATGGAAAAATATAAGGTATATATATAGGAACGCGCGCGCGAGGAGATAAGTAAGTATTTCCAATACAGCTCGCGCCAACCTTACCTCGTTAGGGGTAAAGCTGGCGCGTGAAATATTAATTAATTCTTACTCAAATAATCAAATACTGGGGTTTACTTGTGAGCCTATTTTACTATGACAGTCTGAAGACTATTATCTTACAAAAAAGGTTTCGACCAATAAATATAGCTGTTCTTCAGTTAATTTATCAGTTCAAAAAAAGAGACTCCTCTCCTTGCATCCCAGGACAAGCGACCGATTTCCTTGTCCCAAAGCATTATTTTCAATGAACTTGCTATCATGACTTCTTATGTCTAATTCGTTGGACTTTCTTTTCTTCCTTTACAAGGTATGCAGATGGTGGTAATTCTGGCATCAGTTCGTCAAGTGCATCTATCTGATCTATTGCCTTCAGCAATAAAAGGAAGGTACCGAGCGACACATTGCCTGATGTACCATTCTCGAACTTATGAATGGTGGTGATTGTAATTCCCGATTGTTCAGATACCTCTTTCTGCGTCATATTGCTACGCAGACGGTAATCCTTGAATCTTGCACCAAGAAGTTTTACCAATTCTGGTATAGAATACTCGTAATAATCAATCATAATTCATTTTTTAATTTATACTATAGTATAAGTTATATTTGTTTTATAGTGTTATATTATATTCTGCTTATATTTAAGAACGCAAAAATACTCATTTATTTTCAATTTCTTCAAACACCTTGAAGAAAAGCTGATTTTTGCATACTTTTCGACCTTACGAATGATATAAATTGCCATCAATGAGGCATAAAATAGAATTAAGTAATATGATTTAAGTATTAAGTAATAAGTATTAAGTATTACAATCTACTAAGCGCTGTTTGTGTTTTTAGTCATAAATTGCCATCAATGAGCCATAAATGTTCATGAATTATTATTTTTGAATTTCCATGAATAACCCCTTTCGGGGTTGGGCTGGCGCATGAAGCATTGTTTCGACATAAATGTCTTTGTTTTTAAGTCAAAAATGTCCATCAATGAGTCATAAATTGCCTGGAATAATGGTTTTGAAGGTCATAAATTGCCATCAATGAGGCATGAATTACCTTTAACAAAGAACTTTGCTGAACCTGCTTCTGTTAAACGCTTATCACTCGCATGAACATGCATGGCTTCTACAATGCAATGAGAAGTAAAATATAAGTAGTAACCGCATATCATGAAAACGAAATACTTAGGCATATAAGTCCTCCAACGTTTTTTTATTCTTTTCTAAATATTCCTTTACTATATTTATTTCTACATCATCCATCGTAGTTTCTAACACCTCACCTTGCGGTGATAAAACTAAAGCATGATGCGGTTCTCTTAGATTCAATATGCGCATGTTTGAATTCTCTGTCTTTGTAAATACGTATCCACAGACAATCATATCCGCAGAAGTGCATATTTGGGCTATTTCTTCATTAGTCATCGTTTGCTATTTTAATGGTTCGTATATTCTTGAGAAATGTTTTAGGATTGATGTAGAGATTTCGAAGAATTGGGATTAGGTCTATATACTCTTCTGTTATTCCTATTCCTTCATAATCTGCCATAACTACTAAATAACCATCATCCCAAGTTTTTACTTCAGTGTATTTTTTGAGTATTTTAGGACTGCGGAAACGAATGTTATAACCAGCATATTTAAATGAAGTCATTTCGCCTTGATTTGACAATATTGCTTGTGTTGCTTTTGCAGTATTCATAATTACCTCCCTTCTGTAATAATAATTAGAAAGATTGTTATGCAAAAATAGAGAATTTAAATAGAACACGCAAGGTGTTGGATAGTAATTAAATTGGAGTTTTATTTTCAAAAGGGTGGATGTACGTGGATTGATTGGAAATGTTCTGAAACTTTGCTATTCTTGAGATCTCAAAGATCTATTATAACTTAAGTAATATGCAAAAAAAATAACTTGTGCAACTTTTGACGGGATCTCCTTAATAATAGCAAGTTATTCGTTTTTTGTCAAAAATGTCCATCAATGAGTCATAAATGTTCATGAATTTTTATTTTTGAATGTCCATGAATAACCCCTTTCGGGGTTGGGTTGGCGCATGAAGCAATGTTTCGACATAAATGTCCATCAGATTTAAGTATTAAGTAATAAGTATTAAGTATTACAATCTACTAAGCGAACAACTGTTTGTGTTTTTAGTCATAAATTGTCATCAATGAGGTATGAATTGCCTGGAATTGTAGTTTTGAATTTCCATGAATAACTCCTTTCGGGGTTGGGCTGGCGCGAGAGATGTTGATGGGGAAATAGAGGTATATATATAGGAACGCGCGCGAGGGATGATCATATTTAAGGTTATGGGTGTTCATGATAATATTCGTTTAAGTGTCATAAAGTTACGCCAAATTGGGTAAGAGAATTAAGCCTAATTGGGTAATAGCGATATTTTATATCGTTAACAATACTGCCTTTTCTATGCTCTTAACTGCGTATATGTGGGTTACATTTTTCGCTTTACTTCCCCTCAAAATCATTAGAACTATCTTTTCATTTCCTTTTTAAAAAGAAGCAAATCATGAAATGCAATAAAAAAGTTGTATTTTTGCACACTGTATGTCTAATTCTTCTTTAGGATGGAAAATAAATGTTCTATCTGACAGAACTTGTTTAGGCACAAGGTTTGCATGTAGGTAAAAACTATGTGTGGCTTTTGGGAAGCAAAAACACAGGTATACAATTTTACTCTATATACATATAGCAAACAATAGCACAATCTTTTGCGCGTAGCCTTTTACCATGCAGCGCACCGATAATTCACGAATATGAACATGAACGATAATAATCAAACTCCATTTTCGCTTGTAGCCGACTTCGAAGGCGATATGAGCGCATTGTTGCAAACTCCCTTTAAGGGTAAACTGCCTGTGTTGGCACTGCGCAACATGATGCTCTTCCCTGGGGTAGTAGGCACGGTTACTGTTGGCCGTGCTATGAGTCTGAAGGTGGTGACACAATCGCTCAGCAAAGGCACTCTTATTGCCGTAGCTGCTCAGAAAGACGGTGAGGTGGATGACCCTAATCGTAACGACTTATACGACGAGGGCGTGGTGGCTCGCGTTATGCGTGTGATTGAAATGCCAAACCACACAAGCACTGCTATTTTGCAAACTTATGGTGCTATTAAACTGGGCGCTATTAGCAAACGAGGCGGTGTGATGCGTGTGGAGGCTGAACCTGTTGCTGAGGATTTGACTAAACAGGATGACGAGGATTACAAGGCTTTGGTGGATTCTTGCCGAGACCATGTGGTGCGTTTGCTGAAATTGGGCGAAGGCATTCGCTCGGAAGAGGCTACCTTTGCTTTGCGCAATATCAAGCACCCAGTGTTCTTGCTGAACTTTATCTGTTCGAATATGCGCTTGGAACAGAATGAGCGCTATGACTTGTTTACGCAGCACAATATATATGAACGCGCGATGATGTTGCTGAAACTGTTGAGCCGTGACTGCCAGTTGGCTGAACTGAAACGCAATATCGAAACACAAACGCGCCAAGAACTCGAACAGCAACAACGTGAGTACTTCTTGCACCAACAAATTCGTAATATTCAGAGTGAGTTGGGCGAGGATAACGAAGGGGATGCTGCTGAATTGGAGAAGAAGGCTGAGGGTATGGACTTGCCCGAAAAGGTGCGCGAGATTTTTAAACGCGAACTTAATAAGTTTAAGCGCGTTAATCCGCAGTCGCCTGATTATGGGGTGCAACTTACTTACTTGCAAACCATGCTTTCGTTGCCTTGGGGCATCCAAACCGAGGATAACTTGAACATTAAGAATGCAAGTCACATTCTTGACCGTGACCACTATGGCATGGAGAAGGTGAAGGAGCGCATTCTGGAACATCTTGCTACTTTGCGCTACCGCCAGTCGGAGAAGGCTCCTATTCTTTGTTTGGTAGGTCCTCCGGGTGTTGGTAAGACTTCATTGGGACGCAGCATTGCCGAGGCTATTGGTCGTAAATATGTGCGCATCTCTTTGGGGGGTGTACACGATGAAGCTGAAATTCGCGGTCATCGCCGTACGTACGTTGGGGCTATGCCTGGACGTATTGTAAAGGCTATGATTAAAGCGGAGTCTAACAATCCGCTCTTTGTGCTTGATGAGGTGGACAAGGTTTCGGAGAACAACTACAATGGCGACCCGAACAGTGCCTTACTGGAGGTGCTTGACCCTGAACAGAATAGCAGTTTCCACGACAACTATTTGGACTTGGACTATGACCTTTCGAAGGTTTTCTTTATTGCTACTGCCAATAGTTTGCAAACTATTCCCCGTCCCCTACTCGACCGTATGGAGGTGATTAACGTGGAGGGGTATCTTACGGAGGAGAAAAAGGAGATTGCACGCCGACACCTTATTCCTAAAGAACAAAATGAATATGACTTTGGCAAGGATGGTAAGTTGAAGTTTACGCCTGCTGCCATTGAGTTTATTATTGAAAAATATACGCGCGAAAGTGGTGTGCGTCAGCTTGAGAAGCAGATTGACAAGATTTTCCGCAAGGTGGCTTATCTCACTTCGACGAGCGAGGATGGTGAAATGCCTTTTGCAGGCAAGAGCATTAAGCCTGCTGATGTTGAAACGCTATTAGGCAAGCCTTTGTTTAGTCGCGATAAATATCAAGGCAATAAATATGCGGGCGTGGTAACGGGCTTGGCATGGACGGCTGTTGGTGGCGAAATTTTGTTTATTGAAACCAGTGTGAGCCGTAGCAAGGGTGGTAAACTTACGCTTACGGGTAACTTGGGCGATGTGATGAAGGAGAGTGCCGTATTGGCATTGGAATATATCCGCGCACATGCTGACACGTTGGGTATTGACCACCGCGTGTTTGACCACTGGGGTGTACACATTCACGTGCCTGAGGGTGCTACGCCTAAAGATGGTCCTTCGGCTGGTATCACAATTGCTACTTCGATTGCCTCGGCTTTGACGCAACGCCGTGTACGCGACCATATTGCTATGACGGGCGAGATTACGTTGCGTGGCAGAGTGTTACCTGTTGGCGGTATTAAAGAGAAAATTTTGGCTGCCAAACGTGCTGGCATTACTGATATTATGATTTCGGAAGAGAACCGCAAGGATATTGAAGAAATCAATGAGAAGTATGTGGATGGATTGACTTTCCACTTTGTTGAGGATGTGCAAGACGTGTTACGCTTTGCCTTGCTCAAAGAGAAGGTGGAGGGTGCCATCGACTTGAACCAAGCGCTCGATGAAGGTAATGCGAACGAACAATCATCTCTAAAAGACACTAAAAGCGATGTGGCCGTTAGGCTATTGAAGGAAAAAGAATGAAATACGAACTGCAACATACTGACGGCGCTGCACGTGCCGGACTGATTACGACAGACCATGGACAAATTCACACGCCTATATTTATGCCTGTGGGCACTTTGGGCAGTGTGAAGGGGGTGCACTTGCACGAGATTAAGGACGACATCAATGCCGAAATTATCTTGGGCAACACGTATCACTTGTACTTGCGTCCTGGACTCGAAATATTAGAGAAAGCTGGCGGTTTGCATAAGTTTAATGGTTTTGACCGTCCGATGCTTACTGACAGTGGGGGGTTTCAAGTGTTTTCGCTTTCGGGCATTCGCAAACTCTCGGAGGAGGGCTGCGAATTTCGTTCGCACATTGATGGTAGCAAGCACTTTTTCTCGCCTGAGAGGGTGATGGACATTGAGCGAACGATTGGTGCCGACATTATGATGGCATTCGACGAATGTCCTCCGGGTACAGCTGACTATGCGTATGCTCGCAAGAGTTTGGACTTGACGCATGGATGGATGAAGCGTTGCTGGAAACGCTTTCATGAAACGGAACCGAAGTATGGCTACAGTCAGGCTCTATTCCCTATTGTGCAAGGTTGTGTATATAAAGACTTGCGACAGGAGAGTGCCAAGTTTATGACGGACTTGGGTGCTGAGGGGTATGCCATTGGCGGATTGGCTGTGGGTGAACCTGCTGAGGTGATGTATGACATGATTGAGGTGGTGAATGACATTTTGCCAACTGACCGTCCGCGTTACTTGATGGGTGTGGGTACGCCTGTTAATATTCTTGAGGGTATTGAACGAGGTGTGGACATGTTTGACTGTGTTATGCCTACACGCAACGGACGAAATGCTTGCCTGTTTACTGCCGAGGGCATTATCAATATGCGTAATGCTAAATGGGCTGACTGCTTTGAACCTGTTGACCCCATGGGACATTGTTTTGCCGATGTGCAATATACGAAAGCTTACTTGCACCACTTGTTTAAAGCGAAGGAATTGTTGGCTATGCAAATTGCCTCAATCCACAACCTGAGTTTCTACCTCTGGTTGGTGCGTGAGGCACGCAAACAGATTTTGGCGAACAACTTTGGTCCGTGGAAACGCGAGATGGTTGAAAAACTGAGCCGCAAGCTCTAAGAATGGTCACATGTTGAAAAAGTTTTTTGAAAAAATAAAGAACTACTTGCTACTCCCTGCCCGACAAAAGTCGAGCGGGGAGTTGGCGGTTGCTGATAGGGATGCTCAAACAGCGTCTGCTAAACCAAAGGATAAGCATGGACATAAGCCTTTGCTTGGTAGATTGGACCGTTACATCATCGTTAAGTTTATCAGCACTTACATCTTTCTCATTGCCATCATTATTGTGATTGCGGTGATTTTTGACTTTAACGAGAACATTGACAAACTCACGCAGAGTCATGCCTCGGCTCTGAAGATTGCGCAATATTATGGCAACTTTGTGCCTTACTTTGCCAACCTTTTTAGTCCGCTCTTTGTGTTTATTGCCGTTATCTTCTTTACCTCGAAATTGGCTGACAAGAGCGAAATTATTGCAATGAAGAGTACGGGCATGAGCTTTAAGCGATTGTTGAGACCTTACATGTTTACGGCTGCGTTGATTGCTGCCAGTACTTTTGCTTTGGGAGCTTATGTCATTCCGAAGAGTAATGTGGCACGTGTGAACTTTCAGAATCGTTACATCAAGAAGAAGACTGACATTACGTCGGTGGACAATGTGCAGATGCAAGTGGACACGGGTGTTGTGGCTTACATTACGCACTTTGACAATGTGACGAAAAGTGGCTATGGTTTCTCGCTCGATAAGTTTGTGGAGAAGAAGTTGGTGTCGCATCTCACGGCACAAAGCATTCAATATGACACGTTGTCGGATCATCGCTTTTCGTGGACGCTGCGTTCTTACGAAATTCGTACGCTTAAGGGTATGCGTGAGGTGTTGAAACGTGGCGAACGCATTGACACGACGATTGTGATGGAGCCGAAGGACTTCTTTTATGTGCGTGACCAGGAGCAGACGCTTACGTTGCCTGAGCTGCGTGAGTTTATTGACAGACAGAAGTTGCGTGGTGTGTCGAACATTAGTAAGTATGAAGTGGAATACTACAAACGTTTTGCAATGCCCTTTGCTGCTTTTATCCTTACGATTATAGGTGTATGTCTTTCAAGCCAAAAACGTAAGGGGGGTATGGGTATTAGTTTAGGTGCTGGATTGGCATTGAGTTTTGCTTATATTCTGTTTCAAACAATTTCTGCCTCGTTTGCTAATAATGCGGGACTGGATGCTTCGGTTGCAGTGTGGATTCCCAACGTGGTGTTTGCTATCATTGCTTTGGTGCTTTACCGTCGCACACCACAATAAAAAGGGGGTTAAATTCATAATCCCTAAACACAAAAACTAAGAATTATAAATGAACAACATAGAAAACTCTCCCGAAAAGGCACCTGAGGTGTTTTTTGAAGATCTTGACCTGTCGGACAATGTGCTGGATGCGCTTTATGACATGCGTTTTGAAAAGTGTACACCCGTTCAGGCTAATTGTATTCCACCTATACTTGAGAACCGCGATGTGCTGGGTGTGGCACAAACGGGTACGGGTAAAACGGCTGCTTACTTGTTGCCTTTGCTCACTTTGATGGAACGCGATGAACATCCTGCAGATGCCGTGAACTGCTTGGTGATTGCTCCAACGCGCGAATTGGCAAGACAGATTGACCAGGCTTTACAGGGTTTTGCTTATTACACCCATGTGAATGCGGTGGCTGTGTATGGGGGTAATGATGGGGTGCGCTTTGAACAAGAACGTAAGTCGCTGCAAGCGGGTGCTGACATTGTGTTGGCTACACCTGGACGACTGATTACGCACTTGCAATTAGGCAACTTGGACCTGAGTCGTACGACGCACTTGGTGCTTGACGAGGCGGATCGTATGCTTGATATGGGATTTGCTGAGGACATTCTTTCGATTGTGAAACAAATGCCTGAGCACAGACAAACGATTCTCTTTTCGGCGACGATGCCTCCTAAGATTGCAGAACTGGCACGAACGGTGATGCACAACCCTGTTGAGGTGGAGATTGCGGTGTCGAAACCTGCCGAAAATATTAAGCAGAGCCTTTATGTTTGCCACGAAAGTGACAAGGCGATTATCTTGAAAAAGATTTTTAAAGAGCAGCCTCCCAAGCGTGTTATTTTGTTCTGTTCATCGAAACAGAAGGTGAAAGAGTTGGCGATTGTGTTGCGACGGAGTGGGTTGAATGCTCGTGCCATGCACGCTGACCTTGCACAAAGTGAACGTGACGAGGTGATGAATCTGTTCAGAGCTCATCAGGTGGACTTGCTTGTGGCTACAGACATTGTGGCGCGTGGCATTGACATTGACGACATTACAATGGTGATTAACTATGATGCACCACATGACGCTGAGGATTATGTGCACCGCATTGGACGTACAGCACGTGCTGGACGTGAAGGTAGCGCGGTGACTCTGATTGGCGAAAAGGATTTGTTGGCTTTGTCGAACATTGAACGTACATTGAAGATTAAAATTCCACGTGCTGAACTGCCCGAAGGGGTACGTCCGCCACAAACTGAGCCTCAGCATGGACGTGGAGGTGCGCGAGATGGCAAACAGGGTGGTCGAGGTGCTAAGAATGGTCGTGGAAGGAATAAGAACTCCCAAACTAAGGGGGACGCTACCCATAAGGGAACTAAGACGAACGATGGGAAACAACGTCGTAACAACCACCACCAAAGTTATAAGCAAGGGGGTAAGCCGCATGGCAAGACTGATAACCGCCCTGCTGCAAAGCAACGTCCACCTAAGGCTGGGAATGGTCGCAAACCTGAGTAACAAGTTTTTGTTGCAAGAAGACTTTGTCATAAAATGCTTTTTAAAAGACGTTTTGTGACAAAGTCTTCTTGCGAAAACGAACTTGTGCTATGCTTTGGAGGGACTTCTCTATGCTTTTTGAAATTCTTTATGCTTAACCAAGCCTCAAAATGAAGTCGTCTAAACTTTTATGAAGTTCAAGATTTGCCTTTATTTTTGAAGCGATTTTGGGCATTGAAGAGGGAGTGTAGCGAGCTACACGACCGATGAAAGGTCAAAAAGCGGTCAAAAAGAAAGGTAAAGATTGAATTTAGAAGAGATAAAAGTTTAAATCTAATCTTCGTCAGAAAAGTTTAGACGACTTCTATTCTACGCCCCATTCGATGTAAACTTCTTGGTCTATTGTTGACGATGAAGAAAACGTAGGTATTTTAGATTATAACGAAAATAATCCAGTACCTTGGAGAGTAGAGGAAAACAGTGGTGACGAACTAAAATATGGTCATTGGGAAAACTAAAAATCGAGAAAGATAATTCGATTCAACCTTACCGATAAGCAAATTATGGACGATTATGCAATCCGCTTTATAGTGGATTTCTGGCTATCACAACGGATCTGCTCCTTCTATTCTGCAATCTTTGGTTACTCATCATCCCTATCCTCAATTGGACATTCTTGACCATCCATAAGAAAAGTTAGTAACACGCAAACTACTGACCTTTTTACTTTTATTCATGGCAATTAACGACCTTAAAAATACAACGTCAATGAAAACGGCTGTTCGCCTAGGCCCAATAGCACACCTACGGCGTGCGAAGTTTGGTTTTATTGCATACCTGGCTAGCATATATCACCCCCTAACGGGGTGAGGTTGGCGCATGAAATCTTGATGATTTAGTGTCTGCTAAATTAAGGTGTATAACGAAGAACATGGCTGTTTATAGTGATGCGCATCTGAATGTTTACGATAAGCAGACATACTTTTCAGCACAAAAACCTCGAAATAGTTACGGTTTCCCATGGAAATCTATCAAAATTCAATACATTTCCACAACTTATCAATACATTTTTATATCTTTACATAAAATAAGCTGCGGTTCAGCATAACATTTAATGCAAGCTGACAATTGCAGACTTATTCAGATTACTATCTATGGCGTATGAGAAAAAACACTCAGGCCCAATAGCTTATAACGCGAGTTCGAGATAATATTCTAAAAAGTAAAGAGCAGAAAAACATCCAACC
>ERZ1023617.641-NODE-641-length-10879-cov-34.915188_pt1 | contig 10879 bp, 9 predicted proteins | sample MGYA00380328_ERZ1023617 | MGnify/ENA primary metagenome ERZ1023617 (study PRJEB33179, sample SAMN07448977) | human gut metagenome | biome: Human-gut; feature: Human associated habitat; material: Faeces | host: Homo sapiens | place: India: Bhopal | collected...
AAAGGATAGCATAAGTCTGGGGCTTTTTCTATACACTGATTTATTTTCCGCTTACGTTAGTTTGAGTCTGTTGCGGCGGAACGCCGCATCTGAGTCTGAGAATAACCCGGATACCAAAAGAAGCTGCCGCATTAAGCAAACACCTGCATAATGCGGCAGCCTCTTTAAATTGTGCCCCGCTTATGCGGGAAAGACTTCATTTGGTGGAGAAATTCATGTACAGCAACAGGATCACCCCCGCGCGTGCGGGAAAGATTATGCCCTTTCCTTGATTCCATTTTACCATAGAACATTTTTTCGTCAAGTCTGTGAATCAGTTTGGATCAGCCTTCATTTTTCTTGAAGTTTTCTGCTTGGGCCATGACCTTTTCAAAGACTTCTTCATCCCATTCCGGCGGATAGCCGTTTTCATAAAGCAGGACGGTTAAGTCCATGTTCAGCTGATTCTTTATATCATCGCGTACAGACCAGTCGGCAAAGCGGGCTTTATCATCTACCAGTTCCTTTATCTTCTTCGCCAGGACGATGCATTTTTCGTCAGCATAGGGGAAATCATGGTCATCCCGGACTTTGACCAAGATGTCATAAAACGCCTTTTCTTCAAAAGTAATCCCCATATTTTCAAACGATTCTTTGTCCCCTTTCAGGTCTTTCATAATATGAATTAATTGATCTGAAAGGTCATCGACAAAGTCAGCCACAACTTCACTGGTAAAAACGAGTTTATCCCGGCTGTTATACTCATCGACGACTTGGCGCAACCGTTCATCGAATTCAATGGCTTTTACTTTATTCGTGCGCCCATAGTCAGCAATAGCCCTCCTCAAAAGCTTCAGCAAGGCATTGAACTTCGTGATAGGCAGTTTTACCTTCTTTAGCTTATCCAAAAATTCATCACTGAACAAATCAATCGACTTTTGCGGGTCCACAATATTTTCAATGCCCGTACAGGTGATGGCCTTTCTGACCATCCCTTCGACGACATGGTTCATGATTTCAGCATCAGGTGCCGTGCCTTTCGTCTGCTTATAAATGATAGACCGGATAGCCAGATAAAACTGTGCCGTTGCCGTTTCTTTATCGGTCAACTCACCGGAAGGAAAGCAAATCTGATAGGCGCTCTTCAATCTCCGGGACAGCCCCATGAACCGCGTCTGCATCTCTTTGCTCGTCTGTACATACTCAGCCGCATCATTCAGACAATTCAGCCGATCTAGTGGCTTGCCATGATAAAACAAGGTAGCATCGAAGGAGGAGAGCAAGTCATCGATCATGGACAAATAATTCCTAAAAATGGATAGGGAGACATTCAGCTCATCGACGGGATTTTCCTGGGGACCGCCGTACTTCTTGACAGCGGCCATCATATCATTTTTAATGCCGATATAATCGACGACCAAGCCTTTGTCTTTCCCATCAAAGACGCGGTTGACCCGGGAAATGGTTTGAATCAGCGTATGTTTCTGAAGCGGTTTGTCAATGTACATTACGGTAAGGGAAGGAACGTCGAATCCCGTAATCCACATATCGACGACGATGGCGATTTTGAAATTCGAGTCATTATTTTTGAACTGCTTATCGAGCATATTCCGATACTCTTTCGTTCCGCAGGTATCATACAGTTCTTTTTCATCATTCTGCCCCTGCGTGGCTACCAGATTGATTTTAGGAAGTGCCACCAGCTGATTCAGCTGTTCCCGTGTCAATTTTGATTCGTCTTCCGCCTTGCGCGGGATACGCCAGTCCGGCCGGATTGTTTCTATCTCTTTCAAAAGCTGGAACGCATTTTTCCTGTCCGAACAAACAATCATGGCCTTTTGCACGACATCCGGCTTTTCTGCACAAAGCGCTTCATAATGAGCGACCATATCAGCGGCCAGTTTTTTTATCCGTTCCGGATGCCCCAGTATCGCCGACATGGTACTCATGGCGCGTTTGCTGGCCTCTACCTGCTCTGGATTGGCCCCTTCTTCCACGCATTTTTCATAATATTTTTCGATTTCTTTCGCCTGCTCATCGGAAAGAATGACCCGCGCCAGACGAGGTTCATAGGCAATGCGGACGGTAATCCCATCGTCACTGGATTCCTTCATGGTATAACTATCGACGACCGGACCAAAAACGGCTACCGTTTCATCAATCGGCGTTCCTGTAAATCCGCAGTACGTCGCATTGGGGAAGCTGTCCCGGAGATACTTGGCAAAGCCGAAGGTCGTATACACGCCAGACGCATTTTTCTTCAGTTTCGAGCCAATATTTACCTGCGTCCGGTGTGCCTCATCGGAAATACAGATGATATTGCTTCGGTCCGAAAGAAGTCCCGTATCTTCACAGAATTTTTGTATCGTCGTAACATAGACGCCGCCGCTAGGCTTGTCTCGAAGGGTCTTTTCTAAATCGTTACGGCTTTCGATGCTCCTGACATCGGTCTGATGGAGATAGCGCTTAGCCGTGACAAATAATTCGGAAGTCTGTGTGTCCAGGTCGTCCCGGTCTTCCAGCAGGATTATGGTCGGACTCCTGAAAGTTTCGGCATCGCGAAGCATAATCAGCCGGGATAAAAACAACATGGCATAGGTCTTGCCACAGCCCGTCGCGCCAAAATAGGTCCCGCCCTTGCCGTCACCAGCAGGCCGCATATGTTGTTTGATATGGGCCAGCATTTTTTCTGCTGCAAAAAATTGAGGATACCGGCAGACTATGACTTCATCCTTGGCGCTGTCATCCGGGTAGAAGACAAAGTCCCGCAGTATTTGGAGTATACGGTCTTTGGCAAAAGCCCCTTCTATCATCGTCATGAGCGAACTGATGCCATGAGCGACTGTATCGGTATCATTGGCCTTATTCCAGGCATAATAAAACCGGTAGGGCGTGAAGATACTGCCTAGTCTCGTATTGGCCCCATCACAGATGACCGATAAAAAGCAATACTTCAACAGATTCGGGATATCCCGCTGGTAACGGATGGTGATTTGCTCCCAGGCGTCATGAATCGTTGTGTCTTCTTCAATGGCCGTCTTAAATTCCCAGATGCTGACGGGAATCCCGTTGATGAACAAAAGCAGGTCCGGCCGGCGACGCCGTTTCCCCTGCACGGAATACTGGTTCACGACGCGGAAAATATTATGTTCCGGATGTTCAAAATCAATGAAATCAATATGGACGGGCAATTCACCTAAACGATCACGGACCAGGTCAAAGCCTTCCACGACCAGCCAGAAGGCCTGCCGGTTGGCCGCATAGAGCGGAGCCGAAGGAATCAAGCTCAACATGTTCACGATTTTCTTCATTTCTACGTCGCTGAGGTGCTTGTCCTGATACTTGCGAGTTAGAAAAGCACGAAGGTCCTCTTCCAGAAGGACCGTATCCAGTTCGCGGTGAATGGCTTCGCCGCAAGTGTATTCGTACTCCTGTTGTCGGAAGAGTTCGATAATAGCCTGTTCCAGTTCAGCTTCTGTAAATTTCCCTTTCGTGAAAAAATAGTCCATCGTCTCATCCCCTTTTTAGACCCGGCCTTCGTCCAGCGAGCCTTTAATCAATATTGGGCATATGTTTTTGATACGTTCCCTGAGGCGATTTCCAATTGATTTTCGCTCAACATACGTCTTATAAATATCAACAATTGCACGCTGTTTATCTATTGACGGAACTGGTATTTGCGTTTCATAGAAACGATCTAAGTCAAGGTTTGAACGAATGCTTGAATCACTCATAAACCAACCTCGACGATCACTCTCTGATCGCGAAAACCACATCATGAAATATTCAGGTAGGACACAATTTTTGTTTACCTCAAATACTGTATAAGCGGGTGAAACAATGATAGGTTGACCTGAATTTTGAAGCGCTATACGGATACATTTATCTCTTCCCGTTTGCATACCACTATAAGCAATTTGTTCTTTTTCAACCACCTTATAGCGACGAAGATTAACATTGGTAGTATTTGCGACTGTTGGCATAAACTGTTTATTTATATTGATGCCTTTAACATCGTCTATAGCTCCATCATCGTTTCGTCTATCTATTTCCGTAAGAAGCTCACCAACAGCAATCATCTTAGCCTTATGCTTTTCTTTATCCAAAATAGAATCAAATACAACCTTCAAATCTTCCAGCCCCTGCTCATAGCTCTGCTGGTTGGCCAGCATGGCCTGATAGACGTCTACATACTTCTGCTGAATAGCAAGGGGCGGGAGATATAGTCCCATTTCACACAAAGCATCCCACGAGAATACCTCTGTTGAACTTCCCCAAGATTGAAAACAGGCTTTCCTATCCCACTCATCACGGTTAAAGTGCAAAAATAGATACTCGTCCATAACAACAGACTTCATTTGGGGCTTTACTCGAAACGCGATATTATTCCAACTAATCAGAAAGGCTGTGTCCGTCCGGTTATAGCCGAATCCTATTTTTTTCCCGTGAGTTCGAGGATTGAATACAAATTCATGGGGATGAACCACGAGGAATTTGCTAAGATCCGTATTCTTTATATCTGCCTTTGTCGGAATTATCTCTTTTGTTATTGTCATCCCTCGAACACTATCGGGCCCATATTCCAATTTTTCATTTGTTTCAGTTGTAAGTTCTAACAACTCCCCTAACTTATATTTAGTCAATGCCATAGCCAATCCCCCTGAATGCGTCTTCGAGCATTTTCTGTGATTTCTTCTCCGTCTTTAAGACTTCCTGCATTTCTGCTTGAATACGGGCCATTTCTTTTTCATAGTCAATATCCAAATCGTGGTCGATGAACTCGATATATTTACTGGGTGCAAGTGAGTAGTCCTTTGCGGCAATTTCATCCAGCGTGACGGACTGGCAGAATTCAGGCACATTCTGGTAGAGAGTGGTGTCTTCCGACTGCCAATTATGATAAACTTTCTTTACCTTGGCAATTTCTTCATCGGTGAGAATCGTCTTCTTTTTCTTCTTGCCCTTGTCGATGACGATTTCTTCAATATGCTGATTCCACGTCCGAAGGTCCATGAACAACACCTGATTTCTCCGGTCCCGGACAGCTCGGCCATGGACCATACCGGCGTGCTTGTTCATATTGATGATCCACAACGTTACGGATATATCGGTCGTATAAAACATGTCGCGAGGCAATACAATGATGGCTTCTACCAGGTCTTTATCGAGGATAGCCTGGCGGATCGTCTGTTCATCGCCACTGGCATTTAGCGCGCCATTGGCCAGCAGAAAGCCGGCAATGCCGTGGCTAACATCCAGTTTTGAAATAATATGTTCAATCCAGGCGTAGTTGGCATTGGCTACGGGCGGCATGACCTCGCCATAGCCTTTGAAACGCGGATCATTCGTGAGTTCCTTTTCGGTACGCCAATTTTTGAGATTAAAAGGCGGATTGGCCATGACATAATCGACTTTCTTATCTTTATGAAGGTCCTCAGTAAACGTAGAGGCGTTCTTTTCTCCCAAATTATGCGCAATCCCGCGGATAGCCAGATTCATCTTACAAAGCCGCCACGTATCGGCATTGCTTTCCTGGCCGATAATAGAAATCTGCTGCCTGTTGCCCTGATGCCGGTCTACAAATTTCATGGACTGGACAAACATGCCGCCACTGCCACAACAAGGGTCATATACGACGCCGCTATACGGTTCTATCAGTTCGGCAATGAGTTTGACCGCACAAGACGGCGTATAGAATTCACCGTCTTCTTTCGTGCCCGAAGCGGCATAGGCCTGAAGAAAATATTCGTATACCCGCCCGATGAGGTCTTCTTCATGAAAACGGTTTGCATCAATCTGATTGACATTATCGATCAAGTCTTTAAGTTTAGCCGTCGTAGCGCCCAGCGTGGCAAAGAAGGTGTAGACAGGATTACCGTCTTTATCCCGCGAAGACAAAGCCCCCTGCAGAGAGGGATTTATTTTTTCTATATCTGCCATCGCCGTATCCAGGATAACAGCAATATCATTATCGCCGGCATGGGCCACGATATAGGACCAGCGCGATGTCTCATTGAGATAGAATACATTGACAGCGTTGTAAGAAGAGGTCTTTTCTTTAACGACGTTGAACAAACCTTCATTAAAACCGTACTGCTGTTTTAGTTCTTCATACCTTTTTTCAAATTTATCGCCAGCAAACTTCAAAAATACGAGAAAAATGACAGCATCTCTGTTTTTTTCTGTACTCCCGATTCCTCGAAGTGCTACGCGACAGTTCCACAAAACATTTTCCAAGGTCATTTCCTTACTCTTTTTAGTTCCTCTTGCCATTCACCATATCTCCTTACTATTTCTATGTATGGTCGTACTTTCATTGCTTATTTGATGTCGTTTCATTTCATAACTGATTGTACCATGATACCCGTCAGGGAGCAATTCCCTGGGCATGGGAGGCGTTTGGCCCTTGATAAAAAAGCCATGAACTCCCAGTGAAAGTTCATGGCTTTTGCCTTTTATGTATCTTAGCTGGCGAAATGCTCGTTTGCCAACAAAATTTTCATCCTCAGCAACCCCCTTTTGACATAATCCCCGACGGTGCTTTTCCTGAAATCGTATTTTTGAGCAATCTGCTTATACGAATAGCCATAGATGAAGTGCAGGCGGATGAATTTCTGCTGCAATTCGGGCAGCTGTTCCAAAGCCCAGTAGAGCTGCGTCCGTACTTCGTCCTCTAAATAGCGAAGTTCCGGACAGGCATCTTCAGAAACAAGGTCTTCCGGCAAATCAGTTAATGTATCGTTTTCCATAATCGTTTTTTCGACTCGCTGGTAGTAACAGGTCCGGCTGTAAGACTCCCGACGCAGGTGATTGTGTACCGAAGCGACCATCATTTCGGTGACGGTTTCGGATTGACTCAGATCATATTGATAGATACAGTCTATGGCTCCATGATAAGCCGTCGACAAGGCCTCATCGAAATTCTGATAAAATCGCTGGTATTTCTTGGCCTGATGGTGCAAATAGGGCTTAAAAGCCTTGATCAGTTCTTCTGCCGCTATTTTGTCGCCGCGCTGGGCTGCGCGGACACAGTGGCGCATCTGAATAGTCATTACATCACGTCTCCTTACTACAGTTACATTAAAATTCGATTAAAACCTCTTTTCATTTTTTCTTCATAAATTAAAATTTTTTAATGTTGCCTTAAATGGAAAATACCCTGGGCAGAAATTCTGCCCAAGGCATCTTTATTATGCTACGCTTATTCCAGCGTTTCAACCTTGCGGGTTACGATCTGGCTCGACTTGAGTGCTGTCAAATTGCCGCCTTCCGTCGTAGCAAAGATTTTGCTGTCGACGATGGTCTGTGCAGCAGTATCGACAGTTGCCTTAGTCAAGTCCGCTTTCGGATTGGAAATAGAGTAGCTGACATTTTTGCTGGCTCCGTCCACAAATGTAAGCTGTAACGTTTTCGTTTCCGATTTGATGGCCATGGTAATTCCTCCTTTCTTTGGTATGGTGAGAAGAGCAACCTCTCCGGCCCTTCGGGCCACCTCCAGCTCAGCTCTCCGTTTTGGCAACCGCCCTGTGCTTCCCTGTGGTCAGCACCTGACGGGCCAAAAAGGGCCTATCAGGGAAGGCTTAAGGCTCCCTTTGTAGGGGAGCTGTCAGCGAAGCTGACTGAGAGGTTCTTCCCTTACGCCGTAATTTCGTTTTCGACGATTTCATGGATGCCCGTGATGGGGTCTTCATAAAGCGTGCCGATGGCGTTAACGGCGGTAACGACGCTGGCCGGTTCGACGCCGGTAACGAGGTTGCGCATCTGTACGGATTTTTCGCACAAATTGTCATTTTCGTCGTTGTAGCTGATGACCAGCTTTAACTTGCCGGAAATCGCTTTGCGTTCTGCTGCCATAGTTCATTCCTCCTTTCTTTTCGTATATGAAGAGCCTTCGTAGCTCATAAAAGCCTGCCATTATACCTGGATAGGCTGTGGTTGAATCTCTCTAGCGGGCTTCCCACGCGGAAGCCCCTACGCACAAGGCCTTCGGCCGTGTATTTTTTTGCGACCTGCCGCCTGCATCCTCTTTTATGCTGCCTGCGAACTGCGGCCTGCGTTCATCATGCCGCCTGAGCGCCCTGCATCTGGTACGGGTACTGCATGATGCCCGTTGCGATGGCCTGGGCCGCTTCGTCGCGATGGGCGTCGTAACGGCGCCAGTCGAAGTCGTTGTCGATGAAGCAGACTTCGACGAGGACGGCAGGCATGATGGTATTGCGCAGGACAAAGAGTCCCGGCCGCTCTTTAAGCCCTCGATTCGGCAGACCGAGGACAGCCTTTAAGTTAGACTGGATGCAGTGCCCCAGCATGAGGCTGCCTGTGGACCCGGAAATGAGCGTTTCCGTACCACTGGCCCTGCCGTTGTAGGCATTGAAGTGAATGGATACAAAGAGGTCACATTCGGCCTGATTCGCCTGGTCGCAGATATGGTATAGGTCATCGTCCTGACCAAAGACGACCGCGATTCCATTTCGTTCTAAATATTGCTGGACGCCCAAAGCCAATTCATAAGCCGCATCACATTCACGCAAATGCAAACGGCGATTGACGGCGCCCGGATCAAGTTCCCGGTCATGACCGGCATTTAAATAGACTTTCATAACTCTCCTTTCGATAAATATGGCCTTACGGCCGCAGTTCGCAGGCCGCTTCGGAAAAAGCCGTGGCTCGTGGTTCGTGGTTCGTTACTCGTAAAAAACCATCATTATACCAAAACGGGCTGTGATGGAATCTCGCTGCGGGCCGCCCAGCCACGGCTGTCCGTTTTGGCAGCCGTCCTGCGCCTTCCGTTGGTCGGCACCTGACGGGCCAAAAAGGCTTGGGACGGCCCCTACGCAACCCCGATTGGGGCTATTTTTACGAGCTGAGGGCTTCCCGAAGTGTCGTTGTTAGTTTGAGTCTGACGCCGCGCAGCGGCATTTGAGTCCGAGGCGGCCGGCCGCCTGCGAACTGCGGCCTGCGAATCCCAATTATTGTCTCATATGGACACTGGCGGTTGTTCCTCCGATGGCGATGCCCTGCATGGGCCTGTGTTTCACGGCCGGGCATGGGCAACGCCCATTGCAGCCGCAGTCCGGATATGGCCTAATCGGCAGCAATACGGCACTGGCTCTCTGCAAGATGAAGATTAATTTCCTCTTATCGAGGTTCCTCAAAAATCGTAGTATCCGGTTCATAGCGCACTCCTTTCTGTTATTGAATTTTAGACATATACAGCGTAATGACGCCGTTTTTATCGAGTTTCATATAGGTCATATAGCCGTCTTTCCGTTCCAAATCTTTCTGACGGTCGGTCATGCAGTTAGAGATTTCCAACTGGTTCCGTTCGATGACTGCCAAACTGATTTCCGGGAAAAAGCTGCGGGCGAAGCGGATGAGTTCTTTAGATAAGTTCATCCCTTCGATGGGACGCCCTTCCAGTAAAGCCTGCCGCGTGTCTTTCAGCTGGTTGATATGGCGCTGGGGCACAGTCCGGGCTGGTCCGGCATGAAAAGCTTCGGGTCGGCGGTTTTCGCGAAGGATGGCATACCATTCATCCATGACTTCGGCAATGGACGGCTCATATTTACATCGTTTTAGCAAGCGATGCAAAAGAGATTCCGCTTCCTTCGCCGTCATCGTTTCGGGCAGCATTTCTTCGAGCATCTTCAGCTTGTAGTCGTTGCAGTTTTTCTCTCCGGGCCTCGCGTAACACCGCATCAATGTGCTCGTAACATTCTCTCTGCTTACGTTCATATTCATCTTCCTTTCTCATGGGCCGCCCATTGCTGTTCTTTAAAATGGCCTGAATATACCGAATGTTATTGACTTTATTTTCATGGGCCAATTCGATAGCGATACAGGTCGCTTCGCTGCCCCACATTTTCTCTAAATCAATGAGCTTCTTGGCAAATTCTCCCTGCATGGGGCCGAAAAGCTCCTGGTATTTCTGTACCGAGGCGTAGTCACGCATTGCTTTCGGCGTCGTCACAGGTTCACCGTCATAGACCGGCGCTTCTTCTGCCGTCATGTCCATTTCATCAGAGGCTGACGTTGCCGTCATGACAGGCGCCGCATCCACTGAGCTATCTTCCGGCTGAGATTGACGCTGCCTCTCACGGTAGCGCTGTACCCGTTCGCGCGTCTGTTCCCGCCGCTTCTCGTCGCGTTGGAAATCCTGCAGCTCATCCCAGATAACAATGCGGATGAGTCCGCTTGCATCGCGTTCGATGAGTTCCACTTCTTCCAACAACGCCAGTCCTTTTTCGATGAAAGGCCGGCGGCGGTGCAGGCATTTGGCAATGAGCTGCGTCGTCATGGCTTCCCGACCCGATACGTAGACATACCCGTTGTCGTTAATCGTTCCGGCCATATCCTTCAAGAAAAACCAAAATACGATGTATGAATCGCCGTTAGGTTGGTTCATCAAGAATAAGATACGGGGATCTGAGAATAAGCCGGTCCTGGTTTTCAGCCATTGCAGTCGTTTCATTGCTAGCACCTCTTTCTGCATCTTGGGGTTTGTCTTTCTGAATTACCCCTCTACTTATATAAGACAAAAAAACGCCAATCGTCCGAACTTTTTTTATCTTTTTTTGCCAAAAGGCTGCTTTTTCAATTTATCTTTTACGGCATAAAAGTCATATTGCATTTTTTTGTTTATTATTTTCTATTCAGCATCGATTAATATTAGATAAGCCATTTGAAATCATTAAGTTTTTATGTATTTTACTATAACTTTTTTCTCCTCTCTTCTTTTTCTTTTCTAGTCTTATAAAGGTAACGCGTTACACTTTCGCCATTGGATGTCTGAAAATGTGATTGCTAAGCCATTCATGTTATTTTGTATTGAGTCATAAACAGCAAAAAAAGGGCCTGTCGCACGTAATCGTGCACAGGCTCTTTTTATGTATGCAAAAAC
>ERZ1023617.643-NODE-643-length-10867-cov-73.954033_pt1 | contig 10867 bp, 10 predicted proteins | sample MGYA00380328_ERZ1023617 | MGnify/ENA primary metagenome ERZ1023617 (study PRJEB33179, sample SAMN07448977) | human gut metagenome | biome: Human-gut; feature: Human associated habitat; material: Faeces | host: Homo sapiens | place: India: Bhopal | collected...
GGCAGAGAGCCAGGGCAGCGAGACCGATGAAATTCTTAAAAATCTTCATTGTTTTTTTGAACTTTTAAAATGTTTATAATTAAAATTAAATATTATCTTGAAACAGGCTGCAAAGGTACATATTTCTAAGAAGGTATGCAATACCTAAAAATTAGGAAAATTACGAATACATCATCCTCATTTATGGGGATACAAAAGCAAAAATCATGTTTTTCATGCTATTCTCCGCATACTCTAGGTATTTTAAGCCCCGTTTCCTGTGCTTTTTCTGGTCTTCATTGATGACCGGCGCCTGCCATCATTTAAGACCCGCTGCGGTCTTCTATGATGACCGCCCTAAGGCACAAAAGGCTGTTCAGTATTCAGTATTCAGTTTTTTTCGCTGTTGTTTCCATCCGCTCTATAGATAGTATGAGGGTGTGTCATAAGTCTGAATAATAGTTGGCGCATAACAGTTGACCATCGCATGCACATCACCTGTTGTGCATGCGCATATCAGCTGTTATGCAAGCGCACAACAGCTGTTGTGCGACCGAAGATACTGACTGTTTCAACAACATATCCTAACTCTTCCAACAACATATTCTGTCTCTTCCAACAACATATTCTAACTCTTCCAACAACAAGAAGAGGGTGAATTATAAACTTATGACACACCCTCATAAAATAATTACTTACAATTTGTAACCATAGAAAGGGTAACTATCGCGAAAAAAACTGAATACTGAATACTGAACACCCTTTTAGGTATTAGAACCGTTGCTAAATTATTACCTCTTTGAGGTAAAACACTCATAAATCGCTCATTTTAAGCTATTCGGAATATTTGGGCAGAATTTTTCCTTAAAAAATTTGGTAGTTTCAAATTTTCGCCTTATCTTTGCACCCAATATCAGAAAATTCTCGGGGTTGACTGGATTTGACGGCGAGATGAAATGGTACGTAAGCATGCGGAGGCTCGTTGGCTACCTCCTAAATCCTAGTGAACAAAAAATTAATTGGCGAAAATAACTACGCTCTCGCTGCTTAATCGAAGTACAGTAGATTAGCTTTATTCCGGCACAAGGTGCTGGAACGGGACATCGCTCAACGGATGTAGTTCCGAATCTTGTTGATCAAGCGGTGCAGGTAAATCGGAAATAGTTCATGTACGCCTCGTTGCATGGATGAAATTTTAGAGGATAAGGGTATGATTGGTGGTCCAGGTCCTGTCATGCCTCGAAAACCGAAGGCTGGAATAAGCATGTAGAAAGCGTATGGTTTCCTTGTGCGGACGAGGGTTCGAATCCCTCCAGCTCCACCCTATTTGATAGAAACAAAAAACTCGCAGATTCTTTCTTTAGAATTTGCGAGTTTTTATTTTGCTGTTATTGTTTTCTCAAACTTTCACGATACTTCAGAGGTGACATGTGCAGATGCTCTCTTACATATTTACCGAAGAATGAGGTATTGGAGAAGCCCAGTATACCAGAAATCTCCTTGATTGTTTTCGTTGTAGAACGGAGATAATAGGTGATATCAGCAAGCGTATACTCCGTAATCCACTCGATGGCTGTCTTGCCGGAATGGCGCTTGCAGATGATGGAGAGATATTTTGGCGTGATGCAAAGCTGCTGCGCAAAATATTCTACAGGCTGATGCTTGATTTCGCTCTGCTGCAACATCTCCAGGAACTTATCAAAGAAATCGCTGGCACTGGTTCCCAAAGTTTCTTTCGGGAGATCTGTCAGCAAAAGATTGCTCACGGCAAGAAGAGCACTCTTCAGGAGCGTCTCCACAATCTCACGGCGATATGGTTTCCACGAACTGCGGTCGTTGAACTTCGGATCCAGACAGAGGCGCACCAAGTCGGTAAACTTAGAATAGAATACCATATCCACCTCATTCATCTTCAACACCGAAACCTTGCTCACATACATGGCACGGTTCCATACCGAGATATGAGAACGAAGAATACCAAGCAAGCCGTGATTGCTGACACACATGGCTGTGCATGCAAAATCTTCCGACACCTCTTTGATGTCGAGAATAGAGTTAGGCGGACTGATAAATATATCGCCCTTCTCCACGGTGAGTTCCCGCCCGTTGAGTTCAGCTCTCAGGCTGCCTCTCTGGCAGGATGCTATCATGTTCATCTGGAATCTCATAGGATCGGGGTTCTGCAACACCTTGACATTATCTATAATCAAGATGTCCTCATCCAGATAGCTCGCACTGATTTCTGCACTCTGTGCAAACTCACCTTCTTCGATACGCTGCCTGACGTCCTTCTGTTCTTTCATTAATATGATTTTTAAATTTCTTCACTCTTCGTTCTTCACTCTTCCCTATCAAAAAGCCTCTCTGTATTTATTTTCGTCCTTATCCTCCAACATAGAGAGATAACTCTGATAGCGGCTAGCTGCAATATAATGTTCCTCAACCGCCTTGATTACCGCGCACCCCGGTTCGTGGGTATGGGTACAGTCAGAGAACTTACAATCCTGAGAGAACTTGAAGATTTCCTTAAAATAGCTGGTCAGCTCTTCCTTTTCGATATCAAAGGTACCAAAGCCCTTGATACCCGGAGTATCAATGAGATAACCACCTTCCGGCAGTTCCAGCATCTCACTGAAGGTTGTGGTATGCATTCCGCTATTATGCGCCTCGCTGATTTCGGCGGTACGCTGCTCTGCATCAGGAATGAGCTGGTTGATGAGGGTTGACTTTCCTACCCCGCTGTTGCCGCTCAACAAAGATTTCTTATCCTTGATAAGAGGTCGCAACAGTTCAACACCTTCTCCTGTAGCTGCCGACAATTCGATACATTTATATCCGATGGTTTCATAGAGCGTACACATCATCTTCTCGTAATGCAATTCTTCTTCTGAAAGTATATCACTTTTATTGAAGATGATGATAACAGGCACTCTGTAGGCCTCAGCGCCAGCCAGGAATCGGTCGATGAAGGTAGTAGATGTCTGCGGATAATTCACCGTTACCACAAGCAGCGCCTGGTCTACATTAGCAGCCAGAATATGACTCTGCTTACTGAGGTTAGGTGATTTACGAATGATATAGTTTTGGCGGTCTTCGATAGAAGAGATAAATGCCGTACCCTCCTGGTTGGTAATAAGCTGCACATAATCACCTACAGCCACAGGATTGGTGCTGCGGATGCCCTTCAATCTGAAATTGCCCTTGATTTTACTTTCAATCAGCTGGCCATCGTCTGTCTTGACGGTGTACCAGCTGCCTGTATTTTTAATAACGAGTCCTCTCATTATCACTTATTAAATAATGTAAGTCCAGAATGATTTAGACTGTCATGATTTCCTTCTCCTTCTCGTCCATCAGGTTTTCGAGCTGCTTGATGTACTTGTCGTGGAGTTTCTGCAAATCGTTCTCAGCATCCTTCTCCAAGTCTTCAGAAAGTCCATCCTTGATAGCTTTCTTCAACTTCTCCTTGATTTCCTGGCGCACGTTGCGCACCTCAATCTTAGCACGCTCAGCAATCTTGTTACACTGCTTTACGAGTTCCTTACGGCGCTCACCTGTTGGCTGAGGAATACCCAGACGTACGATTTCGCCATTGTTCTCAGGAGTGATACCTACACCACTATCCATAATAGCCTTTTCGATATCCTTGATAGCCTTTTTGTCCCAAGGGCGGATAGCGATAGTACGGGCATCAGGGGTTGTAACTGTAGCTACCTGGTTCAGAGGAACCATACTGCCATAACTATTTACACGCACACCATCGAGGATGGCTACATTAGCACGACCAGCACGAACATGAGAGAGTTCCTCTGCGAGATACATTGCTGCCATCTCCATACGCTCTGCTGCAGAATTCAAAGTTTCTTTAACGTCTATCATAATTATATGTTTTTATTTTATTAATTCTAATCTTTTCAATTCTTCGCCCACATAGTTGGTGAGTTCTACAAACTGCTGGATAGTGAGCTGTTCAGGGCGCTTGGTCATGATGTCTGTGGTGTAGAAATCCTCGCGTGGGGTTACACCCGGGAACATCTGCTTCAAACTCACACGGAGCATCTTGCGACGCTGGTTGAAGACTGTCTTTACCAGACGCTTAAACAGTTTTTCATCACAGCCAAGGTCAGTCACCTTGTTACGAGTCATACGGATTACCGCACTCTTTACCTTTGGTGGTGGGTTGAACACATTCTCATCTACCGTAAAGAGATATTCCACATCATACCATGCCTGGATGAGCACACTGAGGATACCATAGGCTTTGTTGCCTGGTTCTGATGCCATACGCAATGCCACCTCGCGCTGAATCATTCCGGTACAGCAAGGAATGAGATCCTTGTAATCGAGCATCTTGAAGAATATCTGCGATGAGATATCGTATGGATAATTACCTGTCAGTACAAACTGCTTTCCATCGAATATCTGGTTCAAATCCATTCTCAGGAAGTCTTCACCGATAATATTATCCTTGAGTGTAGGGAAATTCTCATGAAGATACGCCACCGACTCCGAGTCGATTTCCACGGCCTTGACGGGTCTTGGTTTCTCTACGAGATATTGGGTAAGAACGCCCATACCTGGTCCGATTTCGAGAACAGGTATATCCGGGCAGGCATCCACCGTATCGGCGATGCGCTTTGCTATATTGAGGTCGGTCAAGAAGTGCTGACCGAGATTCTTCTTAGGCTTTACAGCTTTCATATCTTATCTTTATATTATATATTTTGCAAAAATACGATTATTTTTTGAGAATCCACACGAAGTATGCGATTTTTTTTATCTTTTTGGGTAAAAAAGGGAAAGAGCCACTTGTTTCTTAAAAAAAAGGCTATACTTTTAGCCATAAATGGCGCCCAAGCGTTTATTTATGCTAAAAATATGCAGATTCGAACGATATTGTCAATAAAAGTATTATCTTTGCATCTAATTATGGATATAAAGAAGATAGCAAACAACATATGGAAGGTGGCTTTGTCGCTCATTCTGGGTGGCGCCATCCTTTATTGGATGTATCGCGGATTCGACTTCAAGCAAGTAGAAGATGTTCTGCTTCACAAGATGAGTTGGACCTGGATGCTGCTGTCGTTCCCTTTTGGCATCTCTGCCCAGGTGTTCAGAGGATGGAGATGGAAACAGTCGCTGGAACCATTAGGTGAAAAGGCACGCTCCAGTATCAGCGTCTACTCCATCTTCCTGTCCTATGCTCTGAGTCTTGTAATTCCTCGTGCGGGCGAGTTTGCCAGATGCGGCGTATTGAAGAAATGGGATGATGTTTCGTTTCCGAAAGCCTTGGGTACCGTCGTTACAGAAAGAGCCATCGATTCACTCCTCGTGCTGCTGATTACGGCGCTGGTCTTTGTGATGCAGATTCCGGTATTTCTCAATTTCTTTGAGAAAACAGGTACGAGCATGGACAGTTTACTCTGCCAGTTTACAGCCACAGGTTACATTGTGACCGCTATCTGTGGCATAGCAGTACTCATTCTGGCTCACTATCTGCTCAAGCGACTCGCTATATATAATAAGGTGAAAGCAACACTGGGAGGACTCTGGCAAGGTATCATCTCGCTGAAAGGTGTCAGAAATGTACCGCTCTACATCGCCCTTACACTGGGCATCTGGTTGAGCTATTTCTTCCACTACTATCTCACCTTCCAATGCTTCGAGGCAACCTCCCATCTTAATCTGATGTGCGGTCTGGTGACATTCATCGTGGGCAGCATAGCGGTCATCGTACCTACTCCAAACGGAGCCGGTCCTTGGCATTTTGCCGTCAAGACAATGCTCATTCTCTATGGCATTCAGGCAAACGATGCCCTCTTCTTCGTTCTCATCGTACACTCCGTGCAAACCCTGCTTGTAGTCCTTTTGGGAATCTATGCCTGGATAGCACTGGCGTTTACCGGGAAAGTGAAGAGTGAGGAGTGAAGAATCCTCTTGCTTTAGGGCGTATGCCCAACTTAACATTCAACATTGAACATTAAACATTAAAATAAAAATAATATGGCTGACATTAAGAATTTGAACCCAGTTGAAATCTGGCGTAACTTTGACAAGTTAACACAAGTTCCACGTCCATCAGGACATTTGGAAAAGATTCAGGCTTATTTGCTCGATTGGGCAAAAGAAGCAGGTGTAGAGGCTTTCCAAGACCCAGCAGGCAACATCGTGATGCGCAAACCTGCTACTCCAGGTATGGAGAACCGCAAAGGCGTTATTATGCAGGCGCACATGGACATGGTTCCTCAGAAAGCACCAGACAGCAAGCATAATTTCGAAACTGACCCTATCGAAACCATCATCGATGGCGACTGGGTACGTGCTAATCATACAACACTCGGTAGCGACGACGGACTTGGCGTAGCTACCATCATGGCTGTAATGGAATCAAAAGATTTGCAGCATGGTCCTATCGAGGGCTTGATTACCGCCGACGAAGAGACAGGCATGTATGGTGCCAACGATCTCCCAGCAGGCGAACTGAACGGTGACATTCTCTTGAACTTCGATACCGAGGTTTGGGGCGAGTTCGTTATCGGTAGCGCTGGCGGTATCGACATCACAGCAACTCTCGATTATAAAGAGGTAGAAACCGACAAGGAAGATGCTGCCGTTAAGGTAACCCTCAAGGGATTGAAAGGCGGTCACTCCGGTATCGAAATCAACGAAGGCAGAGCGAATGCCAACAAGTGCATGGTTCGTTTCGTGCGTGAAGCTATTTCAGAACTCGATGCCCGTCTAGCTTCATGGCAGGGCGGCAACATGCGCAATGCCATCCCATTCCAGGCTGAGGTTGTTCTGACCCTGCCTAAGGAGAACATTGAAGCTTTGAATGACCTGGTAGCAGACTGGAAGGACGAAATCTGTGATGAGTTCGAAGGCATTGAAACAACTGAGAACATCGAGTTCTTCGCTGAGAATGTAGAGACTCCTAAGATGCAGGTTCCTGCCGAAATTCAGGATAATCTTGTAGATGCAATCTACGCTTGCCACGATGGCGTATTGCGTATGGCTCCATCTATGCCTGAGATTGTAGAGACCTCTTCAAACCTCGCAATCGTTGAGATTGGTGACGGCAAGGCTGCTATCAAGATTCTGGCCCGTTCTAGCCACGAATACTACAAGATGTATCTTGCCACAATGATAGAAAGCTGTTTCAACATGGCAGGCATGAAGGTTGAATTCAGTGGCAGCTACATGGGATGGAACCCTAACCCTAAGAGCGACATTCTGGAACACGTATTGAAGGTTTACAAAGAGCAGAACGGCACAGACGGTAAGGTACAGGCTGTTCACGCAGGTCTGGAGTGCTCTATCATCCTGAGCAAGTATCCTAACCTCGATGTCGTATCATTCGGTCCTACCCTTCTTAGCCCTCACACAGCCAATGAGCGTTGCCAGATCAGTTGCGTAGCTCCTTTCTGGAACCTCGTCAAGCAGCTCCTGACAGAGATTCCTGCAAAGTAAAAAATGGGGAACGAAATTACAAAAAGATTAAAAAAGAAAGCCGAGAGTGAAAATTCTCGGCTTTTTTGTTCCAGTTTTCAAAAGAAATCATTACCTTTGCAGTCGATTTCGCAAGTCTTGTAAAATCTCTGTAGCAGATCATACAAATTCACTTGCATAAGTTTCATTAAAATAACACCAAAATGGACGATTATCACGCGGAGAACAATAATGAATTGTAAGGCGTGGAGATTCAGCAACGATGAAGCCTTTCAGTAGGCCGTACCTAAGCGCTAGTCTCCATACCCCAAACTTTTATTATGTGGAGATTAGCAAACTATGAAGACTTATTGGAATATAGACAAGAATCTGACTGTACTCAATGAGTGGCAGCCAAACTGCTGGATACAGGTAACATGTCCAACTGATGAAGACCAGCGCTTGCTGGAAGAAGAATTCAAGATCCCTGATTATTTCCTCTCGGATATCAGCGATACCGATGAGCGTGCCCGCTATGAATATGACGATGGCTGGATGCTCATCATCCTCCGTATCCCTTATGTCAAGGAAATACGCAGCCGTACACCATACACCACCGTGCCTCTGGGTATTATCCATAAGCGCGATGTTACCATCACCGTATGCTATTATGAAACCAACATGATGATTGATTTCGTAAGCTACCAGCAGAAGCGCAGCGAGGGGTTCACCGACTATGTAGACATGACCTTCCGTCTCTTCCTTTCATCAGCGGTTTGGTATCTGAAGCGATTGAAACAGATCAATTCGCTCATAGAAAAGGCAAAACGAAACCTCGATCATGGTGTAAACAATGAGAGCCTGATTGGCCTGAGCCGCCTGCAGGACTCCCTTACATACTTCATCACCTCTATCCGAGGCAACGAGAATCTCCTGTCTAAGTTGAAGTTCAAGCTGCAGGTGGACGAACTTGATGCCGACCTCATCGAAGACGTAAACATCGAGATGACACAGGCACGCGAAACTACAAGCATCTACTCCGACATTCTGGAGTCGACGATGGATACCTATTCGAGCATCATCAACAACAACATGAATACCACGATGCGTACCTTGACCAGTATCAGTATCGTCATGATGTTGCCTACGCTGATTTCCTCATTGTTCGGTATGAACTTAATCAACGGTATGGAAGACAGCCATTACGGATTTGCCATTGCCCTGGTTATCTCCGTGCTCGTTTCTGCACTTTCATGGGGCTTCCTCAGATACAAGCGCCTGCTCTAAGCATATACCACTCTGATATGCATTAAGTAGCCTGAAAGAGCACATAAAACGATGATTAGCAAGAAAAAGGCAATTATAAATACAAAAAAAATTAAAAAATCGAATATCATGGCAAGATATTCGATTTTTTTTTTTAAGTTTGCAACTTATTAATAATATAATTTTGTATGGGGTCGAATTGCGGATAAGCGACTACCGGCCCAAGAAACTCGAATCATAAACTAAACAAAGTGACATGATGGACTCTCAAGAAAACGCTCTGTTGCAGCAGAGCACCCTGGAAGACCCTGCCAAGAAGGCTTATGCCACCAAGCAGGAAGTGCTCGAAAGAGTAAAGGAAATCGCTCATAGCAGCGAAAATCCAAACAAGGAGGAACTCGACCTACTCAAGACTACTTTCTACAAGATTCATCTCGCAGAAAGAGACGCACAGATGAAAGAGTATCTCGCAAAAGGCGGTGACCCAGAGAAGTATATCCTTCTACCGGATGACACCGAAGAAGCCTTCAAGGCTGAGATGCAACTCATCAAGGAGAAAAGAGCCAAGATCTTCCTGGCACAAGAAGAAGAAAAGCAAGATAATCTCCGCAAAAAAGAGGAAATTATCGAAAAGATAAAGGCCATGACCACCTCACCGGAAGAGGCCAACAAATCATATCAGGACTTCAAGGCTTTGCAGCAGGAATGGAAGGAAATCAAGAACATCCCTGCAGACAAGGCAAACGAGGTATGGAAGAACTACCAGCTCTATGTAGAGCAGTTCTACGACATGCTCAAGTTGAACAGCGAAGCCCGCGAATATGATTTCAAAAAGAATCTTGAAGCCAAGACCAAACTCTGCGAGGCTGCAGAGAAACTCAATGAGGAAGAGGATGTTATTTCTGCCTTCCACCAGCTTCAGGACCTCCACCAGCAATATCGTGAGATTGGTCCTGTTGCCAAGGAGTTGAGAGAACAGATTTGGGAGCGTTTCAAGGCTGCCAGCACTGTTATCAACAAGAAGCACCAGCAGCACTTCGAAGACCTGCGTGCCAAGGAAGAGGAAAACCTCGCCAAGAAAACTGCCCTCTGCGAAAAGGTAGAGGCTGCCAACCAAGGAGAATACAAGACTGCTAAGGACTGGGAGAAGGTTACCCAGGAAATCATAGAGATTCAGAAAGAGTGGCGCACTATCGGTTTTGCCCCTCAGAAGATGAACGTCAAGATTTTCGAGCGTTTCCGCATCGCCAACGATGAATTCTTCAACAAGAAGGCAGAATTCTTCAAAGGATTGAAAGATACCTACTCTGCCAATCTCGAAAAGAAACAGCAACTCGTAAACAAGGCAAAGGAACTGGCTGACAGTACAGACTGGAAGAAGACTGGCGACAAGTTCATCGCTCTTCAGAAAGAATGGAAGAAGGTGGGTACCGTACCTCATAAACAAGGCGAATTGCTCTGGAAGGAATTTCTGGATACCTGCAACAAGTTCTTTGAAGCCCGCAACAAGCAGAATGCTGGTTCACGCAGCGAGGAACATGCCAATCTGGACAAGAAGCGCAACATTATTGCCCAGCTCAAGGAACTTGTAGTTGCAGAGATTTCAGACAACGATTTCCAAAAGAAGCTCAAAGACCTTGCCAAGCAATACAGTGCAATCGGACACGTTCCTTTCAAAGAGAAAGACAAGGTCTATAAAGAGTATCATGAGGCTATCGATGCAGCCTACGAGAAACTTCACGCCACCAATGCCAAGCGCCACTTCGACAACTTCAAGAACAACTTGAAGAATGTTGCCAAGGAAGGCGGCAATGCACTCGGCAATGAGCGTGGTAAACTCTTGCGCCGCTACGACCAGTTGCGCAGCGAGATTACTACTTACGAGAACAACCTTGGTTTCTTCAACACAGCCAGCAAGAAGGGCAATAGTCTGGTAGAAGAAATGAACCGTAAGATTGAGAAACTCAAGGCTGACCTCGAAATGGTAAAGCAGAAAATCAAGGCTATTGATGCCGAGAAGAAATAAATACAATAACCCCCAGGGCAAAAGCTCTGGGGTTTATTGTTATGAATACTCCATAAAACAGAATTCCTATAAACAAAAAAAACACCTTTCATTACTGAAAGATGCCTTACCGTATGAGTTGGGATACCCGGACTCGAACCAGGAATGACAGGACCAGAATCTGTAGTGTTA
>ERZ1023617.644-NODE-644-length-10852-cov-13.308512_pt1 | contig 10852 bp, 10 predicted proteins | sample MGYA00380328_ERZ1023617 | MGnify/ENA primary metagenome ERZ1023617 (study PRJEB33179, sample SAMN07448977) | human gut metagenome | biome: Human-gut; feature: Human associated habitat; material: Faeces | host: Homo sapiens | place: India: Bhopal | collected...
ATCGAAAACAACAAAATTACAACCCAACACCCCCACCCTTCGACTTGGTTGAATTGTGAGGAGATGAATGACTTTTTTTTGGGGGGGCGTAAGAACCGTGAGGCTTTTATTTAAAATCTAACACAAAAGTCATTCAATTATTAAATTTCCTATCCAAAGAAGGTGTTTTCTCAGTTTTTATTATTATTTTTGCCATGTACACATTTAAAGCAAACATCTAATTTGGTAATTTTCCTAAAAACCTCAGGTGCACAAAACCTATGGTTTCCGCACAATTTCGCGCAAACACAACGACTGGTGAGTGCAATGAAAACATCAAGCAGGTTCAGCTAAAAGAGGATCAAGGTGCTTACGCATTTCCCAAGACTGTTTGAAGAGAAAAGAGAGTCAACGCAAGGATAAGAACCAGTCATAAAAACAATAATAAACAATGAGAATCCATATTTCCACAACAAAAAATACCAGCTTAGTACCTTTTGACTATCAGCAAAAACTGGTTGGAACTATTCATAAATGGATCGGCACCAATTCCATACATGACCATATCTCACTCTATTCATTTTCATGGCTGAAGGGAGGAAAAAAAGCATCAAGTGCTTTGAATTTCCCCAAAGGTGCAACAATGTTTCTCAGCTTTTACGATGATGTTATAATGAGAAGATTCATAAAAAGCATTCTTAATGATTCTCAAATGTTTTGTGGCATGTCAGTAACAAGCATTACTATTGATGACACCCCTTCATTAAAAAGCCGAGAACTATTCTATTGCGCAAGTCCCATTTTCATTAAACGGAAAATGGAAGATGGAACTATCAAACAATTCACCTACGATGACGAACAAACAAGCACACTACTCAAAGAAACTCTAACTGCCAAAATGAAAGAAGCTGGATTAGAAGAGGACGAGACTTTAGACATAAAGTTTGACACTTCGTATAATAAAAAGAAATGTAAATTCATACGCTATCGTAGCATTGGCAACAAAGCAAGCCTTTGCCCCATCATCATAAAAGCAAAGCCAGAAACCAAACTCTTTGCTTGGAATGTTGGCATTGGCAATTGCACGGGTATAGGATTTGGAGCTATCTACTAACTAATAAAATGATAAAACTGTATGTACGTAGTAACATATAAAGGGAAATTTGGTTTTATAAAGCCATGGACTGCTGTTCGTGATGAAGAAACATTCAGCCAACAATTTCTCACACCTTCAATAATTGAGGGCATCGAGAAAAAACTTTTTCCCGAACTATTGAGCGTCCCAGGAATTTACAAAATACTAAGACATAAGTTAAAGTATGATTCAATGAATTCCCAACAAGAGGTAACACAAACAAGAGGTTGGGAGTATAAAAAAAGAACTTTCATCAGGAATCGTTCTGTATTAAAACGTTCGGTTCTCTTGAATCCCATTTTACATATCGCCTTCGAAAGTGAAGAAGATGCAATTATTGCCTCAAAGCAACACATTTGCGTATGCAGAAATGAGGATATACTCTTGCCAGAATCTGAAATCAGTGTGATGGAAGAAGAACAATTCAACCAGTTATCAGGCTTTGAGTTGCGTTTTGGCGAGTCAGAACAATCGTTCATCGTTGGTTACAATCGTTTTAATAACAATCAGCCAATGGTGGGATGGATAGAACATAACGGCCAATCATTACTATAAAACGAAAAAACGTCTCAGCATGAACACTCATCAAGAAATATTAGCAAAAAGCGAACAAAATGGGCATATCAGTCTGCATCAACACCTTAAAAATGTTGCTGATATAGCCCGTGTGATGGCTATACATTTAGAACTTGATGAACAAATTGCCGTAGAAGGAGCATTATTGCATGACATAGGAAAGACCAGTCCCATATTTCAGCAGTCACTGAATACGACAAAGCAAAAGAAACCAGGTGCTACATTTCGCCACGAAATAGCTTCTCTTTTCTTCCTTTCATTAATAGCCAAGGAACATAGAGATGCTGTCATAGACATGATAGTAGCTCATCACAAATCCATGTATAAAGATGTCAGAGACTTAGGAATTATAGACTTAGACGATAACACAAACTGCTTCGAAGAACATTCACGTGGATTCAAGCAATGGTGTGATGTAGCCTTAGACATTCTTGAAAGTCTTGGCATAAAGACCCATAAACTTTCTATAGAAGAAGCCGAAGCCAATTATGAATATGTAATAAATTATTGCAACAAACAAAAAGCACGTTGCTCTGAATGGAGAGGATTGTTAATGGCTGCAGACCACATGGCTTCTGCAATGGAGGTAGTGTCCGGTATGCCATTAGATAAACTCTTTATAAAGCCTGATTTGTCTTTTTACAACAGACAGAGCGAACTTTATCCTTTGTCAAGAATATCTTCGGATTGTAAGAAAAAACATACATTGGTAACAGCACCAACTGGAGCTGGAAAAACGGATTTTTTGTTAAGGCGTTGTCGTGGAAGGGTATTCTATACGCTACCTTTTCAGGCATCCATAAATGCTATGTATGATAGAATAAAGGGTGATTTGAGTGATACTAATGCGCAAGTTTATCTTCTTCATGCTGTATCTAATCTGAAAGTCAAAGACGGCACGGTAGAGGAAAGTATCATGCAGCGTCATGTTGGTGCATCAGTGAAAGTTCTTACGCCACACCAGATGGCATCCGTAGTTTTTGGAATCAAAGGCTATGAGGCTATGGCTATAGATTTAAAAGGTTGTGATGTGATACTTGATGAGGTACATACCTATTCAGATGTTATGCAGTCTATAGTTTTACGCATTATAGAAATTCTTATTGCATTAGACTGTAGAGTACATGTTGGTACGGCAACAATGCCGACGGTATTATATCAGAAGATACTTCATCTATTGGGTGGAACTGATACAGTTTACGAAGTAAAGTTGGATTTCCCAACGCTTCATACATTCAACCGGCATCAAGTATACAAACTCAAGAGTCTAAAAGAGTCCTATGACGTGATAGCCTCAGCAATCAAAAGTAATTCAAAACTTCTCATAGTATGCAATCAGGTAAAAAGAGCACAAGAGCTATATGACTTGATTGAGAATTTGTATCCAGAAGTGAAGAAGATGCTTGTGCATAGCAAGTACAAACGAAGTGACAGGGCTAGATTGGAAACAGCGTTGCGAGAAGAATTCAACAATTTAGAAAATACTCCATGTATTGTGGTATCTACTCAAGTTGTAGAAGTAAGTCTTGACATCAGCTTTGACGTAATGATTACCGAGTGTGCTCCCATTGATGCTCTCACACAGCGCTTTGGACGAATAAACCGCAAACGCACCAAAGACACCATTGGACATTACAAGCCCATATATGTCATAGCACCTTCTGAAGATGAACAAGAAGCTCTTCCTTACAGATTGGAGATTCTGAAAGAGACTTTCAAAGTTCTGCCAGATAGTGGTGATATTATGGAAGAATGCCGTGTTCAAGAAATGATAGATAAGGTATATCCAAAGATAGACTTTCAGAATATAGACTTTACAGGTGTGGCGTTTTTTGAAGGAAATTGGTCACTTAAAGCTCTTTGTCATCATCCAAAATCAGCGTTACTTGAAACGTTTGGCATCAATTCTGCTGTTTGTATTACAGAAGATGATAAAGATAGATACTTACGTTCCAACGGATTGGAAAGAATAGAAATGGAAATCCCCATAAGCTATCACTCCATTGCCCATAAAAATCTTGACCAACTCTATAAAGGGTCGCATCCTTTTGTTATCCCTAATAAAGGATATGATGAAGAGAAAGGCTTGTTACTCGATTTATGTAAAACCGAATTTTATCAATCGTTTGAAATACTCTAAAATATGATAACCTCAAATATAGGAAAGATATTTTTGGATGCTTATAATGAAGAATATGGCACCAGCTATGATGCCCGCACATTCTTCTTGGAGCAATTCTATCCCTTGTTTTTTGACCAAAACAAGCAGATGATGTATGTAATTAACTCTCCATTTGTTCAACAGCTACCAAGTTGTCGTGATTGTATAAAGGGAAATAAAAGCTTTGAAAACATAGAACAAAGAGCAAAACGACTGAATGCATTCATGGAAAAAGTTGAAAATAATGATGCTGATATGAGTATTGCTATAGGTTATCCTTCTATTGAAGTAAATGCCAAAACTTCAGGACAAGTGACTGATTTGAAAATGAATACTTCTAAAGAAGATATATTCTTATCATGGATAGGTGGTGCATTAGGTATTACCATAAGTGGAGGAGTCTCCATTCTTTTTACCGATAAGAAAATTCTACTTGATATATTTAAAGGATGGAAATTCTATCGCAAAGCACTAAATGAAACATTGATGTTGGATGGCAATAAAATAAATAGTTGGAATGGTCAATGGCTTTTTCATTATTATGATCAAAGAGAATATGAGGAAGATAATCCATTAGCGAATTTTGCTCCTTATAAAGTAGATAAAGATGGAATAATTGGTATTGAAACCCAAACATGGACAAAGATTCTTATAGCCATATCTCGCAAATATAATCTAGTAAAGCTTTTGGCGTACATTTACATTTTGAGTAAATCAAATACAACCATAGGTTTTATACCATTTGATTTAAACCAAATTAGACGCCCCATTCATCTTTATGAAAAGATATTTGGAATGAGCAATGGTAGAAATGCCGAAGAACTGTGGGGAACTGCCATCGGATTCAAAACGGCATGTACATACGGAGCAATAGGCATTAAAGCCATGGAACCCAAAGGACTACGAGATTATGTTTACCCCAAAGGTAACAAAGCACCCAAACAACCCTCAACCCCTAAAAACGAAAATGAACTAACTAATTTCAATGTATATAAAATTTGGATATATGCTATGTTGAATAATAATGATTTATGGGAGAAATCCCAAGAGTTGGCAGAGTTATTGAACGAAGCCTCTTGCAACAAGAACAAGTCAATCAGCACCAAACCTAAAAATTTGGTTGAAACGATGCTCAATGCAACCAACAAAAAACTATTTATTGAAGCTGCATCAGAGGTCATTCCTTTCATTAATAAGATTGACGAGTTTAAAAGTATAGTGAAAGAGATTCACGGTATGCCTACAGACAATGTGCCATACTTCTTAACTCTTTTGCGCTTTCAGTACAAGACATTAAAATAACATTTTAAACAGGAGTTCATGAAACAGAATTCTTTCATCTACCTGCGTGGTCTAAAACATGCAGCATTCACAGTATTCTGCGTTGAAAATGGTCAGAAATTTTACTATGACCCTCAGTTCAACGTAAGAGTACCATTCTCAAGCGGTCAGCAAGTCAAGCGTTCTTTTTTAGAAAAACTAAACGATGTTTTAGGTGTACAACCTTCTCCTACAGAGTTCTATTTCGATAAGGATAAAAATGGAGCACTCAAAGAAGGTGAGGTTCTTTCATCTTGCGACCCTCACTACATCGACCAACTTTTAGGTGGTTGGATGAGAACACCAAAGGGCGGTAAAGAAAAAGCGGTTAAGCGTAGAAGCCCATTTTGCATTTCAGCGATGACCCCTCTACATCCACTTTTAGCATCAGTAGCTAAAGAGAATATTTCGTTCGACCGCTCTGATAAGCCCAATGTTCACAAAGTGGTGGTAAGAGACGCAAACGGAAATGTCTTGACCGAAGAGCAAGTTAGTAACTTGTTAGATGGCAACGACAGAAGTTTGTATCGCAAATGGATACCAGATAACAATCGCGCCACAGGTCTTTTTGTCTATGATATCGCCATAGATTTGCGACGTCTATTCTGCGTAACAACCAACCAATTGGAACCAGAGATTACAACTGATGTGGTAGAGAAGCTGAAAGATGATGGTTGGAAAGTAATCACCACTTCCTTCGGTGAATGTTTGCTTATGCCGAAAGAACAACGTGATCAGGTCATTCCAGCCATAGCAGATGCCTTGATTGATTGGCATATCACATCCAATCAGGCAAGAACATTTAGTTTGATGGAGACTTTAGCTATTGCTATTAGTGATAATGCCAATACTTTAGCTGCAGCTATTCGTGCCAAACTTGTTGAGGATGGAGAATCTAAGGCAAAGGCTAAGCCTATTGTTGACGAAAATGCTGGTGCCAAAACATTCGTCACACTTCCTTGCGCAAGTTATGTAGTAACAGAGACTGAAAGCGCAGATGCCTTATCTAAAGCTAAGCAAGAATTGATAGACAGAATGATGACGTTCGATTACGAAAACCAAGTATAAAAACAATTACGAGGCTCTTGGTTATCCACCAAGAGCCTCTACATAAAAAATCCCAATGAGCATAACTGGCACACATTTCAACTATTACCAGCTTTGCCGTCGCAAACTATGGTTATTTGCCAACGGCATCAACATGGAGCAAGAGTCTGACTTGGTGTATGAAGGAAAGTTAGTGCATGAATCAAGCTATCCTCAGCGAACGACAAGGTATGAGGAGGTGGAGATTGATGGAATCAAAGTAGATTACTATGATGCCAAGAATAAGGTAATCCATGAGATAAAGAAATCCAATAAGGTGGAAAAGGCTCATGAATGGCAACTCAAATATTATATGTTTGTTTTCGAAAAGCATGGAATCTCTGGCGTGAAAGGCATCTTAGAATATCCTCTTTTGCGTAAAACTCAAGAAGTGATACTGACGGATATCGACAGAGAAGAAATCCAGACTATTGCAGAAGATATCACGAATATAATCTATCAAGAAACATGTCCCCCTATTGCAAAGAAAGGCATTTGCAAGAATTGCAGCTACTTTGACTTTTGTTATATTAACGAGATGGAGGAAAAAGAATGAAAAGAAATTTTTACCTGTTCAACCCTGGCATTATGGAGCGTAAGGACAACACTTTGAAATTTACGCCCATAGTTGTGAACGAAGACAATATAGAAATCAAACAACAACCTCGATACATTCCTATTGAGGATGTAGCAGAGTTGTATGCCTTTGGCAGTCTTAGGGCAAACAGTGCTTTGTTTAATTTTTTGGGACAAAAAGGCATACCCGTCCATTTCTTTGATTATTATGAGAACTATACGGGAAGTTTTATGCCACGCGAAAGTTTATTATCTGGCAAGGCTTTGCTAGCACAAACTTCTGCATACCAGAACAAAAAGAAGCGAGTGGAACTGGCTCGGAAGTTCATCCAAGGGGCCGCGTGGAATATGGTTATGAACCTCAACTACTATAACCGTAGAGGAAAAGACCTGCAAGACGTTATTGATAAAATCAAGAGATTGAGTGATACTTTAGTGGATGCTAAAGCAGTAGATGAAATTATGGGGATAGAAGGAAATATCCGACAGGCATATTATGCTGCTTTTGATATTATACTCGATGATTTCAATATGGGTTCAAGAACCAAGCAACCACCAGAAAACGAAGTGAATGCTCTAATATCTTTCGGCAATATGATGTGTTATACTGAAACGCTTAGAGCCATTCATCAAACACAACTCAATCCGACAATTAGTTTTCTTCACACTCCTGGTGAACGACGCTATTCGTTGTGCCTTGACATTTCTGAGATATTCAAGCCTATTATTGTGGACAGAGTTATCTTTAAGGTACTTAACAAACATGCTTTAAGCAGTGGTCACTTTGACAAGAAACTCAACAAGTGTCTTTTAAATGAGAAAGGAAAAAAGATATTTGTAAAAGCTATGGAGGAACGCTATAACGAAACATTCCGTCACCGTTCTTTAGGGCGCAATGTTAGCTATAAGCATCTCATAAAGTTAGAATGTTACAAACTGCTGAAAGATATCTTAGGGATAGAAGAATATAAACCTTTTAAAATGTATTGGTGATATGTATGTTATCGTTGTTTATGATGTAGGTGAGAAACGTGTTGGTAAAATGCTGAAATTATGCCGTCAATACCTATGCTGGATACAAAACTCCGTATTTGAAGGCGAACTATCTGAAGCAAAATTCAGAGAACTGAAAATAAAAATAAAAGGAATAATCAACCAGTCTGACGACAGTATAATTATTTTTACAAATAAAATAGGTTATAATATGGACAAACAAATACTTGGGAAAGAGAGAATGTCGACCGACAATTTTTTGTAATAAAAAGTTGTCGATGTGGTTTTTCCTAACAATAATCCATTCTTTCCTACCCCTCATTTAGATCTTTGACTTGTTGTAACACTAATAAATTCTACAGTTGTCGCAGAACACATGAAAATATATAATCCCCCATCGACATTTTTTCAATAGGATTTCTTAACTTTGCATTCACTAATCCTATTGAAAATAAGGATATTACATATCCAAGAATAATGGGTTTTAATTGTACCTTTATGGAATTGAAATATATAACGGGCATGGGAGTTAGGATTTGCAAACTTGTTTTAATTGTACCTTTATGGAATTGAAATTAAGGAAAGGCTTTGCTAATTGCTCAGTAGTTGCATGTTTTAATTGTACCTTTATGGAATTGAAATTTCACACCGACAACGGTAGGAGTCTGTAAATCTGTGGTTTTAATTGTACCTTTATGGAATTGAAATTTGGGTAGCCAACGAAGTAGGCGGTATATGCGATTTGTTTTAATTGTACCTTTATGGAATTGAAATTTGATTACCCATACCTCCGTTCATCATTGCAGCCGTTTTAATTGTACCTTTATGGAATTGAAATTGTTCAAAGCTTCCTTAAGCGCTTACACTCGAGAGTGTTTTAATTGTACCTTTATGGAATTGAAATTAAGAAATTTGTTTAAGTGGTTAATGAATGAATTGAGTTTTAATTGTACCTTTATGGAATTGAAATAAATTGTATTTTGTGTATTATTAAGGCGAGTAGTTGAGGTTTTAATTGTACCTTTATGGAATTGAAATAAGATAATACCATGTTCACGACATTCAAAGTCAAGTTTTAATTGTACCTTTATGGAATTGAAATGGGCAAATTGATTAGTAGCCTGGGCGTTATTCAAGGTTTTAATTGTACCTTTATGGAATTGAAATCTGCGAAAAGCGATAAAAATCGTTATAGACCTTCTGTTTTAATTGTACCTTTATGGAATTGAAATGTTAATATTAGCAGTAGAAACGGCTTGCTTTTCTTGGTTTTAATTGTACCTTTATGGAATTGAAATAGCTATACTGCAGATATGCTTTGCACTAAAGGTTTAAGTTTTAATTGTACCTTTATGGAATTGAAATTGCGGTTATAAGCTAATTCGGCTTCATTATGATTGAGTTTTAATTGTACCTTTATGGAATTGAAATTGCTATCATTGCTGATGTTCAACATTTCCAAATTGTTTTAATTGTACCTTTATGGAATTGAAATAACTGAGAAGTAGGAACACAACCGAGGAAAGTGTCTGTTTTAATTGTACCTTTATGGAATTGAAATTTGAATACTGCTGCTTTCGTACGTCTTAAGCAATATGTTTTAATTGTACCTTTATGGAATTGAAATTTCAATTATATCAATACCTTGTACCCAAAACCCCGAGGTTTTAATTGTACCTTTATGGAATTGAAATAGCTGATTCTACTACTCGTCTTAATAATGCAAATGTTTTAATTGTACCTTTATGGAATTGAAATAAATCAGCATGAAGCGAGAGGAAAGCAATGCGAATGTTTTAATTGTACCTTTATGGAATTGAAATCAGATGGAGGAGCCGCGGCGGTGGGAGGGCTGCGGTTTTAATTGTACCTTTATGGAATTGAAATAGTATACTTGGGGGGAAGTTTCGCAAGCTATTATCAGTTTTAATTGTACCTTTATGGAATTGAAATGAATTAGACGATGAGTTTATCTTGATTGGGTGGGGTTGTTTTAATTGTACCTTTATGGAATTGAAATACTACATACGAATGCACAATGTTCTCAGATTACACATGTTTTAATTGTACCTTTATGGAATTGAAATCAAAGAAAAATGCGAAAGCAGTATCAATAATTAGGTTTTAATTGTACCTTTATGGAATTGAAATGATAATAGATGGTATGACTATGAAGGTGAAAACCGTGCTTTAATTGTACCTTTATGGAATTGAAATATTCTCCGCGCATTGCTTCGATTACATAGCCTTTGCTTTAATTGTACCTTTATGGAATTGAAATCCATGTTCTGCATCACTTTTATCAAGTTCATAAAGGCTTTAATTGTACCTTTATGGAATTGAAATAAGATACGCGCACTACTGACCGGCTACGGCTTAACCGTTTTAATTGTACCTTTATGGAATTGAAATCAGTTTACGGTAGAGTTTGCAGATACAGACTATATGTTTTAATTGTACCTTTATGGAATTGAAATAGGGTAACCTTATGTTTAGGATTAAACATAGAGTTTGTTTTAATTGTACCTTTATGGAATTGAAATAGATTAGCGTTATTTAAGCGAGTAGTTGAGTCAGAGTTTTAATTGTACCTTTATGGAATTGAAATAGTAGCAAACGAGGGTCTACCTCTTCATATCCCAAGGTTTTAATTGTACCTTTATGGAATTGAAATCATTTAGAGGAATAAATGCGAGTATCTATTATTAGTTGATTATCAGTATTATACGTTCTAAACGGTAGAAAAGTGACTGTGTGGATTCTATATAGATACGAAATGGCTAAAATTTAACGTATTTAACTTTCAGTTACATCAAAATTACATAGATATGGATTGGATGGAGTCGTTTGAACCGACTCCATAATATGATAAAACCGAAACAAAGAAGACCATGTAAGGGAGTGAATTATCAGCAGCCATTCCACATGTTATTACCTCCATAATGGTTCCGTTTCCCATCCCTGCGGAAAACCGAGAGCTTTTAAGTCAATTTCAGGAAACCGAATGAACAACCATGTTAGTTTGG
>ERZ1023617.647-NODE-647-length-10738-cov-66.436207_pt1 | contig 10738 bp, 9 predicted proteins | sample MGYA00380328_ERZ1023617 | MGnify/ENA primary metagenome ERZ1023617 (study PRJEB33179, sample SAMN07448977) | human gut metagenome | biome: Human-gut; feature: Human associated habitat; material: Faeces | host: Homo sapiens | place: India: Bhopal | collected...
CCCAGCCTTTTTACCTTTTTACTTTTTTACCCTTTTACCTTTAAATGTATGAACTTTCTTCCTCTTTCTGTCCATACGAGGTAGGTGTGGGTGTAGGCGGTGCCCAGCTTCTCCTGTACCCCATCGCAGTGAGGGTCGGGGAGGGTAGAGTAGCGGGTGCGGCTCTTCGCCAGGCCCATGTGGGCATAATCGGCATAGAGCAGATACTGGCCGCTCTGGTAGTACTGGATATGAAGGGCACAGAGCTGGCGGTTCAACTCCTGCGCCGTGATACCCAGCTCCTTCGCTATCTGCGTGGTGGTATAGCAGGAAACAGAGTTGAGCACATTGTCGGTGTAGAGCGCCTTCGGCAGAAGATGATCCACCTGATTCTCCAACTGGATGATGTTCTCACCGTTCTTGGCGATGCAAACCACCTGCTCATCTACCACACCGTTCAGCCGACGAATCTCCGTATCCTGTTCTCCGATGAGTTTCTTCTGCTGGTCAATCTGCACCTGCTGGTTTTTCAGCAGATTCTCCTTCTCCTTGAGTGTAGCTCTGAGAATCTCTTCAGCATGTCGAATCGTCTCCTCATCACTCTCGCCCTGCTTTACCGGAATATAACCGCCCGTCTTGCGAATCTGTGGCAGCACCTCGGAAGTAACCCAGTTTTTGAACTTCACCGCCGTAGGAAGCTTAGAGCCGAGTACCAAAGCATAGAATCCGCTCTCGTTGACGAAAAGAAGCTGGCACCAGCGCTTTGCCTCACTTCCATCCTTCTTGATACCAGTCGTTACCCTTATGCTGTGTTTTACAGCATCATGTGGGTTAACTAGTTGATACACAGCGCATCTCGCTCTTTTGTATCCCAGCACATCACAGACATCTTTCGCACAGAACAAAGGTTCCCCGTTTTCATCGGTCAAGGTGCGAATCTTACCGAATTCAGGGTTTTCAAACACGACAGCATTTCCTGCTGTCTTTTCATTCTTCATCTCTTCTTTTTTTGTTTTATAATTTCTTTCCATGATATAAAAATGTTAAATTGAATGTTGAGTGTTGAATGTTGAATGTTGAATTATTAGTGTTGAGTGTTGAATGTTGAATGTTGAATTGAATGTTGAGTGTTGAATGTTGAATGTTGATTTTTTGCCTAACGGACTCAAGGGCGTTAGCCTAATTCAACATTCAACACTCAACATTCAACATTACAAAATCGTTCCCCAAATGCTCTCATCCCTGTCTCTTGCAGCGGTGATGGCATTGATGAGGCGGTGGAGCCAGATGCGGGAGTTCACAACCATGCCCTTTACACGGTTCTCACCCACCAGGATGCAGCCCTGCGTATCATCGGGATAATTGCCGGCATGGATGCGGATGCCCTCAAAATTGGGGACACCCAACAGCAGCGGCAACCACATCTTAAAACTCGGCGACTTGCTGACCACCACCGGATAAGTGCCCTCAGGTATCGCCGTCTTGCCCTTCATCTTCTGCGCCTTCTTGCCCGATACACGCCCCAACCGCACATTCTCCTCGGCAGGACTTAGCTCCACACCCAGAAGGTTGCGCCAGCACGGCTCCAGCGTATCACAGAAATACGAGTCCGCATTCAGCTTCTCCGGGGGCACATCACACACCGTCTTCAGCCCCCTGCACTTGTTCACACTCTCAATCGTGCGCTTCTTCACATCCTCATCCTTCAGGATGTAAAGGCGACCTATCGTGTAGGTCTTCTTCTTCGCTATACGTTTTAAAACTATCTGCATAAGTAAAAATAAATTTAAGATTCAATAACTATACCGTCGTGGCGGTACTTAAGCTTCTCAAAACTGTCACAACTGTCACAACTGTCACGCTTGCCCGTATACTGATACGCCCGCCTGATGTAATTCCGGTGCAGCCACTGCCTGATCATCATGTCGGTACCCTTCGCATCCAAACCATGCTCCAGCCGGATGGCAAGCAACTGCGCAGCCGTAAAGCTATCGGGCAGAATCTGTAAAAGATTCTGAGGCCCACGCTTCGAACTCCTCTGCGCCATAAAGTTCTCCTTCGCAATCATGTCGCCGAAGAACCGCATCTTGCAGTACAGGTCATACTGCTCGCTCCAGCGGATAAACTCATCAATCTCCGGCTCCCACTTGCAACCATTGGCTACATACAGCACACACGCCTTCAGGTAAGCGATGACGTTGGCACGGAACGAGAGATTCTCAAACGTCCTGTCCTGCGACAGCCGGGCAAACTCAGCATTCTCATCCTTCAGTTTGAGGGCAAGCTGAAACGCCTCCTTACACTCAATCAAGCCCGTTACTTTGTTCAGATTTTCGATGTAAGGCCGTAGCGCCTCACGGTACGATTCATCATAAGTTCCGTAAACAGGCATATCTTCGCCGATTTCCCTTTCGGGGATGGTACAGAAGTTGATACGGCTGATAGGACCATCGGTAAGAACCTTAGAGAAGTAACGCTGACCCTTCTGAATGGTGGTAGATGCATTCCAGTTGAACCGGATGGTAACACGCTCCGTAACACTCATCGTTCCTACGCGAGTTTGTCCATATTTATTACCCGGGTCGGCTGCCAGACACATGATGCGGAACTGCTGACTTCCGCTGCCCTTGAGCGCATCAAACTGGTCTAGCTCATTGAGCGAAGTATAGAGGAAATGTTCCTGCGCTTCGGCCGTTCTCATCACGAAAGCCGGGTTCGTCATATCCGCATCAATCTCCTGGATAATCAGGTTTTCAGGTCTCTTGCGCTTATCCTTGTTGGCACCCTTGCGCAGCATCTCATCCTTCCACGCCTTTTCGCGCTTCAGGTTTTCAGCATCCCTCAGCCTGATATCCTCCATAATGAAATCGATAGGCCTGTTCACGCTGCTCTTACCTGCTCCGGTACCCGCAAGCAGCAGCGTCATCAGTCTCGCCTCGTGCTCCACGTTGTCAATATACCGGAACCTCGTTTTCCAGAGATGCGTAGCCAGCGGCGGGAAGATAGCGTGCGCCACAGCCGGCTTATAAATTTCCGGTGTCCTCGATATCAGCAGCTCCACCAGCTTCGGCAGTTTCTTCGGCATCTCCGGCGGGTCAGGATAATCCTCCCCGGTACTTTGAACTTTGAGATTCGAACCTTGAACAGCATGATTACCATCTGCCCTATTAACTTTCAACTGTAAACTGTTAACTTGCTGGCTGGCCTTCTGCTCCGCCAGCGCATTCACCCTCATCACTTCCCTCGACATCGGCTTCGTATTGTCAGCATATTTCGCATAGAAGTCGTGAATCAGCTGATGGCAGTCGTTCTCCTGATAGTAGCTCGGCATTTTCACCCTCACCACCTTCATCAGTTCCTCTTCCTCCATCACCCTCGAAGCACCGGCGCTCATGATAGCCAGCAGCGAAGAGTGTCTCGACCCCACGGTATCAATCTCCATACCCCCGAGTCCGGCAGCCTGCGTAAAGAGGTCAAACGCAATCAGATTTTTCTCCCTGGCTCCCAATCCGCCAGCATCCTGATTGCCTCCAGAATGCCCGATATGAGGAGCATCAGCACCATGGCTATTACCAGATTGGGCAGGCTGAACAGCAGAGCCAGCAGAAACAGCAGGATTGCCGTTGTTGCCCGATAGTCTATTATTTTCATTATTCTTACCATTGCTATTAACTTTAAACTGTAAACTATTAACTTGATGAGGACTATTAACTTTCCCTCTTCCGTCCACGGTCAGTCCGCGGTCCAGATACGCCTGCCTTCGCATCAGAATCTCCTTCTCGCTCAGCACGGCGCACCACATCTTCGACCTGTAGATTTCAGAGTCCTTATCCGTAAGATAAATCATTCTCTCGGGTGTGATGCAACTCTCGTCATACGGCACCCCCAGCGCCTCGCAATACGCTTTCTGCGTCTCCTCGATGGTCATTCCCACCGGCAGTCTGATACCGATGTGCAGTTTCTTCCGGGCACTGTAGCAGAGGTGCAGCAGCGAGCCGTTCCAGATGCTGTCAGAGCAGTTCAGCTCCCTTGCCTTCTCGATAGCCTTGTCTACATACTCCCTGTCATCCACGTCGATGATAGTCTGGAACATGAAGCTCTCGGGCTGGGCATTCTCCTGTCTGCGCACATTGTTCTTGAAAATGCCGTAGTGGGGACAGAAGAAAGGCAGTTCGCTCTTCAGCCTGTCCTGCGCCTTCTTCACCGCCTCTGCATCGTTGGCATTCACCTTCGGGATAGGCAGCTCGCCCCTAATCTGCTGAATCATCTTCCTGATTTCCGGCGATGCAATCACCTTGTCATACACCGCCATACTGTTGGAAAACACCTTCCCCTTATTGCCCTTGCGATAAGGGTTCAGTGCAATTACATGTTGTGTTTCTGTCATGTTATTTCGTTAATAAAAGATTGGTTTGTGGGGTAATCCCCTCTTCCGTTTTCACCACTCTCAGCCGTCTGTAAGGAGGAGGACTGAACACATACGCTTTCACTTCCATCATTTTAAATAATTTAGAAGATTGGAGGCTCCCACCATGGTTGATGTGCAGATACACAAAAGCCCCCGAAACTCAGACCGCATTGGTTCTGAATTCCGGGGGCAAAGGTAAGGCAAATTTCTCGCTTCTACCTAGTACGTACTATGTACGCGTACTAGTACTACCTGCCAGATTAGCCTCTGATAGCAGGCATCACTTTTTCGAGGAAGGGAATCGTTTTCTTCTGATCCATTCCTCGGTTGTAGGCGGCTCTCATCGAGTTCGGATTAGGACCCCAATAATTGCCGAATACGCTCCATATATTATCGATTTTCAACTCTGTACCTATCTGGTTGGCAAGGATGGCAGCTTCGGATGATGACAGTCCTGAAGGCATGAAATCTTCGGTTACCAAGCCTATCTCTATCAGGTTGTTCTTTATCCTCTGAGCCTTTTCCGTTTTCAGCTCTTCCGGCATCACAGCATTTCTGCATGAGTTTTGCTCACAGGCATTGCTGCCATAATAGTTCTCCACATGCTCGAAGTACGAGCTACCAGCGTTCATGATGATCATTCTTTGTCCAGACATTTCTCATCCTCCTTTCCCTGATAGTTGATCATGTGTTCGATATACTGGCAGTTGTCATTCAACTGGATGGTATTGTAGATTTTGATGATATTCACTTGTTTTGCGTGGGAGAGTCGAATTCTCCCAAGATTGCTTTTTCTCATCTTTTATTTATTACTTTTTGTTTTATATTTAAGTTGTAGTTGTTTTTCCTCCTCGTTTTAGTAGAGGACGTGTGTTTGCGCTAACGTTTTTAGCGTAAGCCGCTGGAGAACTGCCGAGCGCCTACTATCGTAAGGTGTGGGGGCGGGTAGGATTGTGTGTTACTTTCTGGTTGTTGATATGGTGTTAAGTTTATACTTGGCTTCAGATGTCAGCATCTTAACCGGTTATCTCTTATTTTAATCTGATGATTAAAATTCATACTACTCTAAGAGTTTCCATTTCTGTAACTCTTTCTACAATATTTCTGTTGATAAATATTGATGTTTTCTTCAAGAGTATTGAAATCCTTCATCAGATAAACAATATCCGAAAAATGATGAAAGGCTTGATTGAAATCCTCTAGGAATTGTTTCTTATCAAACTTCAGGTTGATAGCCCTGTGTTTTTTATCCAATTCTTCTACTATCTTATCCCAGTTATTCCAAATGCAGAGGCACCATCTCAACTGCTGCTCTGGTCGTAAGTGGGATGTATTTAGAATTCTGGAAATAGAATGTTCTGAGATTCCTGTAATATCGGAGAAAGTTTTGGGTCTTATAAAATCTCCTTGTTGACCAATTAAGGACTTAATATACGAGAGGATGTTTTTCTCCCGTATTTCATTAATCCTTTCGATAGACATCAGCTTATCCTCTTGGATTAACTTTGCTTTTAAGTCATTTATTGTTGCCATTTTATTTTTCAAAGTTCTGCAAAAGTACAATTTATGTATTAAACGGCAAAATGCGAATGTATGCTAGTATGGAATAGCATACATTGATTTTATGGAATTTTAGTGGTTTAATGGTAGTTTTTGTTTGAATGCAACTAAAAAGAAGGGAAAATAAGTAAAATGTCCTCATTGAAATCCACGCCCAGCCGAATCGTAACGAACTTCTTCTTTGGCTTGAATGCCGCCTGCAAGCCTCCTCGTAGACCGCACAGCAATACCCCTCCCGCATCCCTGCCATTCCCCTCACGCCCCTGCCATTCCCCTCACGCATCCCTGCCATTCCCCTCACGCCCTGAAGGGGCAGAAGCTCCTAGCCCAGGGCATTCGCCCTGGGTATTCATGTCCGCACGCCTGGCGCCCTGAAAGGGCAAAAGCTTTATATGGCGACCGAATATGATAAATAAGCCGAAAAAATAGGAGAAAAGATGATGTAAATGGATTCTTTTTTGTACTTTTGCACGCTAGAAGAAATAAAGTCAAATAAAGAAGATAATATGGCTGGATTATACGAACAAATCATAAACCAACTCTTCAAGGCAAAACTTGAAAAGTATGATAGAAAAATATATCATATAGGAATGAAGGAAATCGGTCGCGATGAGGCGATTCAATATCTTTCACGTTATCTTTATGCCTTGATTCAGAGTACGATTGATGATGTGGCTCAGCAGGAGAATGGAGTAGAAAAGTGCATTCAGTTTACCAATGACGTGATAAAGGAGTTGGGCGAAAAGTTTGCCATCGAGAACTACGAGGATGATTTGGTAGATGCCAGCAACTCTATCCTGACAAGTGTCATTGATAAGACGAAGTGCGATTATCCTGATTTACAGAAGTATATACAGCGAATCACCCCTCTTACTTCGCTTACTAAAAGTAGTCTTTTTACAGGGGCAAAGAACTCTGTAAATATGATTAGCGAACTGAAGAAAGAAATCCTGTCTGCCGACAAAATTTATATCGTGGTTTCCTTTATACGTTTGTCCGGCTTGAATATGATGCTGCCCGAATTACAGGAGTTTGTGGCACGTGGCGGATGTTTGAGAGTGATAACCACTACCTACATGCAGATTACGGAATATAAGGCTGTAGAGAAGCTTTCCAAACTGGCTCATACCGAAATCAAGATATCTTATCATAGTGATTTAGACCGCCTTCACGCCAAGGCGTATGTGTTTATGCGCGATAGCGGCTTCCATACGGCATATATTGGCTCTTCCAATATTTCTCATGCAGCATTGACCGAAGGCTTGGAGTGGAATGTGAAGGTAACTCAGATGGAATTGCCGCATATTTTCGCTACCATTAAGAATACATTTGATACCTATTGGGAACAAGATGTATTCGAAACTTTCAATCTGAATCGGGATAGCGAGCGCTTGAAAAAGGCGCTCGATAAGAACGCTCAGACTTCTGAAGGAATAGATTATTCGGTGCTCGATTTGATGCAAGCCAAAGAATATCAGAACGACATTCTTGACAGACTGGAGAAGGAACGCCGTTACCATAACAACTGGCGAAACCTGGTGGTTGCTGCCACCGGTACCGGTAAAACGGTTATTGCCGCTTTCGACTATAAGCGTTTTAAAGAGCAGCATACAAAGGCTAATTTCCTTTTTGTGGTGCATCGTGAAGAGATTATCAAACAGGCTTGTGCTACCTATCGTGCGGTATTGGGAGATCCGAATTTCGGTGATATGTGGTATGGTGGACATGAAGCCTCTTCGTATTCGCATCTCTTTGCATCAAAGGATTTGCTGAATAACAGATTGGACAAGCTCCAGCTGCCAGATGATTATTATGACTATATCGTGTTTGATGAAGCTCATCATATCGTGGCAGATACCTATCAGAAGATTTTGCATAAGTTTAAGCCGAAGGTACTTTTGGGTCTTACCGCCACGCCTGAGCGAATGGATAACAACGATATTACCCAATACTTCAATCATCAGATTTCGGCAGAAATACGTTTGGATACTGCTCTGAATAATCGCCTGCTGTCTCCATTCCATTATTTCGGCATCACCGATTCTGTAGATTTGTCTGAGGTGAAATGGGAGCGAGGCAGATTCGTGGCTTCTGAGCTCTCCAAAATATATACCAACAACGATTTACGAACCAATATTATCTTCAAAACCTTAGAGAAATATTTGCCTAACTATAACGATGTTAGGGCTTTATGCTTCTGTGTAGACCAGCAGCATGCTAACTACATGAATGCCAAGTTTACCTTGGCTGGTTTGAAGTCTGCTGTTCTGACGAGCGAGAATTCTAAGTATAGAAATATCGAGATAAAACGTTTGGCAGAGAAGAAGATTAACTATCTTTTTGTAGTAGATATGTTTAACGAGGGTATCGATATTCCTGCGATTGATACAGTGCTCTTCCTTCGTCCAACAGAGAGTTTGACCATCTTCCTGCAGCAGTTTGGTCGTGGTCTGAGAAAAGCCAAAGACAAGAAGTATCTTACGGTCTTGGATTTCGTAGGTCATTCTCGTGCCGAGTTCAATTATATGGACCGGTTCCGTGCGTTGATGGGGCGAACATCCATGAGCGTGAAGGAAGAGGTGGAAAAGGATTTTCCTCATCTTCCTTTGGGCTGTACCATCCAGTTAGAGCCAAAGGCAAAGGAGTATATCATTCAGAATATCAATGGCTATATTAATAGTTTTAAGAAGACTAGAATCATTCAGACCATCAAGCAGTTTGAGCAGAAATTCAGCGAACCATTATCGCTTGCTTCTTTCCTCAGACTCACTCATGTGCCTCTGGAAAAGCTCTATAATGGCACAACCTGGAATAGCCTCTGCTGCCTGGCTGGAGTAACTACTAAGGAGTCGGAACTTAATGTAGAATTATCTCGTGCCGTGAGCAAGAAATGGTTCTCTACCGATTCGTATTCTTACTTCAGTTTTATCCATGATCTGGCTGCTCGCCGTTTTAAGGTGAGCGAGGGATTGCTGACTCCAAGGGAGCAGAAGATGGCGTTGATGTTATATTATGATTTGTATATTTCTGCTGGTGAATATGATAGCTTGCAGCTGATGTTCAATAGGTTAAGCGAGGATGAGTTTTTTGCGGATGAGGTATGTCAGCTAACAGAGATATTGATGTCTCGCTGCAACGCATTGGAGCAGGATGATAATTCTGCTTTCAGAGATTCGTTCCCATTGAAACTTCACGGAGTGTATACCAAAGCGCAGATACAGGTAGCCATCGAGACTTCAACTTTGCAGAAAATGTCACCAAGCCGAGAGGGTTGCGAACGTAATACGCTGAATGGAATCCCTATGGAAGCGATGTTTGTAGATGTCATCAAGGATAGAGAAGAGGGCTCAAATACTAACTATAAGGACTTTGCCCAGACCGCTGTTAAGTTTCACTGGGAAACTCAAAACTCAGTCAGACAGGAATCGCCTACCGGTCAAAGTTATATAAAGGGTTCGCGAGAAATGCTGCTGTTTGTAAGAAAGCAGAGAAATGCTGCTGAAAACAAGTATCGTACCCTTGGATATGTTTATCTTGGCAAGGTTACTCTTGATAGTTTTGAGGGCAATAAGCCGATGCAGATTGTTTGGAATCTGAAGACTCCAATGCCTGGTTCTGTATACGAATATGCAGCAACTTTGGCAAATGTATAGTTTTAAATAGGAGAATAGAAAATGAAACATTATAATGTGGTTGCAGCCGTGGTTTGTCATGATGGCAAGTATCTCTGCATGCAGAAAGGCAAGACAAAGTTTGAGTATACCAGCTATAAATGGGAGTTTCCTGGTGGCAAGATTGAGCCTGGTGAAACTCCTCAACAGGCGTTGGCTCGTGAGCTGATGGAGGAAATGGAGTATCCTGTAGAAGTAGGAGAGGAGTTGGTAACTGTGAATCACGAGTATCCTGATTTCTCGATAACCATGACTGCCTTTCTGTGTACGCCAAAAGGCGATGCTGATGGGTTTAAGAGGCGTGAGCACGCTGATAGCAAGTGGTGCAGCAAAGATGAGCTGAAAGGGCTCAACTGGGCTGCAGCAGATATTGATGTTGTGGAAGGTATCTTATAAACAAGAAAGGAACTTTTATGATAAACAAGAGCATTCATTCAAAGTTATATCATCGAATTATTGCTCGTTTGCGTGCCAAGCGAGAAGGGAAGGGATTGACGCAATGCCAATTAGCCCATATTCTGAATGTAAGACAGACTTATGTGAGTAGAATAGAAACTTGTGAACGACGTTTGGATATTTTGGAACTTATGAATATTTGCGAAGCTCTTGGTATATCCTTTATCGATTTTGTACGGGAGATAGATGAGGATATATTGCCAAAGTTCAGAGCAAGTCAAAACGGCAAGAATAACTAGCTCATGTTCGCAAGTGGTTTAAGTACGGGCTGAAGAGTTTTTTGCATTAAATTCAGCCTATAACAAAAAGTAACATGCAACCCGTAACAAGTAACTACTCAGCACCCCTATGGGCATGAGTAGTTGCACTGATAATTACCAATACGAATAAAAGTTAAAAGTGTGTTTCTTTAGTTTACTCAATGGTAAGAGTTGCGTATTTTTTAATAAGAATATGTAGGAAACATATATAAGAGATATACAATGGAAAAGAAAATGATAAAACAAATGATGATGCCGTTGCTTTTGGCGATGATGCCTTTTGCAGCAAGCGCACAGGAAACTCATGTCGTACAGGAACAAGTAGATAGTTTGCTGTCTCCTAGTATAGTGGTGAATCGACATTTCTATGTCAAGGATTTGCCTTTGGATGTATCGAAGGTGAA
>ERZ1023617.648-NODE-648-length-10734-cov-14.126416_pt1 | contig 10734 bp, 10 predicted proteins | sample MGYA00380328_ERZ1023617 | MGnify/ENA primary metagenome ERZ1023617 (study PRJEB33179, sample SAMN07448977) | human gut metagenome | biome: Human-gut; feature: Human associated habitat; material: Faeces | host: Homo sapiens | place: India: Bhopal | collected...
ATGAGATAAAAACTTATCTCATTCTCAATCACTTATAAAAAATACGTACTTTCTTTGTCGTAAAGTGACAACTATAAAATAAGAAGAACCTTAAAAAGTGTGGTTTAAGATGAATAACTAAGTTTCCTAACACAAATCAAGGTACTTTTTGATAGCCTACTAAAACTGTATTTAACGCAACGGTTTCTTAAAGTGTGACCTTTGCATAAAAATTCATCGATAAAACTTTCGTGTTCGTCTATTTTACTATGTCAACGAGTCTTTATTCCCCCTTTTTGGGTTTTAGGCTCTTTACCTTTGCAATCGTTAAAACAAAAACAACTGAATGACTATGTGGAATATACCAAAGAAAATTGTAGTTGCTTCGTTAGGATTGCTCCCCTTGGCAACTTTAGCTCAAACGGATGGTGTGTGGACGCTTAAGCAGTGCATTGATTATGCCGTTAGTCATAATGTGCAGCTGCTGCAAAGTAAAGCCACCGAACAAAGTGCCAGTGTGGATGTGGTTGAAGCTAAAGCAGGACTCTTGCCAAGTTTGAATGCTGCGGTGACACAAGGTGTTAATTATCGACCCTTTCAAGAAAGTGGCGGTAATTTTGTGAATGGTGGTATTGCAACCTCAGCTGCCGATAAGGTAACGCAAAATGGAAGTTATGGCATCAATGCACAGTGGGTGGTATGGAATGGTAATAAAAACAGGATGAGCATTACCAATGCACAATATACACAACAACTGGCTGCTTACGATACTCAAACCACTGCCAATAAAGTAAAAGAACAGATTGCACAGCTTTATGTTCAAATACTCTATATGACTGAGGCTGAGAAGGTTAACCGCGCTTTGTTGCAGCAAGACTCCATTATTTGCGAACGTGGACGACAGATGGTAAATGTGGGCAATATGTCGAAGGCTGATTTGGCTCAATTAGAGTCGCAAGTAAGTCAGGGACGCTATAATATTGTGAATGTGCAAACGCAGATTGCCGATGCCAAAATGCAACTTAAACAGTTGATGGAATTGCCTGCTACTGAGACGTTTGAAGTGCAAAGTATTGATGCAAGCGATGCAGAAGTGTTGAATAGTATTCCGACCAAAGATGCTATTTATGCCGCTGCTCTTGAAAATCGTCCTGAGGTGAAGCGCTCTCAGTTGGCTATCGAACAGAGTCAACTGAGTACCAAAATTGCCAAAAGTGGTTATATGCCAACAGTTAGTTTGTCGGGCAGTATTGGTGATAGTCACATGACTGGTAGTCAAACAAATTGGGCTAAACAAATGAAGAATAACTTTAGTGGTACTTTAGGGGTTACAGTAAGCATTCCCATTTTCGATAATCGTAAAAATAAGAGTGCTGTAGAACGTGCTAAAGTGGCTGAAACAACAGCACAACTCGACTTGCAAGACATCCAAAAGCAACTTTACCAAACCATTGAAACTTATTGGTTGAATGCCTCGAATAGTCAAGCTAAGTATGTTGCTGCCAAATCGAATGTTGAGAGCCTTTCTGTTAGCTACAACTTAATGACAGAGCAGTTTAACTTGGGACTGAAGAATATTGCGGAGTTGCTTAATAGTCGTTCAAACTTGCTTAGTGCACAACAAACGCTCTTGCAAGATAAATACACGGCACTGCTGAACCGCAACTTGTTAAGCTTTTATAGTGGCGCAGAGTTGAAGTAATTTAGAGGATTTGAACTTAATATGGTTCTTCAAAAGTATTTATAGAAAATATTTATCAAACAACACATAACAATATGAAATTCAATGTGAAGAAAATAGCTGTCTGTGTAGTAGCGGTAGCTGCTATAGCAGGTGGAGCTTGGTATTTTATGCACAAGCAGGATGCTCCCTTTGAGGTAAGCTATGAAACTGCTAAGGTAGAAAAAGCCACTATTGGCAATAGCGTAACCGCAACAGGCACTATTGAGGCTGTTACCTCGGTAGAAGTGGGTACGCAAGTGTCGGGTATCATCGACAAAATTTATGTAGATTACAATAGCACAGTTAAGAAGGGACAGGTAATAGCAGAACTCGACAAAACCAATTTGATTAGTGAATTGAAGAGTGCTACCAGTCAGTTGCAAGGTGCTAAGAGTGATTTGAATTATCAGAAGTCAAACTTCAACCGCATGAAAACGCTCTTTAACAAGGGATTGATTAGTGCCAACGAATATGAAAGCGCACGCCTCTCTTTGCAACAAGCTGAAAGTGCGATGGCGCAACGTCAGGAGGCTGTAAACAAGGCGCAAACTAATTTGGGCTACGCTACGATTACTTCGCCCATTGATGGGGTTGTTTTGAGTAAATCGGTTGAAGAAGGACAAACTGTGGCTTCAAGTTTCAGTACGCCTACATTGTTTACGATTGTGAAGGACATGACAGATATGCGTGTAATTGCCAGTGTGGATGAGGCTGACATAGGTCAGGTTAAAGTAGGACAGCGTGTTACCTACACGGTTGATGCTTACCCTGATGAAACTTTTGAGGGTACAGTAACTCAAGTGCGTAATGAAGCTACGACTGATAATAATGTGGTAACTTATGAGGTCGTGATTTCTGCACCGAACCCCGATCTTAAATTAAAACCCGGACTTACTGCTAACGTAACAATTTACACAATGGAGCAAACGGGCATTCTGAGTGTACCTACTAAGGCTTTGCGTTTTACACCCACCAAAGAAACAGTTGGTCCCAAGGATAAAATTGTGGATTGTCAAGGCATACACAAAGTTTGGGTACGCGAGGGCAATACGTTTAAAGCATACAGTGTGCAGATTGGCATAACGAATGGAACTCGTACACAAATATTGAGTGGTATTAAAGAAGGGGCTATTGTGGTGGTAGACATGAAAGAAACCACTACAGAGGCTGACAACCAAACAGCTTCGGACGAAGGTGGAAGCGATGAAAAGAGTCCGTTCTCACCAGGTCCTCCAAGCAAAAAGAAAAAGTAAGGAGGGTAGCTTTATGGCAATAAATATTGACAATACGAATAACGCAGAAAAGTTTCCGCAGCCTGAAGATTGTAAGGATAAAAAGGTTGTTATTGAATTGGACAATGTGCGTCGTAACTTTGTGGTTGGCGATGAAACTGTTCATGCTTTGAAAGGTGTGTCGTTTAAGATATACGAAGGTGAATTTGTGACCATCATGGGAACCTCAGGTTCGGGTAAGTCTACTTTACTGAATCAGTTGGGTTGTCTCGATACGCCTTCAAGTGGTGAATATTACTTAGATGGGGTGAGTGTGCGTACTATGCGTCGCAGTGAACGAGCCGTACTACGCAATCGCAAGATTGGCTTTGTATTTCAAAATTATAACCTCTTGCCAAAAACAACGGCTGTAGAGAACGTTGAACTCCCCTTGATGTATAATTCAGCAGTTTCGGCAACCGAGCGTCGTGAACGTAGCATCGAAGCTTTAAAGATGGTTGGCTTAGGCGAACGCTTGTATCATAAGTCTAACCAAATGTCAGGTGGACAGATGCAACGTGTAGCCATTGCGCGGGCATTGGTTAATAATCCTGCTGTTATCTTGGCAGACGAGGCTACGGGTAACTTGGATACACGCACCTCGTTTGAGATTCTTGTGCTCTTTCAAAAGCTTTTTAAAGCAGGGCGCACCATTATCTTTGTTACGCATAATCCCGAAATTGCACTCTACTCAAGTCGTAATATCTTCCTTCGCGACGGACTTATCCGCGAGGACGTTGTAAACCACAACATTCACTCGGCAGCCCAAGCATTGGCAGAGTTACCACCTCCTGAAGAGTAGGGGATATATCAAGGTTATTGAGGTTATATGATAAAGTGGTGTCTGTGTTTCTGAGATTGGTATGTGAACCACATTCCCATTCATTAGAATATAGCACTTGATACTAACACTTAAATACTTAAACAGATGAATATAAGCAATCTTTTTAAGATAGCTTTGCGTGCCATAGCAGCTAATAAGTTGCGCTCGTTCTTAACCATGTTAGGCATTATCATTGGTGTAGCTTCGGTTATAGCGATGATGGCAATTGGACAAGGATCAAAAAAAAGCATTCAAGCCAATATTGCTGAGATGGGATCGAACATGATTATGATTCGTCCGGGTCAGGATAAGGGGCCAGGTGGCGCACAGCAGGATGCTTCAGACATGCAAACACTTAAACTGAAGGACTACGAAACACTAAAGGAACAGTCAAAATATTTGGCTGCTATTTCGCCCAGTGTGAATGCTTCAGGACAGTTTATTAACGGCAACAATAATACGCCTTCCACTATTTACGGTATTTCGGCAGACTATCTCGAAATACGTCAGCTTAAGATTGAAGATGGCGAAATGTTCTCAGACGAGGATATAAAGACCAGTGCCAAGGTATGTGTTATAGGTAAAACCGTTGCAGACAATCTTTTTACGAATGGAGAGGATCCCGTAGGTAAGGTTATACGTTACAATAAGATACCTTTCCGCATTGTCGGTGTGCTCAAGTCTAAGGGTTACAACTCTTTTGGCATGGACCAAGATGATGTAGTATTAGCTCCTTATACTACGGTGATGAAGCGCATTCTCTCTGTCACTTATTTACAAGGCATCAATGCTTCAGCTATTACTGAGGATATGACAGACTTGGCTATTGAGGACATTACCAATATATTGCGCGAAAATCACAAACTCAAGGGAACTGACGAGGATAACTTTACCATTCGTAGCCAGCAAGAAATGGCTGAAATGATGAACTCAACCTCCGACACCATGACCATACTTTTGTTGGTTGTGGCTTGTATCTCATTGGTTGTTGGTGGCATTGGTATTATGAACATCATGTACGTCAGCGTAACCGAACGTACCAAGGAAATTGGTTTGCGTATGTCGGTGGGTGCACGTGGCATTGACATTCTTAATCAATTCCTCATAGAGTCTGTAATGCTCAGTGTTACGGGTGGTTTGATAGGCGTGGTCTGTGGCATTGGAGCTGCAGTAGGCATCAATGTCTTTGCACATTGGCCCATACAAATTCAGCCTTGGAGCGTATTGTTAAGTTTTGCAGTATGTTCTGCCACAGGTATTTTCTTCGGGTGGTATCCTGCCAAGAAGGCTGCAAGTCTTGATCCGATTGAGGCTATTCGATATGAATAAAGGTTTTAGGAGTTTAGAGTTTTTGGGGTTCAGTAATAGTGTGCAGAATAGCCCTTAGAAACGGCTAAACTCCTTGAATCGTTATTGCAAAATGGTGCTTTTAATGAACAGATGTTGCATAATTTGTTTGTTTACGCTATCTTTGCTTTGTAAAAGTTTAAAAACTTTCAACTTATTAACTTGATAATATGTTAGGCCATTCATCTGATAATATTAAAGAGGTTAGGGCGACAGCTGTTTTACAAAAGAAACCACGTTTTGAATTGTTCATTGAGGTTTCAATGCACATCATCACTTGGGCTTATATATTTCTTTCACCGTTGTTCTTTAAGCATAGGGGTGAATCTATTGATTGGGCACGATACGTTCATGGTTCTCTATTGCCTCTAGCCACATGTATAGCTTTTTATCTGAACTATTTCTTGTTAATTCCGCGTTTACTGCTAACAGAGCGTAAGGGAAAACTAAAATGGTTTGTATTAGCAAATGTGGTATTGTTTGTTCTCTACGAAATGTGCATGGAGCTTCAAAATATTGTATTTCCGCCTCCACGCCCACGTCTTGCTGAATTTGAACATATAGTTGTTATTCCGCGTATTTTCTTTTTTATACGAGGTTTCTTAACAATGCTTTTTGCTGTTGGTGCCTCGGTTGCACTGAAGTTAAGTATGCGTTGGCGTAAAAGCGAACAAGCACGTGCTGAGGCTGAATTAGGTCGTTCGCAGGCAGAACTAAAAAATTTGAAGAATCAAATAAATCCTCACTTTTTGCTCAATACGCTTAATAATATTTATTCGCTTACAGCCTTTGATCAGGAAAAAGCGCAGCAAGCCATTCACGAGTTGAGCCGATTGTTGCGATATATGCTTTATGAGAGTCAGGACAATCGTGTGACATTGGCGAAAGAAGTGGAGTTCTTAGATTCATACATAGCCTTGATGAAACTCCGCATTTATAATGATGTGGATGTGCAGGTACATTTTGAATTTTCTGAAAACGAGCATGTAGAGGTTGCTCCGTTCATCTTTATATCGTTGGTTGAGAATGCTTTTAAACATGGCATTTGTTCTACAGGAAAGAGCTTCATTCACATTTCGCTCAAGTCTGATAAGCACCATTTGGAGTTTAGATGCGAAAATAGCAATATCCCGAAAGATAAAACCGACAAGGCTCCAGGTGGTATAGGCTTGCAGCAAGTGGCAAACCGTTTGGAGCTGTCTTATCCGGGACGTTACGATTGGAAGTCGGGTGTGACAGACGATGGACAAACTTTTTGCTCGGTAATCAATATTTATGACAAACCCCTAAAACACTAAGAATATGAGATGTGCTATTGTTGACGATGAGCCTCTGGCTCTCGCTTTAATAGAGAGTTACGTTAACAAAACTCCTACGTTGGAGCTTTGTGGTAAATATGCAAGTGCTGTTGAAGCCATGGGTGGCTTGCAACGTGAGCCTGTGGATATTGTTTTTTTAGACATACAAATGCCCGACCTCAATGGTCTTGATTTTTCAAAGACTATTGATACCTCACGCACACGTATTATTTTTACCACAGCTTTCGATCAATATGCTTTGGAAGGCTATAAGGTGAATGCGCTCGATTATTTGTTGAAACCTATAAGTTATACTGATTTTGTAGCTTCGGTTAATAGAGCCCAGAAGTGGTATGATATGATGCAGAGTCGCCAGAAGGAACAAGCTGCTGAGGTTATTGAGACTGTTGCCCCTGCTGCAGCCCCAACTTCTAATTCTTCTTCCGACAGTGCTGCAGCAGTAAATAGTGATAAATGTATTTTTGTAAAGAGCGACTACAAGTTGATTCGCATCGACTTTAAAGACATTCTTTATATTGAAGGTTTGAAGGATTACGTTAAAATTTATCTTTCATCAGCTATCAAGCCTGTGTTGAGCCTTAGTTCAATGCGTAGCATAGAGAACGCTTTGCCCGAAAATGTTTTTTATCGTGTTCATCGTTCTTACATTGTGAACATGCACAAGGTGCGCGTGTTCGAACGTGGGCAAATTGTATTTGGTGAAAAATACATTCCAATCTCCGATAGTTACAAGGAACGTGTACAGAACTACCTTAATGCTCGCATGTTGCAGGGGAGAGGATGAGGTTTAAGCATTAAGTAACGGTAAAAAAATAATTTGGTATATTTTTGTGTCTTTTTTATAAAGCAACACATGGCTAAAGGTCATAAAATACCATAGATTATAATTTCCATGGAATCTGTCCCCAAAAAGTCTATTGATTAACTGTAAGCGATCACTTAAGCACCGTTAGGGTTTAGATAGAATATATATTTATAATCTCTTAAGAAGAATCATTAAGTTTATGTCCATACAGAAACCGTTGTGGATTTCCATTTATGTGCAAGCAGTTCCACTAACTTATCCTTCGCAGTATTCTTGATTCTGCGGAATACGTCACAAAGGTACTCAATTGGATCTAAGTTGTGTTTGCGAATATTGGCAAAGTGAGACATTAGGCGAGCAAAGCGTTTCCCAGCTTCTGGACTACCAACAAAATAACTATTATTGCGATACTTTGCTATTCTTCTTATCTGTCGTTCACAAACATTGTTTGAAAGATCGAGCCTACCATCCTCCAAGCAACGCAACATGCAAGGATATTCCATAAGGGCATAGTTAACCGCCTTGAGAAGTTCGGGCTCTTCCTCTTTCTCAAGGTTCTTTGCTAACTTATCCAAGTATGATTTCATCTCATTAAACATAGGACTGATACGTAGCACACGCTCTCGCTGAATATCCTCTGGAGATGAGAATGCAGCCTTTATCAACTTGTCCTCATGGAAGATAGCTTCAAACTGCTTCAACATTATCATAGCATCTTCCGAAAAATCTTTCAACTTAAAGAATGGTCTTCGCATGTGGACTAAACAGGCTATTCGTTGTACCAGCTCACCAACATCATAACACTTATAGATAGGAGCACCATCGCTGTGGAGATAAATATTCTCCATTACGTCCTCAAAGTATTTTTGAGCAGCCTCTTGAGTTCTACGTCCACGTTCATGAAACACGAACTGTGTCAAGCCAGACGATGGGGCATAGTAACAGAATATCCAACGCTTGAAGTAGTGAAGATCATCTTCTACATCCTCAACTTTCTCATTTTTCTTGGGCAACCTTTGATCCTTACACCCTAATGTCGATTCGTCACCATGCACATTACCAGAAGCTAGGATTTCTTGTTGAAGAGGATCGTCCAATGGCTTCAAAATTTTAGCACCTATTTCAATCCAACCTACTATAGTAGAATGACAAAAGTTTAACCCTAAACCCTTAAGCCATGTTTCTATATCGCCAATAGTCATGTGATAGTAGAAGTGCATGGTTAGTATCTGGGCTATCAAAGATTCCGTTGCTTGAGTCCTCCCCATACAATTCTTATATTTATCAGGGAGAGACATATGGTAATAATTACCTTTGGTATCTTTATATTTTTTGCGACGTATAATATAGGTGCGGATAAACCCCTTTATATAGCTAAAACGGGTAGAAACATCTTCACCTATATATTCTGCATCTTCAGGCAATTCATTTGGGAAAAGCGAAAAATCATACTTTCCTCCCTCTGCAGAAGATATCAGTGGTTGGAACCTTCTAGACTTCTTTACACCCTTCATATTCTTATGTTCCTTCAACTTCTTGGCTATTTGTACCACCGATTCTTCTGGAACATCCTCCCCATTGAGATCCAAGTCGTCAGCATTCTCTGTTTGTTGACAGCCATGGTTGTATTTACTAGATTCTGTGTGCTGACCATGGGCAGTAACCTCGAGATTTGCCTTTTGCTGCTCGCTTGCCTTTAATTTGGCTTCTATTGACATGGTTGATTCTGTATTTGATCCATTTGGCATAGTTGTTGTCGGACTATCACCATCATCAACGCCCTTCAATTGATTAATTTCATTTTGCTTTGCAGCCAAACGAGCTTCAAAATCAGAAGTTATTTCCTCTATCTTTTGAGCACACATTTCCTTCAACTTTTGTTCACGTGACTCAAATTCAGCACGCACGCCTGCTACTATCTCTTCACGAAGAGAAGTTGAAAGGGTTACGTCACCATCACCCATCATAAATGCCACAAGCTTTTGTATCATGTCATTCAACTGGTCAACTTTTTCACAAAGTTGTTTATTTAGGCTTGAAACCATAACCTCAAGCTCCTCCACCCGCTTGTCGCGGGCAAGGAGTTTCTTGCGGAGCAACCTATTGTCAGCTGCTTCGTTATGTGCCTGTGCACTAATGGCTTGTATGGATTTCTCTTCTGATTTCATGATGTAAAGTTAATAAAAATATCTGACATATCAAAACTAAAAAGCATTGAATATCAATATGTTACAAAACTTTTTTTACATAATAGTTAGTGCTCGGCATTCTCTTTTTGCTCTTGGTTCACATTATTTACATCTGTGTCTATTTCAATGTCTTCTTCATCATCTAAATCGCTAAATACAACTCTACGATCTTTCAAAACGATGCCTTCCACTAAATAGACAAAACTTTCCCATGAGATATGATAGCAGCTTTTTTTGTATCAAATACGGGTTCAATAAAATGGTTGCCATGAAGTATCTTTTCCGTAAGTATCTCGCCTTGATGATGATAATAATAGATAAGAACACGATGACTATCCTTGGAGAGGAATATGTATACATCACCATTGGTAGGATCACGATGAAGCTGGCTCTTGATATAGTGTCGCAATCCTTCATGGCGGTAGCGCAAGGTTAATCGCTCACTGCAAAAAAAGTAATTAAAATCACTTGAAAAATTCAGCATATCCCACCCTCCATTTCTTTAATAAGTGAAATCAAAGCAACCTTGGAACAATTACCTATGTGCAAGCTAACCTTGGTGCCAAATTTTACGTCTATATTGTCAAGTAATATGTCCAACAATGACACTCTTGAAAAAATGGATAAATCTATTGCTACAAGGGCAGGCATATCCACCGTCAATGAATGTAAGCCTTCTTCCGCTTCGGAAGCGACTGGTTTTATTCTTGACTTACGATAGGAAATATCACGTAAGCAATAAAGCTTTTTGATATAGCTTACTTTTTTTTCTTTGCAGAACCTATGAAGATTCTTGCTATTGTACTCTGTTCGAAACTTGCGAACCATTGAGGCGTAGTACTTACCTTCTTCGTTTTTATTCATTTGCCTTAAATTAAAATTCGAGGCAAAGGTATATTTCATTAACGAAGTTTGCAAGACGGTCTAAAATGACCGCTTACTGTTAACTTACTCGGGCATGTTAGTTAACTTACTCTCATACCTGGCTACCATATATCACCCCGAATGGGTAGGGTGTTCAAAATTCGCAATTTTTTTCTGCACGATTTTGAGACTATTTTACCATCATATTCTGCAACAATATGTACGGGCTGAATTATCGTGCAAACCGAATACAATCAAGCTTGCTTGAATTGTTGAGGTGCAGCCGATAATGCATAGCAAAGCCCAAAAATCGCCTAGCACAGGGCAAGCGAAGCGACACCCTGGGTCAAAGCACGTTCGTTAGTGACGCCCTGTAAGGGCAGAAGCCTTATTTTTATCCGATATAAAATGCTT
>ERZ1023617.652-NODE-652-length-10630-cov-17.626005_pt1 | contig 10630 bp, 8 predicted proteins | sample MGYA00380328_ERZ1023617 | MGnify/ENA primary metagenome ERZ1023617 (study PRJEB33179, sample SAMN07448977) | human gut metagenome | biome: Human-gut; feature: Human associated habitat; material: Faeces | host: Homo sapiens | place: India: Bhopal | collected...
AGTTACTGATTATCAGCCACTTAGCCAAATTTTATTAGTTATATTATATTAAATAACTCTCTCATTATCAAGAAGTTACGTTATTTTTTAACGGACTATTGATCTAAAATTGCACTATTGTTTTTAATTAGCTAAAGAAGAATGATATGAAATTTACATGGATTCCATTCTATAAGGAGTTTGCAGAGAAGCTCCTGAAATACCGCAATGACCGAAAGTCGTTGTTAAAAATGATTTATGACCATAGGGAACAGTTTCTGGCCAATTATCTTCATGACCAAGATGGCGAGGATGATCTATGTCCAGACATTGACCCTTTCACTACAATGGGGTTATTCAATAGAGGAATCAAGTTAAATAACAGAATCAAATCTACTTCTTTATTCAAAAGCCTAATGGGTATTGTGGCCGACATACCCTCTGACTTCGTTGGAATTCCTATTCTTAACAACCAAAAATCGCATTTCTTTGGATTTAGAAAGCATCGTAAAGATAGTGATATAGAAAATCTTTGGGCACTTTTCGAGAAGGTTGTAAAGAATGAGGATTTTGAAACAGAATACAATCGAGTCATAGAGCAATATCTCATCAAGGTAAATATTACTATGGCTCTTTTCTGGATCAGACCCGAAGATTTCTTGGCTTTCGACAGTACCAATAGAAACTATATCAAGAATCAATATGGTATTGATCTTCCAAATCGTGCTCCTAAGTATAACGAATACATGTCTATTCTCAATGATATCAAGCAGAAAATGAAATCCAATATAATCAATGAAAAGTCGTTCTATGAATTATCTGCAAATGCCAACGATGGTGGCACGGCTGAAGAGGATGATATGAATGACACTTGGTATGATGCAATCGTTGAAACCTGGAAAAAACGCAAGAACATAGTATTATATGGTGCTCCTGGTACAGGTAAAACTTATGATGTACCAGAGTTAGCCGTTCGACTCTGTGATCCAGATTTTAAGGCAAATGAGAAAGGCCGTGACGAGCTGATGGAACGTTACAATCAGCTTAAACAAGAAAAAAGAATCGCCTTTACTACATTTCACCAATCTATGGATTACGAAGATTGGATAGAAGGTATTCGTCCGTTGGTCAACGACAATAATCAGATCACATACGAGGTCGAAAAAGGCATCTTCAAGCAACTATGTGAAGATGCTGAGCGTCCTGTTGTTAAAGATAAGCAGGCAGGTATTGCAGACAATGCTGTGGTTTGGAAGGTTTCTTTAATGGGAACTGGTCATAATCCCGTACGTACAGACTGCATGGAAAATAACTATATCCGTATAGGATGGGACGAATATGGTGCTGTCATATCAGACGAGACTGATTGGAGTATTTACAACGGCGAGGGTAAACAGATTCTTGATGCCTTCATTAATAAAATGAAAGAGGGCGACATTGTCATGAGCTGCTTCTCAAATCAAACAATAGATGCTGTTGGCGTAGTAACTGGCGACTATGAATACTTGGACAGCCTTCCAGATTACAAGCGCGTAAGAAGGGTCAATTGGATTTTGAAAGGAATCAACGAGAACATCGTTGACATGAACGATGGTAAGACTTTAACCTTGGGTACAGTGTATCGCTTGAATTCCATAACCCTTGACAAAGTCAAGACTCTTTTAGATAAGTACAAGAAGCCAACAACCATGGAATCAAACACCAAACCTTACGTTATGGTGATTGATGAAATGAATAGAGGCAATGTATCAAAGATTTTTGGTGAGCTCATCACGCTTCTTGAAATAGACAAAAGAAAAGGTCGCAAAAATGCTGAAAACGTTATACTGCCCTATTCAAAGAAAATGTTCCAGATTCCGGAGAATGTGTACATCATTGCGACGATGAACACCGCTGACCGTTCTCTTGGGTCCTTGGACTATGCCATTAGACGCCGATTTGCATTCATAGCCGATAAGCCTATCTCATTGGAAGATGATGTTCCAGGATTCAATGCAGATCTCTTCAAAATGGTAAGCCAACTATTTATTAGCAACTATGAAGAGTATGAAGAAAGTGAATGGCTTCAGTCTTTCAAACTCTTGCCAGCATACACTCTTTCTGAAGAATATCGTCCCGAAGATGTCTGGATAGGTCATAGCTACTTTATTATGAAGGATGAAAACGGTGATGACAACACCAGTGACAGACTCCTTTATGAGATAATCCCTCTTCTTGAAGAATATGTAAGAGATGGAGTTTTAACGGGCGATGCTCAGGCCACTATAGACGAATTATATCAGATAGCAATAGAATAATGAGAATTATACAACTTCGAGAACAGATACTGGAGAATACTCTTCTTCAGCAGACTGATGCAGATGCCGTCCTCCCCTATTTGGAAGATGACGAGGAAGTTGTGTACTCTGTCAAAAGAGGATCTAACAATAATGAAATGTGTCTTAAACTTCACAGACACAATAATTTCATAAAGGTTACTGGTTCTTATTTTGTTGGCATTGACTGGGTCGAGGAAAATGAGCTTGCTATTCAGGTCAGTCCTAAGATGAATGACGAATTCGAGATTGACTATGTAAAAATGTTGAATGATGCGCTTTCAGAAGGCGACAACTATGAACATCTCACAGACTTAGTCACAATCCATTTTGACAAGCCATCAATCAGAGTAACCCAACAGAAAGACCTACTCAGCATATTCCTTATCACAGAGTATCTGAACATTCTGCAAAGAATTGCCAAGAAAGGTCTCAAAAAGAGTTATTACGTTGTTGAAGAAAACCTCCAAAACAAAGTCAAAGGACGAATTCTTATAGGCCAAAACATTCATAAGAATCTGGTGAAGGGACATATAACTGACAATGTTTGCCGTTACCAAGTTTACGACATTGATTCTTACGAAAACCGAATTCTTAAAAAAGCGTTACGGTTCTGTGTAAATCAGTTGGGCATGTACAAACATGTCCTCGATACGTCTGTATTGGACAAAAAAGTCAGATTCATTATGCCCTATTTTGCTAACGTAGGCGACGATGTTAGCATCCTAACTATTAAAGGATTCAAAGGCAATCCAGTCTTCAAAGAGTATAATCAGGCAACTGTTTTTGCTCAACTATTGCTCAAGAGGTATAGTTATGACATCACCGTAACAGGACGTCAAGTAATTGACACTCCCCCATTTTGGATCGACATGAGCAAGTTGTTTGAATTATACATCTTCCATCATCTTAAAAAAGTCTTTACTGGCACAAATGAGGTTAAGTATCATCTTCGTGCTCACTACCAAGAGTTAGATTATCTTCTCAACCCATCGAAGTGGGCAGAGCCTTACATCATTGATGCCAAATATAAGCCAAGATACAAGAATACCGGAGGTATCAGTACGGATGATGCAAGAGAAGTAAGCGGTTATGCACGTCTTTCTTCCATATATAAAGAACTTGGTTTGAATGAAGAAACTGCACCTCCTATCAAATGTCTCATCATTTATCCAGATCAAGAAGAAGCAGACCATTTTACATTCACTCGTACGCAAGAACCTCATTTCAATCAAGTATATGGCTATGTCCGATTCTACAAATTAGGCATCAAGTTACCCGTTATCTAAATATGTTAGATGGCGTAAGCGTATCCGCGATGCCGCCTTGTACACCTTCATTCATCATTATACCTTTGCCGCCAAATCAAAAACTTTAATAATATAACAGTAGAAGAACAACACGAGTGGGCATGGAAACGATACTTTGTACGACTCAACGAGAATTCAAAGATTCGTCTGACCTCCTTTCTGAGAGAAAATCATGTCTACCAACGCGTCATGGAAAGATGGATGTATGCCAAAGGGCTTAGTGTGATGGAAACGAAAAGGCTGATACGTGAGTCTCAAAACCGGGCGAAATACGAACGGCTGCTTCCATCTTCCGACACAACCGGTTCGATGTTCCTGCTGGTAACGGCAGACGGTGCGGATGGTTTTGCTGAAGCCACAGAGCCGATGTCCGGAATCAGCTTCACTTTTCCAGAAGGTACACAGGTGAACATAAAACATGGCAGCTCACAAGCTGTCATGTCATTCCTCAGGCTTTATCAAATAGAGGGTCTTCCATATTTGGACTGAACGACGGAATGCGCTACTATGTCTGCCAGCGCTATGTTAGAATGAACATGGGGATAAATGGTCTGTATAAGCTGGTGTAGCAGGAGATGGACCTGCCTCCGCTAAGTGAGGCTGTGTTTATCTTCTTCAACAAGAACCGGCAGCAGGTCAAGCCTCTGCGCTGGGACACGGACGGTTTCACGCTGTATCAGAAGCGGCATGAAAGAGGAACCTTCGAGATATCCTATTTCAATACCGGCAAGAAGGCTTGCGTAATGCCCTACAAGACCCTTTCCGCTATAATGAGCGGAATATAGTTGAAGTCGGTAAGATATCGCAAGAGGCTGAATATTGGTGGTATTTTGTTTGTAAACACCTGATAATTAGTGATATTATCATCAAAATACATGACGTTTCATTTGGTAGCCTCGTCTTTTTTTCCGTACTTTTCCTCTATAAAACCAAATACCATTTCCTCGCTAAAGGTAACTAAAATCCGTAAGTCTGTGTCGTTATATGGCATAGTTATTCGTCACAGCCCATAGTGTGGTCTGTGATAAACTGATACTTTCCTCTTCGAGTTATACTCAGACTGGGTTCCATCGCCATCCGTACGATTGGTTAATTTGTAACAACGGGTTGTTGGCACCACAAAGATATGAGCCTTTATACGGATGGTATATCTTGTCATCCTTTTGTATCGGATGTCAAAATCTTGTTGTCAAAATCCTTGTAGGCAACATTTTCTTTCAATATATGCCATGCACAAACAAGCATTTTGCGTGAAATAGCCACTATGACTTTCATTCTATTCTTTTTTCTGACTTGTGTCTGATAATAGGAAAAACGACTAAAAAAATAATCCTTAGCTCGACTTGCACCCCATGCGCACTGAATAATAGTTCGTCTTAGGTAACGATTGCCGTGTGTGATGCGCCGAGATTTGATAGTCTTGTTAGATTGGTTATTACGTGGTCTTAATCCAGCCCATGAAGAAAGATGGTTAGCCGTCTCGAAATGGCTCATGTCGGTGCCAATCTCTGCGATTAATGATGTGACGGCTCTCATCTTTACACCTGGTATCGTCTGCAAGTTACTCAACTGCTCCGAATATTCTTTCTCACAAATGTCCTGCATCTTTTCCAAACACTTTTGCTTATGCAATTCTGCAAGGTCTATCTCTGCCTTGAGTTGGGTCATGATGTCTATGTCGACCTCTGTAATGCATCCTTTAAGTGATGCAATGATTGTTTCCTTGCCATGTCTGTTGATGATACGTCCATGTATTTCTTTGACCAATTCTTCTGGCGATGTCACACCTTCGCATATTTTGTCTATAACGCTTTTGTAGCTGACAGAATCCGTGTTTGACACATAATTGCTCAGGCGAATGTTGCAACGTTGTATCACTGCGTCCAATTTAGCCAATTTACGGATGATCTCATCATTGAGATCATATATGCGCCTGTCATAAAGCCGGAGCTGCTGTATGCGCTCTGGAGGTACAAAACTTCCGCGTACAAGCTCTTTCATCATGCATTCCGCTATCCATTGTGCATCTTTGACGTCACTCTTTCGACCAGGAAGTTGCTTGATGAAGTATGGGTTGATTAATTTCAATTCGAAATGGGACTCCAACACACGCCATACTGGTATCCAATAGACGCTAGTACTTTCCATACCGACTTCTTGAACGTTGTACTTGAGCATCAAATCACGCATTTCCTCAAGTTGGGTTGTCAAAACGCCAAAAACTTGTTCTAAAATCTCGCCCGTGCTACTCAGAATACACAAATAAATGCTATCTTTGTGCACGTCAAGTCCGCATACAATTCTCATAAGCCTAACTTTTGAGGTTAAACATTTATTTTAAAAACTCAAATATACAACTATTATTGTGACGAAAGAGCACGTTTATAAGGCAAAGATTTGTGGTGGACTTGACTTTATATTCTCATCTTAGCGAACACTCGAGGAAATGGTATTTGGTTTTTTATCTCGACTGGCTTATAAATCGAATTTTTATGTAAATTTGTAAATAAATTAAAGAAGATTATGACTAAAAAGAAAAAACATACCAAGAAGAAAAGACAGCAGCCTAAACCCAAGAAACAAAAGGTAATGGCTAAGCAATCCATCAATGGCTTTAATCTATTTGAAACACAAATGCGCGCTATGGGTAAACGCTTGCTTGAGGTCTTTAAGGATAAAGATACTGTCAATGCAACTTTAAGAGAGCATATTGAGACGATTGAGGGCTATTTCAGGAAATATGATTCTGTGCAGTTGCTTGGAAGCATTGGATTATATTTATTAGATAACCTTCCCAATTTTGAAAAGTATTTTATGGCACAGATGAATGGCACAGAGATGCATCTGGACGAAAATGCTGAAGTGATAGCGGAATATGCAATGAACTTTGGTCTTTCAATGCCAAATGATGGCATAGATAATCCCACAGAAGAAGTAGTTAAGGATTTGAGAAATCGATTGAGGGCCTTGTTCATGACATATATCTATCAAGATATGCCTTTAGTTGATGATCCTATGCAGTCCATTGATTGGATGATTCATATGGATACTATAGCTGTTCGTGGTGATGGTTATCAAAATCATGTATATGAAGTATTTAAAGAAATGTTCTTCCCTCATACAACCTTTTACCAACAACAATTTGGATATAGTGTTGACCAACTATTTGAATTCTTTATGGATCTGGAAAATAGAGTTATATGCAAGATTGCTAGTCAAGAGAATATCTATGGCATAACAAAAATGCATGAACGGTGGAAGAAATGGGACGAAAAGACATTTGGTCCTATTGACGATGAAGCTACATTAGAGAATCGAGATTTCTCAAAAGGTCTGTTTGGCGCGTTCTTTGAGGCAAACCCGGATGTAGCACACACGGAAGACGGTATGCATTTCCTAATGTATCAACCAAATGATTATGGGAATTCTGATAAGATATTTTGGGTCTATCCTCAAAACGAAGTGGAAACAAGGATTCTAGATTCTCTTTCTATGGAATTTGGCGATAATTCTGCTTTTCTTGCAGAAAGCGAATTCAAAGGCAATATTATGAACGGTCATAGTATTTTTGAGAAGCCATTCGTTAAAGATGGTGATAAATATTATTGCTTTACTCCTATGATTCCTCATAGAAATCTGTTCTTGATTGCAGAAAAGCTTATGATGCGCAATGGCACCTATTACCAAAAGAATTTCCAGCAGAACACAAGTTCGATTAGCCGAGACAATTATATTGAGAAAAAAGTAAAATCTGTCATGGAGTCTTTTCTGTCAGATGTCACATTTTATTCTTCTGTACATTACAAAATAGTGGAAGAAGGGGTAGAAAAGAATCCAGAACTAGATATTCTTGGCGTTTCAGATAAGGCCGTCTATATTATAGAAGTTAAAGCCCATGAACTTTCTTATAAGGACAGAGTTAGGTTGGATGGAGCCAAGTATAAATTCAAGGCATCTGTTGCTGAGGCATGTAAACAATGCTGCAGGTCAGTTGATTTTATCAATAACTCAACAGAACCTATATTTGGCACACAACAAGGGGAAGTTTTAATTAACAAGACAAAACCAATATACAAGATAGCTGTAACCTTTCAGCATTATTCTTCGTTGTTGGGACAGATGGATAAACTTGTGGCTGCTAGTTTGATGGAGGAACGCTTCCGTGATACATGGGTTGTGTCATTATTTGACTTGATGGTTGTTGCTGACTTTGTTGAATCAGAAGATGAATTTTTATCTTATCTTGACATGCGAAAGATTATTAATACTAATCATAGTACATTTCATGATGAACTTGATTTGCTGGGTCAATTTCTCAATGAGAATCTGGCTGATAAGGTAATTGCCAATAAGCCAATGATGATTATCGGCGGATCTAGTGATATTGATGAGGAATATGCAAAGGATTTCTATCCGCCAATAGAACTTGGCTCTGAAAAGAAATAAATGTATCAAAATGCCATGAACCTAGAAAGTTTAGACAAAAGACTTTCTGGGTTCATGTTAACCTACTGCTTTAATATTACAGAATTATTATCGCAATAATGTATTGTGTACTAATTATTCATCCGAATCCGCATAAAGTTCACATTGGCGGATAACGGTTTCAAGGGCTGCTTCCTGTTCTTCAGGTGGATATTTATATTTTTAAAGCAATCGTTTTACCATAGAGCGCATCTTGGCACGAGCCGATTCTTTCTGCCGCCAGTCAATCGTTTTACTGCTGCGTAAGGCTTCGGTTAGTTCCTTAGCCATAGCAACAAGTTGGTCGTTTTCGTAGAAATCTCTTACGGCTTACGGTTTTGTCAAAGCATCATAAAATGCTTGCTCTTCCTCTGTCAGTCCCAACTCTGACGCTTGCTCTGCATTCGCTTTCAGCTCTTGCGCCATTTTTAGCAATTCTTTTATCACTTCTTCGTTGGAAATCAAGCCACGCAAGTATTCGGCAAGTCGGGCATCAAGCATTTCACTAAACTTTTCGGCTTCTACCATTCTCTTTTTAGCATGTTTCCTGATTATTGGTGTCCGATAAAAATTTATTGGTGTCCGATAAAAATTCGATACTTCCGAAAAAAAAGCTGATTCCATTTGCTGGAGTCAGCCCTTTTTGGTTATTTTGATGCGCCTAAACAAATAAAACAACCATGAGCAAAAGTAATCATTTTTTCGGACAGCCGTTGTACGGTCAGCTTATAAATTTACGCGAGTTCGAGATAATATTCTGAAAAGTAAATGCTACAATAGACGATTTGGATGAGGTTGCTATTGCCAAGGCTCGCATGATGTTCAAGAAGGTTCATAGTCGCATACCTTCGGAAGAAGTGAATGCCTGGAATGTCCAAACGTTCCTAAGCAAGTGTGGATTGACGAGAAATGGAGGCATCACTCGGGCAGCCATCATACTGTTGGGCAAATACGAATCTGCTTTCAAACTTCGTCCTGCCGTTGTACAAGTTACATGGACACGCCGAGACAAGAATCAGGAGGTGGTAGATTACGAACACTTCACCGTACCTTTTATATTAACTGTAGACGAAATTCTCTCAAAGATAGAAAACCTGACATTGCGTGAAATGCCTGGAGGTACGCTTTTCCCCGATACGATGAAGCAGTATGACGACTACACCATTCGTGAGGCACTCCACAACTGTATTGCCCATCAAGACTACACTCTTCAACAGCGTATAAACTTTGTAGAGAATCCAGGCTACTTGTATTATTCCAACGCTGGCACATTTATTCCTGGCACTTTGGAGAATGCTTTGCGAAACGAAGAACCTCAGACGCATTTCCGCAATGAATGTTTGTGTAGAGCTATGGTTGATTTCAACATGATTGATACCGTAAGTCGTGGTATCAAAAAGATGTTTAATGAGCAATGGCGCAGACATTATCCTATGCCAGACTATGAGATTGACCAAATCAAGAAAAAAGTCGTTGTCCGCATCTATGGCAATGAAATCAACAAACGATACACTGATTTGTTGAAGACCAACGACACACTTTCACTATGGGACTGCATCTCGCTTGATGCTGTACAAAAAGGCAGAACCATTCATGAAGAAGTAGCACATGACTTGCTCAAACGTGGACTGATAGAAGGTGAGGCTCCGCATTATAGCATTTCTCTTAGTATGGCTAAGAACACCCACCAACTGCCTTCTTACACAAAAAACAAAGGATTGGATAAGGAGAGGTTGTGCCAAATGGTTCTTCAATATCTCAGCAATGCAGGAGATGAAGGTGCCAAGCGAGATAGTATATACGAATATCTTAAGGATGTTCTTCCGCAAAATAAGACGGAAAAGCAAAAAATTCGTATGCTCGGAGATTTACTAAAAAACATGAGTAAAGAGTATTTAATAAAAGCTGAAGGACGAACTTGGTATATCATGCCTCAATCATAGAGGACATATTATAGCGGTTTTTACGGAAAAATAGCGAATTCGTCATTATTATAGCGGAAAGTCGTTTTGAATCCGTCAAAAAATGACGAGATTTATAGCGAAAACAACTAATTATAGCGGATTGTATCGAAAAAACAACCGATTTATTTGAATTTAAAGTGCAAAGGATATGTTATTAGGAAACAAGATAAAGTCTCTTAGAGACGAACAAGGAATACTGCAGCGCCAAGTGGCTGCATACTTAGAAATTGATACTCCAATGTTTAGTAAGATAGAACGTGGGGATAGGCGAGCGAAGAGAAGTCAGGTGCCCCAACTGGCTGAATACTTTCATGTGGATGAGAAAGAGCTGCTCATCTTGTGGCTAGCAGACAGAATATTGGATGCCATAGAAGGCGAAAAAGAATTGCAGTTTCGTGCTATTGAAGTAGCAAAACACGAATTAACAAAGGCTGATTTATAAAGGTTATATCAATTCTTATCAACAAGACGATAGGTTTGTCCAGTTTGGATAACCCTATCGTCTTGTTATTTTGTAAGGTTTCAATGTTCTAAGCTCCTATAAACGCGAGTTCGAGATAATATTCTAAAAAGTAAAGAGCAGAAAAACATCCAACCT
>ERZ1023617.653-NODE-653-length-10593-cov-19.779939_pt1 | contig 10593 bp, 4 predicted proteins | sample MGYA00380328_ERZ1023617 | MGnify/ENA primary metagenome ERZ1023617 (study PRJEB33179, sample SAMN07448977) | human gut metagenome | biome: Human-gut; feature: Human associated habitat; material: Faeces | host: Homo sapiens | place: India: Bhopal | collected...
TGAATAAGCGACAGCAGTTACGGTGAGCGATGTACTACCCGCAACGAGACCCTTCACGATGAGCATCTTGCCATCTACGGTAGCAGAAGCCACGCTGGTATTGGCAACCGAGCAGGAGTAGCCCTCGGTCTGACCTGCGAAATAAGCAGCAAGGTTGAGAGAAGTAGTCTTCTCGATACCCACATACATATTAGGCAGCTTCATCTCCGAACTGAGTTTCTTGTTCTGGATGCCGTTCAAAAGCTGAGCCGCATCAATCAGACCCGCACCCATCTTGCCGATATACTTGGAAAGCTCGATGGTCTCAGGCGAAGCACCCACGGTGGTATGGTTCATGTAATAAGTCTTGGTTGCACCATTCTGATAATGGCTATCCAGATCCTTCACCGATTTCTTCATCAGGGAGATGAAGTCGGCTGCACGATAGTGACGGTTCTGCTTGACAGCATAGGATAGACCCAAGGCTGCCACACCCGATACGTGAGGACAAGCCATAGAGGTTCCCTCCATATAACCGTATGCAGGCTGACCGTTCTTTACCAAAGTAGAGAGCACGGCACCCTTCTGCTCGCCAGTCTCAGCCCAATATTCATCCTCGGTCTCCCCAATCTTACCATAGTATTCCAGGTCACCGCCCGGAGCACTCAAGGTTACGAGCGAACCGAAGTCGGTATAGCAGGCAGGAGTATAATCGGCAGCCAGCGACGCTACGCTCACACACTTGGAGTAAGCACCAGGGAATGCAGGATTGCCCGCATACTCATTACCGGCAGCAAAGACAGCAATACCGCCATCGATTACGCCATTTGGCGAACCAGCATTGTTGATGAAGTAATCCAGCGCTTCCTTCTCCAGCGGATAGGTTTCAGCCCATTCCTTCTCGGTAGCAGGTCCAGGAGTGTAACCACTCAGCTCGCTACTCTCAGAAGAATTGTAACCCCAGCTGCACTGCAGGATGACAGCACCATTGTCGGCAGCATACTTGATGGCTCTCGCCTCTCCTGCCAAGGTAACACTGTTCTGACCGGAGAAGATCTGGCAAGACATGATCTTGACGCCGGAGTTTGGAGTACCATCACCACCAGCCACACCGCTCACACCGATACCATTGTTGTTGGCAGCAGCGATGGTTCCAGCTACGTGGGTACCATGACCAGAATCATTGGCATCCGACCAGGTGATATTTCCGCTCTCCTCAACGAAGTTATATCCGTGGAGGTCGCCCTCATAACCGTTTCCGTCGCCATCAGTCTTCGCACCCTGGGAAGTTTCTCCCGGATTGCACCACATGTTAGGCGCCAAGTCAGGATGAGTGTACATCACACCCTCGTCGAGCACAGCCACGATGATGGAAGGATCGCCTACGCAGGTTTTCCAAGCCTCAACGGCATTCACATCACATCCAGCCTCAGCACCAGCGTGATTATCGTTGAGATTCTCGAAGCCATAGTTGCCGGTACCCAGATTGCGATAGTGCCACTGATAAGCGAAGCCTGGGTCGTTAGGCTCACCAGATGCAGTCGCACGGGTTGTCTTCTGCTGAAGCGCCTTGTCGCTGAGATAGATGCGCTTGCTATCGGTATTGTAAGCACGCTTGATGCGGCCATTGGTCTGCACCTTGGTAACTTCGCCCAACTGCTTCAGGCGCTCTGCGGCAGCCTTCAGGTCGGTGCTCTTGTCAAACTTCACGGTGTACCAGAGGTGGAGTCCCGCCTCACGGGTTCTTGCCTCGGTGTTTGCATCCACAGGGAAGACACGCTCGAAGCTGTAGCTTCCCAGGATGTCGAGCACCTCGTCGGTAGAAGGAATACCCGAACGGGTAGCCTTGCCAGAACGAGTCTTGCTCATTTGCGCCTGGTCGAGAATGCTGCTCATCTCTGGGGCAAACTTGATGAGCAACTCACCAGCCTCTGCATCAGAAGGGATTGTGATGTCTGCCTTGCCCTCAGAAGAGTCGATGGTTGACAGGCTGTCAGAACAGCCTGTCAATGCCAAAGCGACCATTGCTATATAGAAAAACTTTTTCTTCATTGTTTGCTTCTATATTAATTATCTACTTACTTTTCTACTTCTCTTGTACTTGACAAGTGCCTCTTCGCCAGATTCATCTCCGGCAGCCACGTAGGCACGGTAGTACAATGGATAAGCTACGCCTTTCACTTCCCACTTGGAACCTGGATCCTTAGAGCCATAGTAGTACTTTGCGCTATAGGTATCCTCAGCCATGTTGGAGAATCCGGCAGCCTTACCTACGGTGTTGAAACCACGCTCCGTCTGGTTGAATACCATGGTAGCAGGGCTCCACAGCACCATGCGAGGGTGGAACAGAATCCACTTAGGCACCGCACCCGTGAAGAAGTTGAGGTTGAGCGCCAGAGAGCGGCACTTAGGCAACACACGTGGCACAGACGTCGGATAGACATCCTTGTAAACGATGGTGCCATCCTTCTGCTTGCAGGTTACAGGGTTATTCCACTTAGAGAGCAACCACTTGCAGGTATCACCCACCAGCTTATCCTGCCATTCTGCCTTGTTGGTAGAGAAGTCGGCAGCCGTATAGCGTGTAGGCTTTCCGGCAGCCTCCAAGGCCTCGTCCATCTCCTCATCGGTAGGAAGTTCACCCTCCAGGAAACAGTAAGAAAGCTCCAGGGCTCTCAGGTTGTCCCAGGTAAGAAGCGAGAGGAATGCCTGGCGCTCTGAATATTCGCTGCTGATATTACCATACATACCGATAGGATAAGTATTGTAGATATAGTTGCCGTCGCTATTCTTGTTCAAGCCGCTCATATTGATGCAGACATCGGAACGGCGCTGGGCATAGAGAATCAGCTCTGTGAGGTGAGGGAAGTTCTGGGCATTCACCACCTTGGTGATATCCGACAGTCTGTTGAAGTTGTTACTTACCAGATTGAGACTCTCCAGTGACTTACCCAACTTCTTAAAGCCCGCAGGCAACTTAACCAGTCCGAACGCCTGTACGGTAAGATGCTTGAGATAAGCCAGCTCGCAGATGTCCTCGCCGAGTTGCATCTCGCGAATCTGGTTGTTGTCATTACTTGCCACAGAGAAGCTCTCCAGATACTTCAGGTTCTTCACCTCCTTAGGAAGCGTCTCGCCCGGCTTGAGATTCAGCATGCTGAACTTCACGCTGCGCACACGTCCCACAGCCTCAGGGTGCTGCTTCACGAAGGCATCGGTAGCCTCCCAGAGGGTTACACTGCTCCAGTTGCGCATGTTGTCGCTTGTATCGTAAGTAGCCATGCTGTTGAGCTTCTGGTTGATCATGATGACCGAGAGAGAGTCACCGGCACGGGTATCCTCAATCTTTGGAGCCGCAGCCTGGCGAACGGTAAGGATCACATCATTCGTCTTGTTGCCGTCAGCATCCACCAGCTCATCATCTGCATTCACAGGAACGAGATGAACCTTAGCCACACGTACAGCAGGAACGATGTTCATATTCCAGCGGAACTTGAACTTCACGCTGCGAGGACGCGCCTTGCGGTCGAGCACGATACCCAGGTTGGTACCGGTCAGCTTATCCTCGTTCTTGGCGTTCAGGAGCCATCCTTCACGCTCACCTTCGTTCTCCGCCTTCTCGGCATCCGTCATATCGCCCTCGAAGGAATACTCGATGCTTCCGATCTTGCATTCCACATTGGCAGAAATCAGACTTTCGAAAGCACGCTCATCGTATGAGCCGGAGTTATCGATTTCCACAACAGGGTCCTTGATATCAATCTGCTTGCCATAACCAAACTGCACGACCGAGACGGTACGGCGCTGACCGTTATCGCCGATGAAGGCGATGTCGGTGGTACGACGGCCATTGATCAAGGTAGAATCTACGATTACCGTAGCAGTGGTAGAACCCACACCGTTGGCAGGAGTCAGCATCAGCCAAGGCTCAACCACGCTGCTCACCCAGTTCTGAGAGGCAGCAATGGCGAGCTGTTCGCTTCCGCCCTCAGCTCCTATTTCTATCTGCTCCTTGTCGATGGCGAGTCCACCAGGGATTTCCACATCATCATTGTCGCTGCAGGATGCGGTCATCAGACCGGCACCGAGAACGAGGAGCCATGTAAGTTTCTTAATATATTTCATATTATCTTACTTCCTTATAGTTTAATTTTCGAGATCCAATGCATTACAACCACGGATGTCCTGGGTCTTGTCATAGAACAACTTGTACATACCTGCCTTGATGTATGCGCAGACGCTGGTTACATCGATAGAGATGTTAGGGTTGTCTGAGATGTTCAGGATATACATGTGAGAGGTCAATGTCTCATCCACCTTACGGATATCATTGGAACCAATCTGGAACTGAATCAGGCTTGGGCACTTGGTGATACCTGTTGGCCATATGCGGAGAGGACGGTTGCCCTGGGCATCACGCTGATGGTTGATACCGAACGCACGCAGGTTGGCACTGTTCAATGGCTGGGTAGGAACCTCGCTGAAGCAGTTGTAGCTCAGGTCGATGTTGGTGATGTATGGCATGTTATCACTCAAGAAGTCGTTAGAGAGAGCTGTCAACTTGTTGAAGCGGAAGTCCATCACCTGCAAGAGATAAGCATACTTACCCTTGATAGAACCCTTAGGGATGCTGGTCATCTGGTTGCCGCTCAGATTGAGGGTAATGATTGGCGAACCGGCAGCAATCAGCTCTGAAGGGAACTTGCTGAACTTGTTGTTGGCAAGCGATACGGTTGAGGCATTGATACCCTTGTAACCGCCTGCGTCATCCACACCCGAAATCTCATTGTTGGAGAAATCTACAGAACCCATCACGTGTACAGAACTTGCATCGAAGATGTTCGGAATCTTCTTCAACTTGTTATAAGAGAAGTTCAGACTCTCGGTATTCTCAGAGAAACCGCACAGGTCGGCAGGAATCTCCTCTATCTGGTTATTGTTGAGATAGAGTGATGAGAGCATGACCTCCTTGGTGAATGGATGCACCTTCTTGATATTGTTGTTGGCAAGGTCGAGCAAGCCCAGCTTCACCATGTTGCGGAGTGCCCATGTAGCAGGGAACTCTTCCAGGTTGTTGTAGCTCAGGTAGAGAATCTGCAGGGTCTTACCTATCTTGCTGGTTGCCATCTGCTCCCAGTCGTCACGCAGCTGCGCTGCCTTGATACCCTTGTTACGTGCCAGGTTGAACGCCTGGATATTCGGCAGGTTGTAGTACACATCCGGCAGGCGGGTCAGCTTAGGGCAATTATAAAGCTCCAGGTCGGTGAGAGTAGTCATCTTGTCCCATGCCTCCTCGGTATATTCCTCGGCAAAGCGATGGTACTCAGAATTCTCATCATCGTAGAACTTGGTACAAACCTCATCCGCAGTGATTGGTGAGTTACCGATATAGAACTGCTGCATCTTGGTCAGGCGATAGATTGCCTTCGAGATACCTGTAATCTTGTTGGTGGTCAAACCAATCTGAGCATCCTTCAGCTGGATTCTGGAATCCTTCTTGATGAAGTTCTTGGCATTCTTGCTATCAGAGTTAAAACTCTCCACGATCATCTCCGACATGTGGGCACGTGGGTCATACTTCAGAAACTTGTTCTCATAATCATGACGCATTGCCATCTTATGAGCAGCACTCAACTTGCTGGCATCGTAGTCGGAGAAGAGGTTGGCACCAATCTTCTCGTCGTGCGAACCTAAGTTCAACACCTGGAGTTCAGTCAGCTGACCGATGGCATCAGGCACGATACCCTTGGCACCGAAGCCAGCGATGACCAGACCGATGACGCGGCCATTGCTGTTAAGCGTAACGCCAGGCTGCTCACCCCACATATCGAGTTCCTTGTTGAAGTTCCAGTTGGCACCGTGGAAGGTAGCATCACCATAGAAGCTCCAGTCCTTGCCCTGCAGAGATTCCCAGATAGCCTTCAAGGCCTTGTAGTCCTTGATGTATTCCTTGGTCTCAGAGAGGAGGATAGGCACCTGGGCATTGTCTGTAAGCTTGTTGTCGGTTACCACGAAAGCCTCACCCTTTACCGGCTGAGTCTCGTAGGTAGTCTTCACCGCGCCGGTCTTGCCGTATGTAGTATAAGAGGTAACCTGATAGGTACCTGCCGGGAGCCATACGGTAGAATCGCAATGGGCGGTAGCCACATCCATATACTTATCGTCTTCGTTGTCCGGATTCTGATTCTCCTTGCTTCCCTCCTTGTATTTCACCTTCAGGTTGGCGAAGGTGAAGGTCTCACGGGTGAAGAGGTTGGTTACGCTCACATCAATCATACGGATGCTGGAGAAGAGATACTCCTGGTTTCCGGCACGGGTCTTCTCCCATTGCTTGATGAGGTCGAACTGCACCTTACCACGCTCTACGGTCTCCACCATCAGGTCCTGCTTGGTCAAGCCGCCTCCCACAACGGTGAAGGTCTCGCCTGCAGAAGAGGCAAGCAGCTCCTCATCTACGGCATCATAGAGATAGAAACCGATGATAGTGTAAGAACCTGATGCCAGCTGCAGCTTATCACTTCTCAATCCATACTCCGCATTCTCGGCATTGTAGGCATTGAGCGACAATGTCTGCGATACGGTTGTACCGTCATGCTCCATCACCACCTTGATCTTCTTGGCATCGCCGAGCTTCTCAAGCTTATCGATGGCAGCAGCACGGGTGGCTCTCGACGAAACCTTCTTGGAGAGCATGAACTGCACATAACCGTATGTGCCGTCCCAGCCCTCGGTGTTATCGTCGGAGCAGCTTGTCACTACCAGGGTCATCATTGCAACCAGGAGCAACAGGAATGCCTTGCTATATCTTTTGAATTTCTTCATTACTTTCTCTTGCTTCTAAATCCCATATTATTGATAAAGACTACACGCTTGCAAGCGCCCTGAGCATCGTTGAATCCTGCGAAGATTGGGAATGCGAGTCCATCTACGTTCATTCCTACATAGATGCCCTTCTCGTCCTGTCCTACCTCGTAGGTATCCATCTTCTTGCCTGCACCATCATAAATCACAACAGAGGCTCCATCACCAGGATTCCATCCGTCGATCTGTGGATAGATAGCTACATAGCCACCATAAACAGTTGACTCGAATACCTCGTTGCCAGTATAGTTGAAGAAGCCCTCGGCATACATTTTATAGTCTTCATTGCTTGTCAAGGCGCAATCTGCCTCCATACCCATACTGGTTACGATAGGAGCAGTAACAGCTGACTCGCCCTTCTTGTCCTCCTTCTGTACGATGTCCATCAGGAAGTAACGGTCGTAATCACTCTTCACGGTCATGAAGTCATCCTCCAACATACCGTCGAGTCCATTCTTCAGACTCTCGAATACGCTCTGTGGCAATGCATAGACCAGGAACTCACGGCTTCCGCTGCCCAATGGAGCGACTGTGAGCTTCACATCACCCTTCTCACCCTGCAGCTTCACAGCACCAGTTCCATCCTCGAGCAAACCATTCTTCGTGTTATCGAAGACTACCAGCTGATAAGCATCACCAAAGGTCTTGAGGGTGAAAGGAACGAAGTTGTGGAAAGTAAACGCATTGGTGGTCTCACTATTCAGGCTTGAACCATTCTGGGTGAATACCTTGCCATCCAGAGATACATTCCATACTGCCCACTGTGAAGCGGTAGGATAAGTAACATCCATGGTGTTGGTGGTCATACCATTATAGATAACAGGTACGGTAACGGCTGCCTTGCCATCCTCTGATGAGAAGGTAACGGTGTAGTTAGCTTCCTTGGCAATGGCATACTTGGCGCTCACGCCCTGGTTCTCCTTGAAGGAAGCACCGCCTACGGCTGGCTGGTTTGGTGTACCTACCAGGAATCCGCCTTCCAACTCTACCCAGGCAGGAGTATTGGTAACAGCAAAACGATAGTTTGCCTTGACAGAGAACTTGTGGTAGATAGGCTGACCTGCGATGTCCTTGTAACCAACGATGATACCTGTCTCGGTGATATCGTTGCCCAACTCATCGTAAACCTTGAGCTCGTAGCCGGCAGCCGAACGCTTTACCTCAGCGATGGCAACCTTCTGACCACCCATGGTCAGGAAGAGCTGAGCCACGCTCATATCCTTGCAGGCATCATCTGCCGTAATCTTTACCTTGATGGTCTGCTTGCCTGCTGTACCATTGAGTACGAAGGCATCATTCTCGCCCTGCACCAGCTTGCACCAGATGGCAGAAGAAGCGAGGCTCCAGTTCTCGTTGGCATCGAAGGTGAAGTCCAGTTCGTCGCCAGCTGCACCTGCGATAGTCTGTACCTGTGGGAACACAGGGGTTACGGCATCGTCGTCATCGCTGGAACAAGCTGTGAACAGGGTCACTGAAACCAGCGCCATGAGTACGAGCCAATATTTTGAAATCAATTTTTTCATTTTACTTTATTCTGTTTTTAATATCCTTGTTCTTTTAATTTCTCTGCCTCTGCATCGCTGATCCATTCATACATGGTGATGAAGGTACCCACGGTGCCGAAGGATGAACCATCCTTGTTGTCAACACTCATGGTGACATACTGCAATACATAGTTCTGGCAGGTATTATAATAAGAGGTGTAGAAAGATGGCTGGCTGATGCGCAACTTGCCATCTCCATAGATGGTGCCGAACGCCTCGCCGGTCTCACCGGCTATCTGATCGTCCATCTCTACCTTCGGTTCCAGGATGTTGTCGGTATTGAACTTCAACTTCAGGTTGTAGCCCTTGTAATAGACATCCTTCAGCAGAACAGTATTCTCCTCGCCTTCCACTACCTCTGTCTTGATCAGACGGTTGGTTACGTTGTTCAAGTACTTGCTATAGAAGGTAGATGTTACCATGCACCAGCCAGAGAAGTTGTGGATATCGAAAGGACAAGACTTCTGCATCACCACGTGGGTGTAGTCCTTGTAAAGCTCTGTCCAGTTATACTTCTCCGGAATCACCAGCTTCAGGGTGAAGCCCAGAGAGTCGGTCTTGCCGATGTTATCATAGATACCCTGCACCTGCACGTTTCCTACCATCTCGCCCGCCTTGATTGTAACGGTGTTGTTGAGGATGCGATAGTGCTGTCCCTCGATGGCATTACTCTGCTTATCTACAACCTCCACACCGAAGGTGCGGTCGTAATCAACCTTCTCGGTAGCCGAAACAGGAACATTAAAAACCTCGTTGGTTTCCTGCACGGCATACTGATAGAGCGTATCAGAGAACATGATATGACTTGGACCCGAATAGGTGGTATAATCCTGCGAACAGCTCGCAAGAGCGATGAGTACAGCCACGGCTGCCAAACATCCCATCATTATTTTCTTCATGATCGTCTCCTTATTTTATTTGTTACTTTCATTAGGCTGAATCTCAGAACCTGGTGCCTCAAGCTCATGCTGAGGAATTGGCCAGACAAAGAGAGGGTCATCCTTTTCAACCTTCAGACTGCTCTGCACGAAGTTGGCAGCAGGCTGGTCGGCAGCCTTACGCTCAAATCCCTTGTGCCAGCGCTTGAGGTCGTTCAGACGGAAGCCTTCCATATAGAGTTCCTTCACGCGCTCTGCCTCGATTATCTTCATGGCGTTACTCTCGCTCATCGAGGTGTTACCACCATAAGATGAGTAGCGGGCTGTACGCAAGGTAGAGATGTCCTTACCTGCCTTACTATAGTCCCCCTTCATGGCGTAAGCCTCAGCACGAATCAGATACTGCTCTGACAGACGGAATACCATTGGCTGGTGAACATGCAGGATATTGTTGTTCAGGAATTCTGCATCGCCGAAATACTTGCTCAGCAAAGGCCACTGCAAACCGTGCTCATAACCTGTTACACGGGTTGTGAAGATGGCTGCAGCACGGAGGTCATTGCTGTCGAATGAGTTGATGACCCATGTCTCAGGCACATAGTCTGGACGATAAGTTACGAAGTTGTAGTTATCGAAGATGGTACCCAGTGCACCGCCATAGCTGTTCACGGTAAAGCCTACCTTCCAGATAGCCTCACGCGAATCACCATAGGTCCAGATATACTTGTAATCGTTCACCTGGTTTGAATAGGTGTTGGAAGAAGCCTTCTCCAATGTATAATACTTACTGCCGATTACCTTAGATGCATACTTGATGGCATCATCATACTTGTGCATATATAAGGATACGCGCGCACGCAAGGCATGACAGGTATACTCGTTGAAGTAAATCTCGTTGTAGAGACTTCCGGTGAAGTCTTCATCTACCTTCAGATATTCAGCAGCCTTGTCAAGGTCTCTCAATACGAAATCGTATGATTCCTTCAGAGTGGCTCTCTTCTGTGGCTCATTGCCGTAATAGTGCTCTGTGAGTACAACGCCGAGTTCCTTCGCAGCCTGCTCATCGCTGTCATAAGCCTTGCAGAAACACTTGATCAGTTCTGAGTAAGCCAGGGCACGTGCGAAGTAAGCCTCGCCCTCACACTGCTCCAACTTGTCGAGCTCCTTATCACTGTTGGTGTTTGCCTTTACCTTATCTACATTATCGAGCAGGAAGTTGGCATTGTTGATAACACCATAAAGATCGGCATATACCGCCTCGATGTCGGTGTTGGTAGCCTTGATATCTTTCCAACGGTAGATATCGCCATAGGCATTAGAGTAGCCCTTCA
>ERZ1023617.658-NODE-658-length-10444-cov-13.658389_pt1 | contig 10444 bp, 6 predicted proteins | sample MGYA00380328_ERZ1023617 | MGnify/ENA primary metagenome ERZ1023617 (study PRJEB33179, sample SAMN07448977) | human gut metagenome | biome: Human-gut; feature: Human associated habitat; material: Faeces | host: Homo sapiens | place: India: Bhopal | collected...
GGTGTCGCTTCGCTTGCCCTGGGCTAGGCGCTTTTTGGGCTTTCAGCCCGTACATGTTGTTGCAGAATATGATGGTAAAATAGTCTCAAAATCGTGCAGAAAAAAATGCGAATTTTGAACACCCTACCGAATGGGGTGAGGCTGACGCATGAAATTTCCTAATAAAACGATTAAATCTCATGCAGAAAAAAATTGCGAATTTTGAACACCCTACCGAATGGGTTGAGATTGGCGTTTGAAAAATCTTGATGATTCTATCAAATACCATATTTTAGCTTTGGCATCAAACTCTTTGCGTTCAACACTCTTCTCACTCCCATACTTCTCGTTAAGAACATCATCGAATCTGCGCAATGACGCTAATTTATTTTCATTAAGTTTCAACATAACTATCCTTCCATATATTTTATTGAGAGACTCTCGGTTGTTCTCACTTCGGTTTTATATTGTTTAAAATCTTTCTCTAAAAAATTAGTTCCACTCAATCAATACGCCTTGTTTTGTTATGCCCCGTACGCTAATGTCGAGTGTACAGCCTTTGCGAGCGTTGGTAAAGAAAATGAGGTTGGCTTCGCCGTTGGCATTGGTTGTAACTTGAGGTGCCCAATGTAGGGTGCGACGCGTGTCATTGTCTGAGGGAAGGGCAAACTTGCGGTAGTTGGGAGCAAAGAACTTAGTGGGGCTGCTAAAACCTTGAATATGGCGATATTCCACACCCTTGCGGTTGCGCATTCGGCAGGAATCGGGTTGCGAGTAGAGATATAACTCAAACAGACTTTCGCTCACTGTATATTCCTTGCCCGTAATGTTGTCGATGCTTTTGTTGTCGCGCGCCAAGGCTATAGACTTGTAGTACTCGCAGTCGCTCAACTGTCCTAAAGAGGCGGAGTTGTCAATATACACCTTCATTTCATGACCTTTGTAATTCACTGTGCTGAGTGCCACATCTTCCATTCCTTCCTTCTTTTGTTGGTCGTTAGCTTTGCTGTTGGCTGTATTGCTTTTGGCAGCAGATCCGCTGGGAGAATTGTTATTCACTTCGTTTGCTTCGGCATTGAGCCTCTCAATTAAACTGCTATTGTCCATTAAGTCGTAGCGGTCGAATGAGACTTTCTCGTCTAACAGACTTAGCAACTCGAATATACTGATTTTTGACCCACTACCTAAGTCCTTAAGGCGTTCGTATTCTTTTTGCACGTCATAATACTTCGTAGTCTTCCTCATTCCTGTACGTTCACCGCCTTTCCAAGTATAGCGGTTACCCGTGAAGCCTTTGTACTTTTGCTTAGCTTTTGTAACAACCTCGGCAGCTTTTGTAATGTTTATTACGTTTTTCTGCAAAGTGTCTTTCCACTCAAAGGTGCGTGGTGCTTCGGGATGAGCATTGAGCAAGATGCGCGTTTGGTTGTCAGACCCATCATAGAGGTTCAAAGTTAATTCGGGAGTAAAGAGAGGACGAGGCTTGGGCGAGAACCAGCGATCGATGGTTAGTCGACTCCACTTCTTTTTATTTTTATCGCCCCCACGCATGGTAAACTGTGTGAGGTATTCGCCTTCATAGTTTACGTTCGACTCAAAAGCAAATTTGCCATCCTTGTCGGTAGTGGCTTGTCCCTCAATGCTGCCAGGCAGGATGTTTCCGTTTTCGTAGGCATAGGCACGCACATCCAAATTGATGTTTGAAAAGGGAGTTTGTTTTTCGTTGTCTTTGTAAATTGTTCCTCGCAGAATAAGTTTTTCCTCAATGGGCTGTTGCAAATTAAATTTTTCAGCCCCACACATCACATTAAAAGTGTTGGCAGTCCAACCTTGTACGCGAAGTAGCAAGTCGAGCATGCGTCGGTGTGCAGCGTCGTTGCGTTCAAAGTAGAGGTCGGGGCGGTGGATGTAGCCACGCACTTCAGAGCCAAGTAGCATGTAGCCTTCAATTCCCCCATCGCGATTAGAGAGGATGTTGCCTGCTTCATCGCGTACGGCAACCGAGAGGGTGCAGTCTGCTAAGGGTTTGCCTGTGGCTGTTTGTGCTTTAATGGATAAAACAGCAGGCGCGTAAGCATCATATTCCAAAGCATTTTGTTTTACATCAATGTGTGCAAAACGAATGCTATCGGTATGCTCAAAGGGAACCCACACCATGCGTGTGGCTTGACTAATGCCCTCAGCATTGAAGAGTTCTATGCGATTGACACCACCACGCAAGGCGCGGCGTTCAATAAAGAGTTCTTCGGGCGCAGTGCCGAGGGTGAGTGTGTCGAAGTAGCACACATTCTCGCGGTTGAACACTGCCAAGCCCAATAGTTGTCCTAAGGGTGTGTGCTTGCCGCTTGCCACTTGTACTACCAGTCCGTCAGCCTCAACATCTGTTAGCATGGCATATTGCCCTGTGGCATCGGGTAGGGGATAATGCTTTTTGCTTTCAACTGATTTTCCATCAGCAGTGGGTGCCGAAGCCAATGTTGCATAGCCTTGGTTAAAATAGGGAGGCAACACAAAGTCGCCCATACCCTCGTGTTCGGCAAGAGCGGTGGTGCAAAGTTTGCCATTGCTATCATACACTTTTAGGGTGTCGTCCACAGGCAAACCGCGTCCGTCGGTCAGTTTAAAGGCTATGCGTTGTGCACACCCTTCAACGCGTGCTCCACCTTCGGGATAAAAGTCGAGCAAACGAGCACTTTGGCGTTTCATGTTATAGGGACGCGGACTACCTAATGTGCCTGCATTGTAACCATCGGGTTGGGGAATGGAGAGTTGGGTAATGTCGGTGTCGAGCGTTTTATCTTGTTTCTTTTGTGGATTTTTGCCTGTAAACACAGGTATCACGCGCGAAAAACAAGCATCTGTTCCCCAGTTTACCATCTCGCGTGTGTAGGCACGTACTTCGTGGTAGCCTGCGTGAACGGGTAGTGCCAACGATAAAGCACCTTGAGCCGTGCCAAGACTGTCGATGGGTAAGGTTTGGGTTACTACTTCTTGTCCATCGGCATTGAGCAGTTCCACATAGAGCACTTTGCTCAGTGTGGTTGACTTGAGTGAGGAGGCACGCACCACATAGGCTTTATACCAAATGGTGTCGCCTTCAAAATAGGCGGAGTTGTCAAGGTGTAGATACACCTTCTCGCGTGGAAAATTATAGTCGAAGCGAGCTGCCGCTTTAAATTTATTGAATAGTTGTTCGGCAGTAGGTTGTTGCGCCCAAAGGTTGTTGCATAGTAGCAGCGTACATATAATCAGTCCCCAAATTTTCATCGAACCTTTTAGCTTAGAGTGGTGTCGGGATTTTAGTTGGTAAATAGGTGTTCAAAAAAAATTTTTTGAACACCTTCTTAAATCCTTAATATCTTTACAAGTGTTGTTTCAAGAAACGTTCCATGGCGCGATAAAAGTCGAAGCGGTTTTCTTGGTTTTGGAAACCATGTCCTTCGTTGTCTTTTACCATATATTCCACTTCAACCCCACGTTGGCGCAAAGCTTCCACCATTTGGTCGCTCTCGGCTTTGTTAACGCGTGGGTCGTTCGCCCCTTGTGCTATAAATAAAGGCACGCTGATTTTGTCGGCATGAAGTGCGGGCGAGGTTTTCTCCAATTGTTCCTTGTCGGTTTCGGGATTTCCTATTTGCTCGTGCATCATCTCGAGCATGGGACGCCAATAGGGAGGTATGGTATTCATAAAGGTGAACAAATTGCTCACACCTACATAGTCAATGCCACAAGCATAGAGCGTTGGGGTGAGTGTTAAACCTGCTAAAACGGCATAACCACCATAGCTGCCTCCGTAAATGGCAATGCGCTTGGCATCGGCAATGCCTTGCTCAATAAGCCAATTTACGCCATCCGTAATGTCGTCTTGCATTTTCAACCCCCATTGTTTGTAGCTCGACTCTAAGAACTTGCGTCCGTAGCCCGTTGAGCCACGGAAGTTCATCTGGAACACGGCATAACCGCGGTTGGCTAAGAATTGCACTTCAGACGAATAGCCCCAGCAGTCGCGTGCCCAAGGTCCACCGTGTGGATTTACCACAACAGGCAAGTTCTTAGCTTGCTCCAGCGTTAAGCCATTGGGCAAAGTGAGGTAAGCCTCAATGTGCAGTCCATCGCGTGTTTCATAGCAAACGGGTAGCATGGCATTCATTTCCTCAGCCTTAATCCAAGGTGCTAAGTCGGCAATGTGAGTGGCTTGGTCGGTTTCAGCATCGTAGAGCCAATAGGCACCGCGTGTGCGATCGCTACCTACATACACCAAGTAGTAGCGCTCGGCTTTGTCGGAATCAGCAACACCATAGCGTTGGTCGGGGAAGTGTGCCTTGATGCGCTCACGTAGGTTTTCTTCGTCTTTGTCAAAAAAGTGGCGCACGGGGTCTTTGTGTCCTGTGCAGTACACGCTGAGCAGCTTTTTGCGTTTGCGCGAGTAAACGATGCTTGAAATGTCATAGCGGTCGTTTTCGTAGAGAAGTTCAAGTTCCTCGCAGGTGGCAGGATTCATGCGCACCAATGCGTTTTTATCGCGATTTAAATTGGTTATAGCATACACCTCGCGGTTGTTGGGGGTAAAACCTATAAAGCAAACAGAGTCGCGGAAGTTCGTGGTAAGCACAGGGCGAAATTCCTCGTCCTCAGTGTCGCGATAGAGAATTTGTGTGTTCACTCCATCCACAATAGCCGTTGCCACACGCAGACGTCCATCGTGGTCTGTCATCCAACTTTGAATGTTGCCTGGGTTTTCTGCCAATAAGGTTAGTTCGCCTGTTTCAATGTTTAAGCGGTAGGGGTCGAAAATCTCACGGATGCGACGGTTCATGCCAATGAGTATGTAGCCTTTTTGTTCTTCAAGTTCGTCGATAATACTGGTTCTTACCCCTTCGAAGGCAGTGTAAGCACGCTCGTCGCTACCATCACGGCGCACGCCATAGAGTTGGTAGTTTTCATCGCCTGCTGTGTCTTTTATAAAAAGCAAGCGTTCGTTGTCAGCCCACATGTAGCCAGCCACGCTGCGTTGGGTTTCGTGCGTGATGCGTGTGGCTTGCTCATCGGTATCGGTTACACGTCGCACAAAAATGTTGAGGCGTTCCTTGTAAGGTGCCATGTACGATATGTAGGTGCCATCGGGCGAAAGTTGGTAGCCTGTGCGTTCTGAAATGCGAAAGAAGTCTTCAAGAGGTATTTGTCTGTTCATGTTATGGAATTTGTTTTGTATGCAAATTTAATTCTTTTGCCAAAAATACATTAACTTTGCCACAAAATATCAGACTTTATGCATACACTTATATTAGTAACTACGGAATTTGCTGCTGCAGCACACCTCATGATGAGCCTTGTGATGTTCTATCTTTCGCGACGCAGTGTGCAGTTTCTGTCGCAAGCTTGGATTATGTTGCTCATTTGCCTGATGTATTGTGCTGCACTATTTTTTGTAGCTACACACGATGCTATTCCGCAGTTGGGCATTTTACATCCCGTGCTCCTTATTTATTTGCTTGCTTGCTCTTATCTGCAAAGTATTTATCCCTTGGGACTTTGCATGCCTGGCTATTTGCAATGGGGGCGTATGTGGGGATATGCCGTTCCGGCTTTAGTGCTTATCTTTATTTATAGTATAGGTGCTGCGGCAGGAAGTAACTTGGCGAATGTTTACACGTTTAACGACATTGTGGATTTTTGGCTATCGGGCGATGTGGTGTTGCGCATTCTCTGCCTCTTGTTGTCGGGCTATTACATTGCCAACATCTTTCGTTTGCCACATCGCTTGGTGCGTAGCATGCAGTTGCCCAGCGACCTCATGGCGTATGGTGCTGCATTGGGCATTGTGAGTTTGTTCTTCGTGGTGATAACCGTTGAGTTCAACCTTGTGTTGCTAACCATTTACATTTTGCTCTTCACCTTGGTCAACATGTTTCTCTTTTTCCGCATATTGCGCCCAACGGTTGAGGCTATTTCTTATCCTGATTTCCGTCAGGTTGAGACACCGCCTACGCGCGAGGAAATTACGCAATCGGAGGTGGACGACTTTAACGAGGCAAATTTGCATCGTTTTGAAATGATGGAATATGTAATGCAGCACGATAGTCCTTATCTTGACTGCAACTTTAATCGCGAGCGTCTTTGTCGTTTAGCAGGTTTTAATAGGCACATGGCTTTGCAGAGTTTGCGTTCGCAGGGTTACAACGACATTCACGAGTACATCATGCGTTATCGTGTGGCTGAGTTTAAGCGCCGCATTGAATCGGGGGAGATAACCGACTTAAAGCAGGTGGTTGATGTTGGTTTCCGTACGCCCAAAACTGCTATAACTTGTTTTGAACGGTATGAAGGCAAGGAGTTTCAAGCATTTTGGGAAACCCATCAAAAAAAGAATACAGACGAAGATAAGGAAGAGTAGTTCTTCCTAAAAAAAAGCCATGAACGAACCGTGATTTTTCGATTTTGTGGCAAAAGTAAGCCAGGTATGAGAGAGGAATTCTTCTTCCCAAAATCTCATACCTGGCTTGCTTATTTCTAAAAAGTATACTAATATCTCTGCATCACATAAGTGCGGTTAACCAGTGTTTTAACTTCTGCCCAAGTGAGCAGCACAGTAATTGTGCCTTCGCTAAAGGGACCTTTTTGATAAGGCTGATAGGTGAAGCTAATGCCGCGCGGGGTTAATGCCAAACGCGGATAGAACTTTCCGTTGTATTTTTCGTAAGTCCAAATAGGTGTGTCTTCATCGGGTTCATCTTCAAGATAAGCCTTTCTGCTATATCCAGCAGGTGTATGTGCCATCTTTACACGCAATTTGTTACTAATGAGTTGGAACACACGGGGCAGAGAAGCTACTTTAAATACATCCTTCAAACCCAAAGGCTGTGTTTCGCCTTGACGGAAAGTCATGCTATATTCATAAGGCATTCCGTGCGGACCACCAAAGCAAATCTCGTCCTCAACACTCCAAGTAAATAGCGTGTTGTTAGTTGTGTGACACAAAGGTTTTATTCTTGAATCTCTGCGATAACATACCGATTCTTCAGGCTTATACTCTTCCTCGTTCTCCTCTTGATAGGTTCGGAGCAAATTATTGTAGGAAGTTTCAAAAACTGATGCTAAGTCATTGCTACGAAGCTTTTGTGGGTTTACGTTCAAAATTGTACACATACGAGCTACTGCAGCCTTGGCATCGGCATTTGTTGCAGGTAATATAAAGTTGTAATCCATAATCACGCCTTTTTTATCAGTTTCATAAGTATAGTGCTTATAACCATTAGGTACAACCACTTTGGGTGCAGGTGTGTTTTGCACAAGGACTGTAGCATTACTTACGGAACTGCTAAAAGCAGAGATTGACAAACCTACTGCTGCCAATAAAATAAAGAACCTTTTCATTGTCTTTGAATTTTAGTATTGTTTGAAAATCATTTTTTTTGAGAGGAGAGGTAAGGCTTAGTGCCTTTCCCTCTCTCACAAAATTAATGGGGTTTACTTCACAATGACTTTACGAATGGTGCCGTCGCTCATCTTTAAGAGGTTCACACCACGTTGCGGCATCGTTATGCTGCGTCCATCCATGGTATAACGACGCACAACAGTGACGTTAGATGGAGAAGCATTCACATTGTCTATCGAATTGGCAACGGGGTTGAGTTCTACTGTTACGGGAGCATCCTTCACTTCGAACTTAAGGTTGTTAAGAGGTATGTTTATTGTTACGTATTTATTAGTTTCCGAATCATTGTACTCTATGCCTATTTCGCCAGACATTGTGTATTGTCCTGAAGCTAATGGTACGCCTCCATATAACATCATGTATTTATTAAAACTTACAATTGACGATTCTTTTTCGTCCTTATATTTATATGAAATATTAAAAACACTATTGGTAAAAAATCCATCAGGTAAGGGTTCACCATTATACACAAAGTTTACTTCAAATTTTTTGTTCAAATTGGGATAGAATATGAAGTCGTTTTCAGAAGGTAGAATATCATAGGTGTAATAAACTTTAGAAGGATTCTTTACTGAAAAATACAAGTGACTATCTGTAGATATATAGTATTTTTGACATGCTCCGTAATTTAGTCGAGAAGTATAATAATCTGGGTGTTCTGGAAAACAACGTATTAAATCGGGTTTCGCTGTGTTAAACTTTAATTGGCGATACTTTATTTCATAGTCGTTTTTACCCTCCTCAATTGGATAGGTGTTATTAACGAAATAAGCTTGTTTCTCTTCAATACCTCCCTCACAAGTAGGTGCCACTGTTAGTATACATTCTCTTTTATAAACAAATTCGTTTAGACTATTGTCTGCAAACGCAAGTTGAACACCATCAATATCCCACATACGTTTAATAGAGAAACCTGGAACATTAGGATAAATTTCAGCATCGCGATTGTTGTCAAATGCAATAGGGATTATAGCCTCATTCGTAGGACGTGAAGCATTTCTTTTCTTGGCAAACCAAGCGTAGCTATCCTCTAAATCGGGCAGCAAACAAACGATTGTATCCGCCTTTACAAGTTGCGTTTGTTTACCTGTAACATAATGACTATTACATCCAGATCTACGATGCTGAATTGCAATATCCAGTCCTTTATTATTAGTTACAAACAAACTATCGCCATTTTCAAAATATCTACAAGGAACGATAAAGCGTATTGTTGCTATTTTGTCAAAATCGAGTGCATTATTGTTTAAGTCGTATGCAAAATTCTTTTCAGTCAGTTGCATTTCTGTAGTATGGCTATCAATGTTCACTCCATGACAAGCAAGTGCTGTAGCAACGGTGTCATTTTTTTGTTTGTTATAATATTGAGGGTATTTAAAATTGAGGTCAACCTTCTGCGTTGCTTTACCTTCTACATTATTAACAAGTGATGTTATTACCAAGTCGTTCCCCACAGCTTTACTTTCAACCACTCTTGTCGTGACTCTTTCATAAACCGTAGGATCCGTATTGTCTGAATAGGGGGAAAGGTATAAGGCACTAAAAGTTGGGGTGACTTGTCCTGCATACTTTGCTGCATTTTTTAAAGTTGTTGTCACCTTAAAAGGCTTGCTTTCGCCCATCACGAAATTCTGTTCTTTTACATTATCTGCCACATATAGTTTTGCCATCAAATAATTAGTTGGCGTATTATAAGGTATCACAAAATTAGGGTCATCTGTTTCTACTCCAGGAATGTAAAATTGAAAACCTAATTTACCAGGGAAGGCGTACATACAAATGGTTCCATTGTCAAATTTTTTAGGTTCGCCAACATTCCTATTTAAACAACCATATCCCTTAGTACATGTACCAGGATAGGATTCATAATAGAAACTTCCTATACCTTGTGCATGCGGTACATTGCAACGTTTTCCTTTTGAGTCGTTGATATATAGGCGGCACTTTACAGCATTGCGATAATCGGTTTCAATAGTTTGAATTTCACTATTCCCCACAAAATAATCCCCTGTGCGCATAGCCAATTCTGGGCGGCTTAGTGGCTCAATGGCGTACTCTATTTTTGTACCAGGTTGGGCAAATAGTATAAATCCATTAGAATTAGAGTTCTCAGACATTTCAGCCATGTTTACAGATTTACTCCAATTACTTTTGGCTGTGTTACGATTGGGAGCCAAATAGGCATTTATAACCTTGCCATCAATATCAATGGGACGTGTGAATTTCACACTCTTGCAACGCAATAAATCATCAATTCGCACAGTAGGATACGAATCTTCAGTATCTTCTAACACCACACTTCCTTTAATAGGGTTTATAAATTGAGGAGAATAGAAGCGATAGTAAAGTCTATCACCAATGTTAAGATTTAAATCTCGAATGGAAGGCCTAAAATCATATGCCCATACGCCATAATCGTCATTTTCATCATTGCGATAATAACCTGGACGAGGAGAATTCCATAACTGGCATTTCACAACCTTACCATTGCTTAATTGGGGGTCGCTACTCCAATTCAAAGCTTTTGCTACATAAATAGAATCGTTTAATAATTCAGGACTGTTTGAAAAGTAGATATTAGGTTTCGGAAAGTCTGACGAATATAACGGAGACGTTTCACTGCAAGCGGGGCCTGCAATAATTACACGAATGGTACCACGAAAAGACTTGCTTTGTGCTTGTGCTGGCAAAGCTCCTAATAGCAATGCAAACACCAAAAAAAGATTGAGTAAAGAAAAGTGTTTCATATCGTTGATATTTTAACAGTTTATGAATTTTAGTATGATAAAGCGAAAGATGTTTAAAATACAATCCTTGTTTTGATTACTTATTTTTGCAAATATAGGGTTTATTTATAAGGGGTGCCTCATTATTTCTGATGATTTTTATGTTTCAGTAAAATAAAAAGCGAAAGTTTGGTGTAAACACGAAGTCTTACCGCATTTTTTACTACCTTTGTCCTACTGATTACAGACAATGAAGTCGTCTAAACTTTTATGAAGTTCAAGATTTGCCTTTATTTTTGAAGCG
>ERZ1023617.661-NODE-661-length-10424-cov-22.133185_pt1 | contig 10424 bp, 13 predicted proteins | sample MGYA00380328_ERZ1023617 | MGnify/ENA primary metagenome ERZ1023617 (study PRJEB33179, sample SAMN07448977) | human gut metagenome | biome: Human-gut; feature: Human associated habitat; material: Faeces | host: Homo sapiens | place: India: Bhopal | collected...
GCATTGAAATTGATAAACAATAAAACAAATCTTTAACCCATTTCATAAGCTTATAATATATTAAAGGCTTTCAAAGCTCTCTTCCAATATTTGGTTCTGCTCGGCAAGCCGTTTGTTCCACCATTGATTTTTTTTGTAACCGCTTTAATATCATTCTTATCAGCTACGGCATTCAATCCTCTTACTAACCAATACCACATACCGCTTTTTACTGCTCCTTTCGGTTTCTCCAAGAGCTTTGGCTCTGCTACAACATCACCTTTGCAGTACTTTGAGTTCGTGTAAGCTTGGTAGTTCGCTTTTCCTGTTAAATGCAAGAAGCCACGACCTTTATATCTGTAGCCGTCACCCTTCTGAGTATTGCCCAACATCTTTGCGAGCTTACCAACCTCATATTTATGACAGTAGTCAGCATTTCCGATTTCTCGTATATGTACTAACTCTGCGGTTTCGTGAGCCACTTGTGCAAGGAAATGTGCCATGCGAAGTGGAGTGTTGATATTGAAAGCATCTGCGTAATCGTTGATATAAGGAAGATATATATCAATCCTATCTCCAGCATTCGGCATGATGATTTCCATCTGTTTTCTTGTTACTTTCATCCTTTATCCTCCGTTGCTTTAAATCCTTCTTCTAAGGCATCACCAACGCCTTCACTCTTAGATTTTGCAAGAGCTACGACAAAGGCTTTAATGAAGCCCATTATTGTCTTCTTCTCTACTGATACGCCACGAACAAATAAGAAATGTCCTAGTATGCTTGGGATTTCTATTCTTACCGCAATAAATGCAGTAACAACCCAGCCACCCCAAATATAATCAATATCAAGCTGCGGCAATAAAGCTCTACCAAGAGATACACCTACCATTATGTAGATGAGGTAGTCCACAAATTTATTTGCTGTTCTACGTCTTGCTCGTGATGCTCTGAACTCATATCTATCAGCAAGGAGAGGGCTCTTGCTTTCTAAAGCATTTTTATGTCGAAGGCTACTTTCTTCACAACCAAAGCGATAGTCAGCAATGATAAGTAGAACGATAGCAATGAGCATCCATCGGGTATCGAGTAACATACAACTCAACTCATCCCCGAATAGCATCATCCCTGCCGCTCTTGTACCCGTATTTCCTACTTGTCCTACCATATTTTGTTTTTGATGCAAAGATAACTTTTAAAATCGAAAGACAGAAGAAAATAGATAATCGGGTGTAAACAAATAAAGAGGAACTTATCAAAAGCTCCTCTTTATGGGTGATTCAAACTGTATATCTACTTCAAAAAGTATTCTCTTATATTATATACGCCATCCTTATCTTTCAGTAGGTCAAGGGCTAATTTGTAGGCGTATTTTACAAGTTCATCCTCATTTATATCAGAAAGAGATTTCTCGCCCTTTATTGCAACTATGGTCTCCCCGTGGTCGCTTATTACCTGATTCATTGCTATATACAGCGCATAATCATTGTAATATGGCTTATCCTCCATACAGAAGCCTAACTTCTCCATTTCATCCAACCATCTTTGCATATTCCAGGTTGCTTCGGGATTCATCTTACCGATAATATCCAACGCCTCATTCTTTGTAAGATAATTTTTCCACTTAATGGCGCAAAGTTTCTCAACGTACTCTTGCGCCAACTCTGGGTGCTTGGATGCCATATCCTTCATCATGCAGCGCATCGTATCTCCAAATACGTGCATATACTTTACGTTGGTTGATGAAGCCATCATTCCATACAGCTCATCGAACTTACTCATAATATCTTTTGTTTCCATATCTTATATATTTTAACCTATTATCAAATCTTTCAACTCAACAAAGTCCTCCTCTGTGAAGTTGATGCTTCGCTTGCTTCCAAAGAGGATAGCAGTGGCAATTCCATCTGGCAGGTCAATAGACACAACTCCTTTGTCAATATGTCCGTGAATAAAACCTACATCGAATTTGTAATCTTCCACGGATTTTAGCATCTGCATCATATCTTCAAATATCGTGTTGGCATCTATGTTTCCGTCTTCATCGGCGATGAATAGGGTAGCGTTGTCAATGCTCTTGCCCCAACTATCCTTGTGTCTGGCGATGATATTGTGCGATGCTCGCTTCATATACACGGAAGGGATAGCCAGTGCAGGATTCTCCTTCACCATATCACTTATCCTTGCATCTGCCCACAGGTCAAGCGATGTAAGCAGTTTCTCTTTCAGTTCGTTTACATTCATTTTTTGTTTTCTCCTTTCTTTGTCTTATTGTACCAAACAAGATATTCTTGCCAAGTTTTATCGCTATGATTAGTCATATAATCGTTGAGCATAGCAGATTTTTGTTCCTCTGCTTGCGCTACTTCTTTTCTCAAACGCTGCATCAAAGATAAGTGCTTTTTCAATGCTTCCTGTCCTTGCTGAGTACTCTCAATGCGAGGGCGTATGATACGCAATTCCTCATCTTGCACTAGCTTAGACACATATTGCAAGCTATTAACGTATTCCTGATTCTGCATCAAGTACTGACGTTGTGCGCCCGTAAGATTGTCCTCAATCTTGTCGATTTCATCCCATAAAGGGGTGGAAGACTGCTGCGCTTGCATATTGATAGATGCTCGCTTCTGCTGTATTGCCTCATACATCTTCCGTAGCTCGGCATCCATCGTTGGCGGCTGTTGCTGACTTGTGCCCATATCCAATAATGGGCTGTTTCCAAAATTCATCATAACAATCAATATCTTTTAAGTTGGTGATATATTATAGAGAGGTGAGAGGGCATCCACCAACGAGGGCAAACACCCCTCACCAACTCATTTCTTCTTAGTCCGTCTTACGGTCTTTGCCTTGCTACGCACCAGTGCTGGGCGTTGTGGTGGTTGTAGTGCCGCAGTTGCAGCCGCTGTAACTACCGAATCCCTGGAGTACTGGAGTGTTCGGGAGCATCAACTGCCCTCGCAAGCAGTTGCAAGTGTTCTCCTTGACGTAAGCCATCATAAGCTTCTCCTTGTAAGGAGTGAGGGCTTCCATAATGGCTACCTTCTTGTCGAGGTCACAATACTTAGCTTGCAACGCATCGTACTGGTCTCGCTGGTTCTTGTACAGACCGAAGTCCGCATCTACCTGAGACTTGTAAAGTCCGAACTCAGCCTGCATTGCACGGCGGTTCTCTGCGTTGATAGCCTCAGTAGCACCCTTGTACATAGAGAACTTCTCTGCGATGTCAGTCTCACGCATAGCGTAGAACTTGTTAGCCGTGTCAAGCTTCAAGCCGAACATGTCGGTAAGCAGCTTAACCTCATCAGCGCATTCCTTCTCCATTACCTGCAAGGCGGTTGGCTGATTAGCATTCGCATTTGCGCCATAGCCGTTAGCGTTGATGTTCACGTTCTCAGGCATATTGCTGCCACCGAGTGAACCAAACACACTGCGATTACCGCCAAATAACCAAGCACCAAGACCGAGTGCAGTACCAGCTATACCAAGACCCAATCCTGTGCCTGCGATACCTTTAGAAGCATACTCATCGTGCTTCTTTCCCTCTTCGTAGATTTTCTTCTCTACTACTTTTGCATCTGTCATTTCCATGATACAATCTTTTTAAGTTATCCTTAATATTAACTAACACTATTGTAACGTTACGGATGCAAAGGTACAAAGAATAGGGGAGAGCAAATATAACTCTATCACACTTTCTTTTAGTGGTTGATTATCAGAGATTTAAGGTGATAGTAGGTAGTATCATATATCGTTATGTATAATTTATGGCAAAAAGTGCGTATATTTTTCGGGGAAATATGTGTGTTTTTGTCTATTATATTGTATCAAATAAAAAAGAGAGGCAATCAGAGTGACTGTTGCAAAAATTGCAACAGTCACTCACGCAAACTGAAACAAAAAAAAAGAGAAGTAATCACTTACCTCTCTTTAACTTATAAGAAATGTTCAAAGTACAGATACAATCCTACTCCGAACCACATTATCAATATCATAGTTGACATTGTTACCCAAGTCAAGAAGTACTTATCGACCTTCTTATACTCGTATGAATAGTATAGGTATGCAATGAACGTGCTGTTAATGATTACCAGTATCGCTTCTATAATCAAAGTACAAAACATATAATCCATACTCATATATGCTCGCTTATCCGTGCTGCGATAGGGCTGAATTGATTATGATTTTCTCTTGCTCTTTATGAAGTGCAGAATATCCCACTTCTTCCAATATCGGGTATGCCCACGCTTTTTGCATTCTCCGTTCGGAATGTCACCCCTAGCAATCATACGATTGAGTGTAGCATCAGAAACGTGCAGTTTCTCCTTGACTTCCTCGGTGCTCATCATAGGATTGAGCATATCTGGAATGATGTCACACAATCTATCCAGGTCATCGTCACTCATTCCGCAAGCGGTGACCTTCTCACCATTTCTCTGCTGCTCGTCTGCCTTAAAACAAGCATCACTCAGCGACTTCAAAGCCGTGCCGAGCAACTTATAATTTAGTATCTTTCCCATAATCACGCACAGATTTTACGTCCTAACTTACTTCGACTGATAAACAAATCCACAAAAGAGTACAGATAGAATATTGCCGTTACCACCATGACAGTGAAGCAGGAATCTATCATATCTTGAGTTGTGTACCAACTCCAGTGTGCGATATGCGCAGCGTTGACTCCAAAAAAGTAGAAAAACGGAATGCGGTATCTCCAACATAAGAAAAAGAACCTACTTGCTAATATCAACACCATCGGTAAAATATAAACCATAAAGTAAATGAAGAGATAGCAGGGGAAATTCTCATTGTTTGTTATGAACATTTCACGAGGATGCTGGCTAAAATCCCACATTCCGTAGGCGTGAAAGAGCATAAGCGTGATAGGAACGTACTTGCAGAACCAGCGGAAGAACTTCAAAATCCTCCTTGAATATCTGTTACCATGTCTCATCAGCAAATCCATAACCTCGCTGACGTCCTTGTCTTGCAACCACTTTAATAGGTTTTCTTTATCTTCTTTGTTCATAAGCTTATTTTTTTAGACCATTGTTTTGTTGATTTTTAAGTTTCTTTCGCAAAGATATGCATTTCCTAACAAAAGCGGTTGATTTTTAGTTGATTTTCGTGTTAAATTTTATAAAAAGTAACAATCTGAAAGTAATAAGTCACAAAAATAGCGTTAGAACGGCTTTCTTGCCAAATTCTAACGCTATTTCTATATCTACTTACCAGTGTTTATCCTATCACAACTTCAAGGTTCTCCATATCGGCGAACTTCAAGCCGCAATCCTTAGCAGCCTTGAACAACTCCTTCTCGTCAACTGCCTCGATGGCTACCTCTACCTCCTTGTCGGCAAGTTCCTTGAAGTACTTCTCGGTCTTCTGCTTCTGATTGTAGAAGTACTCATTAACCTCCGCAAACTTGGCTGAATCGTCTTTGGTGTATTCGTAGCCCTCATCGGAATGCTTCTGCTCTAGCTGCTGACACTCCTGGAGTTTGCGCTGCATCTCCTCGAACTTATCGTCCTTCAAGCTCTCCTGCGCTTCCTCCACATCCTTGTCGTAGGTGTCGGCTACGTGGCGCAGAGCCTTCATATTCTTCCAAACTCGCATAGCGGCATCATCGCCCATAGATGATGTCTTCAATGCCTTCAATGTTCTGTAGGTTGCAACAGCCTCGATTGTCTTAATCTTCTTCATTTTGTTCTGTTATTTATGCTAAACTTAAAATAAAATTCTACATCGACCGCAAAGATACGGAAAATATTCTATATATGCAAGGATATAAGAGGAATTATTATACCAACTTATATCTTCGTCCATCCTGGCACACCACGATGATAATATAGACTACCACCAAACAACTCAGCACCATTTGCTTCCATCCCAATCTCAACAGTGTTTAATCAGAATAACCTAACACCTTAGCCTTACATTTCCGAATTAGATAGCAAGAGTATCTGGTCAACAAATGTATTTGCTGCGTAAAGCATAGCTTTATAACTTTTCCCTTCTAGTAAGGCATATCTACCTATATCAACTGTGATAATCTCATTAGGTGCAATATCTTTGTTGGCTACCGCTCTATACTCGCCAAATTGGAAAGCAGTCGTTTGAGTACTTGTAGAGAACCTAATATCAATATAGATTCTTTTATATGTCGTAGAACCAACATTCTTCAATTTAACCTCTTTGGTTGATGGGTAATAACTTAACTTCAAGTCTCGCAAGTAAGCATTCTGAGTTGTTTCTATTATCACTTCGTTTGGTACTGCTGTAGGAATTGGATACCAACTTCCTGCTACAAAATTAGGTCTGTCACTATTGTCATACTTAGCCGTGGAAAGAAAAGGAATGGCAACGTAAGTTCCTGTAGCTAAATTAGAACCATTTCCACCGATTTGCACCTGAAAATTACCATTGCTTACAGTGTTTGATTCCGTCCTAAAATAAACAGGTTTCCCACTTTTGAACAGAGCGAAGCCGAAATAACAATCTTTCGTTATACCAATATCTTCGAGGTTAACTCTATCATCTTCACCCGTTGGAGGTTTAACTCGAAATCCACAAGCCCCCGACACACCGCTATTGGCTGTAGCTCTTGCTGTCGCAAGAAAACCATAAATTGGACTAGTAGCTCTACTATTATATCCTCTAAAATCACCCAAGCGATATGGAGTTGCGCTTCCTCCTAAAGGTCTCTCATACGTATATCCGTTATCGTGATTTTCGTCACCATCTATAAAATAAGCATTGTACAAAGACTCTAGAGTGTTATAGGTTGGAACAGAAATTCCATAGTTCCCGTCCCTAGCCTTATACCAATTATCGGGAAAAGGTGAAGGGTAACATGTTGGTTTGTATTTTGCCCACATATTTATCTTGGCGGACTTGCAAAGAGTAGCCAAATCATTACTCGATTCTCCCAGCACCGACTTAACATCATCGATGGATATGGGGGGGGTGATTTTTCCGTTATTTACACTCATATTTATTTCTTATTTTTAATATAGTTACACTTCTTTTTATATCTACTGCAAATCAGGCATAATACTACTAAATGGGAAAAGACCCTTTACAACCCAAGTGTAATTTGCTATCACGTATATCTTATACGATTTTCCACTTGTAAGATTGGTGAAGCTTACAGTTTTGGTTTCGCCTGCATTCATCGTTCCTACCGTATTCATATACTCTCCTGCGACCATACTCTGTCCCTTGGATGGGTCAGTCTGATAAACGCAATATACAGCAACATTTTTTACTGTAGTGGCGTTATCCTTCATCTTCAGCGTTACGATGATTCTACCAAGCTGCTCTCTTGCCGTAATCTGTGCAAAATTGCTTGCCACGGCTTGCGACTGGCTGATGATGGAGAGCTGCTTGCCTCCTGCGAGGTTCGGGATGGCATAGCAAGTCATCTGATGAAGGGTGTGGTCACTGGAATAGTTAAACGAGCAGAACATAGGGAATGCTAAGTAATCGCCTACCTGAAGGGCATTCTTGGGCAGCGGCACGGTAAATGTGCCCACGCTGGATGCTGTGGTGATGAACATAAGAGTGGACTTGCTCTTGTCGGTGATGATGTAGCCGAAGTACTTATCCTTGAATGCTGCAAACTCGAAGTAGCTTACCTGGTCTCCATCTACCGATATGGCATTGTACTCCGCAGTTATCTGATTGGTATCACTTTCACGGATGAATATATTCATTCCAAGATAGTCTCTGACTTCGGGATTCGCATTGTGAAAGTACCCTCTGAAATCTCCAAGGCGGAATGGAGAAGACGCACCGCCTATAGGCTTATTATATAAGGTGCTATATCCATTATTAACCTTCGAGTATTCCGCTACAAGGTCTTTCCAGTTGCTCTTTGCATTATCCACCGTGATATTCAAGCCGAAGTTCCCATCTTTTGCCTTATACCAGTCATCGGGAAAGGGAGAGGGGAATACTGTTGGCTTATACTTCGCCCAGACGTTAATCTTTGATGACTTGCAGAGCGCAGCAAGGTCGTTGCTGGATTCTCCGAGAACAGATTTCACGTCATCAACGCTGACTGGAGCCGTTATTTTTCCGTTTGCTAATGCCATACGCTTAATCTTTAAAACTTAAAACACTAGGCAAGGCAGCTCTATAAGAGCCACCCTGCGTTAATACTCACGATACTTACTCTGCCGCCTCGCTAGCCATAATGGTAGCGATAGCGGAATCAACCTCCGCTATCAATGCTGACACCTCACTGAGCTTGCTCTGAGGGATGCCGCTGATGTTGTAGGTCAGCTCACTGCCGTTGGAGCTTGCGTTCGCGTTGCCGAGATAGTTACCATTTGCATCACCATAGATACTCATATTGATGCTGTCGATGTTGCCACCGGTCTTGTCAACATTGTAGGTGACTTCTACTCGATAGCCGCCCTTAGTGTAAGTGGCGGTTGTCTGTTCACTCTTCTTGTTAATTTTTAAATTCTCCATTTTCTTAACTAATTTAATAAATTAATATTCTTGTTATCTAATCTCTTCTTGTTGCAGTCTTCCTTATCTCCACTCAATCGCAGAACCTCTGATTCAAGGAAGACCACCCGAGCCTTCAACCTGCTGACCTCATCGCCCACCTGCTCGATAGCACCGAATGCCGTTGCAATCAGCTTCGGAGACCAGTAATTTATCTTGTAGTAGCCATTCTCATCAGTCTCCACGATGTCCTTTAAGTGAGGGTTGCACAATACGTGCTGGGCAATCCAACCGATAGACCTTGTGTTGTCCTTTTTCCAAGCGAAGCCATAAGTGCCACCCATTGCCTTGATGATGCCCAAGTAGTCCAGCTTCCGCAAATCCTGCTTCAGACGGATGTCCGAGGATGAGTATGCGGTGATGCCGCCAGTAGCTAGAATATTGCCGCCTACGTTCAGTTTGGCATCTGTTATATGAGTTCCAATCTTTATAATACCACCGCCATTACACATATTTATATCTCTACTAGAATACCAATTTAAACACAGTGTTTCATCAAAACACTCTATTACATTAGTATCTTCATTAAAGTTTTTATCTTTTGCAGCAATATAAATTTTCTTAAACCTCGCCGTTCCGTTAGCTTTTATAAGCCAAAAAGTTTCACCTGATTGAGAAGCTGCATCTTGTAGATAAATCCAACCTTTATTATCAGCATTACCTAGATATAAAGCACCACCATTAGCTGATATTCTCGCATTATTACTCATTACTCCACCACCCAATGGAAGATAGTTTCCTCTAAGTATATCATCTGTGAACTGAGATAGTTTTATAGATGAAAGTGAAATATCTCTCAGCGCAGAACCATCAGATTCCCAAGCAGCTAAATGAGAAGTTGAAGTTAGTGAACCAGCCCAAGTAATATGAACACCATCAACTTTATCAGCATTTCCTGCACTTGTAGCGTAACTACAACTTCCACTAGAAGTTATATAACCACTATCGTTAGTAAATTGACTAAGAGTTGTAGGTCTATTTAAAATACTACTCCATGTCAAGTCACTTTCATCAAGTAAACGTATCCAATCTGACCAAGTACCTACATCTCCATTACGATACCTAATATATAATCTTCTCGAAGTATATGATTTACTCATTTGCCAATTATACGCATCCGTTCCTCCACTAAATGTAGTAAGTACTCCAGTAGTTGGAACATTAGAATGAGTTGTATATGCAAATACTGAAGCATTACCTTCTATATCATTAGCATTATGAGTTTCACTAGAACCCCACCATCCTAAATCTCGAAATAATTGATATGCGTGATAATTATCTACTTTATCAGCGTTTGTTGCTGTTGCAGCATTACCTGATATAGAACTAGAAGAGGTAATATAACCCTTATTATTAACCCAAGATTGAGTAGCATATCCTGCTAGACTTTGATGACTAGTCAGGAACGTTGCACCTTTGGTAAAGGTGAGTTTCTTGCCACTTTTCGATACCGAAGTGATGGCGTTGCCAGTGCCGCTGGTCGCAACCTCGTTGACGTAGCCATCTAGGCTCTGATGAGCGGTAAGATAGCTTCCCTTCGGCTGATACAAGCTGGCTGCGTCAGTCCTAGTAAGGTAGCTCGCAAGGCTCTGATGTGAAGTCAAGAACGTTGCTCCCTTTGTCACGCTGATAGTCGTTCCGCTCTTACTGATAGCTGTCACTGCGTTTCCACTACCGCTAACACTAACGTCCATAGCCGAGCCTCCTTCTAGGCTGACAATACGACTATCAAGAGCCTTGATAGAGTAGGCAGAAGCTATCTCAGACAGAGATTCGCTAGCAAGTTTCAAGGCATCTGCATAGCTCTTCACACTACCATTCAACCCACCACCACCTGACGAGCCACTACCTTCACCATAGGCGGTAATGCCACCAGTAGTATAGAGGTTTGCCACCTCGTTAGTCGTAGTGTTCGTAATCTTCAACGCCTT
>ERZ1023617.662-NODE-662-length-10419-cov-96.608356_pt1 | contig 10419 bp, 10 predicted proteins | sample MGYA00380328_ERZ1023617 | MGnify/ENA primary metagenome ERZ1023617 (study PRJEB33179, sample SAMN07448977) | human gut metagenome | biome: Human-gut; feature: Human associated habitat; material: Faeces | host: Homo sapiens | place: India: Bhopal | collected...
ATGTCGTTAATGACTGCCACACCTGGACTATAGCCCAAGAACTTCTTGTAGGTTGTTTTTGCATCATACTTCTCTGTTTCTATGAACTGATGATCAAAGTCAAAATCATACTCTTGACCGGATTTCAATTGACCAGTAGCAAGCAGGGCTTTAATCAATAAGCAGTTCATCTTGTCTGCTGTATTGAAATCATAGGATTTGCCAGAAGCAGACTTATAGGTGATGTTCTTACAAGTCAGTTCTCCGATAGCACGCAATATGGTGTCTGCGCTGCAAGTACGAAGAGTTGGATGAAGAGACAAATGTTTCATAAGGTGTGTTGAAATATCCTCAATACATGAGCCACCACAAAGATATACGCACATCAGAGAACGTAGAATCTCACTATATTGATAACCAAACAATGTGCATCTCAACCCCAAGGTAGAATCTATGGTTTGAGCTAAAAGAGCATCAAATTGCTCCATAATAGAAAAAATTCCTCCAAAAGGAGTGAGTTTCTCGGATTTTATTTGTACTTTTGCCATGTCATTCAGAGTTTTATTTGTTTTTTTAAGCAACACTAAGATAAGTGAAATTTCTGACATGGCAAAATCCTGAGCAACTTATTGTTGCTCAGGTGCTTATAAAAAATATTAAATTATAGTGTTGCGGAAATAAGGTATCTATATCTTCCATTGAGATTTTCTCTTGCTGTTCCATGTATTTATTAATTATTCCGTTGTTCAACAACATCCCAGTTGACAATCTGCCACATTGCGGCAAGATGGTCAGAACGACGGTTCTGGTAGCCGAGGTTAGTATATCCGCAAGAAAACTAAGTAAGACCACAATTTCCAAGTCCGAAAGCCCATACTCTCAGCTTTTCGTTGCAAATTCGCTTGTACTCAGATTCTTTGATAACTGTTCAAACCTTCCTTTGGAGAGTAAGCACGCTTTACCATCATTCATATCCACAAATCCAAACTCATCGACCTCTGTATCATAGACAAAGTCAAACTTTTCAGAATACTGCAGATATAGGTTCTCATATTCGGTCAGTTGCCCAACAGTTTCTATCTTGCAATCCTTCCACACATGCTTGTGGAACTCTGCAAGTAGTTTTGTCTGTTCTTCATCAGGACAGTACCTGCTTGTGGCGTAGCTTACAAAATCAGTCATTACCGTCCTTCTTTTAATTTGCTCTTCCAGCCCTTAAAGTACTGCGCAAGCCCGGTTTTATCCCCTCCACGGAATGTACGGCCATTTTTCAGTCTATTCAGTAGTTCGCCAACTTGTGACGCACTGACATTCGACCACCCCAGTTCCGTCACAAGAATATTTGTTATCTGTGAAGATGAGACTTCTGGCATATACTTATTGATAGTACGTATATAAGTCTTACATGTGTTCTCATCATCAGGATGATGAAAGTCCTTGGAACCGAACATCCTTACGTCCATCTCTTTCAATGCTGTCCTCAAAAGTGACAAAGATTCATCCTCGATATTTTCCTTATCAATCTTATCGCCATAGATGCATTCTGCGTTCCATCTGAGAACCCAGTCATCCAACTTATCTTTGAGCCATGAGACAGCCATAACGTATTTCGCAGAGCGGAAGTCATCAACCTTCTGAACAGCTTTGGCATCCATGTGACAGCATATTACTATATTCGCCCCCTGCTGCCATTCATTGTATGTTCGTTCCGTCATGCACTGAATAGGTCTGGAAATTTTCTGAAAACGCAGAGGCTGAGAAAACATCCGATTGACATTATCTGCTCCTAATACTTGTGCAACGGTATTGAAATTATTCTTAGTATAGCTGTACAACACAATTAGGTTGACCTCAGAATCGTTCGCTATTATCTCGTTTGCTTTCTTCAAGCAAGCCACAATTGCTTCAGGCACTGGCCCTTGAACATTTGCGTAGAATTTGTTATTCATATTCACCTCATTTTGTCATTATTGAATCTCTGCAAGAAGAAATCTGCTTGCATTATGTTCTTCAGTTCTAATATTCTCCCATTCCAAACGGCAGGTAGAAGCACCTTCTGTGCTTCCGCTTGCAAGAATGAACGTCCTTTGTCAAAGACCTCCTTGCTGATGCACTACACCAGAGCGAGGACTCCAGGAATGAATCAGGGGACAGCTCCTTAAATCATGTTAAAATATTAATTTGTTAATCGTTAATCGTCCTTTTTGCTCTTTGTACAGGCAAGTGATATCGCACCACGCTGCTCGGATAGCTTGGTTGGATGTGAGCAAGCCATACACAGATTACTTCCCATGCAATATCTTACTGATCGACTTTTTTGCGTCTGCTGTTCCAACCACGAGCGCACCTTCTGCATTGGCTTCGCCAAGGTGAATGCCGGCAACATCAAACACCTCATAGTGAATCTTATTCTCGCGGTGGAAAAAATCAAAATACCAGTAGTTGCCGTCTTCAATACGTTGATATATCCGCTGTTTTCCCCACTTCATCGTGGTGGGCCGGTAGTCTCGATTGCCTATCAGCGAAAAGTGCCCATCGAGTAACGCCGACATCCACTCTATGCACTCCTCTGCTGAGAAGAACAGGGGAATATTCTTCAGTTCAGGACGACCATCATCGTAAGTTCTGTCCTTGATGATTGTCACCTGCTTATAGTCGGTTGGAATCCCTGGCGACAACGATAACACACATGGTGCTCCTGGCGACTCGAATGCGCTCTTTACCACAAGCGCTACATCTTGGTGGGCCATGCATTCTATGGTGTCCCAACGGATGTAGTTGTAATTGCCTTCAAGGATAGCATTCTTCTGAACATCGGTGCTGTTGGAACTGACAAAATTGCGCAATATCACGGATGCTTTGCTCAAATAGGCTGCTTTATCCACAACGCCACCCACATCTGTTTTGAAGCGCTTGACATTATCCTTATCGAAGAAAATGCGCAAATTGATACCGTTCTGACGTGCGTATTTCTTCACGCTCATCAGAGGAGCTACTAAATCGCGAAGACCCTCTTCCGTAAGGGGTAAACCTATCACCTCGTCTCCCGTCGGAAGCAGTATAAATAGTGATGCATCCATCATTTCAGAATCCCAATAAGTAAGTCATGTCTGCATCCTGACGAGTGAAGAAACCTTCGGGCTGGTGGTCTATCTTGCCATCGCCCACAATCTTCACCTCTTCCGCCACTGATTGCAGCCCATCAGCGGCTTTCTTCATATAATAGAGCTTCACGTTGTTGCGGTCTATTCCTATGCCTTCCTCTTCAAAACGCTTGGAAGCCATGAGAATGCCATTGAGTACATGATTGCTGTGGGTCTCTACAATAACCTGGATGCCCGCCTCTGCTGCTCGCGCGATCATCATGCCAAGTTCCGACTGCGCTGCTTCGTGAAGATGGGCTTCGGGGTTCTCTATCAGCAACAGACTGTCTCTCTCTGACGCAAGCAGTGCCACGACTATCGGCAATGCGTAACTCAATCCAAAGCCAACATTTATCGCGCTGTAGGCAGGTGTTGTATCGCCGCCTATCTCATAGGCATATTTCAACGAATAAGACTTGTCTCCTTTCTCTGGGGTAACAACGACATCGGGGCTGATAACTCTTTCCCATGACGATACCTGAGCGAGCAGTTCTGCGGATTCGCCTGCACGATGCACCAGTCCTGGCAACACGCTAAGTTTCTTCGCCACGCCAAAATGATACAGGAAATGGGCCGTCAGTTCGCACTTACCATATTTCTGCGACAGTTGCCTCCGGCTTTCCACCATATTCGTGTTTAGGGGGTAGGACTCTGAAGGCTCCTGACGAGCCGCACTGATATACTGAAAATTGTTCGTAAATAACGAACTCTCCTGCAACATTTTCGGATCAGGTCCCTGCAATAGAGAAAAGAAGTCTTTACCCAAAACCCCATCCGAAGCATCCCATCGCCATGTAGAAAGCCCGTGGCCGCCATCGATGCCAAAAGACATATAATCCTCGTCTGCCATCTGACACAGCGCATCACGACAGAGACCGATAGAGAGCAGGTCACCATTCAGGGAGAGTCCCTCGTTCAAGACATTCTGCTGATAACTTTGGCGCAACAAAAGCAGCGACTGGATAACAGAGGACTTGCCACTGCTGTTCAGCCCGGTCAGCACCGTCAGGTTGCCCAATTCAAGACGCAAATGCTTATGAATCTTGTAATTGTCTATGTGAAGTAATCTTAGCATATTTTTTACATTTATTTTTCTTTCAAAACAGTTTCTATCATCTCCTTTATCTTGCGGTGTCGATAGTTCACGCTTTCTTTCTGACCTGTACCGGATGACAGAGCATAGTAGAACTTTTCATCGTTGTTAAGCTCTACGAAAAGTCTCTGCACAATGCTCTTTTTAGCCACTAACTGCTGACGTTCATTGTTCGTACACTTTGCCAGCCAAACGCTCAGCGTCTCGAATAGTGCCTTGTTAATGGGTTTGCGACGGTCATATATATTGCGACGTTTACGGAATGCATCATTGTTGAAGATGCTCCAGGCTGCCTTCATCGCCTTGTCGAACTGTGTACTCATATCTTCGCGCTCCGCCTCCGTCAGTTTTTTTATTTTTGCCATGCCACGGGTCATAAATCCGTCCATATCGGGCTCATACGTCTTATAGTCTTGCAGATAGAAAGCCACGAACCTTGTCACAAAATCGCGGTCTTCCATGCGGTCGGTCTTTATGATACCGCAGGTAGCCTTCTTGAACGACTGTTTAGCGGCCAAATTGGCCACCATCTCCGCAGACACGCCCTGATTCATCGCATGACGTATTTCCTGTGGAGTCAGTATCAGACCGCCCGTGTTAATACGTTTGAAGATATTGAATTTTACCTCATCGGGCGTTCCCTTCTCTATCACGTACATGGTTATAGGGGTCTGGGTGATTCTGCGCTGCATCAGACGAGGAAGCTCGTTGAAGGTCATTCCGTCATATTGCTGCGTGAGAAACTCCAGATGGTGCAGTCGCATCGTCTTCTCCACAATGAAGTGCTTGAACACGCTGCATCGTTGCAATCCGTCTATCACGTTCCACACCTCTGCATCTTCATCAGTCTCTGTCTCGTCGAAATAGAAAGCGGGCAGTGGCAACTTGAGCAGCAGCGACTCTATCAGGCGACTCTGCTTCTCTTCATCCCACAGGTCTGATTTGCGTTGGAAGGGGGTATCGAAGCGAATCTCCCCGTGCTCCATCTTATCCACCAGCTCACTGATGGTAAACGGATCACGACGAATCTTTATCATATTAGGATTAAATGGCATTGTGATTGTCACGTTGCCCTCATCCTCTTTTTCTATCTGATTTTCTTCTATCGAATAATCAATTTTGTCCATTGTCATCTGTGCTTATGAAATCCAACACCTTGTCGAGTAAGGGAAGGGAATTTCACCTAATTCTAATAATTTGTCAAACTGGGCATCGGTTAATCTGAAGAAGCCCCAATATCTGGGGTTCAGACCGACTCGCTCTTTCATTACCTTGTTGATTACCTTTTTGGTAAATGCTATATTGTACACCATCTTGATAACGGTAAAATTGTCCTTATTCTTGTACCAACCTCTTAATTCTTCCTCGCCAAAAACAGAATAGCGATTGGTATATTTAACGAAATCATCCTCGTTGGTAAAGTTCTTGATTGTCTTTACCTCACAGGTATCATTCTCCAGAATGAGGTCATCATATCGCTTATCTACAATACTCAGTCCCTCAATGCCATCTGCCATTTTATCGCTGAAATAGATATAAACCGAGATATGTATTCTCAAGAAACTCTTTTGTTCTTTGTTCTTGAAATTTGTCTGTATTGATTATAAACCACATAACTCAAAAATATATACCTCGGTTTCTCCTGAAAAGAATACTCTTCCCGGATTATTGGGGATGTGATATGTATCACAGCATCGAAAAACCAATAGACTAACTTCCACTAATCTTCAATACTTTTATGTCTTTTGGCCTCCTGCATACATGATGCAAGTAACTCCGTGTTTAGCAAATTGTGTATCATACGCTTTGCTTATATAAAGACCATATTAATAGTACTTATTCTTTACATTCTTCTGAATCTCAACATAAGAGACTCAGGATTTCGTTGCAAAAATACGAAAAAAGTTTGAAACTAGCAAATTATGTATGTAAAAAACGAATATTGACTCCACTTAAAAAAATGGGTTAAATTTGAATTAAACCTTAATTCCGCAACACTATTATAACTTAAACTTTTTAAGTACCTGAGCAACAAAAAGTTGCCTAGGATTTTGTCATGTCGAAGAATTCACTTATCTTAGTGTTGCAAAACAAACAAGGTGTACCATTATTTCAAAAGGGGTATTCACACAATCTTACCAGATTGTTTCATAGCAACCTTAAACTTCCGTGCTACATCATTGGCAAATAGTTCTACAGACTCCTTCGCAACCTCTTTCTCTCTTTCAGTAAGAGATGCGGCATCGACATTCTGTTTGGCACACTCCACCGCAGATTCCTTCGTTTCATCAAAAGTTGACTCACTAATAACATACGGAGGAGTAAACAATTCCTTCAAGAATTCAGCTATAGCCAAATTAGCACGTTGCTGTGCTATTTGCTGTTTTGTATTCATTTGTATAAATCTGTGTTAATGTCGAAAGGACTATCGAAGTCCTTTAAAACATCATGTTTTGTATCTTTCTCCGAGAGGATGGCATGTTCGGTTGGTATCCCTTCACTTTTTGCCATGGCTTCGCCGTCGTCCCCTGCAATAGTGGACGTAACCTGTGAGTGTATATTTGTCTCTTTCATCATGCGAATCAAGTTCGTTTTTTGATGACGTTCATCTGAATCTCGATATAAGAGACACAGAATCTCCTTGCAAAAATACGAAAATTGTTGGAAACTAGCAAATTATGCGTGTTAAAAAATTAATATCATTCTACGAAAATCAACATTATTTTACTATTCTTTTCGTACATAATTTCCTAAGTCGTTGATTGAACGAAAGTTTTCGGTTTTTCTGTATCTCTCATGTAAAGATTCTGGAAAAATGGTTCATTTTGGTTCATTTTACAAAATCCCTCTTTTTATTCTTTTTTGTGGCTTATAGGGCTGCCAGTATTTTGGCGTTGGCATCATCTACTTCTGAGCTTTTGATAGAATTGAGATAGATTTGCGTGGTGCCTTCTCCATCTTTCGTTTGGTTGCAACCTTTGTGATGATGGCAGATACACCTGATACAATTGCCTCTAAACGAACAAAGGGAAACAACCAGTCTTCGGTCGTTCCCCTTTGTTCGTTGTATTCATTCTGATTACATCACATGATTGTCAAAATGGCTTTGCATGCATATCATCCAGTCCTTCCTTGTTGATAAAGCGAGCTGCACTCGGCAATTTGAAAGCGAGCTTTCATTGCACTCACTGGCATCGCTTTTTCCCATTAAAAAAGGTATTTTTTCGAATCCCTCCGTCTCCCTTTCCAAAGGGAGCTCCACCTCTAACCAAGCCTTCCTCCTCAGAAGGAAGGATGTAACCGCCCTACTCGGTGCTCGGAACCGCTACGCTCTAAGGTTGGCGGACCATCAAAGGTCTACGCCATATTGTGCGGGATGGGACCGCCTAACAAAAACTCATTTTAACCAAGGTTAAACAAACACATTTACCCAAAGTACCAAATGTTTCTTGTAAGTGATTATATATACCGCTCACACAACAATATAACATTGCGCTCTTTATCTATTTTCAGGAATCTATATATGCTAAATTCCTATATATTCGATTCCAAAAGTAATATAGTCACCCAAAGACTTTTTAGGAACATAATGAGTACTAAGATTATTTTTCATATACCAAACATCTATTCCATAAATCTGTGCAAATAACAAAGACATCAAGGTAAATGGTTTTGGACCACATGATATAATTACCAACCGATATTCATCCTTCAATGAATTATAGATATCACAAAGAGAATTAAAAACAGGAACCATATTTTTTAATTCATATTCATGCATTTGCTCTGGTGCATATCTATTCCAAAGCATGTGATACTTATCTTTCAAATTTGGAACATAACTGCTATTTGTATAAAAATAATGAATGTAATCTATATCCGCAAAATACCTCAATGAAGCTAAAGCTTTTTCATTAGTACCTAAACCTACAATCAAAGCGGTCGGTTTATCAGGTATGCTTATAGAAGAAAATCCTGGCAAAGCTTCTATTCCACTTATTGCGAATTTCTTGTCCGAAGAATCTGAAATAAACTCTGGAATACAATAAGTAAAGCAACAAAATAAATTCAATATCGTATGATTTCTGTATTTACTCAGAAAGTTCAGAATTCTTGAATACCATTGTCGTTCCATAGAAGAATAATCAACAAGAATCTTCAACTGAGCTTTATCGGAATTCTCTTCAAAGATTTTTTCTAAAGAAGCATCAATATCTTCTTGTTTTACAATATGATGCAAGTAAAAATTCATACTCAAAAAATATTTCTTATGTTCTTCAAGTTTTTGAACATTCGGACGAGTATAAGAAAATGCATACTTATGTTGAACTTCTTTGAGTACATCTATATGTTCTTTGACAAAAGCTACGCACCTTTCTTCATAACCACAACCACAGATAAGAATATCGCACTCTTCTATAACCTTCTTAAATTTACCTATCTGTGAAATCTGTACTATCTTCATTCTCTCGAAATATTAGTTAAAAGTTCCTCTAAGAAAATGATGTCTTTTGTAAAAGACTGCACTATATGAAAATAAGGATATAACATATAAGACAATCTGTAAATACCATCATTTGCTTCAGATGTTTGTATCATTTGATCCTCTACTTTTACAATAACACCTTGTTCTAAAGCCTTTTTTATAAAACTTTGCAAAGAAGAAGATTTACTTAAAGTAAACATTGTTATTGGTGAAGGATTATAGTTATCTGATAAGAGTTCATTTTGAAAGAACCTGCCTATTTGATTTATTAACTCCTCAAAAGAAAATATACCGAATTCCGTTTCGTATTCTTCAAGCAAAAATGAAGCTCCTTCATAATAATGTTTAGAATAAACAGTAACGATATCACGCAATGCCGGAAGTTTTGGCATCAATTTTCCCTTAGAAGAAAGCAAACATAGAACAATATCCCCCAATATATTACAAAATACACGTGGATTTCCATCTGCCATTTTATATAATAGCCAATCACCTAAATATACATTTTCAAATGGAATTCCAAATTGTCTTTTTTGCGTAAACCATGAATACCTACAAAAAAGAACTGGATATTTATACTTTTTCTTACGTTGAATCCAATTTTTTATCTCTATCACTCCATTTTTCTCATCATAGTTTTCTTTTTGAAAGACTTTGTAAAATCCATTATCTACTTTTGGTAACTCATGAAAAAAGAAGTTTAGCTCATGTTTCTTTGGATCAGACAACAAGCTCATAAATTCATCATGAGTAATACCATATTTAGACAGCACCTGACTTTCTATAATTGAATCACAAAAAATTCTCCATTCCATAGTAGAAGAATAATCATAATTCCAACATTTTATAAATTCAAAATCATTTCCTTGAGTAGGTGATTTATGATTATTATTACATACCTTCCAATCAGGTGTTGCCGTTATTTTAAACAGTAAAGTTTGATCAATACTTCGCAAACAGCCATTTACTATTTTACGTTGCAACCACTCAGGAGCAATTTCCATTTCATCAAAACAAAGAGCCCATTTTTTACACGGGTCTTCAAATAATGAATTGAATAATTCCACTGCTAATGCTATCGTATCTTCAAAATTAGACTTGCATACATAAGGAAAAACAAAACTAAAATCAGAATCACTTATAGCATTCTTTATATCAATAATCATCCCCTTTAAATTAAGTCGGATTATATCGATAATAGGAGGTATATTTTTACCAAGCTTCCATAAAGTAACGAGAGAAGAAAGGTATTGCATTTTAACTGCTGCATCAAAAGATCCGTCATCGAACAAAGTCTTTAACGTATCCATAAATGCAAGCAAAATATTAACATTAACTAATGAATGCGAAACCTTTTCATAAAAATTTATATGCTCTGTTTCCTTATCAAGTTGTTCTAGAATCAAACTCCATTGTCTATCAGCTGGTATATAAACTCCGTAGAAATCTAAACAGAATTCAGAATGAATCTTTTGATATTCACGAACTGCAGAAGGATGTAGCATCTTAAGCATAGTTGTTTTACCACAACCTCTTGTACCAAGCAATATAGAATGACAGGGTTTTAACAATTCCTTAAAATTTTTAGTCAGAACAAATTCCTGAGCAATTTCGGAATAAGTCAAATATCTAGAATTAAATGTTTTCATTGCTATTATTTCTTTTTCATTAACAATATATCAAAACCTGCAATATAAATTTCATACCCAAGTTCCTTA
>ERZ1023617.669-NODE-669-length-10363-cov-13.799767_pt1 | contig 10363 bp, 8 predicted proteins | sample MGYA00380328_ERZ1023617 | MGnify/ENA primary metagenome ERZ1023617 (study PRJEB33179, sample SAMN07448977) | human gut metagenome | biome: Human-gut; feature: Human associated habitat; material: Faeces | host: Homo sapiens | place: India: Bhopal | collected...
ACACACGATATTGATGTTCCCCATCGCAGTATCGCTCTGCGCTTGCCGTCTTTCGAATGGGGAATAAATACGGATTAAGTAATAAGTACGTTTTTTAAAGTAATAGGTAATAAGTAATACAAGACTTGGTGAAGTGTAAAGTAGTTTGTTTTTTAGTCAAAAATGACCTTCAATGAGCCATGATTTTTTTGGCGTATAGGTCACAAATTACTCATATTTACACTTCTATCTATCAATGCATCAAATTTCTTTATAATATTTACATCAAACTTAACATCCATATATTCATTTATTATTGAAATAATATCATCTGCGAAATCATTATTTGTAAACAAATCAACGAATCCTCTATAGTTTTGACTGTTATTGGGATTATTGTAATATTGATAAACATTCATGAGAAATTCATCTATCGGTAATGTTGCATCATTTAAGCTATCATCAGCCTGCTCATCTATAAGATCTTGACGCATTTTCGACAGTCTTCCAGCTAAAGTCCATCCACTAATATCTTTATCAAGATAGAAACTATTGAGCAAATCCATAAAACTAATACTATCATTCGACAAATTAAATCGGTCTTCTGCAATTGAAACTATATTATAATTTATAGCTTTTGCATCAATTTTAAAATTTAGGACAGAAAGCGTATTAGCGAACTTAAGTGGAGTATAAATATACCACTCTCCTAATTCAGAAAAATGTTCGTTCATTTCTTTACGTATTCTGTAAAAACTTTGATCCCATGTTATTAAAAAAGGTTCCCTAAAATCAGAATCTGCTGTTGGTTCATAATCTTTTGATAGTAATAAAATTGTCTTTAAATCATTATATAAAGCTGTTGGAGATTTAAATATTTTCTCTTCAGCCAAGATAAAACTATAAATAGTTTCATATTCTTTTTTATATTTCTCGTAATTGTCAAATTTTGGAACAGGCAAAACTCTAATATTTAATAGCTGGAATCGATTTCTTAAAGTTCTACATAATTTTGCCATTAGCCCTTTAGAATCTTCATACAACATATTACTGATATCTATATCGAATGAATCCTTTATAAAATCTGAAAACCTAAGTTTTGGATCATTTGTTCTGAACTCTAGGAAAAGATTAAATATTACATTTTTAGAACGCCCCATACTTCTAATGTATGGCAAATCAAGAAAACGCTCTAACCTTATAGCTTCTATAATATGTCCTGCTGTTTCAGAAACATAGCCTTCTGTTGTATACATATTTATAGGAACAGAAGATTGAGTAATACTTTTGAATAAAAAATTTATATCATTATAAGATTCATCCTCAAATTCTTCTATATTACTTTTACTACAAATGATACGTAAAAGTACTTGTGTATCAAAATATACATCACGCGGATTATCACTTAAATAGGCTTCTAGCTTCTGTGATTTAAATAAAGTCAGAAACATTTTAGAAACACTAACCTTGTTTATGAAGTTATTATTAGAGCATATTTCTAACAATTTATTTGCGACATTAGATGATTCTGAGTGTTCAACACCAATTTCCTCTAAAGATCTTATCAATGATTGGTAAGATGTCTTTATTTTTTTATCTTTTTCTTTCTTCATAAATTCTGTTTCATCTAATTTATAATTTTCGTCATATAAAGCATATAATCTACTTGCGATTTCATCAATATGATTCATTTCACCATAACAAGATAAAACATCAATAATATCTTTTCGTAACTGCTGTTCAGCCAATTGTGATTTCAATTCAATATCTCTTATTTCCATCCTATAATGCTCAGCTAACACATATTGTTTTGGATTGAAATCACCAATATCCGACACTAGACCTTGAATTTTCAATTTTCCTATAATACTCCCAAACCAATCAAACTTTAGGTTATTATAAAAAACACTTTTCAACGAATCAAACATTTGCTTAATTGTCGAAGATGGATTTTGATATAAGTATGAAAGGATCAAAGACTGAACAAAGTTTGTTTTTAAAGAATTAACTTTTTTACTTAACGATAATGTATCGTATAAGACTTTGGTACCATTATCAAGTTTTTTCTCTTCAACAATGTTCGGAAACATCTCCTTGTGTAATATTGCAATTGTTTCACGAATAGATTGGTAATTAATAGCTTCACTTGCGAAATAATTTGCATCATATATGTTTAAAGATAAACCTTTATCACGCGAAGCATTCCTCTTGAGTTCGTTTTTCTTTCTTGGAGATATTTTACAAGATACAAAAAAATCAAGTACTGGATTATAAGAATATTTTTTATAATTAGTTAAAGCTTTATCCAAATCTTTTTGTAACTTATTTGAATAATCCTTCTGCACTGTAACTTGAATCGTATTCTTTAGTTCTTTTTTTTCGATAACCACAACAATATCATTCCCACCATCGTATGGTCCATTATTTAAAATAACGTCATTCGTATCCCAATACTCTTTTTCGTACTCAAGAACTAAACGATTAAATGATTCCTCAGAAAGTGTTTCTATAAAGTTTGCGTATTCTACTGAACAATCGTCATTCATTCTATTTTTATATTCATCTGCAATTGAAAGTAAACCATATATAAATAGGAACTTTTGTATTGCTTTTTATTTGACATATTATTCTTTATCATTAAAACATTGAGCATTACCCTCTCCTAATACACAACTCTATTGCCTCATCATGTTCAGTTGCAAAGGCCTTGGCATCTTCTACTACTAATGCCAAGTAGCCACCGCCACCTGCTCCAGGCATTTTCCATGCTAAGACTCCTGACATTTGACTGTACTTTTGAATGTAAGGTTCTACGCTTGCTTCGGGACAGGGTTTGCCATAGGCTACGGGGTTTACCATGGCTGGGAACATGGCGATTTGTGCTTGGAAGGATGCTGCAAAGGCTGCTGCAAAGGCTGAGAGATTGCGAGCTTGGATGGCTGACCAACATGCATCGGCTGCATCGGCAAGGGCTTTTACTTTTACTGGGGTGATGTCTTTGCCTTCGACTACGGAACAACCTGGACGACGAGGTTCGAGTGGTACCATTACAAGATGGGCTTCAAGGAAACGAAGGGTCATTTCGTCGTTGGTGCTTTCTATCTTCTTTGGCCAGAAGTTATTGTCGTAATAATGACGGCAGAGTCCTGGAACGCAGATGCCGATGGAGTCTTGTGCACCACTGATATGTCCATCTTCGCGTTCGGGGTTGTTTTCAAAACAGAATACAAGACGAGCTAACATCTCGGGGTCCATCTTTGGGAGTTTGACGGGCCATATTTTTTTGATCATGTTGCGTGTAGATGTAGACAAGCCACAACGGTCGCGCACCTCAAAGGTAGGTTCAAGGGATATTGTTATTGCCCAACCCGGATGAAACACAGACACATAAGGCTGGTCGATCCATGTGCCAGCCAAGTCAAGACGTGTAGGTATGCCACAGCTGTCACCCTTTGAGGCATCAGCGTCGCTTGCTTTTGATAGTTCAGCCTTTAATGATGATGAAGAACGTGCTTGCAGTCCTGCATGAGGGGTGCGCTGTAATTCCACATACTCTATGCCACGCTCTTTACAGATTTGACGCTTTTCGGCTGAACCGCCTTCGGCATTGACTACAAAGATGTCGGGTTTTACGAGGTCGAGGGTGGGAATGAAGTCGAGCACGCCACTGCCTTTGTTGATATAGGCGTCTTTTACGGCTTTGACATTCTTCACCATAAATAGACGTTCTTCTTGGGGGAACATGGGTTTGCGATGTTTATACTCTTGGTAGGTTGCGTCCGAACCGATGCCTACGTATAAATCGCCATATTGCGAAGCTTGTTGGAAGAATTCTACATGACCGCTATGAAGGAGGTCGTAACAACCACTAACAAATACTTTCTTATTCATAAGTTTTTTCTGATTTTTTGAGCATAAGTTGCTACGACTAAGTAGCAGATGAGGGGAATGATAAAGCCTACTGCCATGTTGGTTTCTCCGATATAGCCCATTAACATGGGGGCTATGGCTCCTCCTACAATGGTCATGATTAAATAGGATGAACCGCGTTTGGTGGCTGAGGTGCTTAGTCCTTGCAGGGCAAGGGCAAAGATGGTTGGGAACATAATGCTTTCGAACAGATAGGTGATTGTTAATGCTATGAGTCCGATAGTTCCACCCCATATCACTCCTATCATGCAGAGTATGGCTCCTAAAGCGCATATCAGCAAGAGGTGTGGGGCTGGAAGGTAGTTCATTAACCAGGTTCCAAGGAGTCTACCCACTAAGAAGAGTCCCATACCTCCAAAGGAGAGCATAAGGGCTGCTTGTTGATTGGTAATGGTGGTTGAGGCTTCTGTTACATAGTTTATAAAGAAGCTATTTACGCCTGTTTGGGCTGCTACATAGGCAAAGAGGGCTACAAGTCCGAATAGGTAGGGAACGGATTGGGTGAGTTTGTCGATGCCTGCTTTTTGGGATGTGGTATTTTCTACTATCTCTGGCAGTTGCATGCGACTGAAGATGATGGCTATGACCAGTACGGCTATGCCGATTACTGCATAAGGAAGGGCTACGGAACCTGTGTCGCCAAAGATGATGAGTCCTCCTATTAAGGGTCCTACGATCCAACCTAATCCGTTGAGGCTTTGAGCGAGATTGAGTCGGGATGCTGCGCTTTCGGGTTCTCCAAGTACGGTGACATAGGGATTGGCTGCTGTTTCTAAACAGGTGAGTCCGCAACCGATGATGAACAGGCAGAGTAGGAAGAACTCAAAGGACATCATTCGTTCGCCTGGTACAAAAAGGAGTGCTCCGATTCCATATAATATAAGTCCTGTAATGACGCCTGCCTTATAGCCCCATTTTCGAATGATGACGCCTGCTGGAATTGCCATTATGAAATAGCCTCCATAGACCATTGCTTGTACAAGGGCTGAGCGGGTCTTGGAGATTTCTAATAAGTTTTGAAAATGTTTGTTGAGAACATCAAGTATGCTATGTGCAAATCCCCAACAGAAGAACAGGGAGGCTACAAGAGCAAATGGTATCAGGTATTTTCGTGTTACGATTGATTTCATTGTTTGTTGAGAGAATTTTTATACCAATTAAAAAGTCGTTGTACGCCTTCTTCTATCTCGACTTTGTGTGTCCAGCCTAATGAATGGAGTTTACTTACGTCGATGAGTTTACGCATCGTGCCATCGGGTTTGGTGCTGTCAAACTCTATGGTGCCTTCAAATCCTACGGCTTTTGCAACTAATTCGGAGAGTTGACGGATGGTGAGTTCTTTGCCTGTGCCTACGTTGATGTGGCAATTACGTATCTCGCCTAACGTGGGTATGGCTCCTCCACGTCCTTCGGAGTTGTTGCGGTCTACTATGCCATCGGTTTTGGCTCCATAGAATACGCTGCTGTATTTTTCTATTCCTATGATATCTTTGAAATCGACGTTTAGGAGTATGTGTACACTGGCATCTGCCATGTCTTCGCTCCAAAGGAATTCGCGGAGTGGCGTTCCTGTTCCCCAAAGCACTACTTTATTGTCGTAGATGCCATAGAAGGCTAAGGCTTTTAAAATGCGGTCGTGAGGGTTTGTGCCATCTACATTGCCTTCACCAATGAGCGCACGGAGTTTATCTGTGGGATTGATGGGACGTTTGTTCATGTCTACTTCTATGCTGTGCCAATCGCCTTCGTGTAGGAGTTTTGCCAAATAGATTTTGCGCATCATGGCGGGCATGACATGGCTATTTTCTAAATGGAAATTATCGTTGGGACCATAGAGGTTGGTGGGCATTACGGCTATATAATTGGTACCGTATTGCAGATTGTACGATTCGCACATCTTTAATCCTGCAATCTTAGCTATGGCATATTCCTCGTTGGTATATTCTAAGGGGGAGGTGAGCAGGCTATCTTCTTTCATGGGTTGGGGTGCATTCTTGGGATAGATGCACGTTGAACCTAAAAAGAGGAGTTTCTTGACACCATGTTTGTAGGCATTTTCTATTACATTGCACTGCATCTTCATGTTTTGCATGATGAAGTCGGCACGATAGAGGGAGTTTGCCATGATGCCTCCTACAAAAGCTGCTGCAAGAACTACGGCTTCGGGACGTTCTGCATCGAAGAAGTGTGTTACGGCTTGTTGGTCGGTTAGGTCTAACTCTTTATGGCTGCGACCTACTAAATTGTTATAGCCTCGTGCCTTTAGGTTGTTCCAAATGGCTGAACCTACAAGTCCGTGATGTCCTGCTATATAGATTTTACTATCTTTACTTAACATGGGGCTCTTTTATTTTACAATTCCCTTTTCAAGATATTCTGCCAAATTGGTGCGTACTTTGGCTGCGGCTCCTTCTGCTGCTACTTTTGCCATGTCATGGTCTACCATGATTTTTACGAGTTGCTCGAAGGAGGTGGTATTGGGATTCCAACCAAGTTTTGCCTTGGCTTTGGTTGGGTCGCCCCAAAGGTTTACTACATCTGTGGGACGATAGAAGTCTGGGGATACTTCTACTAATGTTTTTCCCTTTAGATGTTCGGGGCCGCTTATGCAGATGCCTTTTTCGTTTTCTGCCTTGCCTTCCCATTTGAGTTCGATGCCTACATGATGGAAGGCGAGTTGGGCAAACTCACGTACGCTATGTTGTACGCCTGTTGCGATGACAAAGTCTTCGGGTTTAGGGGCTTGAAGGATGAGCCACATACATTCTACATAGTCTTTGGCATAGCCCCAATCGCGTAATGAGTCGAGGTTGCCAAGATAGAGTTTGTCTTGCAAGCCTTGTGCAATACGTGCTGCTGCAAGGGTGATTTTGCGCGTTACAAAGGTTTCGCCACGACGTTCGCTCTCGTGATTGAAGAGGATGCCATTGCAGCAGAACATGTTGTAGGCATCGCGATATTCTTTGATAATCCAATATCCATAGAGCTTGGCTACTGCATAGGGGCTGAATGGATGGAAGGGGGTGTTTTCGTTCTGTGGCACTTCTTCGACTTTGCCATAGAGTTCGGAGGTTGATGCTTGGTAGATTTTACAACTGTGGGTGAGTCCTACCTTGCGTACGGCTTCTATGATGCGTAATACGCCTACGGCATCTACATCGGCTGTGAACTCTGGTGCATCGAAGCTTACTTGTACATGACTTTGTGCTGCGAGGTTGTAGATTTCTGTGGGTCGCACTTCTGACACCACGCCTACTATAGACATGGAGTCACCAAGGTCGGCATAGTGTAAATGGAAATGGGGCTTGCCTTCGAGATGTGCGATACGCTCGCGATAGTCTACGGATGAACGGCGAATGATGCCGTGTACATCATATCCTTTTTCAAGGAGCAATTCTGCTAAGTATGATCCATCTTGTCCTGTTACACCCGTTATTAGGGCTATGTTCTGTTTACTCATAATTGATAGGTTTTTTCGCTACGCGGGTTTGGGTTGTATACGAATACGGATTTTGCTGATTGGACCGATTTTATTGGGGCTTGTTTTTAGTCATAAATGACAATCAATGAGCCATAAAAATTAAGTATTAAGTAATAAGTATTACAAGCAGTTAAATATCAAGTAATACGAACTGCTTTTTTAGTCAAAAATGACCATCAATGAGCCATAAATGAGCCATGAATGGTTTTTAGTCATAAATTGCCATGAATGAGTCATGAATAGTTTTTAGTCATAAATTGCCATGAATGAGTCATGAATTTTCAAGAGATGTATTTGGACTTCAATTAGTTTTCATCAATAGGTGTTGAATTCACAACTTTTTCTTCTACTTCGTCCTTTTCTGCATTGTATGAATATTCTATTTCTTCTACAGAATTGATTTTTCTCTTTTTTATATGAGTCAATAAGATGCTAATACAATCCGCGTTTGACTTTTGCGGAATGTATTGATAATTGTAATATGCCAAACTTTTTATGACGTTGGCATCTACATACTGCTCAAAATTATTGTATTTGTCAAGCTCAACAAAAACGCCCCTTTTGATTTCTATAATCTTACCTGCAATACGAGGGCATTTTTGTAGTAATAAATCTAAGAGTATTTGCTCGAATTCGGTTGTATTAGTTGTTGGTGACATTCGTCTATGATTAACAATAGATTATAAATAAGTCGTTTCTTGTTGTAGTATCGCTCTGTGATTTTTTTTTCGGATAGATAATACCGATTATTCTGATTGAACTGATAAAGTAATGCACATCCTTGCCAAACAACAAGCCGAGGCTCCGCATGTCCAGCTGCAAGGATTGTCAACGATTTTAGTGTGGCTTCAACAAAGCTGTCAAGTCTTTTAGGGCACTTAGCCAAGACTTGTCAATTATTACAGTTTATATCACAGAAATTGTGTGTTGAAAAAGTATTATAGTAATACTTGGCAAAGTATTACGTATTAAATGGGCAAGTATTACATATTAAATGGCAAAGTAATATAGTAATACTTTGCAAGGGATATTTCAGCGAAATTTCACTGATTTGTTTCTTTTCGGATTGAAAAGGGGAATAAATACCTGAAGAATGGAGGTTTTTATCAGTTTTCTCAAAAAGCAGCGTAAAGTGTCGAAAAAAAGTCTATTGATTAACTCGGGCAAGTAAATTGATTAACTTTGCCTTTTCTATTGATTAACTCGGACGTGTTAATTGATAGACTCAAAAAGGGGATATTGAATACGGATTTTGCTGATTGGACTGATTTGTTTTAAAAGCAGTCTAAAGTGTCGAAAAAAAGTATGTTGACTTACTTTGCCATTTAAGTTAACTTACTTGACGATTTATGTTAACTTACTTGGACATGTTTGCTAAGGTTCTTTTGTCTTCAAAGTTCCTTGGCAGTAACAACTAAGTAACACTCTTGTACCAGCTAATTGAAACTCCAGTACCACTTAGGTGAAACTCTAGTACCAGTTGGACGGTACTAAAAGCGGTACTGGGAGCAAGCCATAAGTAAACATTAAGTATTAAGTAATAAGTATTAAGTATTACAATCTACTAAGTAAGCGAACGATCGTTTGTGTTTTTAGTCAAAAATGTCCATCAATGAGCCTTAAATGTTCATGAATTATTTTTTTGAATGTCCATGAATAACCTCTTTCGGAGTTGGGCTGGCACGTGAAGCATTGACGGAAGTTGACGGAGGATGTTTATGGCTCTACTACGGCAAAGTCTTCTTTGTGTATACCTCGGATGGCTACGGCATATCCTCCAAGTTCCATGATGAGTTGACGATCGCGGTCTACTCGTACGATGTATCCTTCCATGCCTTTGAATAGTCCTGTGAGAACGCGGAGCTTGACATGGTCTTTGGCAAACTTTATGAAGGGATCGCGCAAGAAGGTTACGTTTTCGGGATGTGCCGAAACTACTTGCATAAAGGGCTGCATCATTTTGTGACTGATGCTGGCTGGTTGCCCCGTACTGCAATCGTTTACTAAATGGTAGTGGGGGTAGTTGGTTTGAAGGAATGTTTGTAGCTCTTTTACCTCGCCTTGCAAAAAGACTAATCCACTGATGGTGGGTTGTTGCTTTTTGATGACGCCTTTGCCATTGTCTTTTTGCTTATATTTATAGGTGTAGTGTACAAAACATTTGTGGGGTACGTCGGGATGTTGGTGGTTGTAGGTTTCTACTTGTTTCTTGAAGGTTTCTATGAGTTTGTTGTGTATCATAAGATAGCTCCAAGGGGATTCGTCCCGTATTTTGTCTTTGTTTACGCTGTTTTTTCCTTTTTGTTCTGCCTTGGGATGGGGTATTTCTTCTATTCCTGAGCCCGATTTTGCATCAGTCTCAGTTACGTGTATGCCCTTTGGAAAACGTTTGTTTTCTGAACTTTTGTTTTCGTCGGCTATAGAAAGAGTAAGGGAGCAATCCTGCGTCATTTTCTCAATCTATTTTATGTTGCTGTTGGCTATCTTCACCTGGGAGGATTGTGCCAATGTTGCCATGAGATTGTTCATTATGTTACTAATGATGGGGGTTGCCACTTTTTTAGAGAGGGGGATGAATGTTTAACGAATCGAGCTTACTTGATTGTTTTGCATTTTCATCCTTTATGTGGCTTTGCGTCTCTATGTATTCTTCGGGTCTTTAAGAAAAAAGACACTTCTTTGGCTACAAAGGTACGGTTTTTATTGTATTTATTCTCATTTTAAGGTGAAAATATTTTTATTATCTGGCTTTTTAGGGTGTTTAGTTTAACAAATATAAGTATCGTTTTGTCGTAGTTTGTTGATTTTCATGAGGATTGTTTTGTTTTGCGTGTTTTATTGGGGAAGATTTTGTGAGATACAGAGGGAGAAGGGCATGTAAGCATGGTTTTACAGACTACTTTTTTAGTCATAAAATGCCATCAGATTTAAGTATTAAGTAATAAGTATTAAGTATTACAATCTACTATGCGA
>ERZ1023617.674-NODE-674-length-10227-cov-39.881636_pt1 | contig 10227 bp, 7 predicted proteins | sample MGYA00380328_ERZ1023617 | MGnify/ENA primary metagenome ERZ1023617 (study PRJEB33179, sample SAMN07448977) | human gut metagenome | biome: Human-gut; feature: Human associated habitat; material: Faeces | host: Homo sapiens | place: India: Bhopal | collected...
CGCTGAATTGGGCTAATCCTTTCAGGGCGTGCCGATAAAAGCAGCGCTGAATTGGACTAATCCTTTCAGGGCGTGCTCGTATGATTATTTAATTTTCGCCAAGCGCCCTGTAAGGGCAACCCCTCCTAGCCCAGGGCAACGCCCTGGGTATAAACAGCAATGCCCTAAACGCCCTGTAAGGGCAAAAGCTTTAAGACAAAACTTAAATATCATACGAAAAAGAATGCTTATTCTGCCTCCTCAGAAGCCTCTGGCTTCATGTTGGTATAGACGGTCTGAACATCGTCAAACTCCTCCAGCTTCTCCACCATCTTGTCGATAGTCTCACGCTCCTCAGGAGTAACGTCCTTCAGGTCGTTAGGGATATAGGTGAACTCAGCACCGGTCACCTCGAAGCCCTCAGCCTCCAAGTGCTTCTGGATATCGCCGAAGCTTGTAGGAGCACCGTAGATAGTGACCTCGTTGTTCTCCTCATCCTCGTCGAACTCATCCTCTACACCATAGTCGATCAGGTCGAGAATCATCTCGTCCATATCCATGCCTTCCTTCTTCTTGAAGGTGAACACAGCCTTGTGGTCGAAGAGGAAAGAAAGAGAACCTGTGGTACCCATGTTGCCATTGAACTTATTGAACACTGAGCGCACGTCACCTACGGTACGTGTGGTGTTGTCTGTCAATGTGTCAACGAAGATGGCAACACCGTGAGGACCATATCCCTCGTAAGTCACCTCCTTGTAATCGCTTGTATCCTTGCCACAAGCGTTCTTGATGGCACGTTCGATGTTATCCTTAGGCATGTTCTCACGCTTACAGTTGGCGATGATAGCACGCAAGGTAGGGTTGTTCTCTGGCTCTGGACCGCCAGCCTTTACTGCAATTGCAATCTGCTTACCTAACTTAGTAAATGTCTTGGCCATGTGGCCCCATCTTTTCAGCTTTGTAGCCTTACGATATTCAAATGCTCTTCCCATTGGAATAAAATTTAATATGTTTTGTTGTTATACTTATTATATGATGTGAAGGAGTTAACTCCAAAATTATCTCAATTCAGCATTCAACTTGCCTGTGAGGTTGGCAATGAGTTTCTTCATGATGGCATCGATCTGCTTGTCGTTGAGAGTTTTCTCCTCGTCCTGCAGGATGAAGTTCACTGCGTAGCTCTTCTTGCCCTCTGGCAGGTTCTTGCCCTCATACACGTCGAAGAGAACCACACTCTTGAGGAGCTTCTTCTCTGTCTGACGGGCGATCATCTCTATCTGCTCAAACTCCACACTCTTGTCGACCAGGAGTGCCAGGTCGCGGCTTACAGAAGGATACTTGCTGATATCGGTATAGGTGAGGCTCACCTTCTTGATGGCCTTCATCAGGTTGTCCCAGTGCACATCGGCATAGAACACGTCCTGCTCGATATCGAAAGCCTTCTTCAGCTTCAGGCTCAGGATACCCATCTCTACCAATACCTTTCCGGCACGGGTCTCATACTGCACACCCTTTGAGAAGATATTGTTGTCGCTGTGCTTCAGCACCACATTGTTCTGTGGCATACCCACACGGCGCAGGATGTTCTCCACCACAGCCTTCAACTCGTAGATGTTGCTCTGCTCGTCGGCATGAGCCCAGTTGCCTTCTACGCGCTTACCGGTGATGAAGAGCGAGATGTGACCTTCCTGGCTGTAGCCCTTGATAGGATTCTCGGCATCCCATTTCTCCTTATTATATAAATAGGTGTTGCCCACCTCGAAGAACTTCAGGTTTTGGCTCTTGTGGTTGATGTTGCGTGACACACTCTCCAGTCCACCGAAGAGCATGGTCTGGCGCATCACTCCCAGGTCGGCACTCAGAGGGTTCATCACCTTCACGGTGTGCTCGTCGGGATAAGCGTTGAGCTCGAAGTCGGTATAATAGCTTGCCTTGGTGAGCGAGTTGTTCAGTATCTCCATGAAGCCCTCGCCTACCAGCTGCTCTGCCACGATGTTCTGGGTGTGGTAGTGCTTGTCTTCCTCGCCCTGTACGGTGAGCGAGCTCTTCAGCTGGGTAGGAATCTCCACGTTGTTGTATCCGTAGATACGCAGGATGTCCTCCACCACGTCGCAAGGACGCTGCACGTCAACACGGAAGGCTGGAACGAGGAGGTCGAGGCCCTCGGCGTCTTCCTTCACAATCTTCATCTCCAATGAGGTGGCGATATTTTTGATGGTCTCTGCACCGATCTCCTTACCGATGAGACGGTGTGCATACTCATAGTTCAGGCGCACAGGGAAATCCTGGATAGGCTCTGGATATACGTCCTTGATCTGCATGCTGATCTTTCCGCCTGCCAACTGCTTGCAGAGGATGGCAGCCTGCTTGAGGGCATAAATCTGTCCGTTGGGGTCTACACCGCGCTCAAAACGATAGCTGGCGTCGGTGCTCAGTCCGTGACGGCGGGCACTCTTGCGAATCCATGTTGGATGGAAGTAGGCACTCTCCAACACCACACTCTTGGTGGTGTCGTAGGTTCCCGAACCCTTACCGCCAAAGATACCTGCGATACACATAGGCTCCTCGGCGTTGCAGATGCTCAGGTCGTGCTCGCCCAGGGTATGCTCCTCACCGTCGAGGGTCACAAACTTGGTTCCCTCTGGCTGGGTACGTACCACGATCTTATGTCCTGTCACCATGTCGGCATCAAAGCAGTGCAGTGGCTGTCCGTAAGCCATCATGATATAGTTGGTGATGTCCACGATGTTGTTGATAGGACGCAAGCCGATGATGTTCAGCTTGTCCTGCAGCCACTTAGGACTCTCCTTCACCTCGCAGTCGGTGATGCTCACACAGGCATAGCGCTTGCAGGCTTCGGTGTTCTGAATCTCCACCTCGATAGGCAGGTCCTCGTTGTCGACAACGAACTCATCGCACGAAGGACGATGCATACTGGTCTGATATCCGTTCTGCTTCAGCCACGCATAGAGGTCGCGTGCCACTCCCCAGTGACCCAGGGCATCAGCTCGGTTGGCTGTGATGTCTATCTCGATGAGCCAGTCGCTCTCCAAGTGATAATACTCTGCTGCTGGCTGACCTACGGGAGCATCCTCTGCCAGCACGATGATGCCGTCGTGAGAGGTTCCTACTCCTATCTCGTCCTCGGCACAGATCATGCCGAGACTCTCCACGCCGCGAAGCTTGCTGCGCTTGATGGTGAAACTCTTGTCGCCGTCGTAGAGCACGCAGCCCAGGTCGGCTACGATGACTTTCTGTCCTGCTGCCACGTTGGGGGCACCGCATACAATCTGCTGGGGCTCGCCCTTGCCCAAATCTACAGTAGTGACATGGAGGTGATCGCTATTGGGATGCATCTCACATGTCAACACTTTACCTACGTAAAGACCCTTCAGTCCACCCTTGATGGACTGTACTTCTTCCAAAGCATCGACTTCGAGACCGCAAGAAGTCAGCGCGTCCGCTGTCTCCTGGGGAGTAAGGTCGAAATCGACGTATTCTTTAAGCCATTTGTATGAAACGTTCATTATAATGATTTTTATTGTATTCTATAAAACTTTGCAAAATTACAAAAAAAACTACATTTAGACGAAAAAAAATTCCTATATTTGCAGAAATTAAAGATTAAATGAAGATTTCTGGCGCAAAGACAGTCCTCAGAAGGCGAAAGTTCTTCAATTCGTGCCCCACTCAGGCTCTCTGCTTGATGCTTGTGTCGGGCATTGTCATTGCGCACTTCCACGTCGTCACCCTTCCTCCCTCCTACTGGCTGCTCATCATGCTCGCCGCCTCTGCCTTCGCCATCTTGGTGAAGAACGAGCTGCACAAGTCGCTCCTCATCCTCGCCGCCTTCCTGATAGCTGGCGCCCTGCTCACCTCTCTGCAGGAAGAGCAGAACCGGCAACCCGCAGCGACGCGTTCCTACAGCCATCTGTCGGCGCTCGACCGCACCCGCCTGAAGGCTCTCAGTCTGCGAAGCGAACTCACAGAACGCATTGGCAGCCAGCATCTTGCATCGCAGCAGCAAGCCATCATCACCGCCATGACACTGGGCGAGAAAGGCAGTCTCAGCAAGGACACCCGACAAACCTTCAAGGCCTCGGGTGCCAGCCATATCCTGGCCATCAGCGGACTGCATATCGGCATCATCTTTCAGCTCTTCATCCTCCTGGCAGGAGGCAGAAAACGATGGCGGCTCATCGCCGTACCCATCAGCATGACTGCCATCTGGGCATACGTGTTCCTCATCGCCCTGCCTGCCAGTGCCGTCAGGGCTGCCTCAATGATCAGCATCTACTGTTTCGCCCTGCTCACCAGACGCAACTCGACGGCTGTGAGCAACCTGACTCTCGCTGCCATCGTGATGCTCATCATCCAGCCTCTCCACCTCTTCGACATCAGCTTTCAGCTGTCCTTTGCCGCCGTGCTGTCCATCCTGTTGCTCTACAAGCCCATCTACAGCCTTCTGCCTGCCTCGGTCACCCGCCGTAAGCCCTTGGGCTGGGCATGGGCAATGGTGGCGATATCGGTGGCTGCCCAGGTGGGAACCACACCGCTGGTATGCTATTATTTCGGCAACATCGCCTGCTATTCCGTACTCAGCTCGTTTGTCGCCATTCCCGCTGCCACGGTCATCATCTATGTCAGTCTGTCGCTGCTGCTCTCGTTCTTCCTCCTGCCGGGATTCTCCCTACTGCAGAGCGGACTGGCATACCTGCTGAGCCTCACCACCTCTGCCACCCAGCATGCCCTGCAGCTGATAGTCATGCTGCCGGGAGCCTGCATAGAGGGGATAAAAATAAGCATCCTGCAATTAGGCCTCATCTATATTGCCATCATTGCAGGATGCTTGCTTATTCAAAAACTTCGTCGATGCCTTCTTCACCGAATTCATCTTCCGTCTGACTCGCACAGGGATTATAGTCAGCAGGAATGTCAAACTTCTCCATCGGACTGAAGCCCAGCGTTGGGTCGGCATAAACCTTCTTCATGAAGATGGCCCAGATGGGGAGCGCCATCGTGGCTCCCTGTCCCATACTCATGGAGTCGAAGTGGATGTCGCGGTCCTCGCCTCCCACCCAGCAGCCTGTCACCAACTGCGGTGTGAAGCCAATGAACCATCCGTCGCTGTTGTTGTTGGTGGTTCCCGTCTTCGCTCCTATCTGTCCCTCCATGTTGTAGCGGTATCTCAGTCGTCCCGCCGTACCCTGGTCTACCACGCCCATCAGCATGGTAAGCATCTTCATGGCGTTGTCGGCGCTGATCACCTCGTTCATGCGGGGCTGGAAGGTGGCTATCGTGTTGCCTTCGTTGTCCTCGATGCGGCTCACAAAGAGCGGCGAGGTCCTGATGCCGTGGTTGGCAAAGGCGGTATAGGCGCTCACCATCTCCGACACACTCACCTCGCAAGGACCCAGACAGAGACTCATCGAGGCATGGATGTCGGGATTGTTGATGCCGTAATCGCGCAGCAGCTGCACAAACTGCTGTGGGTTCAGCTTGCTCATCAGATAAGCGCTGATCCAGTTGTTACTCTGTGCCAGACCCCACTTCAGCGGAACCATCTGTCCATAGCGCGAATGGTTGGCGTTGCGGGGTGTCCAGCGTCTGCCTGCCACGATATAGGTCTGCTGACGGTTGGGCGCCATGTCGCAGGGGGTGAATCCGTTCTCCATCGCCAGACTGTAGAGGAACGGCTTGATGGTGGAACCCACCTGTCGGCGTCCCAGGCTCACCATGTCGTACATGAAGTGTGTATAGTCGAGACCGCCCACATAGGCTTTCACGGCTCCCGTCTTGGGATCCATGCTCATGAAGCCTGAACGCAGGAAACCCTTGTAGTAGCGTATGGAGTCGAGCGGACTCATCAGGGTGTCGATGTCGCCATGATAGGTAAAGACGGTCATCTCCACCTTCTTTCTGAAGGCGTCGTGTATCTCCTCGGGCGAATAACCTGCCGCCTTCATGGTGCGGTAGCGCTCGCTCTGGGTGATGGATCGGTTCAGGATGGAGCGTATCTGATTGGGCGTCAGCTTGTCGGAGAAGGGAGCACTGGGCTTGGGCTTGTTCTCACGGTCGAAGGCGGGCTGCAGATAGCCTGCCACATGCTTGTAGACTGCCTCCTCGGCATATTTCTGCATACGGCTGTCTATCGTGGTGAACACTCTCAGACCGTCGGCATAGACGTTATAGGGGGTGCCGTCCTTCTTGAAGTTCTTGTTGCACCAGCCATAGAGTGGATCTGTGTCCCAGGCTATCGAGTCGATGACAAACTGCACTCTGTTCCACGAAGGATAGTCGGAGCGCACGGGGCGCTTGGCGGTCATATACTGGCGGAGGAACTCGCGCAGATAGGTGGCTGTGCCGTCCTTATGGTCGGTACGGTGGAAGTCGAGGGTAAGGGGTTCGGCAGAATACTTGGCATACTCCGAGCGGTTCATATAGCCTGCCTTCACCATCTGCTGCAACACCACGTTTCTTCGTTCCCGACAGCGGTCGGGATAGCGCACGGGGTTGAAGAGCGAGGGGTTCTTGCAGAGTCCGATGAGGGTGGCTGCCTCGCACACCGTCAGGTCTTTGGGCTCTTTGTTGAAGTAAGTGTTGGCAGCGGTCTTGATGCCCACCGCATTGTGCAGGAAGTCGAAGTAGTTGAGATAGAGGGCGATGATTTCCTGCTTGGTGTAATAGCGCTCCAGCTTGACGGCTATCACCCACTCTATGGGTTTCTGGAAGAAGCGCTGCACGGTGCTGCTGGCTGTCTCGCTATACAACTGCTTCGCCAACTGCTGGGTGATGGTGGAGCCTCCTCCGGCATTGGTTTGTCCCATAAGTCCTCGCTTCACGATGGCTCGGCCCAGGGCACGGAAGTCGATGCCTGAGTGCTCATAGAAGCGCTCGTCCTCTGTGGCAACGAGTGCCTCTACGAGGTGGGGCGACATCTTGTCGTAAGGGATCACGATTCTGTTCTCTTTGTTCAGGTTCCAGGTTCCCAACACCTTGCCGTCAGATGAATACACCTGTGTGGCAAAGCGGTTGATGGGGTTCTGCAAGTCCTCTATCTCGGGCATATAGCCTATCAAACCATTCCAAACGGCTACAAAGCCCAGGATACAGAACAGGATGCCTGCACCCAACAAAGCCCATAATATGTGGATGAATCGTTTTCTCATTTATTTCTTTATCAGTTTATCTTGCAAAGATACACAAAAAATATCGTAACACAAAAGAAATTAAGAGAAATCCGCATTTTCAAGAAAGTTTTTTTGCCCTCTGCCAATACTGCCGTTATGCCGGGCAAAAAACAAAAATAGGGGATTTGAAGCACTTTTTTTAATCCATTTTTCTCGCATCCCCCTTATTATTAATACTTTATACCATTTTCTCGCGTTGTTTATATATAAATGTTGAAAAGAATCGGCACGGCAGCAGTTTTGGTAGTAATAACTGTTCAAAAAGGGTAGTATTTTCTGTTTCCATCCACTTTTTGAGTTGTGGATTTGGTCGGGTTTTGCGAAGTGCATCCACAGGGGATGCGCCTTTTTGGGAGTGCCCAAATCCCCTGTTTTTAGCCCCGCATCCCCAGTTTTGGGCCCCGCATCCCCTGTTTTGGGGTAGCAAATCCCCTCATTTCTCCACTTTTTTCGTTTTCTTTTACATCGTTTTCGCGATTTTCTTCATGTTTATTCATGAATTATGCGCATTTCCCGATTTTTTGTCAAATTTTCTTTTCGCACCAAACACAAAATGGCAGTTTTTCAGGGTGTGTGGCGCTTATTTGCGACTGTTGAGTTCAGCATAATAGTTACCATTTCCCGGTAAGTCACTGAGACGGCTCAATGACTTACCGGGAAATCTCTGTTAGTCATTGGCTGGTCTAAATAACCTATCGGGCGAGACCTTTGCGTGAAGCTGTGAACGTCTATAATAATATATATATATTCTTTTATATGTTTTAATGGCATTACCCATACTGCTGTTTTCTTTCTTTATTTATTTTCTTTCGCGTATGCGTATAAAGCAAGAAACGAGGGTTCACCCTTCACATCTGCGCCGGAAGCCCGATAAACAGAGGGGATTCAGGGCGTGAACCCACCCTTCACAGGTATTCACCAAAACGTCACAAATGGCGTAAAACGGTGAACCCTTTGTGACAGAAAAGCCCAAAATGTGAACGCTTTTTCTTGCAAAAGACGCAAGCAGCACGCCCTGAAGGGGGAAGAAGCTCTCAGCCCAGGGCAACACCCTGGGTATAAGGCAATTAGCAACGCGCCCTGTAAGGGCAAAAGCTTTAAAACTCCAGGCAATTTTTTAAAGCTTCTGCCCCTACAGGTAGGGTGTGTGGGACAAACATTCGAAAGAGGAATATGACAACAGAATCATGGGAGCGAATGCGACAAACGCGGGACCGAATGTGACAAACGTGGAAGCGAATGCAACAATCATGGAACCGAATGCAACAATCATGGAAGCGAAAGCAACAATCATGGGAGCGAATGCGACAAACATGGGAGCGAAAAAGAGAAAAAAAACAGCAGAAAAAAGGATAGATTCTCAGAAAAAATGATTATCTTTGCAAAATGAAAGAATAAGCCTTGACAGAGCTTTCTGCACCGCTTGAAGTAGAAGTAATGGACCTTCTCAGGGAAGATAATATAGACTGATAAAATGGCAACAGACAATAAAGACAACAAATCCCATACATTCCGCTCGATTTAAGAAAAAATAATATAACTTTGAACCAAATATCCCATCTAAATGAAGATATCATCCATATTAAAGCAGAAGCGGACATGGAGCATCATGCTTTTCTATGTTCTGGCGGTATTAATAAGAGTCGTCTCAACCCGCTTTGAGACCATAGACCCATCCCACGTCAAATTGTGGGGTTTCGTAGGTGGCTTGAGTCCACTCATAGGCGCGATTGTCGTTATCTTGGCGCTTCGAAGAAAAATGAAGACATCTCTTTTTGGTACATCGGTCACCAAGAGCATCCTCACATTGGCGGTGCCTTTTGTTCTGTTTGGCATTGTTGATTACAAGGAGATTGGACTCTGTTTGTGGTTATTGTTTGTATATCTGCTCTATGCCTTCTTCGAAGAGGTGGGCTGGCGTGGATACCTTTATAGCGAACTAATTGGCTGCAAAATCATTCACCGACTGCTGCTCACCACTTTGCTTTGGTTCTTTTGGCATTGCAGAGCATGGCAAATAGGGGATGTGGGCTTCTTTGCCTTGTTGTTCCTTGCTTCTTTTGGTCTTGACAAGCTTATCCGTGATACGCATTCTCTTATACTGGTGGCCTGCTTCCATGGTCTGTTCAATTTTTATTTCAAATGCCTCTCCGACCCAAGCCATTGGTCGTCAATCGTTTGTCTCGTCATCACCATCATGCTGTGGCTCTACATTTGGTATGGGCCAAAAGTCAAGATTTGCCGGAGATAATGTAATGCTTGGGACAAAAATACAAAAAGGAAGGAATACTTTATGTATTATTAGAATGGTAATATGATAGATTATATATTTTATAGAGTATATTGGGCTTATAACAAAAAAAGAGAGTCCGCAAAGTTTCTTAGCCCATTGTATATGGCAATGGTCTTTGCGTTTCTCTTTTTCCCATTCGCATTATTTTTGTGCGAACTATTAAGGGATTCATACCATAGAAATGATGGATATTTGTTATCCATTTATCTACTAATGATATTAATATACTCTTATTTAAGATTTTTCCCTAACAAAAAGATATGGTTGATAAATAAAAAATTCGAAGGGAATGGTTATAATTATAAGATTCCTGATTGGTGTTTTTTCGTGGTTCTTCCATTATCCATAGTTTGGGGAATTATAACATACTCTCTTTTGGTAAAGTTTTTCATAAAACCTTTTGCCTTGAGAGGTATTATATATAATATGCTGTAAGCGTTCTATAAAAAAATGCAATCAAAGACTTATATACAAACAAGACCTTCCTCTAATGAAGATGTATCAAGTGGAAAATATTATTATAGAACAATCAAAAAATAGAAATCATGATAATTAAAAAAATCCTAGTATTTTTTATCTGTAGCATTGTTCCTTACATATCTAAGGGACAATGCTTAGATTCACTTAAAAGCGTGTGTTTACCTGATAGTATAGCGGAACAAATAGAAAATAGCTATAAAGATAAATATACAAATGCAAGTAAAAATGTCGTAAACCTCATCTCTCCTAATAATTATAATTTTGTGGATGGAATATATGCTTTCA
>ERZ1023617.676-NODE-676-length-10181-cov-16.721114_pt1 | contig 10181 bp, 8 predicted proteins | sample MGYA00380328_ERZ1023617 | MGnify/ENA primary metagenome ERZ1023617 (study PRJEB33179, sample SAMN07448977) | human gut metagenome | biome: Human-gut; feature: Human associated habitat; material: Faeces | host: Homo sapiens | place: India: Bhopal | collected...
GCTGCATCCCGATAACGCACTTTCAATGTAAAAATAATTTCGAACACCTACTTATCCATAGTTGCAGTCCATTCAGAGAAGTGCCTTTTTACTTTTTTACTTTTGATGGGTCTTATTCCTAAACAAAACACATTATTATGAGAATTAAGTTATTAGGTTTATTTCTTTTACTATCTGTCATGTCGTTTGCTCAAGTGGCAAATGATGGCAGACTTTTGTTTGTTGGATTGCAGCGCAACTTTGCAGGCGTCACTCTCAATTATCGTAAGGCAAACATTGAAGGCAACATAGGAGACGCTAAGGCCTTGGTGATATACCTGCATGGAGGTTCAAGTTGTGGCACCGACAACACCACTCAGATGAACGAAGCTGGTATTGACTCCATTGCCAATTATTTGTCCAGTCATCACAAGGCTGCAGTTTTCGTCGTGCCACAATGTCCCGACCGCAACAAGGGATGGGGAGGAATGATAAAGAACGTAAAGGCTCTTCTCGACTTCACCGCTCAGACCGAAGGTACAGACCCTAACCAAATTTATATATTCGGCGGTTCGATGGGTGGCACTGGCACATGGAAGATGCTCTCTTCTTGTCCTAACTATTTCGCGGCTGCAATGCCTTGCGCTGCTAATCCACAAGGTATGAATGCAGAAATGGCAGCCACCACTCCCGTCTACAATGTTATGGGCTTGGCAGATAAGATAATGGATAGCAATGTGAGAACCATAGCAGAAGACTTTGTCTCTCAGCTGCGTCAACTTGGCGATGAAGTGGTGTACGAGACGGTTCCCGATTGGACACACGAGACCACATGCATACAGAGCTACAGCACACCACGTATGGACTGGGTGTTTGCCCATACCAAGTCAACCACAAGTAGCATCATTACCTTATACAACGAAAAGCAGAAAAAGGAAGATGCTTGGTACACGCTTTCAGGAGTAAGAATAGCAAAACCATCGTCCCCAGGACTGTATATACATGGAGGAAAAAAATGTATTTATAAATAGTCTCTTTTTATAGTAATGTTCAGAAAAAAACTTGCGCAGAATTTGACAATAGCTTGCTATCATTAAGGAGTACCCGTCAAAAGTTGCACAAGTTATTTTTTTGCATATTACTAAACAATGCTTCACGCGCCAGCCTCACCCCGTTAGGTAGGGTGTTCAAAATCCGTAAAAATGTTCTGCATGAGATTTGATAGTTTTATCAGGAATTTTCACGCGCTAGCCTCACCCCATTCGGGGTGATATATGGTAGCCAGGTATGAGAGTGAGGGGTTTATCCCCGAACTCTCATGCCTGGTTTCCGTATGCAATAAAAACAAACTACGCACGCCGTAGGTGTGCAATTGGGCCTAGGCGTATAGCCGTTTTCATTGATGTTGTATTTTTTAAGTCGTTATTTGCCCTAAATGAATCATACCTATAAAAACAATATGCGTATCCTATGAAAACGGCTGTTCGCCTATGTCCCAATAGTATATTCACAAACCTGGGTATTATGTGAAAATAGGAAGTAAAATAGAACGGATTATGTGAAAATAGGAGATGAAATAGGGCGGATTATGTGAAATAAATAGTTGTTTTTTGCTTGGATTATTTGAAAATCACTATCTTTGCTTCGCCAAGATAGGCTGCGGTTCGGCAAAACATTCAAGCAAGCTTGATGTTCTGCTCTCACCTTGCACTATCTTTGTATATTAAAGGTTTTAGATATGGATAAATTACTTAGAAGAAAGGTTGATAGCTATTTGATGGCTTGGAAAACAAATTCGGATAGAAAGCCGTTAATTATTAAGGGTGCTCGTCAGATTGGTAAAACACGCTCCATAGAGTGGTTCGCTCGTCAGAACTATGAAAATGTTATCCAAATTAACTTTGTAGAGCAAACAAAATTTAAGAATATCTTTGACGATGGATTTGAAGTTGATGCGATTCTTAAAAACATTTCATTACTCAATCCTGAATTGAAGTTTGTACCTGGTAAAACCATTTTCTTCTTTGATGAGTTGCAAGCTTGTCCTAATTGTGCTACTTCATTGAAGTTCTTTAAACTTGATGGTCGTTTCGATGTTATCTGTTCAGGATCATTGATGGGTATTAGTTATCGGGAAATAGAATCCAACAGTGTAGGTTATAAGGAAGATTATGAGATGCATTCTATGGATTTCGAGGAGTTTCTTTGGGCAAAAGGATACAATGAGGATTTTGTAGAGGATTTATATCAGCACATGTTGGAGGTTAAGCCACTTGCTCAATTGCAAATTGATGTTCTGTTTGGCTTGTTCCGTGATTATGTTACAATCGGAGGTATGCCCGAGGTGGTAAATACATATATCAAGAACAAAAACTTCAGTGGAACTTTAGGCATACAGAAGCAATTGCTCAAAGACTATGAGGAGGATATCACCAAATATGTGCAAGGTTTAGATAAAGCAAAGATTAAAGCCGTTTATAACCACATCTCTACATTCTTGGCAAAAGAAAATAAGCGTTTCCAAATTACTAAGATTGCAAAGAACGCGCGTAATAGAGATTACATTGGTTGTGTAGAGTGGCTTTCTGATGCTGGCGTTATAAACGTGTGCTACTGTTTGAATCAACCAGAGCTTCCACTTAAGGGAAACTATGATCCTAAGTTATATAAGATTTACTATAAGGACACTGGACTTTTGATTGCATCACTCGATGAGGAAGCACAAGAGGATTTGAGAGCCAATAAGAATTTGGGTACATATAAAGGAGCTATATACGAAAACATAGTTGGTGATATGCTGGTAAAGCAAGGTTACAGCCTCTATTACTACAGCAACGACAAATCTTCTCTTGAAATGGATTTTTTTGTTAGAGATGCTGATTCACTTATCCCTGTGGAAGTAAAAGCTAATGATGGTGCAACAGCGTCATTGAAGAAGCTACTAAGTGATGATAAATACCCTGATGTTAAATATGGCATCAAATTAGGTTATAAAAATATCGGGTTTAATGGCAAATTCTATACATTTCCCTATTTTATGTCTTTCTTGTTGAAAAGGTTTGTTGCGGAGAGAGTGAAATATAACAATGCATTTGCTAAGTAATTTTCAAAAATAACTTGCGCAGAATTTGATAAAGCCTGCCATCGTTAAGGAGCATTCGATAAAAGTTGTACAAGTTATTTTTTGCATATAAAATATTAAATCGCGAATTACAGAAAATATGGGTGATGTGGGGTGGTTAGTAGTCACTCCATATGCCTTTCACTGCCACAATGGTTCATTTTCCCAACCAGAAGGGAAACCAAGGGCAGCCTTATCTATTTCTGGAAACGTAGCAAAAAGTCTGTTCATCTTATCAAGCATATCATTGTTAGGTGATATGATGTCAAGGAAATATTTGATGATGCAGATTGTGAAATACACTCTTTGAGGGGTTGTTGGCAGGGTTATCCAGGAATGAGCAATTCTTCTTGGAGTAACAGGCATAATAGAACTTACTTTGTTCCATACCCTTGAATGATGACAACAGGCATTTCGCAACAAGGTCAAAGATGTTATCCAAGATTCCAAGACGATAGGTTGCAAGCCGAAATAATGAGAGATGCGCTTGCGTATCTTGTCTGCTTTCAGATTACGGTAAACCATGTTTACATTGCCCATCGTCAACAACTCACCCAAGATCCATGACGGGGGATATGGGTCGCAATAACTATTCTTGAAATGCTTGATAAACTCTTCTGTTGATTTCGTATATTCTCTCTCGATGGTGTTCTTTGTGTCTTGAAAAGTTCTTTGATTGGCAAAGTGAACAGCATTTGTCAGCCAATAAATATCTCCTGTCATCTGAACAGGAATATTCATAATGGCACGACGGATAGCTATCTCTACTTTCTCAATCTCATTGAGAAGAAGCATACGCAACTTCTTGTCGAAGCGATATTGATTCAACACTTGTTGGAAAGTTGTACCATCTTTATACTGATGAGTTTCCTTTGGAGCTTTCAAGAATGGGTACATATAGGCAGAAAGGCGATAGTACCCGATGCTCTCCAAATACCGTACCGCTTTGTCTTCATCGAAAATAACAAGCCCACGACTTTTCAACAGAGCCATCAAGTCTGCCTCTGTCATATAATGTTTCATGAAGTGCGGTAATCTTTCCATTAGCGTATTTTGAGAGTGAACGTATATATAAAAAAAAAGCCCCACGCATTTGAGCATCGTTGAGAGGCTTGGTGGGAACTGACATCGCAAAGATACGAATAATCATTGAGAATACAAACTACTTAGCGAGAAAAATCACGCGAAAGTGGATTTCTTTGACATATTTATAGAAAGAGTATGAAATAATGTATAATGGAGCATGCCTTACACATTATTCATTAAATCCTGCCGTAGGTGTGCAATTGGGTATAGTAGTCTGTAAAGTCTAAAGGTTTAGTAAAACATTTTTTTATTTGCGCTTCGCGCTTGGGGTAGTCATAAATGTCCATCAATGAGCCACAAATTCCCATAAATTTTTATTTTTTGAATTTCCATAAATAACCCCTTTCGGGGTTTGGGCTAGCGCGAGAGATTTATGGAAAATTTATGGCTCATTGATGGTCATTTATGACTAAAAAATAACAATAGATTCATGACAACAGAAAACTCCCACCTACTTTCAACAAGTAAGCGGGAGCTTTTTAGATTATTCCTCTGTTTGATTTTTAGATTAAGCCAGCTTCAACCATGCGCACCACGCGCTCGGTGTAGCGGTCATCACCTTCGGGGTCATATTTCTTGTTGAGGCTATTGCCAAAGAGCACGGCAACGCCTTGATAAAGATTTGCCTTGAAAGGACCAATAAAAGCTTTGGCTATGGCATAACCCGTTTGGTTACACTCGCGATTTACTAATTTAACTAAGAGACGACCTTGCGAACGCGTAAGCTTTTTAAGAGCAGGACCATATTGCTTTTTGAGTCCGTGTTCCACCTCCTTGATGTGTTCATCGCGCGAACGCTTGTCTGGGAGTTGGTCAAGAACTTCCACCGTTTCGATAATGGTGAGTTTTGCCATCTTTGCCCAAGGCAAAACCTTTTTTACGTTATACACCAAACGGTTGTATTGCTCGCGTTCTCTGTCGTTTTTAAACGTCATGGGGGCGTATTTGGGCAATGCTGGCAAAATGACGTGCGGAATGGTTTTACCCTTATATTGCGTAGTACCCAACTGCGTCATGATGGGAACCTCGGTTTCTTCAATGCTGTTGTCGTTGGTAGGAGTCGTTCCGTTGGGCGTTTGTGCTCCCAAGTTAAGGCTAAAGGTCAACGCGAGCAGCCAGAGTAAAAGCGTTTTTATTTGCATAATCTTAATAAATGTAAGAGCCATTCGCCCCCTTGTAGCTATAATGGTTGTGCAACATGAGCTGTTATGGCTATTTTTACGGCAAAAATACTAAGATATTCCTTTTTCGTGCGTTATTATATATTAATTGAGTGGCATTTTCGGCAAAAAAAGCGTTACTTTGTAGTATATAACCTTTCGTTGCACCCCCAATGATGCTTTGGGAGGAGTCATTTTCCCAATGGTGCAACGACGTAAACCATGTGTAATTATGGCAAAGAAAGACAAGAAGAAGGGTGGAGCAGTGCGACTCAAAAAAAAGAATGTTGCACAAATGTTGGTTGATTTGTTCAACGCCAACCCTGAGAAAGAATATGATGTAAAAGAGCTCTTTGCAGCACTTAATGCCACAAATCATCCTGCTAAAATGATTGTGATGGACGCCTTGAGCGACCTCGTGCTCGACGATTACCTTTCAACCGATGGTAATGGGCATTATCGCAATGCAGTCCGTTCGAATGTGATGGAAGGAACCTTTGTGCGCAAACGTAATGGTCGTAACTCATTTGTGCCTGATGATGGTGGAAAAAGCATTTTGGTGTGTGAGCGTAACTCGCTGCATGCTCTTGATGGCGACCGTGTACGCGTTACGATGTTGGCACGTCGTGCAGGACATACCCGCGAGGCTGAAGTAACTGAGATTTTGAAGCGCTCAAACGATACGTTTGTGGGTCAACTGCAAGTGGAGCGTGGCTATGGCTTTTTGGTAACAGAAAGTCGATCGCTTGCCACCGATATCTTTATTCCGAAAGACAAATTGGGAGGCGGACAGAATGGTGACAAGGTGGTGGTAAAAATCATTGAATGGCCTACAGACTCAAAGAGTCCTATAGGTAAGGTGATTGATGTGCTCGGTAAGCAAGGCGAAAACAATGCCGAGATGCATGCCATCTTAGCTCAATATGGCTTGCCTTATACCTATCCTGAAAAGGTGGAGAAGGCTGCCGAAGCTCTCAGTCCAGATATTACTGCTGAAGAGATTGCTCGCCGCGAAGACTTTCGCGATGTTACAACCTTTACCATCGACCCCCACGATGCGAAGGACTTTGACGATGCGCTCTCGATTCGTGAGCTGCAGAAAGGAATGTGGGAAGTTGGTGTACACATTGCTGATGTGTCGCACTATGTGAAGGAAGGCGATATCATTGATAAGGAAGCAGAGAAGCGTGCTACCAGTGTTTATCTTGTAGACCGCACAATCCCGATGTTGCCTGAGCGTCTTTGTAATTTTATTTGCTCCTTGCGTCCCGATGAGGAAAAGTTGGCATATTCAACCATTTTCCACATGAACGATAAGGGTGAGGTGACTGACTGGCATTTGGCACATACGGTTATTAAGAGTAACCGTCGTTTTACTTATGAGGAAGTGCAATACATCCTTGAGCGTAATGGTTGTGCCTCAGAGGCAGACTTAAATTTGCCAGGTGAACACCCCGAAGCATTGCCCGCGGGTTCTGAACCTGAGGGGGAATATGCCCGCGAGTTGATACAGCTTGATAAGTTTGCCAAGATATTGCGTAACAAACGCTTTAAGAATGGTTCAATTGGTTTTGACCGTTCTGAAGTTCGTTTTGAAGTTGACGAGAAAGGTCACCCCATTAGCACCTATGTTAAGGTGGCAAAGGATGCCAACAAGTTGGTTGAGGAGTTTATGCTCTTGGCAAACCGCAGTGTGGCACAGAAAATTGCTGTAGTGCCACGTGGCAAGAAACCTAAGGTCTTTGTATATCGTATTCACGATGTGCCCGATCCTGAAAAAATGGAGAAACTCAGTGGCTTTGTGGCTCGATTTGGTTATCGCATTCGTACGGATGGAACGAAGACTGAGGTAAGCAAGAGTTTGAACCGACTGCTTTCCGACATCAAGGGAAAGAAGGAAGAAGAGGTGGTTGAGATGGTTGCTTTGCGTGCCATGATGAAGGCTCGTTACAGCACACACAACATTGGACACTATGGTTTGATGTTCGACTACTACACGCACTTCACTTCGCCCATTCGTCGTTATCCCGATACCATGGTACACCGTTTGCTCACACGCTATGAGGAAGGTGGACGCTCGGTTAGCCAAAAGAAGTATGAGGAACTTTGTGAGCACTCATCGAACATGGAGCAGTTAGCTTCGACTGCTGAACGCGCCTCTATCAAGTATAAGCAAGTAGAGTTTATGGGCGATCGCATTGGTCAGGAATTTGATGGCACTGTGAGTGGTGTAACCGAGTTTGGACTCTATGTGGAGATTGACGAAAACTCATGCGAGGGTATGATTCCTTTGCGCATGTTGCTCGACGATTATTATGAATTTGATGAACGCAACTATTGTCTTGTGGGTCGTCGTTTCCGCAAGCGTTATGCCTTAGGCGATAAGGTGCGCATTCGGGTGGAACGTGCTAACTTGGAGCGTCGTCAGCTCGACTTTGCTTTGGTGGGCGAGGATGCTGCAGCAAACCGTCCTGCTCCCATGCCCGAACATGGCTCGAAGGGTAGTAAAAAAGACAATAAAAAGAAGAACAAACGTCCGCGTGCAGGACGTCCCAAGAGAGCTAAATAAACTTTTTTGAATGAAATGATTAAAGGACTTGCGTTAGTTGACGCAAGTCCTTTTTTTGAAAGTGTTCTTAAATGTGAAAGAAGATTTGTAATTTTGCAGTCAAAATGTAAAGCTTTATTTTAATAGGGAGAGAATGGTAGATTTAATACAAAACTTTTTAATTCAAGTTAGTGATTTTCTTTGGTCGTATATCATCATTACAATTTTGATATGCTGTGCTGTTTTTTTCACTTGGCGCACTCGTTTTGTGCAGTTCCGTCTTATAAAAGAGATGATTAGGCTCTTGCTTCATCCTGACAAGGTGCAGCCCGAAGAGATTGGGCAGGACGAATTGTCGATGGATGTGAAAGTGGATGGAGAGATGAAACACATCTCGTCTTTTCAAGCTTTTGTAGTGGCTTTGGCAAGTCGCATTGGTACAGGCAATCTTGCTGGTGTAGCTACAGCCATTAGCATTGGCGGTCCTGGTGCTGTGTTTTGGATGTGGCTGCTTGCTTTGTTGGGTTCGGCTTCAGCTTTTATTGAGTCAACACTTGCTCAGCTTTACAAGCGTAAGGGTAAAACCTCCTTTTATGGTGGACCTGCCTATTATATGAAATATGGATTGGGAAAGGGATGGATGGGCATTCTCTTTGCTGTGTTGATGATTATAACTTTTGGCTTTGCTTATAATTCAGTGCAGAGTAACACCATTTGTTTGGCATGGCAAAAAGCGTTTGGCATAGATCCTACGGTGATGGGCATAGTGCTCACAGCACTCACTTTGGTCATTATTTTTGGGGGTATACATCGTGTGGCAAAGTTTTCGTCGACGGTAGTGCCTGCAATGGCTGTTGTGTATCTTTTAATAGCTGTTGGGGTTGTGATATGGAATATTACTTCTCTCCCTCAGGTTTTGCTTACGATTGTAGAAAATGCTTTTGGACTGAATCAGGCTGCAGGGGGTGTGCTGGGTGTTACAGTGATACAGGGCATTAAGCGAGGTTTGTTTAGCAATGAGGCAGGCGAGGGTAGTGCGCCTAATGCGGCTGCTGTGGCTACGGTGAGCCATCCTGTGAAACAAGGTTTGATACAAGCTTTGGGCGTTTTTACGGATACACTTGTGGTATGTTCATGTACTGCTTTTATTATTTTGGTGAGTGGTGTGGATGTAACTGCTTCTAATGGTATTCAGCTTACTCAGGATGCTTTGACGCACGAAATTGGTAGTATTGGCAATTCGTTTGTGGCTATAATGATATGGCTCTTTGCTTTTAGCAGCATTATAGGCAACTATTATTATGGTGAAACCAATGTGAGATATATTAGGGATTCTCGTTGGGGTGTATTTGTTTATCGTCTTGCTGTGGCTGCAATGGTGATGGTTGGTGCTGTTGTTTCGCTTGACTTTGCATGGAGCTTAGCTGACATTACAATGGCGCTTCTTACTCTTTGCAATCTTGTGGCAATTGTTTTGCTATCGCGTCAAGCCGTCTTCTTGTTACAAGACTATCGCCAACAAAAGATGGAAGGAAAGAACCCCGTATTTACAAAGGACAAAATGCCTGAAATCGCGGATAAGTTGGAGGCATGGTAAATAATTCAGGTCGTAAGGTGGGGTGTATGGAGTCATAAATATTATATTTGCGCTTCGCGCTTGGGTACGTCATAAATGTTCATGAATAACCCCTTTCGGGGTTGGGCTGGCGCATTGTTTCGACATAAATGTCTTTGTTTTTTGGTCAAAAATGTCCATCAATGAGCCATAAATGTTCATGAATTATAATTTTTGAATTTCCATAAATAACCCCTTTCGGGGTTGGGCTGGCGCATTGCTTCGACATAAATGTCTTTGTTTTTTGGTCATAAATGTCCATCAATGAACCATAAATGTTCATGAATTATTATTTTTTGAATTTCCATAAATAACCCCTTTCGGGGTTGGGCTGGCGCGTGGCTTTTTTTAGTCAAAAATGTCCATCAATGAGCCATAAATGTTCATGAATTATTATTTTTGAACATTACTAAAATACCCTCTAAAACACCACAAAATCGTTTTAGTTAAGTCGCTGAATTGTTTTAGTTAAGTCGCGAAATCGTTTTAGTTAAGTCGCGAAATCGTTTTAACTAAAACGATTTAGGGGCATAACACACAATATTTCTACCCTAAAGAAACGAAGCATCATGGTTGCAATATTCAATAACCCTGCTATTCAATATCTATAGCCATGGTATGTTGTTTCGTGTGTAAGGTTATTGAAGCGTATGAAGTAAGCATGTAGTATTA
>ERZ1023617.677-NODE-677-length-10178-cov-41.898548_pt1 | contig 10178 bp, 10 predicted proteins | sample MGYA00380328_ERZ1023617 | MGnify/ENA primary metagenome ERZ1023617 (study PRJEB33179, sample SAMN07448977) | human gut metagenome | biome: Human-gut; feature: Human associated habitat; material: Faeces | host: Homo sapiens | place: India: Bhopal | collected...
GCTTCTTTGAAGGCTGCTGATTTCAAGGGTATCATCGACGCTTGGAAGAAGTAATCTCACAAGGATATTTACCAAAGGGGATGCCTTCTTTCATGGGGGCATCCCTTTCCCTATCTTAATAGGATGACAGAAACAGATTGCTGACACATTATATATTAATAAAAGGTATATATATATTAAATAAGGTATAGTCATGAAACAATTCGTCACATTATTGATTTTCATCCTCTGCTCATCTATCCAGATGAATGCGCAGACTTACTTGGATTATCTCAAGCAGAAGAATCCAGGACAGGGTGTCGTGACCGTACACCAAAGCAAGGCTATCGACGAATTGGTGAACGGAAAACAGGTTCCAACCCATACGAATCAGGTGAATCCACAGGACGATAAGACTAAGACTACCCCACAACCACAGAAGAAACCAACAGATACTCAGCATAAAGAAGTAACTCCAGCTACCCAGCACAAGCAGACTCCGGACTCTCACAAGCAGACTCCAGACTCGCTCAAGAAGGCAGAGCCACAGCACGAAGCTGCCAAGGAGAAACAGCATGGAAACAATGCACAGAAGGCTGAGACACATCAGGAAGAAACCGAGATGCCTGTAGTGGACATGCGCAAGAAGGTAATGCGCAGAAGCTATAAGGTTACAGGATATAGAGTACAGATCTTTGCCGGAGGAAACTCACGCAACGACCGACTGAAGGCTGAACAGATGGGCAACAACATCAAGATGAAGTTCCCAGACCAGCCAGTATATGTGCACTTCTACTCGCCAAGATGGATTTGCCGCATGGGCAACTTCCGCGAACTGGGCGAGGCTAAGAAGGTGCTTGCCAAGGTGAAAGCCCTGGGATACAGACAGGCATGCCTGGTAAAGGGACAGATTACAGTACAATATTAAAAGTTCTAAAAGTCAAAGTAAATAAGATATGAATCCAGAAACAGAATTTCGCGAGGGATTGGATGAACTCGCAGGACACTATAAGGAAGTATTGAAGCTCCTGGGTGAAGACACAGAGCGCGAAGGACTTGTCAAGACTCCTATGCGCGTAGCCAAGGCGATGCAGGTATTGACCCGCGGCTACTATCAGGATGCCCACAAGGTGTTGACCGATGCCCTCTTTGAGGAGAAATACGACCAGATGGTCATTGTGAAGGACATTGATTTCTTCTCTCTCTGCGAGCATCACATGCTGCCTTTCTATGGCAAGGTACACGTGGCTTACATCCCTAACGGCAAGATTACCGGACTGAGCAAGATTGCTCGCGTGGTAGATATCTTCAGCCACCGCCTTCAGGTGCAGGAGCGCCTTACCCAGCAGATCAAGGACTGCATCCAGGAGACCTTGAATCCTCAGGGTGTGATGGTGGTGATAGAAGCTAAGCACATGTGCATGCAGATGCGTGGCGTGGAGAAGCAGAACTCCATCACTACTACCAGCGATTACAGCGGCGTATTCAATTCACTGAACACCCGTCAGGAGTTCATGAGCCTGCTCAGAGGTGAGAGCAAGAGAATCTAAATTAGTTCAAAGTAATATGAAGTTTATATCCTGGAACGTGAATGGCCTACGTGCTTGCGTGGGCAAGGACTTCGAGAGCCAATTCAAGGCGCTCGATGCCGACTTCTTCTGCCTGCAGGAAACCAAGATGCAGGAAGGTCAGCTCGACCTGAAGTTCGAGGGCTACGAAAGCTACTGGAACTATGCCGAGAAGAAGGGATATTCGGGTACAGCCATCTATACCCGCCACCAGCCACTGAGCGTGAGCTACGGTATGGGCGTGGAGGAGCACGACCACGAAGGAAGAGTCATCACCCTGGAGTATGACAATTTCTATCTCGTTACCTGCTATACCCCGAACTCCCAGACTGAGTTGAAGCGACTGGATTACCGTATGACCTGGGAAGATGATTTCCGCAAGTTTCTGAAGGCCTTGGATACCAAGAAGCCTGTGGTGGTCTGCGGCGACCTGAACGTGGCACATCAGGAGATAGATATCAAGAATCCGAAGACCAACCGTCGCAATGCCGGTTTTACCGACGAGGAGCGCGAGAAGATGACCGAGCTTCTGAACGACGGCTTTACAGATACCTTCCGCTATCTGCATCCCGAAGAGGTTACCTATTCGTGGTGGTCATACCGATTCAAGGCACGCGAGAAGAATGCCGGCTGGCGCATCGACTACTTCCTGGTATCCGACCGCTTGAGAGAACTGATTACAGAAGCCAAGATCCATACCGACATCATGGGCAGCGACCACTGCCCGGTAGAGGTTGACCTGGCATTCTAAATATTGTAAAAAGGTCTGGCGAAATTCATCGCCAGACCTTTTTTCAGTTATGCATATATCAGAAAAAATAAAGGGGATGTACCTTCCTCCCGGAAGCCATCCCCATATTGGTCATATCAACATAAAATTTTAATTTATATAAGAGAGATTTTTCTATTAATTTAAGAGAGATTTTCAATTCTAGTGATCTTCTATTCTAGAGATCTTCTACATCAAAGACTGAATCTCAGAGAGATTTCTCTTCTCTGTGGTACCATCCTTGTATGTTATCATGAAGTAATTGTGGATAGACTTGCCATTCTTGAACTGAACAACAGCCACGCCACCTTCACGGAGCTGGAGAGTGAAGTATCCCTCACGCTTGCCGTTAACATACTTTCCGTGCCACTTCTCCTTACCATTCTTGTAGTAAGTGGTAACCTCACCATTGAAGATCGTATTGCGGTCGTTACCGAGATCGATGAAGCTGTATCCACCCTCGGCACGAAGATTACCGTTCATATAGAAGTCCTGGAACACATCCTTCTTATTGATGCCAGCGCCGGTAGTCATCAGTAATCTGTAATAACTAGCCTGATCTGCACTAGCCACATTACTCATATTTTCTGCATAGAAAATAGTGTCTGCTACTACTGTTGCATTCTCTACGCGCTTGCGACCGAAAGTAGCTACGGTCATGAGAGCCATCAATGAGAATAATATAATTCGTTTCATATTCTTTATTTTTAGATTGTTACTTATTGCTTGTTGTTTCTTTTTTCTGATGCAAAGATACTACAAATTCCGGTAAGTTGTATCATTCCTTAACGCTATTTTATCTTATTTTTGGGGTCGGTTTTACTTTTTGAAAGAAAACGCACACAAAATTACAATTTGACATTTTAGGGGGTCGTTTTTTACACTTTGAAATAGGTATATCTCAATATACCCCCATAATACCCCTATCTCGTTTACATATTGATAGCAAGAGATGAAAACAGAGTACGGCAGCCCATGCTTTTTTTTGAGATATTTCGAAAACTTTTCGCCAGAAAACTAGCGTATATACTTTTTATTTTGTACTTTTGCACAAAAATATATATAATATAAGGTACGCGTATGATAAAATATACCATCAAGGCACCAAGCCAACTGAACGCAAGTATCAACTTGCCAGCATCCAAGAGTATCAGCAACCGAGCTCTCGTAATCAGTGCGATGGCTGGAAGCCATATCCATCCCGACAACTTGAGCGACTGCGATGATACGGAAGTAATCGTTGCCGCCCTTCAGAATATGCCCGAGGTCATCAACATCAAGGCGGCTGGCACAGCCATGCGTTTCATGACCGCCTATCTCTCTGCCACCACAGGCGAACATACCATCACCGGCACCGAGCGCATGCAGAACCGCCCTATCGGCATCCTCGTAGATGCCCTGCGCTATCTGGGTGCCGACATCACCTACGAGAAGAAGGAAGGTTATCCCCCACTCCATATCCGGGGCAAGGCGCTGGAAGGCGGCCACCTGGAGGTAGTGGGCAATATCAGTTCGCAATACATCTCGGCGCTTCTGATGATCGGTCCGATTCTGAAGAACGGACTGGAACTGAAGTTGACAGGAGAGATTGCATCCCGCCCTTACATCGACCTTACGCTCTGGACGATGAAGGAATATGGTGCCGATGCCGACTGGACAGATATGGACACCATCACCGTGAAGCCACAGCCTTACAAGGAGACTTCTTACATGATAGAGAACGACTGGAGTGCTTCTTCCTACTGGTATGAGATGATGGCTCTGAATGGCAACATCGACTCCAGAATCCAGCTCGAAGGCTTGATGGACTGCTCGAAGCAGGGAGATTCCGTGGTGAAATACATCTTCAGTCTGCTGGGAGTGAAAAGTGAATTTGAGAACCATGACCATCTTTCGAATGTTATGCTGAAGGCGAACCGCTGTCTTCTGCCGAAATTCGATTACGACTTCTCCGGTTCTCCGGATCTGGCTCAGACCATCGTGGTAGCCTGCTGCGCCTTGGGTGTGAAGTTCAAGTTCACGGGTCTTGCCAGCTTGAAGATCAAGGAGACCGACCGCATCGAGGCACTGAAGACAGAGTTGAAGAAGGTGGGCTATGTCATCCACGATGAAAACGACAACACTCTGTATTGGGATGGCGAAACCTGCGAACCTTCATTTGCTCCAATCGATACCTACGAGGATCATCGTATGGCGATGGCATTCGCCCCTCTCGCCTTCAAGGTCCCTCAGATTGGGATCAATAATCCGGAGGTAGTGAGCAAATCCTATCCTCATTATTGGGAAGACCTGAAGAAAGTAGGGTTTGAGATAGTTGAAAGTTAATAGTTGATAGTTAATTGTTTATGCTATATTTAGTTTTAGCCCTGGTGGCATTAGGCCTGATCAGCGCCATATTCGGAATCGTATCTCACCGCAGGGGAGAGGACGAGGAGCCTCTGCAGGAAGGCGTATCGTGCAACACCTGCAACGGTGAGAACTCGAAGTGCGAGCAGGAGTGCATGATGGAAGCCGCCACCAAAGAAATAGAATATTACGATGATGAGGATCTCGACCGCTTTGCCGGTCGGGATGCCGACGCCTATACCGATGAGGAGGTTGAGGAATTTTCGGAAGTGCTCTATACCATGCAGCCGGAAGAAGTGGCTGGATGGAACAGAAGCCTGATACTGAGAGGCATCAACCTGCCCAACCAGCTGAAGGATGAAGTCATCGGCTTTTTAAGCTAGAAATTTGCAGTTCTAAGTTAAGCAGCTTTGCTAATCATAAAGTTCAAAGCTCAAAGTTCAAAGTTCAAAGTAAAAGAATGGATATACTACAATATACATTTTTCCAAAACGCACTGATAGGCGCCTTTCTGGCAAGCATCCTGTGCGGCTTTATCGGAACCTACATCGTTACCCGCCGATTGGTATTCATCAGCGGCGGCATCACCCATGCCTCTTTCGGAGGCATCGGCATCGGTGTGTTTACAGGAATCAATCCGATACTCTCCGCCATGGTTTTCGCCATACTCAGCGCCTTCGGAGTGCAATGGATATCACGCAAGAAAGATGTGCGAAAGGATTCCGCCATCGCCATGTTCTGGACCCTGGGAATGAGCGTGGGCATCATCTGCTGTTTCCTGACTCCAGGATTCATGCCCGACCTGCCCTCCTTCCTCTTCGGAAGCATCCTTGCCATCGACAGCGCAGACCTGTGGCTGCTGGGCGGACTCGCCCTCATCGTAGCCCTCCTCTTCACCTTTCTCCTGCGCCCTATCCAGAACATCGCATTCGACAGTACCTTCGCCCGTTCGCAGCACCTGCCGGTTACAGCCATCGAATACCTGATGATGACGCTCATCGCCATGACCATCGTGGCTACACTGAAAATGGTGGGCATCGTGCTCGCCATCAGTCTGCTCACCATTCCGCAGATGACCGCCAACCTCTTCACCTATAATTACAGGCAGATGATATGGGCAAGCATCATCCTGGGATGGATAGACTGCATCGCCGGTCTCTACATCAGTTATCTGCTCAACGTGCCATCGGGTGCCACCATCATCTTTATCAGCATCGTGGTATTCGCACTCGCCAAAATCATCCTGGGCATCAGGAGAAAGATGCCAGATAAACAATAGAAAACATGAAAGGCAAAAGCCCCATCCAGCTCCTTTTTCTGATAGGACTCGCTGTGATTGCAGCGATCCTTACGGGATGCTCTACGCAGAAGAATACGGCGCAGAGCAGGTGGTGGCATGCCTTTAATGCCCGATACAATACCTATTATAATGGTACCGTGGCTTATATCGACGGGGCGCTGGAGAAGGAAGAAGGCAACCGGGACAACTTTACGGAGCAGATTCCGCTCTATACCGTAGGCAACAGGAACAGCCGCGATCTGGGCAAAGCCAACTTCGACCGTGCCATCGAGAAATGCGAGAAAGCCATCCACCAGCACAGCATCAAGCGCCGCCCCGTATGGGAACCCGGCAGGAGAAAGACGGCGAAAGACATCGAATGGCTCAGTCGCAGGGAATACAATCCGTTTTTATGGAAAGCGTGGATGCTGATGGGCCGTTCGCAATTCCAGAAAGGGGATTTCGAGGGGGCTGCTGCCACCTTCGCCTATATGAGCCGCCTTTACTCCACCCAGCCTGCCATCTACGGCAAGGCACGCGCCTGGCTTGCCAAATGCTATATCGAGCTGGGATGGACCTACGATGCAGAAGATGTGATCCGAAACATCCAGCGCGATTCCATCCACTGGCGTGCCCAGAAGGAATGGGATTATGCCTTCGCCGATTACTATATCCACACGGGGGATGCCAGGAAGGCGATTCCCTATCTCAGGAAGGTGATAAGCCATGAGATGCGGCACAAGCAGAAAGCCCGCCAGTGGTATCTGATGGGACAGTTGCAGGCTTCCATCGGCAACCGGCAGGAGGCTTATCAGGCTTTCCGCCACGTCATCCGGCTCAATCCGCCCTACGAACTGGAGTTTAATGCCCGCATCGCCATCACCGAGGTCTTGGCTTCGGGCAACAGCAGGAAGATGATCAGCCGACTCAAGCGCATGGCGGCATCGGATAAGAACAAGGAATATCAGGACCAGGTATATTATGCCATCGGCAACATCCACCTGGCCCAGAAAGATACCCTGCGTGCCATCTATGCCTATGAAAAAGGCAACCGGAAGGCTACCCGAAACGGTATAGAGAAGGGTGTACTCCTGCTGCGTCTGGGCAATCTGTATTGGGAAACCGGGCGATATGCTGATGCCAAGCGCTGCTATGGCGAAGCAATCGGCTTGCTCGACCAGGACAGAAAAGATTATCCGCAACTGGCTCATCGCTCCAAGGTGCTGGACGAGCTGGTGCCTTATACCGATGCCATCGCCCTCCAGGATTCCCTGCAGTCTCTTGCCAAAATGGACGAGAGAGACAGGAATGCAGCCATCGACCGTGTGATAGCTGCCCTGAAAAGAAAGGAGAAAGAGGAAGAAAGAAGGAGATGGGAAGACGGTGCTGAGATGAATTCGGAATATGAAGGAGGAGTTGATGGGAATGGTTCCGGAAATGATTCCGGAAACGGATTCGGGAATGATTCCGGAAACGGATTCGGGAATGCATTAGGAAATGGATTCGGGAACACCAATACCTGGTATTTCTATTCCCCTGTAGCCGTAAGCCAGGGTAAGGCACTCTTCGAGAAACTCTGGGGCAAGCGAAAGAACCTCGACAACTGGCAGCGAATCAACAAAACTGTTGTGGCTTCTGCACAGGATACCGATATCGCTCAGGGAACTGATTCCGAGCAAGGAACAGATTCCGAGCAAGGAACGAATTCTGATCAAGATTCCAAGCTTCCCCCTGATGCATTACAAGACGCTCTATCCCATTCTTTATCCCAGAAAGAATCCGGCAAACCATCTGCCGATAGCGCCAGCCTCGACCCTCATCAGCGGGCTTATTATCTGGCTCAGATTCCGTTCACCCCAGAGCAGATGACAGCGAGCAACCAGCTCCTGGCGAATGGCTTATACCATGCCGGAATCATCTTCAAGGACCGGCTCGACAACCTGACGCAGAGCGAGAAGATGCTGCTCCGACTGGTGGACAACTACCCGGATTTCAAGCATCTCGACGAAGCCTATTACCATCTGTATCTGCTTTATTCCCGAAAGAAGCAAACTCAGATGGCGAACAGTTATGTCGATAAATTAAAGAAGGATTACCCAGAAAGCCAGTTCACCGCCCTCCTCTCCGACCCTTACTATCTGGAGAATGCGAGGATGGGGGTACACATCGAAGATTCCATCTACACCCTCACCTATCAGGCATTCAAGGAAGGCAAGTACGAGGTGGTGATGCACAACTCGGAAATATCAGACAAGCGGTTCCCTACTGGTGCCAACCGCGACAAGTTTCTCTTCATCAGCGGTATGACCCAGCTCAACGAGGGCAAGGTTTCCGAATGTCTGGAAAAGATGAACCAGGTGATAGCGCAATATCCCAACAGCCGGTTGAGCGAGATGGCGGGAATGATCGTAAACGGCGTGAATGCCGGAAGACGACTCTACGGCGGAAAGTTCGACCTGAGCAATGTCTGGGCGAAGCGCAGCGATGTGCTCAGCTCCCAGGACTCCACCCGGCAGAAAGGATTCTCAGCCGACCGCAACGACCGTTTTGTCTTCCTGCTCGCCTACAGTCCAGATTCCGTCAACGAGAACCAGCTGCTCTTCGAGGTAGCCAAGTATAACTTCACCACCTATATGGCGCGCAATTTCGACATCAGCATCGAAGACCTTCAGGGGTTGCATCGCCTGCAGGTAAGCGGTTTCCAGAACTACGACGAGGCGCGCCAGTATGCCAACGAGCTGCATCAGCAAGCCGGCATCCTCCGTCTGATTTCCAAGGCGAGAAGCTACGTGATCAGCGAGCCGAACCTCGAACTTCTGGGCAGAAATCTCTCGTATGATGATTACGACAAGTTCTATACCCGTCACTTTGCACCGCTGAAGATCAGCAAGATGCGCCTGCTGATGGAGCCAACGGAAATCGTAGTGGATAAGGATTCCCAGAAGGAGGAAGATGCTCTGAAGGAAGAAAATGATTCTCAGAAGAAGAATCCTGAAGACAATGGAATCGATATCGAGGGCCAGCCCGCAGAAGATACCGATACCGGCATTTACTTCGATGACTCGAATACACCAGAATCTGAAGCCGATGATGAATACATCGAGCTGGATGGATTCTGATAAAACAAGAAAGCTCTAGCGGCAAGGAAGCCGTTAGAGCGAACAGAAGAAGGTAACCAGGAATGGCACGGAGAAATCTACGCAGAAGCCGTGGAAGATGGAAACGATGATGAAGCTCTCGCCCGAATAGCGGGTGATGATAGGCAACGTGGTATCCATCGTGGTGGCTCCACCCACGCTGATAGGCGCCAGCTTGCCGAAATACTTCGCCAGCAGAGGCGCACAGAGCAGGGTGAGAATCTCACGGAAGATGTTGGCAAGCAGGGCGATGGTTCCCAGCTCGGCACCCCGATACTGCGTGATGAAGATGCTCGACAATGAGTAGTATCCGAAGCCCGAACCGATGGCGAGACAGTCGGAGAGCTGACGGTGTCCCAGTATCAAGGAGGCAGCCGCGCATCCGGCAAGGGTTCCCAGGATGGTCATCACCGGCAGCATCATCAGCCGGGGATTCACCTTTCTGAAACTCTTCAGGATAGAGGTATCGCAACCGATGCTGATACCCACGCAGAACATCAGGCAGCAGAGGGCATAATAGCTCACGTCGCTCGCCAGGAAACTGGCAGGAATCACATCCCACACTCCCACGATGATGCCCAGCACGAAGAAGCCTACGATAATCAGACTACCTTTCATTTCCAGCCTCCTTTCTGCAGACATATCTCCACAATGCCCACGCAAAGATTGCACTACCCAGACTTCCGGCTATCGTAAGCACGATGGCTTCGAGTCCCAGGGTCTGAAGACCATTGATAATACGAGGGTTCGCTCCCACCTCGATGCCGAGCAGGAAGAGGAGTACCCAGATAAGCGCCGTGATGACACGGCCGATAAAACTCATTTTCTTGTTGCGGAGCAGGTACCCCGTACCTATTCCGCATAGCATGATCATTACAATCTTGAGCATTGTTTCTTCTTTTCTTTCTTTTTTTTATTATTATTGATTGATTACTTTTATCTTCGATAATAATAACGGATTCCCGACCTTAATATTATAAAAAAGACCGAGAATCCTGATGATATTTGCAAGTATCAGATGATGGTAATCCAGACGGATTCATCCTTTTCTCTCGCTTCGCTGATGCATTTCATCAGGCGATGCAGCCAGATACGGGAAT
>ERZ1023617.682-NODE-682-length-10034-cov-16.774527_pt1 | contig 10034 bp, 3 predicted proteins | sample MGYA00380328_ERZ1023617 | MGnify/ENA primary metagenome ERZ1023617 (study PRJEB33179, sample SAMN07448977) | human gut metagenome | biome: Human-gut; feature: Human associated habitat; material: Faeces | host: Homo sapiens | place: India: Bhopal | collected...
ACCCAGGGTGTCGCTTCGCTTGCCCTGGGCTAGGTGCTGTTGCCCTTTCAGGGCGCGCACTTGCTAAATCCAAAACTCCAGAAAAAACTCCTTCCTCCCCCAAAAAAGAATCCCCAAAAACTAACATTTGCAATGAAGTCTTCCTTACTTACCTGCTTATCACTGTTATTGGCTACGCTCAGCATCTGCATGTTGGGCGCATGCAGTGATGTAGCCGTTGAGCAAGCAACCGAAGGCTTTGGAGGCAATGCGGGAGGCAAATACATTCAAATCAGTGTAACAGCCAACGCACTGCAAACACCCTATGGTAGCAGGGCATCTCGTTCCATGCGTAAAAGCACAACCCCTACACCTCCGAATGGAGGAGAAGAAGGCGATGGCACAGAAACAGGTTTTGGTAACGAGTTCGACGTGAAGCAAGTGAGCGTGCTGCTCTATAAAGAGCCCGATAATGTACCCATTCCTACCAATGGTTTAATCAACATCAGTCGGGAAGAAGCAGAGAAGATACCCGTATGGGTACGTTGCTTCAATACTATGCGCGATGTGCAACTCTCAGGCACGGGTACCGAAAACATTGTTTACACCACAGGAGCCCAAGAGTTGCCAAAAGAGTTTACAAAAGGCAAATACCGCATTTTGGTCGTGGCAAATAAAGAGTTAGCTTTCTTAAATGGACATTCGTTAGCCGATTTGCGCGATTATGTTTACAATAACGAGCCTTTTAACTATGGCAAGAATGCCGATGGCACAACCAACTACGACGACCTCAGCCAATGCAGCAACTTTGCCATGGCATCCGTGCATGAACAACAAATTGTTATAGGCGACGACATAACAGGACATCAAGGCGAAGGCACAGAAAGCAATCCGTATGTACCTATTGGGGGTAACATTGAATTGGAACGCTTGGCAGCACGCATTGACTTTGCGCAGCAAGAAGAAGCGGACAAATGCACGTGGAACGAGGCAGACTCATGTTACGACTATGCCGTAATCGACAAAACAACCCAGGAGCAAGTAGCCACCTTTAAGTTGACTCACATCTTCCCCTTTAACATGACCAAACAAGGTTATGTGTTTAAGCATACCACCACGCTTACAGACACAACCACTTGCAACTATTTGGGACGTGAAACCGAAATCACAAAAAATGATGGAGCTTGGATAAAGCACTATGCCTCGAACTATGTGCTCGACCCTAAGACCTTGGTAAAAGGAAAGGCAGATGCCGTATTCGGACAATACTTTGTAACCGAACTCCAACAGGCCGTACTTGCCAACTATGCCAAAATACTTTGGAAAAGTTGCAAGGTGAAGAGTCCCAACCAAATGCACAAAGAAACAGAAGGCAATAAAAAATTCAACATCTTGTGCTATACGGCAGAGAACACCTTGACCATCGATGCCCAAAAGTCTCAATATCCCCCAATGGAACACTACACAGCAGGTTTGCGCTTTTATGGAAAGTACGTAAAGGATGGAGAAGACCCTTCGAATGCCCCTTACATCGCGCTTGATTGGTTCTTGCGTCATTCAGCTCCCGATGGGGTGGTAAATCCCAACCTCCCAATGTCTTATGGGGTGGTACGCAACAACATCTATCGCGTCTTTATTCAAAGCATTGGTGTGCAACACGAGCAGGTGGAATTAAAAACGCAAGTATCTGTGGTGCCATGGGCGCAATATAAGCATTCAGAAATTGTGATGTAATGCTTCACATAAATAATAAGTATTAAGTATTACAAGCTATTGAAGCTACGCGATGAACGAAGAAGTTATTTATGGAAATTTATGGCTCATTGATGGTCATTTTTGACTAAAAAACAGCCCCATCCTATTTCATGCGCCAGCCCAACCCCGAAAGGGGTTATTTATGGACATTCAAAAAAATAATTTCTGAATATTTATGGCTCATTGATGGACATTTTTGACGAAAAAAACAAAGACGTTTATGACGATACAAAGCTTCACGCGCCAGCCCAACCCCGAAAGGGGTTATTTATGGATATTCAAAAAAATAATTTATGAACATTTATGGCTCATTGATGGTCATTTTTGACTAAAAAAAATAACTTGCACAGCTTTTGATAAAGCTTGCTATCATTAAGTTTTTTGCACTTAACACGAAAATTAAATTCCGAAATGGATAAGCCGAAACATACAATTCCTTTTTATAACATGGGGCAGCGGTTGGCTCGTATTGCCGTTTGTCAACAACAGGTATTGCGCCTCAGCAGCATGTTGGTGCTGTTGGGGTGTGCTCTTTTGGGTGTAATAGGTTGTAGCAACGATGAACTTCCCGACACGGAACAACCCGATGCGTCTCCTCAACCCATCACCATTCGTTTAGATGTTGCAGCCTTGCCGAGCCTCTATGCCCACAATTCGCGTAGTTGGCAATACGCAGAAGGAAATGTGGAAGGCGAAAACATCCAAAGTGCATTTACCTTGATGTTCGATGACAAATTTAATATTGAACGTATTTTGGTGTTGCGTAAGAGTGGTGAGGGTAATGACCTGAAAACTGTGGGAATGGTAGATGAGAAAAATCCGGCCGCTAAGGATGGATTGTTTAGAACCACCACTGGCGAAAAGAGTTTCCTTACCTTTGTCAATATTCCGCGTGAAGTAGTTGAGGCTGCTTATGCTAAAAAGCTTAACAGCACAAACCCTAATCTGAACTTTAAGTTTAAGGTAGGCGAATCGTTTGCCAGCGATGAAGCTCGCACTGCATTGAGCGAAATGTCCATTGCTGTATGTGCCGATGATTTCAATAAAACAGTTCCTTCAGCAACGCATGGCATTCCCATGACAGGTTGGCACAAAGCCATGTTAACCTACCGAACGCACAATCTTCGTACTTTTACGGTATATGCCTTGCGCATGTTGTCGAAGTTGCAGTTCGATTTTACCAATGAACTTGGACAAAAGGTTAAGATAAACAGCATAGAGGTGGACCGTTTAACAGACGATGCAACAGCAACCAACGGAAATGTAAAACCTTTTCCGCATCCTGCCACACCTTTGGGACCAACCGACTTGACTGTTACCGTTAAACCCAGTTTGTTGGCTACAGCCACACAAAGCCCTAAAACATTTACTGTAGATAGTGAAATAGAATCAGGGCAAAAAGTCAGTTGCTCTTTCTATGTCAACGAAACCGATGTGCCTAACAACGTCTTCCATCAGTTTACCCTCAAGCTCAATCTTACCTTAGCCGATGGCACAACGCAACAAGTACGTTATGCGTTGGTAAGCAACGAGTCGAACGAGTGGAACTATATAGCTCGCAACGACTGGCGCATCATCCCCATACTGTTGCAAGATTATAAACTCGAATTGGTTCCGCAAGACTTTCCGCCCATTGGCGTCTTGCCTGCAGCGGTTAAGAGTGAAAACGACGTATTCACCTGCATCTTCCATGCTTCGGGCGACTTCCACCTTAAGCCTCAGTTGGTGCAATACTCCACAGGCAAGGTCGTGCAGACATGGAAACAGAGCGAACCTTTGTTCGAGACCCTCACTCCGAATGATGCTTTATACAGCGAAAAGCCTGAGTGGTCAGCTTTAGATGGTTGCATCCATGGTAGCTTTGCCTCTAATCAAACAGGACAATCTGTCCATACCCTTACCCTAAAGTGTCAGCCCGAGGGTGGGGTAGCACGTCTTTATGTAGTACCCGTAATCATAGATAAACAAGAATGATGATGTGTAGAAACCTACCTAAATATACGCTAATAGAACGTCTTGCCCTAATGGTTAAGGCATGGGTGTGCGCAGTGTGCCTTGGGTGCAGTGTGCAAACTGTTTGTGCCGATGAGTTTGTGGTGAATGAGAAAATTACGGGAAAGTTGTCGAGAGATACTATTTTAACTACGGCAGCCGGTCAAACCTGTGAAATACCTTTAACAGATTTTCCTGGGAAAGGTTCTGTATACTATTGCCGTTTGGTTTTGTTTAATGCCAAGACCCAAGAACCTTTATACGAAATATCCGATACTTGTTTTGCATACAATGATCCGAATAAAAGTGTGTTTCAACAGACTAACAAAGGATTGATTTTTTTCCCACGCTGGAATAGCACAAGGTATTTTGAAAATGTAACGCTCAAAAAACCTAAAGGTTATAGTTGGGCAGACATTTATGTGGGCATGTACTATCTCAAACTAAACGCCTCTGGTGATTTAGCCACAGAAAAAGAAACAGCCAAGAGATACGGCATCAATGGTGAAATATATCTTGTAACCTCTGTTACTTCAGACCCCACTATTTGGAGTGGATTCAAAGCATTTTGCCCTACCGAAGACAAAGGTGCGATGTTTAAAAACACCTACGTGCCGTATGAAGGTGTTTCGCAGAAAGTAGGTGATTTTGAAACCAATGCCGATGGCGTAAAACGTCAAGGAACCTATACTTGGGAATATACTTATAATGTTCCGCGTAGAGCTGGTGAAAAGGTAACCCTCAAAGCTCCTGTTGCCAATGGTAGTGGGGGTGGCTCATTTGTTGATTATTCAGCCTATTGGCGTTGGTATGACAACAATACCTATCGTGCCAATGATAGAATCTCTAAGCCTTCGGGAAGTTTATTGAAACAAACCTATGTTGATGAGAATGGAAAATCTGTAGGTCTAACCTACGATTCGACTGGCTATAAAAATCCTACTTACCAAAATATGGCATCGGTGGAATATACTGTGCCAGACAATGTTGCGGATTGGCAAGGGGATGACATTGTAGCTGATGCAAGTCGTTACATAGATTTTGGTCCTTTGGGTTCAAAATTTTGGCGTGAACCAACCTTGTCAATGCGCTATATCTTTCATGTGCGTCCTGCCGATGAGATTGCCGAAAATATCAAGAAGGCAATTATGAATGTAGAGGTATATGAGGATCATGGCTCTATTGCTATTCCGTTGAAGAAGGATGGGGATACTTATAGTAAAACCGCTCGCAACACCTTACGACTTGATTTGCGTGGCATCAATAACTATTGGTTCTATCCTTTTAGTACAAAGGATATTGTGGACGCGCCCTCCGCATCGCAGTTTGAGTCGGATATCAGACAATGTAGTTCCATTTCGTGGGTAGCGATGACAACCGTAAATGGCAAAGTTTATAGAAAAGACATCGCTCTGAACCAATCTAATCCTGGTGACGATAAATATGCCACATACGACCTCCTTCCTGATGACGTGGTAGGAACCTATACGATGGTTGCCGATTCGAAAATTACGTATGAGTTAGATTCTTTGGAAACGGGTCGTCAGTATACCATTATGGTTTATGCCAATAGCAACGATGGTAAAAGCAGTCCTATCGCACGTTTTGATTGTTATTATGTATGGCAGTCAGAACCAGAACTCGAAAGTCAGCTTAGTGAACATCGCCAACCCGAAATTTTGAAGGATAAATACACTCAGATTGGTTGGGTGAATTTTGATGACTTTGCGGGTATGAACGACAATATTCCTACGGTGAACTATCAATATGGCAATCCCTATAGCAACCATTATGATGGTGCGCACAATTGGAATCAAGCATTTTATGGTACGGTCTATCCACAGTTGATGCAGCAGGGTTGTGGATTGGATAATTCAACAAACTTAGTACCTTATCATGGTGACTATATTTTAGTTAAAACTGCGAACCTCAAGGGGGTTTCAGTACGTAAAGTAGATGGTTATGATTGGGCGTATGGTGATTCACCCACGCTTTATGATCGTACCTATTATACTTCAGGTGGAACGCGTTGTGGCTATTTCCTTTTTGTGGATGCAGCCGATGAACCGCGCCCCATTGCTACGCTCGACTTTGAAGCACGCCTCTGTACGGGAGCAACCTTGATGTTTACGGCTAATATTGCCAATTTAACAGCTAAGAATGCTTCGGAATATCCTCAGTTGCTCTTTAAACTTTATGGCTATAAAACCGATGCGAATGGCAAGGTGATAGAAAAAAAACTTATCCAATCGTTTGCTTCGGGTGACTTTAGAGCTTATAATTCACATGAATTAGGCAAATGGTACCAGGTCTTTGCCAAGAGTTTTGTGCACCAAGGATTGGGCGTAGATGAGTTTAGTCATTATAATGTAACCATTGATAATGCTTGTAAATCAACTGAAGGTGCCGACTATGCCGTAGACGATATTCGTTTTTATGTGGCAAACGACCAAGTGGAGATTCTCCAAACTTCGCAGGCAGATGATTATTGCAATAACAAAGACCATGGTGCCTATTTAAAGTTGCGCACAGACTACAACATGACGCGCACCTTCCTCAAGGTAAATGAGGGTTCCAAGCCTTTGTTCTATCGTCTCTGCGAAGAAGGAGGAAAACCTTGTAACACAACTTACCCTCAGGATACAATAGCTAATCCTAAGCGTGAGCAAAGGATGGATAAGGATAGCTTGCCTTATGGCGTTGTGTGGATTAGTACCAATGAGAAGGAGGACGAAAAGTTAGTGGAGGCAGACCCCTATGGTTATCTCAGCTTGATTTTGGCAGATGCCTTCTTCAACCTCGACCTCAATAAGACGTATTACGTCAGTGTGGCATTGCCACACGTAGTAGGTCACAATGAAACAGATGGTACGCCCATCTATGAACCCGATATTTGGGGCGAACCTAAAGATCCTTGCTCTATTTATTCTAAATCAATAAATATTCGCAACAAGAATATAAAAATCACTTCGAATACCGGAGGCACCAGCTTGACTTACTCAAGTGAGTGTGGAAAGAATGAAATAGATGTGGACTTGAAAGTGCAACTTCGTGTGCCTGATGCAAGTTATGGTATAGAAAAGGATATTCCTTGGAAGTTCGACTTTGTAATTGGTTCGGAAAAGGCATTTAACGATGCTTGTTCTCAACGCAATCTGCTTCAAGCCATTGAGCACTTTCGCACTGCGTATCCAGATGCAACAGTGTTTGATGCGACTACGCATGTAGCTACAGGCATATTCTCGCAACTAGAATATGAAGCGCTTGTGCATTATACCTCCCAAAGCACAACAGAGATTCCTGACCCAACAAAATCAGACAAATTGATTGTGGTGCTTAGCAAATCAGATGAGTATAAAGCCAATTTGAAAATGGTGGAGAAGAATGACGTGAACGTCAACTTCTACTTCATTTCAGTGCCAGGCGAATATACAGATAAGGATGGACAGAAATACACCATTTGTAGCTCGGCGATGAAAGAGAAGGTAACCTTTACCTACGAATCGCCTGTGGTGCAAATGGGAGACCCCAAAGTAACTTATCCCGAAACGTGGAACAATTCGGCAAGGGAATATCGCTTGGGTTTGAAGCAGGCAAACAATCTGAAAAGGGGTACACGCTTGCGCCTTCCTATCCACGATTACCGCGATGCCTTCTATTATCAACCCGGACACAGCTATGGCGGAGCCTCACGCAATAATTTGATTGTGGAACAACCCGATGCAAAGGGCAATGCCGTGCAAGGTTGTGTACGTTTGGTAGCTACGAACGACCCCACTGTTGATTCCACATGGTTGCAGGTTGGTACGGTTAAGGGTGTAGCCTGGGGTGCCAAGGTAGGTGAAGTGAAGAATGCAGGTTATAACATTACACCGACCGATAAGTCGCTTGTCATCGATTTCACTCCTCGTACTGAAACCTTGCATTTAGACCATGATGTGACAAAGGACGTTACAGCTAATATCGAATTTCACGAAGGCTACTCTTACACCTTTAGTGTGGTTTATCACGATGCAACGCTCAGTATCAAAAACGATAACAATACCATTTGTTATGGTACCACCCTCTTCACGCTCAACATCGTGCCAGAGTATGTTACTTGGAAAGGTAGCCTGTCATCGAATACCAATTGGAATAACGATGGCAACTGGGCGCGTTCAACCAAGGCAGAGTTGCACAAAAATGCACAAAACACGGATGGGTATGTAGACTATGACGGTAGCAATGGTTTGCAATCCGCTCCTGGTGAAGACCCCAGTACAACCCCTCAGACATTTGTGCCGATGCGTTTTACCAAGGTAACCATTCTGCCTCACACCCTGATACCGCAGTTGGGTAGTTACAGCTACGACCAACGTCAAGGCATTCTCACAGCCGAGTCCTTGCTGAACCCCATGTTGAGCGAGGCTACCAAGGATATCAACTATCACTTGATGCTCAAAATGGAACCAACCATTGAAAATGGTGTGTCTTATTACGACTGCGAGAACTTCTATGCCAATATGTGTCAGGACGTGTACTTTGCTTCGACCGACCCTGATGATGCTGCAACCCAAAATGAAGAAGTAAAGGGAGAGTTGCGTAACCAGCACTATCTGAGTTACCAAAAGGCTTGGGTGGACTTTGCTTTGCCTACCGACCAGTGGAGCATGTTTACCGTGCCACTTCACAATGTGTATGCAGGCGACTTCTATCTGCCTTATGCCACAGGAAAACAAAACACGGAGGCATTTCAACCCATAAAATTTGGTGATGGCAACGGAGCATACGACCGCGTAAAATATTCCGTTTACCAACGCACTTGGTTCGATACGAATCCTCAGGTTGTTGCAGCTGATAACAATGGTAGCTATGGTGCAGCGGTAAACTATGATAAAAACAATACCGAAGTGGAGTATGTTACTTCAGAGTGGAGCCATGCCTTTAACGATGTGCAACATGCTTACGAAATGGGATTGGGTTATTCCGTTTATCCTGAACCGAACGAAACCAGTGCTAAAACCACGCATTGGGCACTCTTCCGTTTGCCTAAGGATGATGCAACTTTCGACTATTACGAACGTGGTAAGAATGGAAAGCAGAAAACATCAGCTGCGGTAGACCGTTCGAAAAATGGATTGTTGTTGACCAACAACAATAAGGATGACAACCCCATGACTTTGAATGGTGTGATTGAGGTGAAGCCCGATGCTTTGCACCAACGAGGCGACTATTACTTAATAGGTAATCCTTACATGGCAACCATCGACATGCAGTTGTTCTTTAAGGACAATCCCAATCTGTATGCTAAATATTGGATATTGGAAGGTAGGGAACTCAAAGCCTATGGCAACGATGGAACGGACAATTTAGGCAGTGTGGCTCCTATGCAGGCTTTCTTTGTGAAGGCTTCAACGGGAGGTGTGTTGTTAGGCAACATTGTTTTCCGTCCTTCGCAGTGCATCACAATGTTTAATACTAACACCAAGGTCAATCGGCGACATACTGCGCTTACGTTGCATGCACGTCATGCGCAAGGCGTGTCTACAGCTCGCGTGTTGACCGACGATGCAGCCAATAACGACTTTGACGATAGTGAAGATGTAGAGGTTATCTTTGACCATGAATTGGTGAAGGCTCCACAGATTTACACCGTGTCGGGCAATCGTGCTGCAGCCATTAACCACCTTACCAGTTTGCGCAATGTGCCTTTAGGGGTTGAGGCTGAGACCGACGAGGAAGTGGCTTTTAGTGTGAGTGGCACAAACTTGTTGCCAGCTCCGCTCTATCTCTTGGATGCGAAGTCCAACCAATACACTTTGCTTACCGACTCTGTAAAGGTGATGCTCCAACCGAACCAAGTAGGGCGTTATTTCCTTACTTCGAACATGAGTGAGGCAAATCCGGTGCAAACAGACTTGCGTTGTTATTCGGTTCATGCAGGTAAGGTGGTTGCTGCAACTACCGAGGGTGACCTTCTCACCTCTATCGATGTTTTCGACATCTTAGGTCGTCATCTCCAAACGCTCACGCCCCAACAGTTGGTTTGCACCTTCAATCTTCCCCAAGGTGTTTACTTAATTACGGTATCCTCTAAAAAGGTAACTGAAGGCAGAACCTTTAAGGTGATTGTGAAGTAAGCCTATCGGAGCTTAAGGTTAAAAATATCCAACAGGAATTAAGTATTAAGTAATAAGTATTACATACTTGGCGTATACACTACTGTTTAAGGTCATAAACTTTTATATTTGCGCTTCGCGCTTGGTTTAGTCATAAATGTCCATCAATGAGCCACAAATGTTCATAAATTATTTTTTTTGAATTTCCAT
>ERZ1023617.683-NODE-683-length-10029-cov-30.797574_pt1 | contig 10029 bp, 6 predicted proteins | sample MGYA00380328_ERZ1023617 | MGnify/ENA primary metagenome ERZ1023617 (study PRJEB33179, sample SAMN07448977) | human gut metagenome | biome: Human-gut; feature: Human associated habitat; material: Faeces | host: Homo sapiens | place: India: Bhopal | collected...
TATTTCAATCCACGCACCCGTGAAGGGTGCGACCTGGCCGTTCGTGTCCACCATGCCGACAAATTCCATATTTCAATCCACGCACCCGTGAAGGGTGCGACTACTTATCAGTTGGTCTTAGGAGGAATGAAAAAATATTTCAATCCACGCACCCGTGAAGGGTGCGACCCATCGGTATAATGTATTTCATGCAGCTTGATGTGATTTCAATCCACGCACCCGTGAAGGGTGTGACGATAATCGTCGCAAGTACAAACAGGGGACCTCAACGATTTCAATCCACGCACCCGTGAAGGGTGCGACTACGAGCCTTGCACCGCTCGGCATCGCGACGTACTCATTTCAATCCACGCACCCGTGAAGGGTGCGACTACAGTGACATAATGGCCTACCAGGCTAAGACTGTCATTTCAATCCACGCACCCGTGAAGGGTGCGACGCGCGTCAATTCACTGTTCAAGGAACTCGGCTTCCAGATTTCAATCCACGCACCCGTGAAGGGTGCGACGTGCCAAAACGAGCCTTGGAACGAAGGCCTGGTCATATTTCAATCCACGCACCCGTGAAGGGTGCGACGGAGTTGTAGATTATGACAATCTACAACTAAATGGGATTTCAATCCACGCACCCGTGAAGGGTGCGACACCCGAACAGCCCGCTGCAGGTCAAGGGCTGGCTGATTTCAATCCACGCACCCGTGAAGGGTGCGACGATGCTTGTGAACGGAACAAACCTTTCAGTAAAGTATTTCAATCCACGCACCCGTGAAGGGTGCGACGCGACCGAGGACATCGCCCGGAAGCGCGACATCAAATTTCAATCCACGCACCCGTGAAGGGTGCGACTATGACTTCGCCACCCGCCAGGGCATCCCTATTGCTATTTCAATCCACGCACCCGTGAAGGGTGCGACGTATCACAATATGATGTTGATGATTTGTTCACACTAATTTCAATCCACGCACCCGTGAAGGGTGCGACAATAATCATCTAGTAGAGGACCCAACGGTTAAGATATTTCAATCCACGCACCCGTGAAGGGTGCGACGATGCCTCGAACAAAGGCGACTTCCCCATACCGCGATTTCAATCCACGCACCCGTGAAGGGTGCGACATGCCAGGCTCCAGTCTCCTGTAAAGACGCCGGTGATATTTCAATCCACGCACCCGTGAAGGGTGCGACAACTGTATCGGTGCCAACCTATACATCGACGGCGTATTTCAATCCACGCACCCGTGAAGGGTGCGACTGCATCCCTGACAAGCGAAGCAGTAGATTCTGGATATATTTCAATCCACGCACCCGTGAAGGGTGCGACAAAATGTCCCGCGCCATGAACAGCCTTGTCACGACATTTCAATCCACGCACCCGTGAAGGGTGCGACTATCGGCGATAGTAACAGTAGCACAGAATAAGAGCATTTCAATCCACGCACCCGTGAAGGGTGCGACATCTGTGGAACGATTTACCGTATAGCGCTTCATATATTTCAATCCACGCACCCGTGAAGGGTGCGACCTATGTATCATAACGACTATACTGTGCTGGTAAAAATTTCAATCCACGCACCCGTGAAGGGTGCGACACAATGCCGGCCTGCCGCTGAATACCCTCATCGACATTTCAATCCACGCACCCGTGAAGGGTGCGACAGTGATAACTCGCGTAAGCCCTGACCCGCGGCCAAAATTTCAATCCACGCACCCGTGAAGGGTGCGACCACTGATAGCCAGGTTAGACCAATCAATTACCGGGATTTCAATCCACGCACCCGTGAAGGGTGCGACATTGCCCTGACGTATTTCCCCAGGGATAACGAAAAATTTCAATCCACGCACCCGTGAAGGGTGCGACACGCAACATCTTGACCACGGTCTACATCAAGACATCATTTCAATCCACGCACCCGTGAAGGGTGCGACGCGTAGAAGGCGGCGACAAGCGACAGGTTAGCTTATTTCAATCCACGCACCCGTGAAGGGTGCGACGACGGAATCTTAAACGGTTGCTATAACTACTATCTATTTCAATCCACGCACCCGTGAAGGGTGCGACCAGACAGCCAGCGCCTCATTGACTCAAGCCAACAGCATTTCAATCCACGCACCCGTGAAGGGTGCGACTTTCTTCCGGAGCAGATAGCCCTCTACCATCTTATTATTTCAATCCACGCACCCGTGAAGGGTGCGACTGGCTTGCGCCACATCGACGCGACGAGTAAGCCAAAATTTCAATCCACGCACCCGTGAAGGGTGCGACTAGGACGTTGTTCATGCAGCTGTTTGCTCACGATTGCGATTTCAATCCACGCACCCGTGAAGGGTGCGACCACGTGCGCATCGCCACGACCAGCAAAGCAACTATCATTTCAATCCACGCACCCGTGAAGGGTGCGACGGACGTTGCCACCTATGGCCTGTCTTACCTGAACCTATTTCAATCCACGCACCCGTGAAGGGTGCGACTAATCGTCGCAAGTACAAACAGGGGACCCCAATGATTTCAATCCACGCACCCGTGAAGGGTGCGACAATAGCATGGTTGTTTTTGTCCGGGTAGGCACTGATATTTCAATCCACGCACCCGTGAAGGGTGCGACGTTGGCCAGTTCCTGCAAGGCGTCTTTGCCGTGCTTATTTCAATCCACGCACCCGTGAAGGGTGCGACCTGTCTTGGCCGCTTCCATGGCATCCAGGCGTTCTTATTTCAATCCACGCACCCGTGAAGGGTGCGACGTCATCAACTGCGGTGAAACGGTCTACGGCTATGATATTTCAATCCACGCACCCGTGAAGGGTGCGACGCGTCAGCGGGCGTACAAGCTGGCTTTGCCGCTTGGATTTCAATCCACGCACCCGTGAAGGGTGCGACTATGACATTGCTGTACAGCATGGTTACACGGGCACGATTTCAATCCACGCACCCGTGAAGGGTGCGACCATCAATAACCACCTCCGTAGTTGATATGGCCCTGTATTTCAATCCACGCACCCGTGAAGGGTGCGACGGTATGGGACCAAAGCGTGGCCGAACAGCTACAAACATTTCAATCCACGCACCCGTGAAGGGTGCGACCGATTTGTCCGCCCCGATGCAGGATAAGCTAATCCGATTTCAATCCACGCACCCGTGAAGGGTGCGACGGCACGGAAGATGACTGGGTCAATAAATGGATCCGGGATTTCAATCCACGCACCCGTGAAGGGTGCGACGTCGTTGTGATACATGGTTACCTCCTTCATAAACGTATTTCAATCCACGCACCCGTGAAGGGTGCGACATAGCCATCGTCCTCTACGATGCCGGCTTTCTCTAATTTCAATCCACGCACCCGTGAAGGGTGCGACATTCTCCCTCCTTCTAGTTTTTCAGTAGCAAGTTGATATTTCAATCCACGCACCCGTGAAGGGTGCGACGTGATATTCATCGTGCCTCTGGTATGGCCGTGTGGATTTCAATCCACGCACCCGTGAAGGGTGCGACAAAGCAACACGCTCAACAAGGCCGCAGCGAGGGATATTTCAATCCACGCACCCGTGAAGGGTGCGACTCTTTTAGGGCCTCCCATTTGTCGATGCACCACTATTTCAATCCACGCACCCGTGAAGGGTGCGACCCTTCTGCGACGGCTCGTAGCTCGACGCCATTGGAATTTCAATCCACGCACCCGTGAAGGGTGCGACTTGACGAGGCCAAAGGCACCCTGGTAAGACGTAGCATTTCAATCCACGCACCCGTGAAGGGTGCGACCGTATAACCGTAACCATGGTCTGTTGTTGATTCATATTTCAATCCACGCACCCGTGAAGGGTGCGACAGCCTTCAAATTGGCTCAGTCACTATCTGCTCTCTCATCAATCATATTGCGAACTGATTGATGAGCAGTTCAATTTTTGAGTCAATTATCCGGATATTGCTCATTTTTATAGAAATCAAGACGGGTGCGAAGCTCTGATATATTTTATGTGTGATTCTGCTTCGCACCGCTTTTTTTGCTTGGTTAAATCATCCGGGTACACGTAACATGTTCCGGAATTTTACTTTCATCTACAGTGATATCGTAGTCCGTATAGTTTCTGGGAGCAATGACGCCATCTTTTTTCTGGACATGAATAGTGTCAAAAAGTTTATAAGCTGGAGCATTCCCCAGTTCACTATCATGCTTGAAAACGATGAGTTCGCGGACGGCCATATTCCCTCTGGCAGCAGAATGGTCATATTCAAACATATTAATGATGGCCTTCCATAAATACTGCAAATCATCTTCGCTGAAACCGGTCACTTTCCGGGCCAGGTTAGCCGATACGTAGCCATCTACACGATATAACGCATAGGGAATGATGTACTTTCTGCCAATTTCGGTATTTTTGTTTTCAGCATCTTTTTCCGTCGTGATGGCGACACGGGTAATGGTGACTTCCTGTGGCATGATGGGATCAATGCTGCGGGCAAAACCCAACTGAACAGGACCGCGAACTTGGCCACAATTGAGGGCACTTTTGACAAAGGTCGTCATAACGGCGCCAAAGGTACGTATGTCAAAGAAATTCTGGCACATGAAATCACAGATTTTACGGTCCAGTTCCGGATCGCTTGTCTTCATCTTTTTGATGTCCTTTTCTTCTTTAACCCCTACATATTTCAAGGCTTCTTTATCACTGCGCTGCAAAGGAACGCCTTCTTTAACGTAAATACGATAGCCGGGTTTATCTTCGCAAATCGTTTCGATGCAATTGCGTATCTTACGCTTCAAGCAGACATCGGTAACCAGGCCATACCCCGTTTCCGGATCCACACGCGGCATATTACCGGCATCGGGATCACCATTGGGATTACCATTTTCTACGTCAAACAGGATGGTAAATTCATAGCGATTCTTAATGGGTTCTGACATTTTATTTTTCCTCCTTCTTCACATACCGTTTCTGGGTCTGATGGTAATAGCCTAAAATAAATAAGCCTTGATCCGTCAAATTCATCCGCGCAGGAATAGGCTGGCCATTCATCTCGATTTTCCCTTCCAACTCTGTAACCATTTTTTCCAGTTCAATTTTCAATCCCTTTCTGTCATTCAATTTGCGTAAATGGTGATTGGCCATTTTCAACAAAATCGGAAATACCCATCCTGGGGTCGCAGCCGCACTATTAAAAAATCGATCCTTAATCGTGCTATTTATTCCTTTCCGATTCTTTTCTGAGTCGGGAACCTTACCGCGTCCATTATCTTTTTCATGGGCTTTTTCCTGAATTTGTTCTAATACAGAGAACAGTCTGCCTAATACATAGGCCGTATTCGTACTTTCTTCATTCAACGCCACAGTTATCGTCTCTCCTTTCGGGAAATTCTTCAATAAACAAGCCTTGATGATAGCGGCTTTTTCAGCAGTAATTTTATAGATATGCTTATCTTTATCATCTTGATCTGCTTTAACTCTCAGCATGACGTGGTTGTATAAAGCCTGCGGGTAAGGCGTATCCGAGAGGATGCTCCGCATCACAGCCCCTGCCAGAAGTGGGGATGCTTTCTCATACTTTTTATCAGGTTTTCCTTTCGTGTCCTTACGTTTAGGATTCACTGTTACCCCCAACAATCTCCCTAATGGCAAGTAAGCCCGATACTGCTGAGGCATAACGATTTCCAGTCTTTCATAATGTTTGCGCACGTGGTCGATAAAATGACCGAACGTATCTTGTAAGAAAAAACGGACTGAGAGTCTGGCTGCATTTGGCGATAACCCTAAGATATAAAAAGGCGTATCGGGATGGATGGGAACTCCTTGAAAATCAAAGGGCATCCCTTTTTGGATGTGAGAAAACAAGGCATCAAGTGTCTCATCATCAATAGTGTCATCATCTTCAAAAACGGCGCTATAAAGCAAATCCTGATAGGCTTCTTCCCCATTGGCTGCCCAATAGACGACAGTCGTATTGCCAATGACCTTGCAATGCTTTTCATCGGCGATGAGTTGATTCAATACCGTCGTGTAGGCGAAAGCGGCATGTTCACTGACAGGAGCATTATAGCACTGTCCCTTTGAATGACCGTATGATTCAAAAGCCTCTGCGTTAAAGGATACTAAGGAAGCTCCCGAAGACTGGGCACCGCGGACGCCTTTGATATTAGGATGGATGCGGGCAATGGGTCCTATTTTCCCTGTGACTAAACACTGCCCTTTGACAGCATCATCAGATGGTTGATTATAATGAGCATCCCAGGCGCTCCTGATGGTTTCATCATCTTGAACAAAGACGCCTTCAACCGCATACATTACATTGGCTGTTAATAGGTTGGTGGTCAGGTACGGTTTCAATACGGAATGATTTTCTGCTGTTTCCGGATTCCACGTCGTAAAGAACCGCTTCAAAGCCGCTGCTGACGGCGTGTGGACAGCTTCTAAGATATCTAAATGATATTGTTTCATCGTTTCAAAACAAGCTACACTCCGTTTTTTATCCTTTTCCCATTTTGTTGCCGCATCTCCCGTTATATCTGCCGTCTTATTTTCCTTAGGCAGGCCCAGGCAATATGCAGCATTCGCCCATAAGAACTGCGGCCGGATGCCCGACGATTTTTTCACGCCTTCCGGCAGCATATGGGTAGTAGGCACAGATACCTTCTTTTTTCCCCGCATCACTTCTTTTTCCAAAGACAGGATACCGATGACTTCGCCCTGTTGATTCAGATTCACAGCATAAGAAATCTTATAGTTTCCCCATCCTGGTTTGGCAATAGCACCCTGTCGGGCTAAGGTTTCATAGTAATCTACCAATGATTGTAAAATCATGAGTGCACCTCACAATCCCGCAAATCCAGGACCCCGTTATGTAAGGTCGCCTTGAAGAACATAGGCCGTATGTGCTGTAAGTCGGAATAATCCATGTCATACAGCATATACCCTAATTCCTTATCTTCCCCGGCATAGGCTGTCGGCACACTGTCAAATTCATATTCCCGGAAATTGACAGGAAATTCCCGGCAGCCAAAATAAGGCGTATGATAGCATTGCCCCCGTTTCAGGCGGCGGCGGATGATATCCTGGAACTTTCCTGCATTGTCAGAAGCATTGGCCTTATCAGTCAATTCAAAATGCGCTTCGATGACATAATGCACCTTGCACAGTACCATGGAAGCCCGTTGCTGTATTTCTTCTTTCGTACTCAAATACAACGCCAGATTTTTCTTAGTCATCGCCTGCTTGGCCGCTCTGGCACTGGCCTTTGCCTTAACTTCATTACGGCGTATATTGGTAAATTGAATAGGACTGAGGACATAGATTTTATCAATAATCCATCTGAGTCCGGGATGCCAATAAATGGCCTCAATGATGCCTCGTGCTGCAGACGGTGTCATGACATCATAACTGACACGTTCCGTTTTCATTTCCGGCCGGGAGAACAAGGCATAATCTCCCCAAACCTCTACACGTATTGCCATATCATCATCTCCTCAATTTATAAAAAGATGCCTATTCCATCTTCCATATTGACGACGAGCCCCGTATCCGGGTCATATACCGCCGGATCTTTTAGTACATACAATCCTAGATCCAATGCGTCCAGCTTATTCGTTTCCCAGAGTTTCTCGAACTGGTTCTCATAGACGCTGACCATATATTGATTAGCCTTACGTAATATGGACCGGTTACAAACACTGGCTATCAATTGTGTCAGGATTTTCTGATTATCCAGGTCATCATCTACGGGAATAAAAACGGGTCTGCTATCTTCTTCTATCAGTTTAAAATCTTTTGCAATCTCTGTAAAGTCCGGGGTATTTCCTTCTAATCGTTTCAAAATATTTTTGCTGTCCAGCTGGTCTTCGCCAATCGTGTAATGGAGCTGGTCGAAATACGCTTTAATACTCTCTGCACTGGCTATGTCGGCATGGTGCTTCGCCACCATCTGGGTTATTTCAATAGGGCGCCGCACGAAAGCAGGAATCCGGTTCATAGGCTTATGCAAATCATAAATATATACGGTACTGTCTTCGGTCCGCTGTTTCCCTTCCCGATTGCAGCGGCCGCCTGTCTGGATAATACTATCCAGGCCGGCAATTTCACGATAAACAACAGGGAAATCGACATCGACGCCAGCCTGAATCAAGCTGGTTGAAATGACCCGGCAGGGCAAACCATCCTTAAGGCGTTGACGGATGATTGCTAAGACGCGGCGCCGATGAGCCGGATACATGAAGGTCGACAAATGATAACATCCATCGCCCGCCATCATCTGATACAAGTCCCGAGCGTCCTTCTTGGAATTAGTGACACACAGGACCTGCTCATGCTCTTTCAGCTGCGCTGCCAAGGATTCCAAAGAATCTACATCCATGAATCGATAAGTGACGCGCCTGAAGAATTCATACAGTCCTTGTGTATCCGGGCAGATTTCCCGCACTTTCAGGCCTTCTCCAATCTGGGAAAAATACGTTTCCAAACTCGGCTGCGTTGCCGTACACAATACAGCTGTGCAGCGATAATTGGCCACCAATTCGCCTATACTGCGAATACACGGCCGCAAATAAGGTTCAGGGAGCATCTGCGCTTCATCGAAGATGAGGACACTATTGGCAATATTATGTACCTTGCGGCACCGGCTGGTCTTGGCCGCAAAGAGGGATTCAAAAAACTGCACATTCGTCGTCACAATGACGGGCGCATCCCAGTTTTCAGTCGCCAGCTTTTTGCGGTTTAAGCCATCATCTTCCTTTTTGTCATTATCCTCTTTATTGTCATCTTTATCGTAATCGACATTCATATGGTGTTCGATGACGTTACCATCTCCCAGGATATTGCGGAAAATATCGGCAGTCTGTTCAATAATCGACGTATAAGGGATGATATAAATAATCCGCTGTTTCTTATACTTTACAGCGTGTTTCAAGGCAAAAGCCAAGGAAGACAAGGTCTTACCACCGCCGGTCGGAACGGTCAGGCTAAACATACCGGGTTCCTTTTCAGCTGCATCCAGACATTGCTGATAAATTTCCTGCCGTTTTTGATTGATAGGCGTAGTGGGTTCCCCAAATGTTGCATAATAAGCAAAAAATAAATCGTGAAGTTCCTGCATCGTCGCGAATCCGCCGCGTTGCACCTTGCCAGCGTTCACGAATTGTTCCGTATCCAAGAAATCGGCATCGACTAAGCAGGAAAAAAGCATACGGATGAAGAAAGAGTAATAAAACCGGTCTTTTCCGTATAAAAAGGCCGGTGCCTTGCGAATCGGCAGCGGTTCAGGCAATTCCTGCCGATAAGCTGAATAGTCCAGCTTGCCTTTCAATTCTTTTTTCAGCCGCCCCTTCAAGGTACCGTCATCGGCTTTCGATAATCTCGTTCCCGTATTGAGGAGACCGCTGTGATGACTGGCAATACAGAAAGCCAAAGGCACATTCTTTATTTTCTTCATCAACAAGGCACCAGCCGTAGAATGATCGACCCGCGGTCCCTCTTCCAGGATCCGTTGCTGGAAAGCCGCGCTATATTTCCCGATGTCATGATATAACCCGGCCATCTTCCCCCATTCGGCCGCATCAAATATGCTGGCAAATCGTTCTGCCAAAAGGCTGGCCCCTTTCAAATGGTCTATCAGCAGCTGCTGTCGTCCCTCTTCGCTAGTATGCCCAATATATGTTCCCATCTCTATTCTCCTTTCTCTACAATTTTGTGAATTCTATAATTCGTTTTTGATACACTCAGTATACTCCGTTCCATACTGCTAGTCAATATATATTTTCTGTAATATTGAATAGTAAAATTTATTTATAGAAAAAACCTGCCGTATGAATATCATACGACAGGCCACTCAATAACTTACTACTCAATATTACAATTTCAATCCACACGCTCATGGAATCCATCAGCGAGACGGGTATATTATAGCATAAAAAAAGGCTTGTCGCACGTGCGACAAGCCCTGGACGGTGTCAACATATTGTGAGAATTTTTTTGAATGACAAGTTGAACCTCTCCCGTTTATAGAAGCGGGAGATTCTTGAGAAGGTTGCTGTTTAAGTTTCCTCCTGAAATC
>ERZ1023617.686-NODE-686-length-10013-cov-37.991163_pt1 | contig 10013 bp, 7 predicted proteins | sample MGYA00380328_ERZ1023617 | MGnify/ENA primary metagenome ERZ1023617 (study PRJEB33179, sample SAMN07448977) | human gut metagenome | biome: Human-gut; feature: Human associated habitat; material: Faeces | host: Homo sapiens | place: India: Bhopal | collected...
AACTTAACAATCTTTTTATCTCTAGATGAGCGGCATTCCTGCCTTCTCACATTCTGTTCTCATATCTTCCGGCCAGATACTAGCCTGAATCTCGCCGATGTGCGCCTTGTGGAGCAGCACCATGCAGAGACGGCTCTGACCGATACCACCACCGATACTCAATGGCAACTTGTCGTTCAGGAGCTGCTGGTGGAAATAGAGCTTCTCTCTATCTTCCTTGCCTTCCAGCTTCAACTGGCGAAGCAGGCTCTCCTTGTCAACACGGATACCCATAGAGCTCAGCTCGAAGCTTCTGCCCAACACCGGATACCAGATCAGGATATCACCATTCAATCCCTCCTTGCCGTTCTCGGCTATGGTGCTCCAGTCGTCATAGTCAGGAGCACGTCCATCATGCTTCTTTCCATCGCTCAACTTTCCGCCGATACCCTCTACAAATACGGCACCATATTTCTTGCAGATAGCATCCTCGCGCTCCTTAGGAGTCTTGTCTGGATACATATCGAGCAAATCCTGCGCATGGATAAAATGAATATCCTTTGGCAGGAAAGGCTTCAGCTGCGGATAGTGCTCGCAAGCCAGGAACTCGGTGCGGAGGATGGCTGCATAGATGCGGCGAACCACATCTTCAAGGAATGAGATGGTACGATCACCCTTCGTAATCACAGCCTCCCAGTCCCACTGGTCCACATAGAGCGAATGAAGATTATCAAGCTCCTCATCGGCACGGATGGCATTCATATCAGTATAGACACCATAGCCCGGCTCTATCTCATATTCTGCCAAGGTCAAGCGCTTCCATTTAGCCAGAGAGTGAACCACCTCAGCCTTTGCATCACCCAAATCCTTGATAGGGAAAGTTACAGGGCGCTCCACTCCATTCAGGTCGTCATTGATACCCAAACCCTTCAATACGAAGAGAGGGGCGGTGACACGGCGCAAGCGCAACTCTGTGGACAGGTTCTGCTGGAAGAACTCTTTTATCATTTTGATACCCATTTCGGTCTGGCGCATATCCAGCAGCGCCTCATACCCTTCGGGTTTTATCAGATTACTCATTTTATCTATTATATATCGTTTATAGTTTCTTATTTTACTGTTTATCTTACTTTCACGCTGCAAAGATACAAATTTATTATTAATCTGCAAGCGTTTTTCGAAAATATTTCGCAAAATGATAGCATTTTTTCGATTTTAAGTATCATTTTGTAGAAAAATTCACCGCTTTTTCTCCCTATACATTATATATATAGAAAAAAAACGGGCCAAATATTTGGTTATTCGAAATAAAAAATGTACTTTTGCAGTCAATTACTCCTAAGGGGTAGGCGGCGTTTGCCGATAAATCACCAATTCTGGTCTCGTAGCTTAGTTGAATAGAGCGTCAGATTCCGGTTCTGAAGGTCGTGGGTTTGAGTCCCACCGAGATCACTACTACATTAAAATTTAATTTAAGAACATGGATTTAGTAGAACGTTTCATTAACTATACAAAATTCGACACACAGTCGAGCGAAGACTCAGAAAGTGTGCCAAGCACGGCAAAACAGTTGGATTTTGCCAAGTACCTGAAGCACGAACTGGAGGAAGAAGGTCTGAGCGACGTAGAGATGGACGATATGGGCTACATCTACGCCACCCTGAAGGGCAATACCAAGAAAAAGACTCCTACCATCGGCTTCATCTCTCACATGGACACCAGTCCTGATGCCAGCGGAAAAGACATCAAGGCCCGCGTCATCGAGAATTACGACGGCGAGGATATCGAACTCAGTCCGGGTATCATCTCCAGCGTAGAAAAATTCCCAGAACTCAAGGCGCACAAGGGCGAGGACATCATCGTAACTGATGGAACTACCCTGCTCGGTGCAGATGACAAGGCGGGCATCGCTGAAATCGTACAGGCAATGTGCTACCTCCGCGACCATAAGGAAATCAAGCACGGAGACATCCGCGTGGGCTTCAATCCAGACGAGGAAATCGGCATGGGCGCCCATCACTTCGATGTAGAGAAGTTTGGCTGCGACTGGGCATACACCATCGACGGCGGCGACCTGGGCGACCTGGAATACGAGAACTTCAATGCTGCTGCTGCCAAGATCCACATCAAGGGCGTGAGCGTGCATACAGGCTATGCTAAGGGCAAGATGATCAACGCAAGCCGACTGGCTGTGGAATTCCAGAATATGATTCCTGAGGCAGAAACTCCTGAACAGACCGAAGGTTACCAGGGCTTCTACCACCTGCTCGGCATCGAAAGCCGCTGCGAGGAGGCTAAGCTCAGCTACATCATCCGCGACCACGACCGACAGAAGTTTGAGGCTCGCAAGGATTTCATCGAAGACTGCGTCAAGAAGATGAACGAGAAGTACGGCGAGGGAACTGTTACGGCAGAAATCTACGACCAGTACTACAACATGAAGGAGAAGATTGATCCAAACATGCATGTCATCGACATCGTGCTCCGTGCCATGCAGGAGAGTGGCGTTCCACCTCGCGTAGAGCCTATCCGTGGCGGTACAGATGGTGCGCAGCTCAGCTTCAAGGGTCTTCCTTGTCCAAACATCTTTGCCGGTGGCGTCAACTTCCACGGTCCTCACGAATTCGTGAGCGTACAGGTGATGCAGAAGGTAGTGGATACCATCGTGAAGATTGCGGAAATCACAGAAGAGTATAACGACTAATATATATGGGGAATTTAGGAGAAATCTAAATTCCCCATTTTCATAAACAGACTATTTTTTAGAGAGATTATCATTTTCATAAAAAGAAAAATATGGCAGAAATTCCCTATTTAGTAAAAGACCTCGCCCTCATCCTGATGGTGGCTGGCATTGTTACCCTCATCTTCAAGCGGCTCAAGCAGCCTCTGGTGCTGGGTTACATCGTGGCGGGCTTCCTCGTGTCGCCCCACATGCCCTACACCATGTCGGTGATGGACGAGACGGATATCCAGACCTGGGCAGACATCGGTGTCATCTTCACCCTCTTCTCGCTCGGTCTCGATTTTTCCTTCAAGAAAATCGTGAAGATGGGAGCCTCGCCCATCATCGCCTGCATCGTCATCGTCTTTTCCATGATGATGCTGGGCATCAGCGTGGGTCACAGCTTCGGCTGGGGCAGGATGGACTGCATCTTCCTGGGTGGTATGCTCGCCATGAGTTCCACCACCATTATATATAAGGCTTTCGACGATATGGGACTGCGGCAACAGAAGTTTGCCTCCATGGTGATGAGCGTGCTCATCCTGGAAGACATCCTTGCCATCGTGATGATGGTGATGCTTTCCGCCATCGCCGGAGGCAACAATCCGGATGGCGAACAGATGTTTACATCGGTACTGAGGATTGGCTTCTTCCTGGTATTATGGTTTATCGTGGGCATCTTTGCCATCCCACTCTTCCTGCGCTCCGTCAGGAAGTTCATCAATGGCGAAACCCTGCTCATCGTTTCCCTGGGACTGTGCTGCGGCATGGCGGTATTATCTACCAAGGTAGGTTTTTCAAGCGCTTTCGGAGCCTTCGTCATGGGTAGCATCCTGGCAGAAACCATTGAGGCTGAGAAGATTATCAAGCTGGTAGAACCGGTGAAGAATCTCTTCGGAGCCATCTTCTTCGTATCGGTAGGTATGCTGGTAGATCCCAACATTCTGGTAGAATATGCCGTTCCTATCCTCGCCCTCGTGGCAGCCATTCTGATAGGACAGGCTACATTGGGGACCTTCGGATTCATGCTGGGCGGCGAATCATTGAAGTCGGCGATGCGCTGCGGATTCTCGATGGCGCAGATTGGCGAGTTCTCCTTCATCATCGCCTCACTGGGATTGTCGCTGGGAGTTATCAGCAACTTTCTCTATCCGGTAGTGGTGGCAGTTTCAGTCATCACCACCTTCCTCACCCCTTACATGATCCGACTGGCGCAGCCTTCCTATCAGCTGATGGAGAAGCATCTGCCTAGCAAATTCATCAACATCCTGAACCATTTTGCGATGAGCCGCCCCTCTACCCAACAGCAGAGTAAGTGGAAATCACTGATCCGGCAGATGGTCATCAATACCGTGGCATACTCCATCCTTTCGGCTGCGGCGATAGCGATGATGTTCACCTTCGTCTTGCCTCTGATGCGCAATATGCTGCCAGGCTGGAATCTCCACTGGTATGCCAACGCCATCACGGGTCTGCTCACCATCGTACTCATCTCGCCTTTCCTGCGAGCCATCGTGATGAAGAAAAATCACAGCCCGGAATGGAAGCGACTGTGGGTGGAGAGCAGCATCAACCGCATTCCGCTACTCTTCACGATATTCGTGAGATACGTCATTGCCCTGGGCTTCATCTTCTATATCATCAACTATCTGTCCCGATTCACCAATGCCCTGATGGTATGCATCGGAGCCGTGATCGTACTGCTGATGTTGGGTTCGCGCCGCATCAAGAAACGAAGCATCGTGATGGAGCGTCTCTTCCTGCACAACCTGCGTTCGCGCGATATTGCCGCACAGGTGAACGGCGAAAAGCGCCCGCTCTACGAGGGTCATCTGCTGGACAGAGATATCCATATCAGTGAAATCGAGGTACCGGAAGACAGCATCTGGTGTGGCAAATCACTGAAGGAACTGCACCTCCGCCAGCGTTTCGGCATCGATATGAGCAGCATCCGAAGGGGGTCGCAGCGCCTGAACATCCCGAATGGCGACACCGTGATATTCCCTGGCGACAAGCTTCAGATCATCGGTAACGATGACCAGGCACACAAGTTTGCCCAGGCGCTCACCACCGAACTAGCCCCGGAAGACCTGGAGATAGAGAAGCGGGAGATGAAGCTCCGCCAGCTCATCATCAGCGGCGGCAGCGAATTTCTGGGAAAGACGCTGGAAGAGAGCGGAATCCGCAACAAGTACAACTGTATGGTTGTAGGATTGGAAGAGGGTCAGGAGAACCTTACCCACATTCTCCCTTCCCGCGTTTTCGAAAAGGGCGACATCATCTGGCTGGTAGGCGAAGAAGCCGACCTGCAGAAGATTCAGGAAAAGAGCTAAATAAAAGAACGAAAAAAAGCTAGCAGGAAAAATCTGCTAGCTTTTTTGTTTTTTTGCCATAAAAGATTAATCTTATGGTAATAACCTTATCTTACGGTGATATGGAAGCAACCCTGGTGCACCTCGTATTTGATATAACAGCGGTTCTTCTCACGGAAATCCCTCAACACCTCGCTGAAAACCCACTTCAGGGTATCATTCTGCACCTGGCGGCGAGGCTGCTTCTCCGTCTGAATCTGCTTGTACCGGTTGTAGCAGACATCGAAGGTAGTACCATAGAGATGACACGAATTCTCGGTAGCATTGCCGTTTCGGGTTCTCAGTTTCGACACATCATCCTTGGTACGCAAGATACTGGTAACGATGATCTTATGCAAAGGAATGCCCTTAATCTGCAGCGAATCAAAATATGCCCTACCGATATCCTGCAACAATACCGAAGCCCTAGGCACCAGATAAGGAATACTGTTGTTCAGCTTATCCACATAAAAGAAAGGATTGCTGCCCACATACACCAGTTTACCCTTGCTATGCTCAGCCTCCTCACGGTTCTGAACCGGAGCCACACCATGCTTGCTGGCAGCCACAATCTGTACATCCTGCTGATCAGGGAAGGTATTTCCGAAATGAGGCACCGAGAAAATGCGATGCTTCACCTCCTTGCCATTCTTATCGAAAAATATCGAAAAACTGCCATCAGAGGCTGTATCAGGAGTTACCGACAGTTCATCCTGAGCACCAGCCGAAGCCATTAAATCTCCTCTCAATGAATCGATTGCCGTACTGTCTTTTCCATCAGAATGAGCCGTTAACCTAGGCTCAGCCACACTAGGAAAAATAACACGGACCAGTGCCAGCAGCAGCACGACAACCAAAAAACCTTGCAAATATCTATTCTTACTAATCTTCATAACTAAAAATTTCCTGCAAAGGTAACAAAAAGTATTGAAATATTTGCTCAATTCACAGAAAAGTAGTAATTTTGCAGCGTTATATAACATTATTTAGAACATTAAGGTTGCAAACCAATAAGAAATATAAATATTTTGATAGAGAAACATATTATACTCGAAGATATAGATCCAGTGATGTTCTATGGCGTAGGAAATGGTAACCTACAGATAATCAAGTCACTGTATCCTAAGTTGCGTATCGTTGCACGCGACAACGTGATTCGTGTGCTCGGCGACGAAGAGGAAATGGCGAAAGCAGAAGAAGACATTGAGCTGATGCGCAAGCACTTAGCTAAATACAACATGCTCAATGAAGAGGATATCCTTGATATTGTGAAAGGCAAACAGACCAAAGCAGACTCCGTGAAAGGCGTGCTGGTATATAGCATCAGCGGCCGACCTATCAAGAGCCGCAGCGAGAACCAGCAGCAGCTCATCGAGGCTTACGAGAAGAACGATATGATATTTGCAGTGGGTCCTGCCGGAACCGGTAAGACCTACCTCAGCATCGCCCTTGCCGTGAAAGCCCTCAAGGAGAAAGCTATCAAGAAAATCATCCTCTCAAGACCTGCCGTAGAAGCAGGCGAAAAGCTCGGATTCCTGCCGGGCGACATGAAAGATAAGATAGACCCTTACCTGCAACCGCTCTATGATGCGTTGGAAGATATGATTCCTGCCGTCAAGTTGCAAGACATGATGGAAAAGCACATTATCCAGATTGCGCCACTCGCCTTCATGCGTGGACGCACCCTCAGCGACGCCGTCGTCATCCTCGACGAGGCGCAGAATACAACCTCACAGCAGATCAGAATGTTCCTCACCCGTATGGGTATGAACACCAAGATGATCATCACCGGCGACCTGACACAGATAGACTTGCCTCGCGAACAGCGAAGCGGACTGAAAGAGGCGCTCAAGATCCTGGAAGGAGTAGAAGGAATCGGAGTCGTGAAACTGGGACAGAAGGATATTGTGCGACACAAGCTCGTAACCCGCATCGTCAACGCATACGACAAGTATGACAAGGAGAGAGCGGAAGCACGAGAAGCTCAAAAAACAAATTAATTATAAATTAAATAAAATGAAAGCATTAACAAAAACAGATTTCCATTTCGATGGACAGAAGAGTGTTTACCACGGTAAAGTACGTGATGTGTATGACATTAACGACGACATCCTCGTGATGGTCGCTACCGACAGAATCTCAGCATTCGATGTTGTTCTGCCAAAGGGTATTCCATTCAAGGGTCAGGTGCTCAATCAGATTGCAGCTAAGTTCCTGGACACAACTACAGATATCTGTCCAAACTGGAAGTTGGCTACTCCAGACCCAATGGTTACAGTAGGTTTGAAGTGCGAAGGTTTCCGCGTGGAGATGATCATCCGTTCTATCCTCACCGGTAGTGCATGGCGCGAGTATCAGAAGGGCTGCCGCGAGATCTGCGGTGTGAAGTTGCCAGACGGTATGCGCGAGAACCAGCGTTTCCCAGAGCCTATCATCACCCCTACCACAAAGGCTGACGAGGGTCACGACATGAACATCTCTAAGGAAGAGATCATCGCCCAGGGTATTGTTAGTGCAGAGGATTACGCTGTAATGGAGGACTATACACGCCGCATCTTCGCCCGTGGTCAGGAAATCGCTGCCAAGCAGGGATTGATTCTCGTTGATACCAAGTATGAGTTCGGTAAGCGCGACGGTAAGGTTTATCTCATCGACGAGATCCATACTCCAGACTCTAGCCGCTACTTCTACGCTGATGGTTACGAGGAGAAGTTTAAGAAGGGTGAGCCTCAGCGCCAGCTTTCTAAGGAGTTCGTTCGCCAGTGGCTCATCGAGCACAACTTCATGAACCAGCCTGGTCAGACTATGCCAGAGATCACCGACGAGTATGCAGAGAGCGTATCCGACCGCTACATCGAGCTGTACGAGCACATCACAGGCGAGAAGTTCGACAAGGCTGCCGAGGAAGGCGACATCGCTGCCCGCATCGAGAAGAACGTAAGCGAGTGGCTTGCTGCACACAAGTAATATATAATAAGGTATATTGCTCGACAAAAGTAAGTAATATATAAATAATGTATAAACAAGAACAGATTAAGCCCTACGAGGGCACAGGAGAAAAGGGAAAGTTGGTAGAGGAGATGTTTGATAACATCGCCCCTACCTACGATACCCTGAACCACCGTCTCTCGTGGGATATCGATAAGGGATGGCGCAAGAAGGCAATCAAGCGGCTTGCGCCCTTCTCTCCAAAGAAAATGCTCGACATCGCCACAGGTACCGGCGACTTCGCCATCCTTGCTGCACAGATGCTGCATCCCGACAAGCTCGTGGGAGCAGATATCTCGCAGGGAATGATGGAGATAGGAAGACAGAAAGTGAAGCAGCTGGGACTGGACCAGGTAATCCGCTTCGACAAAGAAGACTGCCTCCACCTCTCATACGAAGACAACACCTTTGATGCGGTAACAGCCGCCTTCGGCATCCGCAACTTCCAGAACCTGGACCAGGGACTGCGCGAAATGTGCCGAGTACTGAAGAAGGGAGGACATCTCTGCATCGTGGAACTCACCACTCCAGTCAGCTTCCCGATGAAGCAGCTGTTCCACATCTATTCGCATACCGTATTGCCTATCTACGGCAAGCTGATATCGAAAGACCAGAGTGCCTACAGCTATCTCACCAAGACCATCGAGGCATTCCCACAGGGAGAAACGATGATGGAGGTATTCAAGAAGGCAGGATTCGAAAAGGCTGAGTTCAAGAGACTCACCTTCGGCATCTGCACCCTTTATTTCGCAACAAAATAAAACAAAGATATTATGGACAAGTATGGACTCATAGGTTATCCCCTAGGACATTCGTTCTCAAAAGGCTACTTCAACGAGAAGTTTGAGAACGAGGGCATCGACGCCCAATATATCAACTTCGAGATTCCATCTATCGAAGATCTCACCGAGATTCTCGACTCTAATCCGGAGTTAAAAGGCCTCAATGTAACCATCCCTTACAAGGAGAAGGTAATCAGTTATCTTGATCAGGTTAGCCCCGAGGCAAATGCCATCGGAGCTGTCAACGTGGTGAAAGTGGAGCATAAAGGCGACGAGACTATCCTCAAGGGATACAACAGTGATGTCATCGGTTTCACCCAGAGCATCGAACCTTTCATCGAGTCTTTCCACAAGAAAGCATTGATTCTCGGTACTGGCGGTGCATCCAAAGCCATCAACTACGGCTTGAAATCGCTCGGACTGGAGACTGTTTTCGTGAGTCGATACGAACGTCCTGGTACTATTCAGTACGATAAAATCACCCCTGAGGTCATCAAGGAATACAATGTCATCGTGAATTGTACGCCTGTAGGTATGTATCCTCATGTAGATGAGTGCCCTCCACTGCCTTACGAGGCGATGGATACCCATACACTACTCTACGACCTCATCTACAATCCCGATGAAACCCTCTTCATGAAGAAGGGAAAAGAGCACGAAGCCACAGTGAAGAATGGCTTGGAAATGCTCTTGCTGCAAGCTTTTGCATCATGGGATTTCTGGCAAGAAGAAAAATAAGCATATCATAAAGTTCAAAGATCAAAGTTCAAAATAAGAATATGAGTAACAATAGATACATGATGCGCGGTGTAAGCGCAGCAAAGGAAGATGTTCACAACGCTATCAAGAACATCGACAAGGGTATCTTCCCACAGGCTTTCTGCAAGATTATCCCTGATATCCTGGGCGGTGACCCAGAGTATTGCAACATTATGCATGCCGACGGTGCAGGTACCAAGTCTAGCTTGGCATACATGTACTGGAAGGAGACTGGCGACCTCTCTGTATGGAAGGGTATCGCTCAGGATGCTATCGTGATGAATACCGACGACCTGCTCTGCGTGGGTGCCGTAGATAACATCCTCGTCAGCTCTACCATCGGCCGCAACAAGATGCTCATCCCTGGCGAGGTAATCTCGGCTATCATCAACGGTACCGACGACCTGCTCCACGAGATGCGCGAGATGG
>ERZ1023617.689-NODE-689-length-9988-cov-8.685895_pt1 | contig 9988 bp, 8 predicted proteins | sample MGYA00380328_ERZ1023617 | MGnify/ENA primary metagenome ERZ1023617 (study PRJEB33179, sample SAMN07448977) | human gut metagenome | biome: Human-gut; feature: Human associated habitat; material: Faeces | host: Homo sapiens | place: India: Bhopal | collected...
TTATAATGTAGAAAGCTATCTAAAAAGATGTTTGGATAGTATTGTGAATCAAAATTCTAATAATATAGAAGTCATCATGGTTAATGATGGCTCTACGGATAATGGTCCGATTATAGCTGAACAATATTCTAGACAATATGAAAACTTTTATTTGATAAATCAAGAAAATAAGGGTTTGAGTGGTGCACGTAATACAGGAATCTCTGCTTCGAAAGGAGACTATCTTTGGTTCGTCGATTCTGATGATTATATAGCTAATGATGCTTTAGATAAAATTTTAGATGCGATTGAGGTGTCTAAAGCTGATATTATAGCCACAAATGTTGTTGTTATAACGACAAGTAATGGTAAAGAAAAAATAGAACAAGTAAAGAGATATAATTTAAAGTCTGGTTTTGTACCTTCATGGAGTTTTTATAAGAAAGGCTATATTCCTCCTTTTTCTGGAGCACCATTTTATATAGTCAAAAAAGAATTTCTTGCGTTAAACAAGATTTCTTTTAAGGAAGGTATATATTTTGAGGATTTGCTCTATACTCCAACGATTTTGTCTTGTTGTGACGAATGCTACTACCTCGATGAATGTCCTTACATTTATTTTATCAGAGAAGGTTCTATTACGACAACAGCTCTTAGTATAAAGAAATGCGAAGATGTTTTGACTGTTGCCGATACCTTGTTTGAAAGATATACGTCAAACACTAAGGTAGCTGGCAAGAAAATATTATTGTCTAGTATTCTTAAAATTGTTAGTTTCTATTATCCAAATTATTTCTGTAAGGTTAAGAAACAAGATCGAAATATGGCAAGAAAGTTATATTTGTCTCATGGATACTTTCAAAAACTATTATGTAAATCTTGGAACCCAAAGTATTTGATAAGCTATATTGAAATATTGTTGGGATGGCCATATCCTTTACGAAGAATAATAAAACGTCTATTTTGATTGTTATGAATATTGTACATTATATTATAGGAATTCCTCCATATCGACATGGGGGAGCTCCTGCTTATGCTATTGATTTGCTAAAACAGCAAAGCCTCTGTAAAGATATTCATACGTCTATTTTGCTACCCGGTGATATTTCATGTTTTAGACATGTTTCTAGAATTAAAACTTCTAAATATAAAATTGGTAATATTAGATGTCATAAGATAATAAATCCTACAGTTTCACCTTTGATGTATGGTTTGAAAAAGGCTGAATATATTTTGGCTGATCAACGAAATTTTTCAAGGAGATCCCTTGAAAAATATTATGAAGATGTGCGCCCCGATATAATTCATGTACATACATTGATGGGATTGCCAAAAGATTTTTTATCTTTTATGAAAGCTAAAGGTGTAAAGTTAGTTATTACATCGCATGATTATTATGGTCTTTGTCCTAAGGTGAATCTTGTAGATTGTAATGGGCAAATTTGCCAGGATAGTTCTGGGTGCTTATGTGCGGAATGTAATCAATTTGCAAAACCAAAATGGTTATTGAGGGGTTTAAATTCAACCTTTTTCCTAAAAGTAAAGAAATATCTTCCAAGAAGTGCTGCAAAATACAGAAATCAATCGAATTGTTCTCATGAACTTGTACGTTTTAGTAATGATACTGATAGTCAATTCGTATATCTAAAGAATTATTATATAGATATGTTTTCCATGTTTGATGCTTTTCATTTCAATAGCAATATATCTAAAATGGTTTACGAAAAAAGTATCTCGCTACCCTATCATGAAGTTATTCCTATAACGACAGGAGCAATAAATGATAGAAGAAAGAAAAAGAAATTTGGGAAAATTATACGAATGGCTTTTATTGCAGGGCTAGGTAATGCCAAGGGGTTTCCTATGCTTAAGGAAATTTTAATGGAATTTGCCCAAAATGGATTTTCTGATTGGCGCCTAGAGGTCTGGGGCGGTGAAAGCACTGGAACAGATGAGCAATTGAATAATATAGAGTTTAAAGGAAGATTTTCTCAATCTCAATTATCTGCTATTTATGATTCTATAGATTTGGTTTTAGTACCTTCTGTTTGGTATGAAACATTCAGTTTAGTTGCTCTTGAAGCATTGTCATTTGGTGTTCCTGTATTGATGAGTAATCATGTTGGAGCTCAGCTCTTAATAGATAAGATTGCTCCTGATTTCATATTTAATGGAAAAGAAGAATTAAAGTTTAAACTTAAAAATATATTTTGTAATCCGCAAATTTTGACAACTTTCAATGAAAAATTATTGAATAGTAATATAATAAATTTTTCAGAAACAAAACATGCGAATGACATATTAGAGTTTTATAAAAGAGTCATAAAGTTATGAAAAAAGTTTTATTTGTAGAGAACTCTGCAGGCTTCTGCAAGTTTAATGCTCCTTATATGAACTGGTTTAAACAGCAGGGGTGGCAAGTTGACCATGCTGCTCCAGGAATAGAGGACAAGTTTGCTTATGGAGTTACGCATCACTATGATGTTGATATTCATCGTTCACCATTCTCTTTCCAGAATATAAAAGCTATAAAGACTTTAAAAAAGTTGATAGATAAAGAGCAGTATGATTTGGTTCATTGCCATACAGAGATGGGAGGATTATGTGCTCGCTTGGCAGCAATTTCAGCAAGAAAGAAAGGATGTAAAGTGATTTATACTTCCCACAACTATCCTTTTTATAAAGGTGCCTCCTTTTTAGCATGGACTGTTTTTTATACGGTAGAGAGAATGCTTGCGCCAATTACTGATGCGGTTGTAACAATTAATGAAGAAGACTATCAGATAACCTGTAAGCATAAGTTTGCTACTGGACCTAATTTTAAGATAGATGGTGTTGGTGTCAATTTAGATAGGTTTTCTCCAGTTTCTTTTGAAGAAAAAATGAAATTGAGAGAGGACATAGGTGTTGCACAAGATGCATTTGTACTACTTTATACAGCTCAGTTTATTCCCAGAAAGAACCACGAAATGTTGATACGACAAGTTCCTACCATTCTTAAAAGTATCCCAAATTTACACGTACTGTTTGCAGGTAATGGTCCAATCTTTGAAGATATGAAACTTTTGGCAAACGAACTTGGAGTTTCTGGCTGCATCTCATTTTTAGGTGGTCGTGGTGATATTGATCGTTTGTGTAGAGTTTCTGATCTCCATGTTGCAACAAGTAAGTTGGAGGGACAAGGTATCAATAATATCGAGGCCATGGCTTGTGGCTGTCCATTAGTAGTTTCTCGTGTTCGTGGTCATCGTGATGTTTGTATTGAAGGCAAGAATGGTTTCTTGTTCGACTTAGATAAGCCACAGGATATGTCTTCAGAAATCATACGACTTTACAATGATAAGAATCTGTATCATACAATTTCTGAGTTTAACAAGAAGGATGCAAGTCGCTTTGATGTAAAAAGAGAAGTTGCTGCAATGGCTGCCATTTACAAAAAAGTATTGGGAGATAAACTTTAGGTATAATTATTTATAATAGAATCATGAAAATAGGAATAACAACCATATTCCCTGGTAATCATAATTACGGTGGGATGCTTCAAGCATATGCTCTTCCTCAGGCAATTAAGCAGATATGGGGGGGCAAAATCAAGTAGAACAGATTAATTTTGAATATACGAGAAATCCATTATATCCAACTCTTCTAAGTCGTTGTAGACAATATTCTTTGAAGCAAATATTGGCAAAAGTGAAAGAGATTCAGGTTGCTAAGAAAAGCTATTTGATTAACAATCAGTTGACAAAGAGAAGAGCGTTGTTCGAAGATTTTAGAAAGAAAAATATTCCACAATCTGTTCTTTACAAAGTAGATGAGCATGAGAAAATAGGAAAAGACTACGATGTGCTTATTACAGGTAGTGATCAAGTATGGAATCCTAATGTAATTAGGGATGTCTTCTTGTTGGACTTTCCAACTAAGGCAAAAAAAGTAGCCTATGCTGCCAGTATAGCAAGGTCAAGTCTTAGCAATGCGGAGAAGAGATATATGTTACCTTGCATAAAAGACTTTCAACATATAGGAGTAAGAGAACTATCGGCAAAGAAAATTTTGGATATGGAAAAAATTGATTGTGAAGTTGTTCTTGATCCAACTATGTTGCTTACCAAAGATGAATGGGATTTAGTTACAAGTGAAAGACAAATTTCTGAAAAGTATGTCTTGTTATATTCTTTTTCTAATTGTGAATTGAAAGAGGAAATAGAAGAGTTTTATAATGATAAGGGTGTAAAGGTTGTGTTTATACCTTATGTAAAGATGTGCTATAACTCTTATGATGGATTATGTGGATTCCAAAAAATGTGGGATGTTGGACCTTCTGAATTCCTTTCGTTAATAAAATATGCAGAGCATGTATATACCGATTCTTTTCACGGTTCTGTTTTCTCAATACTATTTAATAAGCAATTTACAGTCTTTGAGCGAGCTCATAAAGCTGGAAAAGTATCTATGAACTCAAGAATAACTGACTTGTTGAGCACTTTTGGCTTAAGTGACAGATTGACATCATGCTCTTTGTTGCCAGAGGAAAATAAAATAGATTATACCGAAGTAGAAAGCATTCTTGGACGATTAAGAAAAAAGTCTATAGATTGGCTTACACATTCAATCGAAGCATAATATGACAAAGATATTTGCAGCATATAACAAGAATCATTGGGAAAGATTTAGCAGTTCTTCTGGTGGAGTATTTGTTCTATTGGCAAAGTCAGTGCTTTCACAAGGAGGTTCTGTTTGGGGAGCAGCTTATGATGAGCTGTTTCATGTTAAGCACATCGAGGTAACAGACCATAATTCCCTTCATAAACTTTTAGGTAGTAAATATGTCTTAAGCAAACTGGATAAAGGCGCATTTTTAACTATCAAGAAACGGTTACAAGAAGGACAAAAGGTTCTTTTCTGTGGAACTCCCTGTCAGGCAGAGAGCGTTATTAGGTTTGTTGGTCCTGAATTACGCAAGCGCTTGCTGGTTATAGACTTTACTTGTCATGGAACACCTTTACCTGAAGTATGGGAAGCTTATCTTAAATGTTTAGAAGAAAAGGGTGATTTGTTATCAGTGAATATGCGCCATAAAAAGTTTGGATGGAAAACTTATAGTTTTGTGGCAAACTATAAAGATGGCAAGAAGTTTACCGAGATTTTTACTTGGAATCATTATTCTCAGGCTTTTCTTTTTAATTATTCTTTGAGAAAGCCGTGTTATAGTTGTATATTTAGGGATATAGTTCCTCATAGTGATATTACATTGGGTGATTATTGGGATATTGCAAAGAAACATCCCGAAATGAATGATGACAAAGGAATTTCTAAACTATATGTGCATACTGAGTTAGGTGAAAGTTTCTTGCATAGCATATCACATTCAATGGAAATTGTATTAGATGAAGAGATTCAAGGCTATAAGACGATGGCTATGACAATAAGCATTCCTCACAAAAGAGATTTGTTCCTGAACGTTTTGGAAAATGAGGGGTTTGAGGCTGCTTACAGAAAAGCTATTTATGGTGGTTTTGTTTGGGCTTTAAAAATAAGAATAAAAGGATTATTGAAAATAATTCTTCATTATAAATATAAATTTTAGTTAACGTAAGGGGTTGTATTTCATGGGCTTGTTGTTTAAATAAGCTGATATATTTTTGAATTAATAAAATTTTAGTTATCATACATGAAAATAGCATTTGTTAGCGTCCGTGGTATTCCTAATAACTACGGAGGCTTTGAGCAGTTTGCTGAGTATATTTCAGTAGGCTTGGTGAAGCGTGGCCATGAGGTTACGGTGTATTCTCCTTCTTATCACCCTTATAAGGATGATCAGTACAAGGGTGTGAAAATCAAACATATCTATAGTCCTGAGACTTGGATGGGTGGTAGTATCGGTTCTTTCTTTTACGACTTTATGTCGCTGAAGGATGCTTTAAAGCGTGAGAACTTCGATATCATCTATGAGGCAGGATATACGAGCATCATTCCTGCTTTCATCTGGTTTGATGTGAAGAATGTTACCAAGAGTATTGTGGTGACCAACATGGATGGACTGGAATATAAGCGCACGAAGTTCAACAAATGGGTGCGCAAGTTCGTGTTCTGGGAGGAAAGAATGGCTGTGAAACATAGTCATTATCTCATTGCTGATAACATGGGAATCCATGATTACTATAAGGAGAAGTATGGCAAGGACAGTAAGTTCCTGGCATACGGCGCCGACATCCATGATGATTATAATGTGGAGCATCTGAAGGAGTTTGGCTTGAAACCAGAGGAATACTATATTTTGGTAGCCAGACTGGAACCTGAGAATAATATCGTGATGGCCATTGAGGGCTACTTGAATTCAAAGGAGAATGGGAAGCGTCCTCTGATTGTGGTTGGTAAAACCAATACTCCTCATGGTAAGGAATTGGTTGCCAAGTATGGCAAGGAGAAGAGTGTGAAATTCGTAGGTGGTATCTATGACTTCAACAAATTGAATTCTATCCGTCACTTCTCTAAGGCTTATTTCCATGGTCATAGTGTGGGTGGTACCAATCCTTCTCTGTTGGAAGCGATGGCATCAGAATGTTTTATCCTTGCTCATGACAACATCTTTAATCGTGCCGTGTTGAAGAAGAACTCTTTGTACTATCCTAATGCTGAGAAGGTGACAGAGATGTTGAATGACATTGAGAATATCTGTACACAACATAAGAAAAACTTCACGGATGGAAATGTGGAGGAAATCAAGAATGAGTATTCTTGGGAGCATTTGGTTGACCAGCATGAGGAATACTTTAAATGGTTGCTGGAACAGAAGAAAAACAAATAAGTTACAAAATCTAATAAAGAATTCAATGAACGTAATAAAGACAGATATAGAAGGCGTGCTCATCATTGAGCCTCGCCTGTTTAGAGATGCTCGTGGCTATTTTTTTCGAGAGCTTCAGCGAGCGAGAGTTTAAAGAGAAAGTGGAGCCATTGGTGGGCTACAAGGTGGAGTTCTGCCAGGACAATGAGAGCATGAGTTCTTATGGCGTAATGCGTGGCTTGCATTTCCAGAGACCTCCGTTTACCCAGAGCAAGCTTGTGAGATGCGTGAAGGGTAGAGTGCTGGATGTTGCCGTAGATATCCGTAAGGGTTCGCCGACATACGGTAAGCATGTGGCGGTGGAACTGACGGAGGATAATCATCGCCAGTTCTTTATTCCTAAGGGCTTTGCACATGGCTTCGCTGTGTTATCAGAGACTGCGGTATTTCTGTATAAGTGTGATAACTTCTATCACCCTGAGGCTGATGGTGGTATCTCGATATTGGATGAATCACTCGGGATTGATTGGCGCATTCCTACGGAACATGCTAATCTTTCGGAAAAGGATACGAAACATCCTTTACTAAATGGATTTGATTTACCATTTGTAGTTTAATTTTACTTATTGTCTAAATTTTGCATTTTTATAATGCGTTGATTATAGGAATTGTATTTAATCTTTTAAAAAGTATACATTATGATTTATGAACCAATTATCAAGGCTCATCAAAAAAAATTTGTTGAGTCTTTTGGGCTGTTAAAATGTTCTGATAGTGAAGCTTTTGAAAAATTTGTTAATTATACAGAACTTTTGCAGCATCAACCTGATGCCTTTTCATCGGATTCTGAACTTTTAGATACTGTATGTATTGGTGGCGGTGATGATGGCGGCATTGATGGTATTGCAATCAAAATAAACAATTATCTCATAAAGACAATTGATGAAATAGATTAGTTTCTTAAAAAAGGTGCTTTAGAAATTGAAATCATATTTATTCAAGCTAAAAGTACTAAGAATTTTGATAGTCAAGAATTAGGTGCTTTTATCAGTGGTATTCGTGCATTCTTTGATAAAGATAGTGAATATCCATTTAATGAGCAAGTTTCATTTTGGCGTGATGTTTGTTGGTATCTTTATAGTGAGGATGTCATGTTGCAATGGAAAGATGCCCCTGTTATTAGATGTTATTATGTAACTCTTGGAGAATATCGCAATCACAGTCAACATAATGATCAAGTTCGTGTGTTTAAAAATGATATGTCGAACTATTGTGGCAAATTGATATTTCACTTTCAAGGGGCAAAAGAATTTAAAAGTATTATAGAACAAAATCAAAACAAATTTACATCCAAGTTACCATATATAGAGACAATGGAACTACCAGGAACAAATGAGGTTGGGAATTCTTGTGTAGCTTTGTGCGGTGCTAGTGATTTTGTTTCTATGATTAATACTGATGACGGCATTATACGAAAAACTCTCTTTAATGACAATGTGAGAGATTTTCAAGGTGATAATTCTATAAATTCCGAAATTTTTAATACCATTAAAAACATGCCAGAACGTTTTGTTTTATTCAATAATGGTGTTACTATTGTTTGTGGTTCTTTTCATCAAGGAAATCGATTGTTAGAAATAGAGAATCCCCAAATAGTGAACGGCTGCCAATCTAGTTATTTGTTATTTAATGCTGCTAAGGAAAATATTGATATTTCAAGTATTTCTTTGGTAGTTAAGATTATTTCGACAAACAATAGCGATTTGTCTAACGAGATAGTTAAAGGTACAAATAGACAAAATATCGTGATGGAGGAAGCTTTTGAGTGTACTCGTCAATTTCATAAGAATTTAGAGCAGTTTATTAACGATTATGTTGCAGATTTTCCAGAGAAAATATATTATGAGAGGAGAGCTAAACAATATGCTGATAACCCTAATATAAAGCAATATCAGAAGTTTAATCTTCACAATCTCACGCAATATTATGTTGCTGCTATTTTGCAACATCCGGAAAAAGCTCATTTACATGAGTCGTTCTTATTAAAGAAATACCAAGGACAAATCTTCTGTGATAAGCATAGTGATTTACCTTATTTTGCTGTAGCTTATACATTTTTAACTCTGGAAAGACTTATACGTGAAAAAACAATTACGAATTTTTTTATCAAATATAAAGCTCATCTTATGATGATATATTTCCGTTTGATTGGTGGTAAGAAAATTGATATGAATAATGAGCGTTCTTCAGACAAATTTGCTTTAGCTGTTTTAAATAAAACTTTTAATATAGAATCAGCTAAAGAATATTTTGAGAAGGCGATAGAGATATTTAGAAACTGTGAAAAGTATTGGACTCAAAATCTTCATAAAAGTCCACATTTGATGAAAGAAGCGCAGATATTTACAGATTTAATCATAAAAAAAATGGATGGAATTCCATTGGAGCCTATTCGCCAGGAACTTCAAAAATTATCTAGCGTGAGAGAAGGTGTTGTGAAGAAAGTAATATTTACAGTAGGAAGACCTTTCGGATTTATCAAAGCTGATAATGGTGAGGAATTATTCTTTTCTTCTAAGCGTAATCAAAAATTAAATTTTAGAAAACTAACAGGGAAAAGGGTAAGTTTTCAAGCAACTTTGAAGGATGGCAAGGATAGAATGCAAGCCTACAATATTAACGTGATAAATAAAGAATAAGTGTTAGAGGTTGCCAGGCTTTTCAATTTTTTCTTTTCTTTCTGAGGTATCCACCTTTATCTTGGTAGTGGAGAAAAATTGGGCTTGAAGGTGGTCATCATGACAGTTAACCGTCTGCTCGGTAGAATGGAAGACGAGGATATGGATTTCATCACTTATGTATCAGGCAGGAAGGGGCTTTTGATTAAGGAGCGTTATCCTAACGCCCAAGTATATAACCTCGACATCGTGAAGCCTGGCACTCCTAATCCGGTAGTAAAGGATTACAAGCCTGCTTTGCGTGATGGTCAGAAGTTGCAGTCTATTTTCATCGAGTATGATATCCGCAAGCCTATCGAGAACTTACCATTTACTCCTACTGAGGACGATGTGATCTTCAACTTTGCTGCAGTTCATCGTACTCCTGGTCATGAAGATCATGAGTATTTTGAGACGAATATCCGTGGTGCTGAGAATGTGGTGGCGTTTGCTGAGAAGTGGAATATCAAGAAGATTGTGTTTACTTCAAGTATTGCACCATACGGAG
>ERZ1023617.693-NODE-693-length-9955-cov-13.209293_pt1 | contig 9955 bp, 6 predicted proteins | sample MGYA00380328_ERZ1023617 | MGnify/ENA primary metagenome ERZ1023617 (study PRJEB33179, sample SAMN07448977) | human gut metagenome | biome: Human-gut; feature: Human associated habitat; material: Faeces | host: Homo sapiens | place: India: Bhopal | collected...
GCATTATTGGATGCAAAACCATGTCGAAAATATCATGAATTTTGAACACCCTACCGAATGGGGTGAGGCTGGCGCGTAAGACTTCTTGATATTTCCATGGAATTCTATCAAAAGTTAATATTTTTCCACAACATATCAATGTATTTTTTTACCTTTGTATAAGATAGGCGGCACCTCAGCAAAAAGCTCAAACATGTTTGGCTTTCTGCGTTCGGTTTGCACTATCTTTGTATAAGATAGAAAAATTAAGCAACAAAAATGATAACAGGAGATATTAAAAATAAGATAGACCAAATTTGGGACACCTTCTTTGTGGCAGGTATCACGAATCCCATCACCGTATTGGAACAGATGACCTACATCTTCTTCATGAAATTGCTGGACGATAAGCAACTTCAAGAAGAGGAAAACGCACGCGATTGGGATAGCGAAGTGCAAAACCCTACCTTCCCCGAAGGACAACTATGGATTAACCCCGATGCTACCAGCGACGAGGAGAAAGCAGGCATTCCTTACGAAAGCCTGCGTTGGCATGTGTTCAAAAATCTGGGTGCCGACAATATGTTTAAGATGGTACGTCAGCATGTGTTCGAATTCATTAAGCATATCGGCACGGGCGAAGAAAGTGCCTATAGCCGCTACATGAAGTCGGCTATCTTTTTAATTCCCAATGCCCGCACCCTTACCAAGGTGATTGATGGGGTTGATGCTCTTGACATGAACAACCGCGATGCTATGGGCGATGTCTATGAATATATTCTCGGCAAAATGGCTGCCAGCGGAACCAACGGACAGTTCCGTACACCGCGCCACATCATCCGTATGATTGTGGAAATGATGCAACCTACTCCCCAAGACTACATCTGCGACCCTGCCATGGGTTCGGCAGGCTTCTTGGTTGAAGCTGTAAAATATATCAAGGAAAATAACGAGACCATGATGTATGCGGGCGAAGAGGTGCATCACATGAAGACTTCGATGATCAATGGTTATGATACCGACCAAACCATGTTGCGCATTGGAGCCATGAACCTTCTGCTTCACGACATTACAGCTTCTGAATTGGCTTGGCGCGATTCGCTCTCTGAGCAGAACGAAGACCAAAGTTGCTATTCGCTTGTTATGGCGAACCCTCCTTTTGCGGGCAGTCTCGACAAGGGCAATGTCAACAAACATATTCTTGCCTACGCCAACACCAGCAAAACCGAACTTTTGTTCTTAGCTCAGTTTGTGCGTTCTTTGGAGTTAGGCGGTCGTTGCGCCAGCATTGTGCCTGATGGTGTCCTTTTTGGAACCTCTAAAGCACACGTGGCTATCCGCAAGGAGATTGTTGACAACCAACAGTTGCGTGCCGTCATCTCTATGCCGAGTGGTGTGTTCAAACCTTATGCGGGCGTTTCTACTGCAGTTCTTGTATTCAACAAAACCAACTGTGGTGGAACAGACAAGGTATGGTTCTACGACATGAAGGCAGATGGTTACTCGCTCGATGACAAGCGTTCGCCAATAGCCGACAATGATATTCCTGATGTAGTAAACCGCTTTTTGCATCTTGAAGCCGAGACAGACCGCACCCGCAAGGATCAGAGTTTTTTTGTACCCGTAGAGGAAATCCGCCAAAACGATTACGACCTCTCTATCAATAAGTATAAGGAGATAGAGCGCGAAAAGGTGGAATACGAACCCGTAAAGGATATTCTCGCCAGATTGGAAAATACTGAAGAGGAGTTCCTAAAGGGCTATCGTGATTTATGTAAGATGTTGGAGGATGATGAGAAGGAGGAGATGGTATGAGAAAAGGTTGGGAATATAAGAAGTTGGGGGAAGTGTGCACTTTAATTTCTGATGGAAGCCACAACCCACCAAAGGGGATTGATAATTCTTTATACAGGATGATTAGTTCCCAAAACGTATTTGATGATAATTTACAAATAACGGAAGACAACGTAAGATATATAACAGAGACGGACCATCTTTGTGAGAACAAACGAACTAAGCTGCAAAAAGACGTCGTATTGTTAACCATAGTTGGAACAATTGGACGTTCGTGTGTTTTAAAGAGAAATGAAGGTTGCTTAACCTTGCAAAGAAGTGTTGCAGCTCTGCATCCGTCTGACCAAATTATGCCAAGATACCTTATGCATTGTCTTATAGGCAATAGACATACGCTTAATCAAGAAGCTCATGGCATTGCCCAAAAGGGGATTTATTTAAAACAGCTTTCTTCTCTGTCAATTCCTCTCCCACCCCTCTCCACTCAGCTTTCGATAGTTTCCGAACTTGACAAGATAAACGAATTGATTCGTTTAAAAAAGGAGCAACATAAAGATTTCGACAATCTCGCTCAAAGCATCTTCTATGAGATGTTTGGAGACCCTGTGGAAAATGAAAGAGGATGGGAAGTGAAGAAGATTTCAAACATAGCAAAATACCATAATGGTGTTGCCCATGAACAAGACATAGATAAGGATGGAGACTTTGTACTAATCAATGCCAAATTCATTTCAAGTGAAGGGCAAATTAAAAAATATACAAGTATTCAACGATTTCCTTTATTTAAAAATGATATTGTTATGGTATTAAGTGATTTACCTAATGGAAAATCATTAGCAAAATGCTTTTTAATAGATGAAGATAACAAATATACTCTTAATCAACGTATATGTTGTTTTAGAGGGTTTGATGGATCTTCTATTTATTTAAAAAATATCATTAATAGGAATCCATACCTTTTATCATTTGACAATGGAAAAGGACAGACAAACCTTAGAAAAGGAGATGTAGAAAAAATACCAATTCCTCTCCCACCCCTCTCCCTCCAGCAACTCTTTGCCCAACGCATAGAACAAATAGAGCATCAGAAGGCAGAAGTTCAGAAATCCATCACGGATCTTGAAACCCTACTTGCTTCTCGCATGCAATACTGGTTCGAATAGGAAACAGAACAAGCCCCCTATTCGAATAACAAAAACAAGAAGTTTAACCCTAACAAGATAAACGACAATGAAGAATTTTGACTTTATCAAAAAGCTGGCAGAAGAAATTCCAGCCCTTCACCAGCTATACGCATACTGCGATAAAGCAGAAATCTTTCAGAAGGCATTCCCCGAAGAGAGTGCCGCCAATGCTCGCAAGGCTTTAGAATGGCTCGTGAAAAACCATCTGACGATGGCAGAGGTACCCCTCGCCCCACACGAAACCTTAAACAATATGGTGAAACGCCCTGAGATAGATGCCTTTATTAACGAAGACAGGGAGTTTGAACAAAACATGCGCACGGTAAAGAAAATAGGCAATTATGCAGCCCATACAGGGAGTCAGCCAATAAAGCAAAACGAAGCCTTTATCTGTCTGCGAGCACTCTACTATGTGGTATGCGGTTTCCTATACCGTTGGCAAGCAATTACCCAATACGCAGCCTTCGATGCTACACGCATCCCACAAGACTTCACCCAAATTCATGCAACGGATAACTCTGAACCTACCATATCGCCCGACCTATCAGAACATGTTTCTGCTGAAGCTATTGAACATCCCAAGGCTCCCCAAACACAACCTGCCGAATCACTTGAAAGCGAAGCCATTACTCGCCAATGCCTCATCGACTACATGCTCAACGAAGCTGGATGGGAAATACTCCGTGTAAAGGGCGACATACAAGGCGGCAAGGCTGGCATAGAGATAAAAATAGAAGGTATGAACCCGCAATTCCACCCTTCGGGCATTGGGTATGCCGACTATGTGCTCTTCAGCAAGGGCGGAAAACCATTGGCAGTAATTGAAGCTAAAAGCACCACTCACAGTCCGAAAGCTGGACGCAAACAAGCAATGGAGTATGCAGATTGCTTGGAGAAAAAGTATGGTGTGCGACCCGTCATTTATTTTACCAATGGCTACAAAACTTGGGTGATAGACGGCATGGGCTATCCCGACAGAGAGGTAATATCCTTCCACAGCCACGACGACTTGGAATATCTGATTCAGAAACGAGGGCGTGCCGACATTACCAATCTGACGATAGACGATGAAATAACCAATCGCCCCTATCAAAAAACCGCCATAAAGAGTTTGGTGGAATGGCTCAACAAGAAGCATCGCCGTGGACTGCTCGTGCTAGCAACTGGTACGGGCAAGACTCGTGTGAGCATTTCGCTCTGCAAACTGCTCGACAATAACAACTGGATTACAAGGGTTCTCTTCCTTGCCGACCGCACAGAACTGGTGAACCAGGCACGCAAGAACTTCGAAAAATTCTTGCCAAGCCAAACCATGACCAGTTTGTCGGACGATGCAAAGCCCGATAAGACGGCTCGCTTCGTATTCTCTACCTATCAGACCATGATTAACTACATCAACGCTGAACCCGTAGAGTTTACCATCGGACATTTCGACCTCATCATCATTGACGAGGCGCACCGCAGTGTGTTTGGTAAATATGGTGCCATCTTTCAATATTTCGATTCTCTGCTCATTGGTCTCACTGCCACCCCACGTGCTGAGATTGACAAAAACACCTTTCAGCTGTTGGAACTGGAGAATGAGCCGAACTTTGAATACTCCTACGACGAGGCCATTGGCGATGGGTATCTTTGTCCTTATCGCTTGAAGAAATGCAACTCTAAGTTGATTAACCGAGGCATTAAATATAAGGATTTAAGTGCTAAAGAGCGTGAGGAACTTGAAAAGGTTTGGGCGTATGAAAAGGCAATGAAGGGCATTCCTGAGGAAGAAGAATATCATCGCGACATTCAGGGCAGCGAAATTTTCAACTACCTTATCAATGACGACACCATCGACAAGGTGTTATCGGAATTGATGACTAACGGACTGAAGGTGCACAGTGGCGAGGATGTGGGAAAGACCATCATTTTTGCCTACAACCATGAGCATGCTGAGCGCATTGCAGAGCGTTTTCAAAAGCTCTACCCTGAACGTGGTGCCAACTACTGCCAAGTGGTAGACTACCAGACGAAACACCACGCTGCACTCATTGCCGACTTTAAGATAGAAAGCAAGATGCCGCAAATTGCGGTGTCGGTAGATATGCTCGACACGGGCATTGATGTGCCTGAAATTTTGAACCTTGTATTCTTCAAAATCGTTAAGTCGAAGATTAAGTTCGACCAAATGATTGGTAGAGGAACCCGACTCTGCAAAGACCTTTTCGGACCTGACCAGGACAAGCAGGAGTTCTACATTTTTGACTGGTGCGGAAACTTCGACTATTTCTCGAAGAATGGCGATGACTTGCATCCCTCTAACAGCAAATCGCTCACCGAACGTCTTTTCTGCCTCCGTTTGGACATTGCCAAGGAGTTGCAAAGTGCTGCACATCAAGAGAAGGAGTTTGACAAGCAACTACACGACACACTAAAAAAACTGTTACACAAGCAAGTGGCTGAAATTGGCAAGGAACGCAAGGAGGCTCGTCCATGGCTGCACATCATTGAACCTTACAGAGATAAGAAGAAATGGGTCTGCCTTTCGGCAGTGGATGCCCAACAACTAAAAACGATTGGTCAGCTGATTAAGGTGGAAAAGGATGATGAGGATGCCAAACGGTTTGACATTGTGATGCTTCACATCATGTTGTCGCATATTGACTCTACCCATAAAGCAGGACTGTTCCGAAAGCAGGTGGCGAGAATTGCCTCTATTTTGGAGAAGAAAGCATCGGTGCCTGCTGTTATGGAACACATCAACACCATCCGTGAGGTTCAGAAGCCTGTGTTTTGGCAGAATGAGTCGTTGGATGCCTTAGAACATGTGCGCAACGAACTTCGTGGACTGATGCACTTGCTGAAGGAGCAACGAAAAGGCGAAAAGTTCGTAATCAATATTGATGACAGCTACGACATTACTGAAGGAAATGGTGATGAAGTGATTAGCACCAACTATAAGCAGCGTGTGTTAGACTATTTGGCTGAAAACAGCGAGAACGGAACGCTCCGCAAAATTAAGGAATTCGAGCAGTTGACTACGGACGATTTTAAGGAATTGGAACGCATATTCTTTGAGGAATTAGGCACTAAGGATGAATTTAACGAACTTACTCAAGGGCATCCTTACAAGAATAATGTGGCTGCCTTTATCCGTGTAATCAATGGCATCGACCATGAACGGGCTCTCCAAATTTACCAACATTTTATTGAGGGTTACAATCTCACCTCTGAACAAGAGCTTTACCTGAAGAACATTCTGGATTACATCAGTGTGAATGGCGACATTGAAACTCGCAACTTCACGGAGTATCCGCTGAAAGAGCTGAAATGGCGTGAAACCTTCGGTAACCAGTTCATCAATCTCAAAGATTTTATCAAGCAGATACATCAGGTGATAATAGCATAAGGTAAAGTAAGTAGGTATTATGTTTCATGCACGAACCTCACCTCATTCGGGGTGAGGTTCGTGCATGAAACATAGATTAAGTAAGATGTGAACCACCAATTGTGTTGCGATTTCCTCTGGAATTCTATCAAAATTTGAAATCTTCCCACAACTTATTAATGTACGAATCCATTCAACATTCCTAAAAACAGCACGCACACATCGCACACTATTCCCGATTTTTGTGCAATATATCCCACACAATTGTTAACATTGTCTGCACACAACAAAAAAACGAACAATCGCCCTAAAAGACTTAAAACATTTTGTTTAATTTTGTATGAGATATTGAAGTCGTCTAAACTTTTCTGACGAAGATTAGATTTAAACTTTTATCTCTTCTAAATTCAATCTTGAACTTCATAAAAGTTTAGACGACTTCATTCCGATCTTCAAAATAACATCATTTTTTGAACCCACACATAACAACAAGAACAACAACTTAACGATAAGATGCAAGTAGCACTATTTATACCCTGTTACGTTAATGCCGTATTTCCCGAAGTCGGGATGGCATCACTCCATTTGTTACAACAACTTGGAGTGGACGTTGTGTATCCCGAACGACAAACCTGCTGCGGACAACCCATGGGCAATGCTGGTTTCGAAAAAGATGCACATCATTTGGCATCGCACTTCGAAGAGGTTTTTAAAGACTACGACTATGTAGTAGGACCTTCAGCCTCGTGCGTTTCCTTTGTTCGCGATCACTACAAAAACATCCTTCCCGACACACAATGCGAGTCAGCAGGCAAAGTGTATGAAATTTGCGAGTTTATTCACGACATCATCCGCCCCACCTCGCTCAACGTGAGTTTTCCGCACAAGGTAAGCATACAAAATAGCTGCCATGGTGTACGTTTGCTCCACCTCTCCTCTCCCTCCGAACGCAACATTCCCTACTACAACAAATTACGCAATTTACTTTCACTCGTACACGACATTGAGATTGTTGAACCTCAACGCCCTGACGAATGTTGTGGCTTTGGTGGTATGTTTGCCGTAGAAGAACATGCTGTTTCAGGACAAATGGGACGCGACAAAGTGATGCGACACCTACAAACAGGTGCTGAATATATTGTAGGTGCTGACTGCTCATGCCTCATGCACCAAAATGGCATCATCGCTCGCGAAAAGCTCAACATTAAGACCCTTCACATAGCTCAAATTCTCTCAGGAAATGTCTAAACACGCAACAAAAGCAGCCGATTTTTTAAAAAATTCCCAACAGGCCCAATGGCACGATGAAACACTTTGGATGGTACGCCAAAAAAGAGACAAGATGGCAAAGAGCGTACCCGAATGGGAAGACCTACGCGAAATGGCTTCAGCACTTAAAATGTACAGCAATTCGCACCTCGAAGAGCTACTACTGCAATTCGAAGAAAATGCTACACGCAATGGTGCCATAGTGCATTGGGCAAAAGATGCCAACGAATATTGCCAAATCGTAGCAGACATCCTGAACCAACACCAAGTTAAACATTTTGTAAAAAGCAAATCGATGCTTGCCGAAGAGTGTGGACTCAATCCCTATCTTGAGCAACAAGGCATCGAGGTGCTCGAAAGCGACTTGGGCGAACGTATTTTGCAGATGTTAGGTCGTAAACCTGTGCACATCGTGCTACCTGCCATAGCTGTGAAGAAAGAGGAAATTAGCGAATTGTTTACACGCGAAATGGAAGGATGTGAAGCTGGTAACTGCGACCAAACCTACCTTACCCATGTAGCCCGACGAAATTTGCGCAAAAAATTTATTGAAGCTGAGGCTGCCATGACTGGTGCTAACTTTGCCGTAGCTTCAACAGGAGAATGTGTGGTATGCACCAACGAAGGCAATGCTGACATGGGTACATCCCTTTGCACTAAAAAGTTACAAATCACAGCCTTCGGACTCGAAAAGATTGTGCCTAATCGCCAAGCTCTCGGTGTGTTTACTCGTCTGTTAGCTCGTTCTGCCACAGGACAGCCTTCAACCACCTACACATCACACTATCGCTCACCGCGTAAAGGGGGCGAGTTACACATTATTATTGTAGACAATGGTCGCAGCCAACTATTAGCCGATGCACAACACCGACGTGTACTCAACTGTCTTCGTTGTGGTGCTTGCATGAATACTTGTCCTGTTTATCGTCGTTCAGGAGGTTACTCCTACACATATTTCATTCCAGGTCCCATTGGCATAAATTTAGGCATGGTACACGATGCCACAAAATACAAAGATAACGTGTCGGCTTGTTCACTCTGCTACTCTTGCCAAAACGTTTGTCCTGCAAAGGTTGACCTTGCCGACCAAATTTACTTGTGGAGACAAAAAATGCAGCAATTACACATTGAGAGCAAGAGCAAACACCTTATGTCGCGTGGCATGCAGATGGTTTTTGAGCATCCCTCTCTTTATAACACCGCTTTACGCTTTGCCCCATTAGCCAACCACTTGCCACACTGCATGATTCAAAATGCTTGGAATGCTTGGGGAGCTGAACGCGAAATGCCTCAATTTGCAGCACATACCTTCAACGAATTGTATCACAACGAAAATCAATCCAATCATGGCAACAAGCAGTAAGGAACAAATTTTAGCCTCCATACGTCAACACACCACCGAACGTTTCGCCATGCCCAATCTCAGCAAACTCGAACACGAGGCGCAAACCTTTGCTAATCCTGTTGAGGCTTTTTCAAAAGCCTTGGAACAAAGTGGTGGACATGCAGCCCTATTGCCCAAGGACGAAACCTTAGGAGCTTTCATTGCCAAACTCTATCCACAAGCAAAGATGGTAGCTAACACCATCACCCAACTACCGGGTGCCGAAGCTCTGCCAGGAAAAGTCTTTAACCCCGATGAGGTTACAAACCCAGCAGAACTCAATGGCACTGACCTTGCCATCATCGAGAGCAAGATGGGTGTTGCTGAAAATGCGTGTTGCTATATTGAGGACAACGTACGTCACCGCGCTGTGTTCTTCATTTCTGAAGCATTGGTCATTGTGCTCAATAGCAAAGACATTGTCAACAATATGCACGAGGCTTACAACGCTCTACCCAACACCCCCACACTTCCCTTCTCATGTTTCATCTCTGGTCCGTCAAAAACTGCTGACATTGAACAAGCCTTAGTTTTTGGAGCACATGGAGCTAAAGATGTGTGGGTCATCATCAAAGAGTAAGTTCAAAAAGAGTTCGTTTAAGCATTAGCCCTTAAGTGTCTAAAAAAAGTATCTTGACTTACTTCCCCAAGTAAGTTAACTTAAATGCCCAAGTAAGTTAACTTAAATGGCAAAGTAAGTCAACATACTTTTTTTAGACACTTTCTTTTACCGATTTGCCCCCTCTGTATTGTAAAGTTATTCAGTAAAGGATTTTAATTGAGAGTGAAGTTTTTTAGTAACTGTATGATGAAAAAAGTATTATAGTAATACTTGGCAAAGTAATACGTATTAAATGGGCAAGTATTACGTATTAAAAGGCAAAGTAATATAGTAATACTTTTGCAAAGGAATATTTGAGTTTTAGATTCACTTGCTGACGCTGTTCACTTAAAAAGTCCTTCTATTATGCTCAG
>ERZ1023617.702-NODE-702-length-9807-cov-34.679861_pt1 | contig 9807 bp, 9 predicted proteins | sample MGYA00380328_ERZ1023617 | MGnify/ENA primary metagenome ERZ1023617 (study PRJEB33179, sample SAMN07448977) | human gut metagenome | biome: Human-gut; feature: Human associated habitat; material: Faeces | host: Homo sapiens | place: India: Bhopal | collected...
TAATAAGGTATAAAGGGTTGCAATCCATCTTTTCGAGGATTGCAACCCTTTTTCTATTGACAGTAGAGGAGTCTCCATGTCATAATTATCAATTTATGATAATCATAAATAGCATTCAGTTAAGAAACTATGTAAATATTATTCAAAACAAGCAAAATACTTCTCAAACACCCGTAAAATGGAGTAAGGAGAGATTCTATATTTTTCCTTAAGGGTTTGAAAATATCTCCTTAAGAAATTTTTACGAAGCTTTAATCTTGTTAAGATAAGTTTAACATCGTAATGCTTTTGTCCGACGAGCGAAGCATCTAGCTGATGTAGTTTGTTGTAAGACTGTTGATAATTTCGGAGGCAGTCTTGCCACTTTCCTTTTTGCAGATAGTCGAGAGATACTTGGGAGTGATGCACAGTTTAAATGTAGTAAAAAACCAGCTCTTCGCCAAACTTTTTGCAGAAAATCATGGCATATAATCACTAGTGTCTCTTAATATATATTAATCGAATTTAAAGTCCAAACTGAGTTGTCTGTCAGCCGGATTTTCCGTCTCCTGCTTGAGAGGTTGGAGCAGATTACAGATGCTGTCCGTGGTAAGTGCAGACTTGCCAAGGATGCGCATGACTTCGACAATAGGCCTGCCAATCTTGAGGTCGTGTTCGATGATAGCAATGAGGCAGTAAGTAATGATGGCAATGTGTATCTGGATACGCACTGCGTTCTCGGACTCTCCCCAAAATCGTTTGACCTGAAGATGCTGTTTGATCCATTTGAAAAACAGCTCCACTTGCCACTTATACTTGTAAAGCAAGGCGATGTTCTTGGCGCTGAGGAAGAAGTTGTTCGTGTAATAGACGAAACTGCGGTGCAACTCAGGAGCATAATAGACGATTCTCCTGACAGTACCAGGGTACTTCTCCAGATTCTCCTTCTTGGTAAAACGGATGCTTTGGTCTTTAAGCACGTTGTCCGTGCCATCAAGGATGCTTTCGCCATCGACAATCTCATATGCAGGCTTGCCCTTCTCCCTGATAATGAAGAAAGCTCCGAACACATGAATCTTATAGAGACGGGCGAGGTCAAAGTATCCTCTGTCAAATACATAGCAGGCAAGAGCCTCATATGTGAACCAGTCCATCGAGTTGACATCATGGACTTTGGCGTTGGTAATCCTACAAAATACAGGAATTTCCGTGGCAATGTCAATCTGCGTATGGACTTTAATGCCAGACTTTGTGCTTCTGAATTCTGCCCATCTGAAAACGGACATACAGAGATCAATGGTCGTGGAGTCGATGGCATAGAACCTGCCATGCAGTTCAAACTCCTTTGTGATACGCTTGGATTGGGCAATGGATACCATATAAAAAGCAAACTCCTCGAAGATATGGTGGTCTCTGAGAAGATTGGCTTTCGAAAGCATCTGCCTATTGTCTGGTTTATCTCCAAAGCCGAGATGCTTAGACTTCTTACCATGGGAGGTTGTTATATCCGTAAGCTCCCTGAGAGTTCCACAGCCCATCAGCTGGCCGAATATCAGAACCAGCATATGGCTCCAATGAAAAAACGACCATCCTTTGGTTCTGTCGTCGTACTTGGTGAGGATTCGCCTGAAATGTCTCTGAGGGAAAAACTGGGTTATCTGTGCAAAAACATACTTTCCAATATGCATATTTACTCCGATTTTGAATTGGGTGCAAAGGTACGCATTTCAAAACCCGGACAGGGTATCGGAAGGCAAAAACGTTGTGTATAAACAACATAATTTCGAATTTAAATAATTTTAAGAGACACTAGTGTTTATTCTTATTGATTTTTAGTAACTTTGCAGCGCAATCGCAATAAATGCGTTTGCCAAACATATATAAGGCGTCATCAACGCTTTGCTCATTGAACTTTCTGAACGTAGGAAATTCAAATTGGTTGTCAATGGCATTGCAGAGTAGATGTCACGGGTAGGTTGTATAATCAACCCTCGTAGTGTGCCAAGGAGGATAAACCTCAACGGCACACTTTTCGGGGTTATGTATAACTTTCAGCGTGAGATTCTATCTGTTTGTCATCAACCAATGGCTTCCTACGGCCTAGAAAGAGTGACGAGCAAGTGTAGAGTCTCACGTTTTTGCGTTTAAACTAAAAGATTTATAACCTTCAAAAAAAGTAAGTATGAAATATCCATGAGCTAAAAAAATCTCGCCAAAGCGAATGTAAATTGGAAATAAAATGCTATCTTTGTTGCGTTAAACCAACATTGAGCAATTATGACTAACGTAACATTCCCTCAGTTGATCCAGCGAGGCTGTGGTATCGACGTCCACTTGAAGGTGGTGGTGGCAACAATTGATGTGTGGGCATCCGTAAGGAGACTCGCACTTTTGACACCTTCACGAGTTGTTTGACAGAAATGAAAGAATGGCTGTTAGCTAATGGTATTACCCATGTAGTAATGGAGAGTACCGATGTTTATTGGAAACCAGTAATGCGTGTCTTGGAGGCAGATATTCCAAATGTCTGGATAGTGAATGCCCGTCACATCAAGAATGTGCCTAGTCACAAAACAGATAAAATGGATAGCGAATGGATTTGTAAGTTACTTATTGCAGGTCTGTTGAAGCCAAGTTATATACCTCCAAAGGAACAGCGGCAGTTGCGCGAGTTAACTCGCTATCGTAATAAGCTTATTCAGGCTATAGCTACAGAGAAGAATCGCATGATGCGAGTCTTGGAAGACTGCAACATCAAGCTTTCGAGTGTTGTAGCTAACACCTCTGGTGTTACAGCAACAGCTTTGATAGATATGCTTTGCGAAGGTCGTAAGTTGACATTAGAAGACATCGAAAGTGTTTATCACAAGAAATTGTCGGCTAGTCCGCAAGAGTTGTTAGAGGCTTGCACTGGCTTTGTCGAGGAGCACCATATATATATGCTTCAGATGATTCGTAAGAGTATTGCTCAAACGCAAGGACTCGTTGATGAATTGTCCAAGCGTATCAAGGAAATACTTATCAAGTATGAGAATGTGCTAGAATTACTGAAGGAGATACCTGGTTTCAATACCAAGGTAGTCGAGGACCTCGTTTCTGAAATTGGCCTTGATATGTCAGCTTTCCCATCTGAGAAGCATTTGGTATCTTGGGCAGGTATCTGCCCTGACTATAATGAGAGCGCTAGTAAAAAAAGCGGAAGAATTACTCACGGTAACAAACAAGTAAAGGCTGTCCTGACAGAGGCAGCGTGGGCTGCGACCCGTACCAAGAATACATTCTTCAGTGAACGTTACCACCGTATCAGTGCCAGGCGTAGAAAAAAGCGTGCCTTGATTGCGGTTGCACACTCTCAATTAACTGCTGCATATCTGATTCTCAGCACTGGTGCTAGATACCATGAGTTGGGTGCTCAATTTATGCAAGCCAAGATTGAGAAAAAGCGAAAGCTTTACTTGACAGCAGAATAAAAGAAACTTGGGTACAAAGTTAGTCTTGAGAAAAAAAAGGAAGCAACAAAATCTTGAGACAATACTATCTTAGGCCGATTTTTACTGGAACACCCATAGTCCGATTATGAAATTGGTCTCAACAGCTAAGCGGCAAAGACTGTGACTTATGGACACGTGTATGAAACTTTTAAATCTTAGCTGTTACATAAAAATGCCGTACTTTACAGTCGCACTTATAGGTATTATGAGTGCTATTCTTTCTTGTGTCTAATACTCACATAAATATAAATTTAATGTAAAACATATGTTCTACAGTAATGTAGGACGATAATAATTTACGTATGAAAAAATTAATTCTGTTATTATCCTTGATGTGTTTTGTATTTGGAATACAAGCGCAAAATAGAAGACAAGGGGTGAGAAGTACAACTGTTAAAAAAACAGCTGCTGCTAAAAAAACTAGGACTCCTGAGGTAAAAAAAATAGTACCAATGACTAGTGAGCAAGTTACTGAGTATACTAAGCACATGGTGGATTCCGTAAAAATGGAAGGTTCAAATTGGGAGAGTATTTTGATTTTACCAGGTCTTACCAAAAACGAAATCTACCGTTTTGCAAAAGAATATATGAGTAAAAATTTTATAAATTGGGCTAAAAATATTCAACTAGACGAGGTGGAAAATGGTAAAATTGTCTGTATGGGTGCACTACAAACCATTGTTGTAAAAAGAATGAACCCTATAGATGGGAAAAACTGTGCTGAGGTATTCAATGGAAATACAAGACAAACATTAACTCTTGATATTAAAGATGAAAAAGTAAGGGTTCGAGGCGAGGGATTTGCATGGACAGGAAAAGCTACTTTGTACATAGAAAATATGAGTTGTGATCCAAGTTATTATCATGGAGAAGGGTTATTGACTATGGGTATGCTAATTGGAGAAGACAAGAACGTTGCAGGAGGTGAAACAATGTGTTGCAATGCTTTACGTTTAGGAGTTTTACAATACTTGACAGGACTCAGAAATTATGTGTTGAAAGCAAAATTGGATGACGACTTTTAAAAACAACTTACATCACTGCTATCCAAGATTTTTCTTTAGACAGCAGTGATTCAGAATTAAATCAAGATGGAAAATAATAAAATATATACTCCATACGAAGAATACACTACTAGTTCTCAGTATAATAAGTATCTTGCAACTCCAGAATGGCAAAACAAAGCAACACTAATAAAAAGGCGTGATGGAAATAAATGTCTTTTATGTGGCAATACTGAGAGTTTAGTAGTTCATCATCTTCGTTATGACTATGTAGATTGGGAACATCCTGGTTGCGAGTCTGATTGCGACCTCGTAACTCTATGTCGTGGATGTCATAGAAAATTTCACGATGCAGAATCAAATCTACGTATTAAGTTCGAAGAATCGTTTGCACAACTTCATATTGACATTTGCAATCTTATACATGATAGAATTCTTGAATTTTATGAAGAGTTTTTGAATAACGCAATTGAAGAAAACAAGAAATATGAGACCAATATAAAGGCTCAAAGCAAACAAATCAAAAGCCAGTTACGCAAACAATTAGGACGTATACTTGAAAAAGATAAAGAAATGGGAAAGATAAAGGACTTGGTACCAATTTCTTTCAATGTTGATAGTTCTATAAAATGCCAAAAACCTCAAATTATTGACAGAACTAAAGAATGTATTAGTCTATGGGAGCAACTAGCAAAAGAGCAAAAGCAAAAGAACAAAGTTCGGTTAGCCCAGTTGGATCCCTTTGCTTTTATAAAAGATTTAGAAGAATGTCCTTGGTAAGAATGTACAATTAAACAAAAAAAATGAAGGATTTTCTCGCTAGAAAGACTGAAAAATAGTTTAACACCATATCTTTATTATTATGCCAAGAAGGAAAACGAAGGAGCAATTTGTATCGCAATGTAGAGAGTTATGGGGCAACCGCTTTAATTATGACAAGGTGGAGTATGTGAACCAACGCACAGAAGTCACTATTTATTGTAATGTTCACAAGCGGTATTTTACCCAACAACCATTTTGCCACCTAACAATGAAGCATTATGGTTGCCCAGATTGTACATTAGAAGCAATACGAGCAAAGCGTAGTATTCCACAAGAAGAATTTATTGACAGATGTAAAACAAAGTTTGGATACAAGTTTAAGTATGATAAGGTCAAATATGTTAATCAGAATACCAACATAACAATTATTTGCCCTAATCATGGCGAAGTAAAAGTAAACCCTCAGAGATTCTTAAATTCTGATTTTGGGTGTCCTAAATGTGCAAGGAAACATGCTATTGAATCATACAAGATAACAAAAGAAGAATTCATTCAACGAGCAGAAGAAAAGTTCGGTGCGCGATTTGACTACTCGAACTTGGAGTATAAGGGATATGAGGAGAAAACAACTTTTGTCTGTCGCTTACATACAAAATTTGTTACCTCTCCATCTCTTCATCTTTTAGCGTTGGATGGTGGTTGCCCAGAGTGTCACCAATATCGAGCTGAGCACATGAATAGTGCAATGACAACAGAGGAATACATTGAACAAGCCAAAATTGTACATGGAGAAAGTTACGATTATACGCCGACAGATTATCGCTCTTACAAGAAAATGATTCAAATAAGGTGTAAGAAACATGATTACGTTTTCCAATTGCTGCCAAAGACGCATCTGCATGGTGTTGGCTGTCCGATATGTGAGCAAGAAGACTTGATGGAGTATGAACAAAGAAAACAAGAAATTCTTGAAAAGAGAAAAGTAAGATGGGAACGAATAAAGCAAAAGCGTGAAATTAGCAGCAAGTTACTTGCTGATAAACCTGCGGGCATACCCTATGGTGTTGAGGAATTTCTGCGATTGGCAAGACTCATACATGAAGATGACTTTGATTATCCAAATATCAAACAAGAATACAAGAATCTCAATACGCCTATAACTATTCATTGTAATGAACATGATTCGAATTTCCTGCAAAAGCCTATTAAACATTTAAGAGGACAAGGATGTCCCCGTTGTATTGGTAGACATCAAACTACGGAGAGCTTTATACAAGACGCAACTTATCTTCACCAAGAAAGATATACTTACGAGAAGGCAAAGTTTAATGGAGCAGAAAAGAAAGTCATAATCACTTGTAAAACTCATGGAGATTTCAAAATGCTGCCGGGGGAGCATTTGAGAGGTAAAGGATGTCCACACTGCGCAACGTCAATTCTAGAGAAGAAGGTCATCTCATTTTTGAAAAAAGAAACAGACTACATTATTGAGCCTCAAAAACAATTTCCATGGTTAAAAACGTCTCGTACAATGCCATTAGATGTATATTTGCCAAAATTGAATTTGGCAATAGAATGTCAAGGTATGCAACACTTCTATGCAAATGAAATGTTTGGAGGAAAGAAAGCCTTTATAATTCAAAAACATAAGGATGAGTTGAAACACAGACTATGCAAGGAACACAGCATTACTATTCTATATTTTGCAGCAACTACATATAAAGTACCAGAGAAGTATTTAGGACCTGTGTTTATTCGTTTGGAGGAATTGCTGAATGAGATAAAGAGTATTGCGATGTCACATAATGATTGATATTGATTGTTTAAGTCGGTAGTGTAAACAGAACTGTGTCACGGCTCTCTGTGGATGCCAAGCGGATAACCTCGTCCTGTGAAAGATGCTCCTTGTCAGTCGGGATTGTCTCGATACGTTCCAGAAAACCGTTCGGATTCTCCTTTATCTTATGGTCACGATAGGCAGTGTGGATTGAAGCACGGAAAGTTGACCAGTAGTTGGCTGCTGAGTTGATATGTAGCTTTCTGTTCTTATGCAGTCCCTGTGGTGCTGTCAGCAGATACTCACGAAATCTGTTGCACAAGTCCACGTTTATCTCCCCAAAGGTACACTTGCCTTGCGTGAAGGTACGAAAGTGCATATAGACGTGCTGCCACTTGGAGTTCTTCTTGTCTGCCAGTTTCTTGAAGTAGGCGAGGAAATCTCCTTTCATCTTTTCCTTGTCGAAGAAATCGTAACGCTCGTTGACGATAGCCTCGAAGCGACGGCAGCGTATCGCCTCGGCTCTTGCCATAAGGTTGAGGTTGTACTTCTGTTCCAGCTGGTTCTTCGGTTTGGCATAGATGTAGAAGCCAAGCGACTCATGGAGGATGACTTTCATCGTGCTCTCGTCACGATAAGTAGTCAAAGGGTTAAAGTCGTCTGGAATCGATGAGATATTTTCGAGCGACGGCATCCAGCAGTTCCTGGGCGAGGTTTTAAGGAGGTGGATATTTTTCAGAACGATGTGCCGCTGTTTCTGCAACGCTTTGTCAGTCCTCTCTCGTCTATGGGACCTGACTATTACAAATACTACCTGCTCGACACGGTGATGGTAAACAACCAGCGTTGCGCCGACCTCGGATTTGTTCCTCACAACTCAGAGACCTGTGGCTTTACAGGACATCTTTACGTTACGCTCGATTCTACTTATTTCGTGCAGCGAACCGTGCTCAATGTTCCTAAGAAAATAAACCTCAACTATGTATCGAAGTTGACCATTGACCAAGAGTTCAGACGCACAGCAGACAGTACCCGTCTCATCACGAAGGATGACATCAGCGTGAACTTCAAGCTCACGGAACGTACCAAGGGCATGTATGCACGCCGCTTGAATATCTATCCCAACCAGTCGTTTGCTCCGCCTACCACTAAGGAGACGGAATACATCAAAGAGAGTTCACCCGTCATCTATCTTTAAGGTTCGCGCCACCGGACAGACAACTTCTGGGAGGAGCACCGTCCGCAGGAAGCGGCTAAACGCAACGCCAACTCAATGGAGATGCTCATGAAACGGCTCAACGCCGTTCCTGCCTTCCGCTATACTATGAGGTTTCTTTCCACAATGGTTAATGGTTACATACCGACGCATCCAGAGTCTGCTAAGAGCAAGTTCGAGTTCGGGCCGATGAACTCCACCGTCAACAACAACACTCTAGAGGGTATGAGATACCGCATCGGAGGCACGACAACGCCTGCTTTCAACAAGCGTCTGTTCCTGGATGGCTGGAGTGAAAGACGAAAAGATGAAGTACGACGGTCTCATCGAGTATTCCTTCAACAACCGCAAGGAATATCGCAAGGAGTTTCCCGTCCATTAGCTCAGACTGGAATATACGTACGACATCAACAAAATCGGACAGGACTATATATACACTTCCAAAGACAATATGATGCTGATAATAAGACGCAAAAAAGACCATGACATATCTTATCTGCGACAGGCAGAGCTTACCTATACACACGAACTATATAGCGGATTCTCCTACAAGGTCATCCTGCGCAACCGTCGTGAGTATACAACGGAACTTGCCGTATTTGATAAATTCCAGTCAGACAGGACTCTCGTTCCCCAAGATCATTATGACATGACACAGCTGGAACTGAACTTCCGCTATGCACGCAATGAGAAGTTTTATCAGACTCGCAACCAGCGCATCCCGATTACCTTCGATGCCGCCATCTTCAATGTAAACCATGTGGCTGCCGTGAAGCACGTGTTAGGCTCAGACTACAACTATCAGCGTACCGACCTCGGCTTCCAGAAGCGTTTCTGGTTCTCAGCCTTCGGTTACATCGACATTATCACCAAGGCCGGCAAGGTTCGGACAAAAGATCCGTGGCCTCTGCTCATCATCCCGAATGCCAACCTCACCTACACGATTCAGCCAGAGTCATATACCAACATGAACGCCCTGGAGTTCATCAACGATGAATATCTCTCATGGGACGTTACATATTACATGAATGGCAACTTGCTGAACCGTCTGCCGATTATCAAGAAATTGAAGTGGTGTGAGGTGTTCTGCTTCCGCGGCTTGTATGGTCATCTTACGGACAAGAACAATCCTATGAAGAATGGCGAATCAGAGGGTCTGTTCCGCTTCCCATCCTACACCCATCTGATGACGACCACTCCCTACATGGAGGCAAGCGTGGGCATCGAGAATATCTTCAATTTCCTGAGCATCGACTACGTTTGGCACTTGAGTTATAGGAATCTTGAGAATATACAGAAGAGTGGTGTAAGAATAACTATGGTATTATCGTTTTAAATGCTTTATCAATTGCATAAAAAGACATAAAGGGTTGCAATCCATCTTTCCGAGGATTGCAACCCTTTTTCTATAAATTGCTGCGTTTTATCATTTCGCATAAAAGATAAAAAAACATAAAGCATTCGCAAAAATAGCGAATACTAAATATAAAGTATTATCTTTGCAATCAATAAAACATATATATAATGGAAACAACCTTTGATGGGTTTTACCCAACTCACCCTGGTGAGGTTTTGAAA
>ERZ1023617.706-NODE-706-length-9774-cov-16.066879_pt1 | contig 9774 bp, 6 predicted proteins | sample MGYA00380328_ERZ1023617 | MGnify/ENA primary metagenome ERZ1023617 (study PRJEB33179, sample SAMN07448977) | human gut metagenome | biome: Human-gut; feature: Human associated habitat; material: Faeces | host: Homo sapiens | place: India: Bhopal | collected...
TCTCATACCTGGCTACCTTATATCACCCCTAACGGGGTGAGGCTGGCGCATGAAACATTGATGATTCTATCAAAAATCGTGCAGAAAAAAAATGAGAATTTTGAACACCCTATAAAATGAAAAATGAATAATGAATAATTGAGCATGCCTTACGCATTGTTCATTATTCATTATTCATTGTTCATTGTTCATCGTGTTACAACGTTAAGCAAGGTGCTTAATTCGTTGCAGTAGATGTTGTTTTTGTTTTTACTAAACGAGAAGCGCTGACGCTCAAATTTTGTGGTATCGTAAAGATATATGGTATACCCTTCAATGCGATAGGCAAAGTTGCCTTCGTGAATAAAGGTTGGTTCGAGTGACTTTATGAAGTCGGTTGTTTCCTCGTCCTTAGTCATAGCCTTTGCTTTGTAGCTAAGTACACATCGGTTAGAAGTTACAAACGACACGGTGAGCCACAATTGTACTTTTTTAGCAAATGTGGCAGCATCCTCTTCTTCACTCAGTTTTACCTGACCACTAAACTTTTTGCCTTTTACAGCACCCAAGATAACAGGACACTGGGCATTGGCAATAGAAAGACTATCGTCTGAGAATTGCAAGCGACGTTCAGCAAGTTTGGCATCTTCAACCTTCAACTCCTTTTCGCGCTTAATGGCTTGTTCCTCAGTCAAGCTGTCTTTTTCAACAGCCAACACTAACTCTTCTCTCATCAACTCCAACAAACGGGCATGGCGATGGGTGAACGATTCACCATTTATCCATTTTTCGTCAACACCTTCGCTTGTAAACACACCATTATTATACTTGAAGTTGGGATGGTCTGTACCTCTTCGTGCTAAGTCTTGCAAGGTATTGCGCTTCAGCGTACCTACGTAAGAGTCGCCATTTTTAAAGTCAATTTTAAAGAGGTCGGCATTGTCCTTGCTGATGTGTGTGCCATCGGCATAAGTCATTGCACCTGTCCAGTCGTTGTTGGCAAGACGTACAATGTCGCCATCGGTAAACTTTAACTCGTCTTTGCTAAATGTTGCACCATCGCTAAAAACAAAATGTCCGTCTTCTGTGCAATTTACCAAAACCTCGTTAATCGTAAAATCGGCAAAGAAACCTTTAATTTTCTCAGGTGAATAGCCGAGCAAATCAAGATTACGCGGCAAAGGCATGTTAGGAACTATAGCTTGGAAACCGATGCTTTGTGCTGCATTCGGCCCATAACCTATGGCCCAATTCTCTGATTGTTTGGTTGCCGACACATTGATAAGTAGGTCGGTAATGGTGATATTGCGAATTTTTCGGTACTTATATTCAATATCATCGTGAAAAAGGTTGCCCTTGCCCAGATGGAATACAATCTCCATTGCCTTACCCCTCTCGCCCTTAGGTTCGAAAGTCATATCGCCCTCAAACTCCAAGGCATTGAAATCAGTGGCATTGAAATTCGCATTTGTGATTGTCTTGTCTTTAAAAGTACCAGTTATGGAGATGAATGCTGTGCCCTTGTCCTTAAGACGTGTAACCACTAAGGTTCCTTGTCCATTGGGGACATCATCTTCAATCTCACCCTCGTAAAAGATGTATTTTCCATATTTCACCTTACCATCTTTTGCCTCAACAGTAATGTTAAAGCTGAATAAGGTGAGTGCCAGAATAAGTAAAATAAATTTTTTCATTGAAAACTCCATACTTTTCAGAAAATTGAGTGAACTTCAATACATAAACTGGAGTCCACTCAATATTCTGTATTCATCTATAGCTCTAACTCAGGTTAAAGCTATACGTGGCAATAGTAATTCTTGGTTAAGGTTCGTGATGGCTTAGAAACTCATATCGCGCCAAGTGTCAGCGATACTCTCTGTGGCGTGAGCACTGGGAGTTTGAGGTTTCTGAAGCTTCAGTGTAACAGCCTTGCGGCTTACGTTGCGCTGAATGCTATCTGCCAAGTCACCGAAGGAAATGATGCCACCGTTTTCACGGATTTCCTTAATCAAGTAGTAAGTGAACAAGCCATGACCTTGTTCCTGGAAGCCCTGAGCTGTTTCGTTGCCTTGCGCTGCAGAGAATACAACCACATTACCCTCGCCGAGTGTACCTTCTTCGGCAGCGATTTCAGTACCACGCATACCCTCGTTCACACTCTCGTTGTCACGGTTGATACCGCTGAAACAAGCATCGAGGAATACAGCAGTCTGTTCGAAAGCCAAATCGCCGATACGACCATAGAAGTCGTTAAGCGAAATACCATTTTGAGGCTTTGTACCACGCACGTCGGTAGGCAACATGTAAGCCTTGTTGCGGTCTTTTGTATCGGGCACACCATGACCAGCGTAGTAAACGATAAGCTTTTTGTTCTCGCGGTTGCTGATGTTCTCAAGCCACTGGAACTCTTCTTCGTTAATCATTGCCTTTGTACCGTCCTCAACAAGGTGGATGTTTTCAGAAGGGATGCCAAGTGTCTTTTCGCAATATTCCTTGAAGATGCGAGCATCGTGGATGGCGTAAGGCACACCTGGAACAAAGCGGTAGTTTTGGTTACCAATAACGAGTGCATAAGTATCGTTGTTGATGGCATACGAAGTCGGGATGAGCGAGTCGATTTCTGAAGTCATGTAGTCGTAGTCAACGAGAACATTTGCTGAAGCGTTACCACCGAAGTACTTATCAATAGCATCCTTTGAGAAACCAAAAGTGTGGCAGTTGCCAACGTTGATGTAGGCAGGCAAACGACGAATTTCGCCAGCGTAGAGTGTGTGACGGATTTTGCCACCAATCTTAATTTCGTTAGCAAACACATACTGACCGATTGTGGCAGTAGGACTTACCTCGATGGTCTTGATTTCAGGACAATTTACATAAGCTTGGTCTTGAACTGTGCATTGATCGGGAATCTTAACCGAGGGAAGTGAAATACAGTTGGCAAAAGCTACGGTCTCAACCTTCTTAACGGTAGTGGGCAAAGAAATGGTTCTGAGACGTGAGCAGTTGAGGAAAGCACCCCAACCAATTTCTTGGATGCTTGTACCTTCGAAAGTCACTTCAGTAATATCGCGGCAGTTAGCAAAAGCACACGAGCCGATGCGATCGATGCCACGACCAACGATTACGCTCTTAACAGGATATTTTTTCTTAACCCAAGGAGAAACTTGCTTTAGGTCGTAGTCGGGAATACTTGCAATGAGACCTGTCTTATCGAGTTCGACATTTGTAAGCGTCAAGGTTTTACCATCGAACGTCCATTTGATTTTATCATTCAAAGAACCCTCACGCGTACCAGTTGTGTATTGTGCCATAACGTTTGCAGCACATACAAAGACCATAATGGCCATAAGAATATATTTTTTCATAATCTTATCTTGATAATTTAAAGGATTGGTGTTTACTTTTATGCGAACCTTTTACAACTTTGCTTAGGTGCGGATTGTAAGATAAATTCGGCTATACTCGTTGGTAAACTTGGTTTTATCCCTACCGAAGTCTTTGGTGTTGAAGTTCTTGTACTTAAACGTACCCGTAGTGCGTTCGTAGCCAATACCCACACGCTTCCAGAAGATGTTGAAACCGAAGGTTGAAGTCATGCCATGTCCCCACTGCAACTTCAAGTTGTCCTTCATTGTTGTGTAGGACTCATTTACATCACGATTATCACCTGTTAGAATGGTGGTTTGATTTTTATCAAATTCCTCCTTATTCAACGTATACAAGAACGAGGCACTGTAACCAATGTGGTAGTAAGCCTGAATTTTCAAGTAGTCGAGTTGCTTAACCCCTAAAGGCACAAATGGCGCAATGGTAATTGAAGGACCAAGTGTCATTCCGTAGTTAGCTTCGTACTTTTCGAGATTCCAAGGGTATACATAGTATTCTTCTGTTTTACCAGATTCATCAGTTTTTACATTTCTGTCTGTACTATTATAAAGGTACTTTCCGTCAATGCCTTTTTCAGACGTTGGATCTTCCGCCTTAATGTGATTCACGTTAAGATTCAACCATGAATAGTCAAGTGCAATGTTAATCATCTTCGCAATAGGCTTCTTGTGAAGACGATAGTTGGTACCCGACTGGAGTGTAACACCCCAATCGCTCTTGAAATCTCCGATAGTTTTGTCTTCACACTTCATTTTCGATTCAGTCCAACTCATGTTGAAGAATGAACGTCTTTTCCACACGTTCTGAAAGTGTTTACCTGCTTGTTTGTTCGAGAGAACTTCTTGCTGCATTTTAACGATATCGCTAACAGAGGCAACTCCCGTAGAATCCTCCTCCAAGTCGAGGTTAGGGATAGAGTTGATATCCTGCGCCTGTGCAGTGCATGCACAAGCCATAGATGCAGCGATAATAAAAGCCTTGAATTTCATATGCTATAGGATTTTAATTGTTATTTTTTGCTTTGTCATTAACAATGGTGATCCATTGCGTTTGGTCAACCACCATGTCCTTGTCATTCTTTCTTGCCTTGCGGAGCCATTTTTCAAAGTCGGCAATGCTGAGCGAGTTAGCGTGCTTGTAGTCGCCCATGTTGTCATTGCACTTTGTAAAGGGATTCGGCGAGAAGATGAGCACCACCTTATCCATTTCAATGGGCTGCTTTGTCACCATTCTGTAAGGCGAAGCATAGGGGTCTGTTGCTTTATCAAAAAGCACATATTCCTTACCTGCCACAATGGGGAAGTAGCCCGAGGTGTTTGAGCGATAGGGCAACCAGCAACTTGCCTCCTTATTGGTAGAGTCGAGCACATAGATTGCCAAGTAGCCAGGAACAGGTGACTTAAACTTGATGAATACGCGATCGCGATTGTTAAACTTATTGCTTTGGTAACTATCGGTGGTACCGCCACAAAGAATTTTCCAATCAAAGTCAATGGACTGTTGAACGATTTCGCGAGCCTCACCCCACACCTCAGCGGTGAAGGTGAGCACATTGCCCTCATATTTTACGGTGATTTCGGGGGCTTGGGTATCGCCAAGCCATTCGGCAGCAGCATTTACATCAATTTCCTCAACAAACTGCGAGATTGCTTCGCCATTGATGTTAGCATCTACCATGTTGGTTCTTGCCGAAATGTTCTCGTTGAACTTTTCTTTAATTGCCTCGTTTTGCGCTCTAAGGATACATCTTTGCTTCATTTCAGCGAAGGTGAAAGCCTCATTGTCGCCCACCGTATAAGAGTAGATGCCATGTACTTTCTCAACGCGTTGAGCCATTGCAGTGAAAGCACAGAGCAAGAGCAAAAATGCTGTTACTAATTTCTGCATAGGTTGTGTTTATTTATTTATAGGTATAAGTTTCACACCACTATCGTCCAACCCTGGCATCGGCATACCTACTGGCGCATTGATAAAGGTGGGGTCGCACACGGTGTAATCTTTACCATTGAGTGTGTAGAACGTTCCCGACGTTTCTTTGGTAAAGTGAATGGCACAAGCCAAATGTCCGGGATAGTATACAAGCACACAGTCTAAACCGAGAAGGTCGCGCACAAGACGTGTAAGCAGGATGGCACGATCTTCGCAGTCGCAGAAGGGATAATAAAGAGTTTCTTCTGCAAAGAATGCGCGGTCATATCCCCAAATGTCATCGTCGTAAGCGTAGGCAAAACCTGTTTGCACAAAGTTCAGCAAACGGCTAACTGCATCATACTCAGACATGCCTTGAATTTTCTGCTTCAATGTAGGATAAATCTGCTCCTTCACATTCTCGTTCATCGGAGTCTCAGCATACACAATCCAACGGCTGAATTGGTCGGGCTTGAATGAAGTGGGATAAACATTGTAGAAGTCGATAAGGCTGCGGTTTACAGCAACCTTTACGCTTACGTCTGGATATCGCTTTGATGTAACTACACGTTCGTCCTCTTCAATGAGGTCTAAACGCATCGGACTATTGATGTGGAGAGACAGCACCTTTTCGTTCGGGAATTTTGCCGTACAGATAATCAAGTCCTTGTTCACTTCCTCCAAAGGATAGAATCTTTCGCCTGCAATGGTATAAGATGCTTTTCCAAAAATCACATAGTCGCAAGCCACGAGTAAATAAAGGTGCTTGTCTTCATCGTAAGCATAACGCACTTTATAGCCCGATTGACAATAGAGGTAACCAAGGAGTACAATAGATTCGTTGGTATCTGCCCCACAGAATTGGTCTGCCACCTCTTTCAACATGAGCAAATATGCCCAGTCGCACAAATTGTGCTGTTTGCGGAGTGCCAAGCAGTCGTAGAGCAAATTGTCATACTCTTGTCCACTGAGATGCAGCAATACATCTGCAATGCGATCGGGAGTAATCTCGCCAAGGTTTAAACGCTTGGTTTCGTCCAAACGTACGGTGTATTCATTGCCATAGAATATAAATGGCATTGAGCCGTACTCTCTCTCCTGAGCACTCTGCGCCACTTGCTTAACCTCCTCAATGGGTTGTGGTTGTTTGGCTCTGGCAGGCAAGGTGTCGCGTTCCACCACATCGGCCTTTTTCTTTTTGCGTCCAAAGAACAAGAATCTTGAAGTAGACACCGTATCGTCGTAAACCACAGGTTGCACTTTAGGTTCAACAGGCTTTTCAACAGGAGGTTCAACGCCAATTTTTGCCCATGCCTTACGCACAAAGTCAGTGTATTTTCTGTTACATTCCTGCCGATAGCTTAGGAACTTGGCTTGTGTGCTCTTTTTAAACTTATTGAAGCGAGCCATCATGGGGTCTTCAGCCTTTTTCGGTTCCACCTCCAAAGAGTCAACCTTTCTTGTTACAGTGGCAAAGTCTGAATAACGCTCTCTCGAGGTCAAACCTTTGTTCGTTAGCTGCTTCTTAACATAAGCCACATATTTCACCGAAAGTTCGCTCACGCTGTTACCTTCAGAAGCCGACAACTGTGCAATGCTGCCACGACCTGGTTTCTTAATGATGATGCGTTTGCGACTTTTTTCGTCAAGCAATTCCACCTTTCCCCCATACGGCACACTGATGCTTGTGTTGGCAGTTACGGGCGTATTCATTACCAAAGGTTTCATTGCCCCTTTGGCATTATACGTTACCTTTCCCACCACATGATAGACAAGCAACGACTGTCCCTGCACCTGTACAGAAAGGAGGAATATCAGGGTTAATAAAAAGTATTTTGCCCTTGTCATAGGTTTATTTTTTTTAATACCTTATATTTGTCTTTCATTGAGTCGGCGTAGTCTTTGATTGCAGCATACATGCTGCGCGACGTTCCGAGGAAGGCTATAACCGACAATGCCCAAGCAAGGTTAAAGCTGATGCAGAACAATGAGAATACAAAGAAACTAATGCCTAAGAACACCGATGTGAACAAAAAGGTAAGTATGCTCAGCACATAAGACGAGCCTATAACATACTTCACAAACATATTCTTAGACTCACTGGTCTTTTTGAGGTAAGATGCTTGCATCACCTGCACAACAAATATTAAGAGTAGCGAAATGATGCAGAACGGAACAACAGGCACATCCTTAATTTCTTTTTGAGTAATAAGCGTTTGAATGCTGTATGCCAAGAGTTCTACTCCTGCAATTTTACCAACAGGTGCCCAGTGCATGTCTGAATCCTCATACATGGCTCCAAACAACACAATTTGCCCATTGATAAGTTCGGGATGCTCCTTCACTTCTTCAGGCTGAAGCACACGGAACGCGGTACGTCTGAAGTTGATGTTAATATCTTCAGTACGTCCCCTTGCCATATCCTTGCCTGCATATTCATTGGCAATCTGCACAACAAGCGAGGGGTAGCGCTTGCCATTATACTTTTCAGAGAGGGGCAATTTACGCTTCATGCTGTCATACAAACTGCGTGGCATGTTGCTTGTGCCTTCTTTTATATCTACAAAATCTTGAAAGAATGAATGAATAACCTTGGTGTAGCCCCCACACTATCATTCGCCCAATCAAGCATTTTTTCTGAAAAGATAATGTTTTTGTAAGTCTCGGCAACCTTAATAATAGAGTCGTTGCCTTCAAAGTCTTCACCCTCATTGTCGAACACACAGTCTAAACCAACAACCTTGGGATTTGCCTTTTCAATATCCGTGAGCACTCGTGCAATTTCACCTCTTGCCGTTACCTTGGTTAGGTCAACAATGGTAATGAACCGACAAGTGTCTGCCGAACCTTGAATCTCGTAATAAACGTCGGTAAAAGAGAAGTCCGAAATAGCTCTCTTAATCGGATCGAGAGGTTTTGCCAGCACCGTTATAAGGGCAAAGAAGCCCATAATGGCAACAGCGAGCAGTGTCACCATTATGTGCTGTGCAAACGACACGCCTTTTTTAGGTACTTTCTTGTCCTTTTCTTCTTCAGGCTTTCTGTCTTCTTTATCTCTCATATCCATAGCTCTCTTAACAGGGTCGAGAGGCTTAGTTAACACAGCAACAAAAGCAAAGATTGCCATCAGGATGAGCGCAAAAGTTGTCGCCACCACATTCTTTACAATCGATGCGTGTTTCTTTGGTTCATCGTTTGGAATGTCGCCTTCTTTCACGCCTTATTAGTTACCGAGCATTTCTAATACCTTCTGCTTCATTTCTTCGCTATCAAAGATATTCAGCAGCAAACTCTTAGCCTGCGAACCACTGTAGCTAACAGCCACACGTTCTTCAGTCTTACCATTCACCTCGCGAATAATGTCGAACACCACCTCGGTGCGACCAAGACTCTGTTGGAGCATGGACTGACTTGAATCTACCATCTTGGCAATAGTTTCAACCTCGCCCGATGACAATTCAATGTTAGTATCAGTTTCTTCAGTAAGAGCAGCTACTTCCAACTTTATTTGGCTTGCCACATCCACACGCGCACGTGTCAAAGCTTGCTTGCGAGCAAGAGCCGCACTGGTGCTTGACGCTGATGAGCGACCAATAATATACTTAGGGAAGTTACCCTCATAAGTATGCTCAAGGATGTAGAGTTCTGTAAGCTGCTTCTCGAGCGAGAGTGTACCCGGTGCAGACTTCCAACCTTGTTTGGTCAGCTGCTTTGCCTGTTTCTTGGCATCCTTTGTTGCTTTCTGCTCAATCAGCGCCTTTGCCAACTTAGCTGCTTGACGGCGAGCCTTTACTACTTGCTCTGGAGTGGGAGCAGAGGGGTCAACATCCTTATTTGACTGTGCAAAAGAGGTAGCACTGCTAAACAGCGCTAAAATCGTCATGACAACAACTTTTTTCATAGGTAGGGTATGTTTAAGTGAGTTGAATATTATTTTTTTATTCGTAAAACTTTAAAGATTTCTTACTGTACAAAAAAAGGATTTTATTCATCGCATAGATACATCTGTTTAATGCCATCTCATCACTTTATCTCTTACTATAAATCCATTATTTATACATTATGTTGCAAAGTTAGTAATTATTTTAATAACTAAAAAAGGATTTCTTGACAAAAAAAGAAAAAAAACGGAGTTTGAGTCAACACCTGAGTCAGCACCCTTATCCCCCTTAGCAAAATTATCATTATTATTAGTGAGGAAGTTTTTTGAAGCAAAAAGCTTTATTTTTTATCATGACACACTTGTTGTTTTTTAATAAAAAAATCTCAAGCTCAAAAAGTAACAAGAAATGTTCACTTCTCTCACTTAGTAATGTTCAAAAAATAACTTCCGCAGAAATATTGCGCCATCCTCACCCCATTCGGTAGAGTGTTCAAAATCCGCATTTTTTCTGCATGATATTTGAATGAAATATCAAGAAGTGTTACGCGCCAGCCTCACCCCATTAGGGGTGATATAAGGTAGCCAGGTATGTGAATGAGGGTTTATCCCGAATTCAC
>ERZ1023617.713-NODE-713-length-9630-cov-66.172010_pt1 | contig 9630 bp, 9 predicted proteins | sample MGYA00380328_ERZ1023617 | MGnify/ENA primary metagenome ERZ1023617 (study PRJEB33179, sample SAMN07448977) | human gut metagenome | biome: Human-gut; feature: Human associated habitat; material: Faeces | host: Homo sapiens | place: India: Bhopal | collected...
ACTATACCGATGTCATCACCTTCGATTACGATGAGGATGATGTGATTAACGGCGATATCGTGATTTCGCTCGATACTGTCCGCACCAATGCCGAGCAGTTTGGCAAGACCTATGATGATGAGCTTCATCGCGTCATCATCCACGGCATCCTGCACCTCTGCGGAATTAACGACAAAGGCCCGGGAGAGCGCGAAATCATGGAGGAGAACGAGAACAAGGCGCTCGCCCTGCTCGAAGGTGCTTCGATATTGAAGAAGTAAAGCTTCCGCAGAAAATGAGGAGTCATCCCCCTCATCCTCGGGGAAGTATAGAAAAACAGCTGTTAACTGTTAACCTGTTAACTTCTGAATGTGGCTAATGGAGTAAGCTGTTTGCCTGGGCGATGTTTCTCGTCCGATTTTTAGGCACGGATTACACGGATATTTCTAAAAAAATACATGGCGCAAGCCTCCGCGTAATCCGTGTAATCCGTGCCTAAAAATAATCCGTGCCTAAAATTTATTCTATCGCCTTGATTCTCTCTCGGCATTCTTTCAATATCTCTTTCAATTCCTCCACGGTCGTGGCTCTCAGCATGGCGATTCTCGTCTGGCGGAAATCAGGAATGCCCTTGAAGATAGGGGAGGCGGCTAGGTGGCGACGGGTGTGGAGAATGCCTCTGTACTCGTCGATGCGCTCCACGTTGATGCGAAGCTGCTCCTCCAGGAGGTCAATCTTCTCATCTACGGTTAATGGGGCAGCACCCGTATTATCCAGATAATCACGTATTTCCTTGAAGATCCATGGTCTTCCGAAGGTGGCGCGGCCAATCATCACCGCATCTACGCCGTATCTCTCAAAAGCAAGCTTGGCTTCTTCCGGGGTCGTAATGTCGCCGTTGCCGATGATAGGAATATGGATGCGGGGGTTGTTCTTCACCTCACCTATGAGGCTCCAGTCAGCTTCGCCCGTATACATCTGGCTTCGGGTTCTGCCGTGGATGGTGAGCGCCTGGATTCCGCAATCCTGTAGCTGCTCGGCAAGGTCGGTGATGATGAGGTTCTCGCAATCCCATCCCAATCGGGTTTTCACAGTTACGGGCACGTTTACCGCCTTCACCACTTCTCTTGTAATATCCAGCATCAGCGGAATATTGCGGAGCATTCCGGCTCCGGCACCCTTTCCGGCAACCTTCTTCACCGGGCAGCCGAAGTTAATATCAATTACATCCGGCTTCGCCTGTTCTACGATTTTGGCAGCTTCCACCATGTCCTCGGTGGTTCTGCCGTAAATCTGAATGCCCACAGGGCGCTCTTCATCGCTTATCGTAAGCTTGCTGACAGTGCTCTTGATGCTTCGCACCAAGGCTTCCGCCGATACGAACTCAGTATAAACCATGGCGGCTCCGAATCGCTTGCAGAGCATGCGAAAGCCAATATCTGTTACGTCTTCCATCGGAGCGAGGAAGAGGGGCTGAGGCCCAAATTCTATATTACCTATTTTCATCGTTTTATGAGGAGTTAAAGGAGTTAAGGAGTTAAAGGAGTTAAGACAAATGCTTCGAAAATGATAATCCTTGATATTCCTTCTCCAAAATTTCGGCTGCAAAGTTACACTTTTTTTATGAGAAATTGCCATGATATACAAAAAAACATGAGTATCTCATAACTGTTGTCTTAACTCCTTAACTCCCTTTAACTCCTTAACTCCTCCTTTGATTCACTTCAAAAGATGATACATTCCTCCTGCCAGGGTGCGGATGATTCCCTTCATTTCCATCTGGAAGAGGAGGGAGGTGAGGCGGGAGATGTCGATATTCGACTTCACGCTGATGATGTTGATCTGCAGGTCATTGGTCCTGGAGAGGATTTGGACGATGAGCTCCTCCTCGGGCGATAATTCCGGGAAGAGGCTGCGCTCGATGCCCTGCTGCTTGGCTCTCATCAGGGTTGCGTCATCCTGCCAGCGCATGTCCTTCACAAAGTCCTCGGCGCTGGTGATGAGGGTGGCGCCATTGTCCCTAATCAGGTTGTTGCAGCCTTCGCTGTAGTGGTCGCCTATTCTGCCTGGGAAGGCGAAGACGTCACGGCCGTAGGATTGCGAAATGCCGCAGGTGATGAGACCGCCGCCACGAGAAGCGCTCTCTATCAGGATGCTGGCATCCGACATTCCCGCCACGATGCGGTTGCGGCGCACGAAGTTGATCTTATCGGCGTTTGTCTGGGTAAGGAATTCGGTGAGCAATCCGCCTTGCTCTATCATTCTCGCTGCCGTATCTCTGTGTTGGCGGGGATAGAGGTCATCGAGGCCATGAGCCAGTATGCCCACGGTTTCGTAGCCGCAGGCGAGCGCCTGTCGGTGCGCCACGATGTCTACGCCATAGGCCAGGCCGCTCACGATGAGCACACGAGGGGAGAGTTGCTTCAGGTCGGAGATGAAGCGGCGAATGAGGTCTTCGCCGTACGGGGTGCAGTGGCGGGTTCCGATGATGTTGATGACCCGCTGCTGGTTGAGGTTGGCGTTGCCTTTATAGAAGAGCATCAGAGGGGCGTCGTCGCAATCCTTGAGTCGCTGGGGATAGCGGTCGTCGTTCATCGTTATCGGCTCTATGCCGTATCGGATGTCGTATTCCAGTTCTACTTCTGCGCGTTTGCGCGCCTCGTCGCAGTTCTTGAGGGCGTTCACGAGCTTATCCGAGGCATCTGGGAGGAGGCTTCGGATGTCGTTTCTATGCTCCATGATGAGCGTGGCGGAGCCAGTTCTTCTGTATAGCTCCAGCATCCCTGCAAGGCTGAAGTAGTTGAGCCTTGTCAGGAGGATGGTGTTTAATATTTCCTGTTGGTCAGCCATAAGCTTTATCTTTTTATGGGGTTATAGATGGGAGGAAGGAGGGTGAAGCAGGAGGGAGCACGGGGGAACCGAGCGATGGAATCGCTCGGAACGGGAGCGCGAGGGGGCTACGCTTGCTCCTTTATTTCTGCACCACAGTTCCGAGCGATTCCATCGCTCGGTTCTTCCCTGGTCTTTCCTCGGTTCTTCCCTGGTCTTTCCTGGTCTTCCCTGGTCCTTCCCCGGTCTTTCCCCGGTTCTTCCTTTTCTTTTTCTTTCCCCTTTACCTCTTCAGGTATTCGTAACCGATGCGGCAGCGGAGGCATTCCTTCTTGTCGCAGTATTCCTTCTTCAGCTGGATGAGGGCCTGGCTGTCGCCGGCGTTTTCCACCACCAGGCCGCATTGCTGCCACATCCTTACTATGTGGTTGTTCTCGGCCTTCAACTCCTCCAGGAAGTCGAAGGCACGGTCGCAGAATTTCTCTTCTCCGCGGTGCCTGCCGTAGGCGAAGAGGATGGGGACTACCGTGTTGATGATGAGCAGATTGAGCGAGAAAGGGGAGATGTGTTTCTCGTTCTTTACGCTCGTGCTGCCAAAGGTATAATGGGTTTCCCAATACTCTGTGACGCTGGTAGAAAGCACCTTCTTCGCCTCCTTCACCGTGGTGGCCTCCAGCAGCTGGCTGAGGCTGGCACGGCGGTTGTAATAAAGATTGGCAAGCTGCGAGATGCGGATATGAGGGAAGTTCTGAGGGCGAAGTCTCAGGAATCGCCACAGCTTGTAATCCATCGGCTGCATCGAGAACTTATGCGAGAGATAGAGATATTCATTCCTCAATCTTGCGAAATAGCCGTCGTTCAGGGCGTCTTTCTGATAGCGTTCGGGAATGGTGTTGAGCTCCAGCAGTCCTGCCTGACCCATGAAGATGGCTTCTATCTGGAAGAGGTCGTCCCGGTGATGGTCCACGGCTCTGAGCGGCAGGTTCAGCGCCCACTGTTCGAAGGCTTCGCCATTGATTCCGAAGCCGAAATTGCGCGCCAGGGTCACGAAATAGGCGTTCTCCCAGTCACCGTTGCATTGTCGGACGCGCTCTTCTATCGCCTCTGTTTTCTGCGAGAGCCGTTCGGTTTGCAGGGCGCTCATCCACGAGTGGATGGTGAGCTTGGTGAGCGATGGAATGATTTGATAGCAAGGAGGATATTGGTCGATGGTCAAGAGCTCCTGATAGTGTTTCAGTACGTGTTCGGGGATGTCGAGCTGCATCTGCACAAGGGGTTCGCCCTTCGAGTTTTTGGCGTCGAGGTCGATGATGCCGCAGACATGCAGTATCACATTGTCGTATCTTTCGTCCTTGTCGTGGGCATGAAGATACCAGTCGCTCGCCTTGTCGTGAATCTCCACGTTGCCCACCCATAGGGTTCCGTTGATTTTCAGCTTGGCGTTGAAGAAGTCGGGCCCTGCATTGCGGTTGTGGAGTCCGGGGTCGATGACTTCCACCTGCCTGTGGTCGGTGGTGGTAAGAGGGGAGAGTGGGAAGAGTTTGTGCTTCCACACGTAGTGAAGTAGTTGCTCCATATTGTTTCGGCTTTTATGGTTTATAGGATTGCCTCTTTCGGAACGCAAGTTCTTCGCTCGTGTGCGGAAGGGGTATTGAAAAATCAGCTGTTAACTGTTAACCTGTTAACCCTGAGGAGAGAAGTATTTCTCGAATGCCTTGTCGTAGTCCTCGCTGTTGCCCAGCTTTCCGTTGATGAGGCAGACGAGTTCTACGGTTGCCTTAAGGCAGAGTTTCTCGTCCTTGGCACGGAAGATGTCCTGATGGAAAACATATCTTACGCCCTGCTTCTCCAGCCACAGACGCGAGAAGAATTCATCATCGCATTGCAGCGGAACCTTGTACTGCAGGTTCATTCTCGCCACCACAGCATCCACGCCTTTGTTGTGCATTTCGGCAAAGCTGAGGCCGCATTCCTTCAGAAAGAGATGGCGGGTATGTTCCATGTAGTGCAGATAGTTGGCATTGTTCACGATGCCCTCAATATCGCACTCATAATCTCTTACTTCCATCTTCGTCTCAAAAATATATCTGCTCATAATTTTCTCTTTTTTAGTTACTAAATGAGGCTAAAAGCCTTAAATCACTGCAAAAATAACCAAAATTTTCTATTTATTATTATAATAACAAGGATTTTTCAAGGTTTTTCGAAGAAAAATGTGTATTTTTGCATAAAAAAAGCTGCACTCGGCAATTTGAAAGCAAGCTTTCATTGCGCTCATTTGCATTTTTTTTGCCGAATAGAACAAAAAGTAAGAACAAATAAAATTTAGATAAAGATGAAAATTGCTTTGATCGGCTACGGAAAGATGGGACACATGATCGAGGAGATCGCCCTGCAGCGTGGCCACGAAATCGTATGTAAGATTGACGTGAATAACCCTGAGGATATCGACAGTCCGGAGTTCTGCTCTGCCGATGTTGCCATTGAGTTTACAAACCCTACTGCCGCTTACGGCAACTATCTGAAGGCTTTCTCTCACAACGTGAAGGTGGTTTCAGGTTCAACAGGTTGGATGAAAGACCATAAGGAAGACGTGGAGAAACTCTGCGCCGACGGCAAGCAGACCCTTTTCTGGGCGTCTAACTTCAGCATCGGAGTAGCCATATTCTCAGCCGTAAACCGCTATCTGGCCAAGATCATGAACGGTTTCCCACAGTACTCTGTCTGCATGCAGGAAACCCACCACGTGCACAAGCTCGATGCGCCATCAGGCACAGCCATCACGCTTGCCGAGGAAATCATCGACAACATCGACAGAAAGAAAGATTGGAAGCGTGGCGTTACTTATTGGACAGAGGATGGTCATCACGATGAGGGCGATGCAAACATCACCGATGAGGATTTGGTCATCAACTGCGTACGCGATGGTGAGGTTCCTGGAATCCATGCCGTCATGTATGATTCAGATGCTGATATGATTACCATCGAGCACAGTGCCCACTCACGTAAGGGATTTGCTCTCGGAGCTGTTCTCGCTGCTGAGTTCACAGCCAACCATTCCGGTTTGCTCACAACCTCAGATTTGTTTAAGTTCTAATAAATCTAATAAATATGATTGATAAACAGAAACAAAAACTCAATATGAAGGTGCAGTGGGCGAAGTTCGCAGTAGTTCTCGCCCTCTATCTTCTCTTCCTGGTTTGGGTAGAGAGCTGGCTGGGACTCATCGTGGTTCCGTTCATCTTCGATGTCTACATCACCAAGAAGATTCACTGGCAGTGGTGGAAGGATGAAGAAGGCCCTGTGCGCTTCATCATGAGCTGGGTTGATGCGCTCGTGTTCGCGCTCGTAGCGGTTTATTTCATCAACCTCTTCTTCTTCCAGAACTATGTGATTCCGTCTTCATCTCTCGAAAAGAGTCTCCTCACGGGCGACTATCTCTTCGTGAGCAAGGTAAGCTACGGACCTCGCATTCCTGAGACTCCGCTCACCATGCCTTTAACCCAGCACACGATGCCGCTGGTCAACGTGAAGAGCTACATTGAGTGGCCTCACTGGGATTACCGCCGCGTGAAGGGATTGGGCAACGTGAAGCTCAACGACATCGTGGTGTTCAACTATCCTGCCGGCGACACCCTCTGCAACGAGGAGCGCTATCAGGCGAACGATTACTATCAGATGGTTTATTCCATCGGCGACCAAATACTGGAGCAGAACGGCCAGCAGCAGGATGTCCGCGTGCTGAACCCATTGCAGCAGCGCCACTACTTCGAGAAAGTGTATGCTGCCGGTAGAAACTACATCCTGAACATGCCGGGCGAATATGGCGACATCATCAGCCGTCCTACCGACCGCCGCGAGAACTATGTGAAGCGCTGCGTAGGTTTGCCGGGACAGACCCTGCAGATCAAGAACCGCATCGTTTATCTCGACGGCAAGGCAAACAAGGAGCCTGATAATGTGCAATATACCTACAAGATGAAGCTCAAGGGCGAGTTCCCTATCGACCTTGCCGATGAGCTGGGAATCACCAACGAAGACCTGCTGATGTATAATCAGAGCGGCGTGATTCCACTCACCAAGAAGGCTTATCTCGCCCTGAAGGCGAACAAGAACCTCGTGGAGAGCATCTCCATCAACACCGATGCAAGATACGGCGACCTGTATCCGCTCAATGCCTACACCGGCTGGACATGCGATAATTACGGTCCTGTATGGATTCCGAAGAAGGGCAAGAGCATCGCTCTGACGCTGAAGAACCTGCCGGTTTACGAGCGTTGCATCAAGGTTTACGAGGGCAACGACCTGAAGGTAGACAACGCCGGCCGCATCTTCATCAACGGCAAGCAGGCGAAGAGCTACACCTTCAAGCTCGACTATTACTGGATGATGGGCGATAACCGCCACAACTCAGCCGACAGCCGCTATTGGGGCTTCGTGCCTGAGGACCACATCGTGGGCAAGCCTATCTTCATCTGGTGGAGCCACAGTCCTGATCATCCAGGCTTCTCAGGCATCCGCTGGAACCGCCTGTTCAACTTTGTAGATAACATCAAGTAAGAAAGATAGATTTGAAAATCGCAGTTAAATTCCTAATAGCTTTAGGTTTGTCGTTGCTCCTGGTATGGGCGGTGCGAACCTTTGCCTTCACTGTCTTCACGGTGCCCGCCGGAGGTCTTCCTCCGCAGCTGAAAGCAGGCACTCGGGTGATAGTGAATAGGATTGACTGCGATTTTTTCAATCGTGGCGATGTGGTTGTCTTCACCGATTCCGTGTTTGCTCCGGCTAAGAATCAAGCCAAGGTCAAAGGTCAGAGACAGGCTCAGCCCCAGGTCCGGAAATTCGTCTCAGAGGCTTATTTCATCGGTAGGATAGAGAAGCTGCCGGGCGATACGATTCTCATCGATACGGTGAAGTATATCATTCCTACGGTGTGCTGCAAGCGCTGTGGCTGCAAGGATTGCCGCTTCTATCTCCTGAAGACCCCAACCGGGCAGCAGGTGGTGCATAAGCATCAGATGATAGGCAAGGCTTACAAGCTGTTCTAAACGTAAAGAGTAATCATAAAGTTCAAAGTTCAAATCTCAAAGTTCAAAGTAAATTGAAAGCCCTTCTTTCCTCCACATATTTCGGTCCCATCCAGTGGTATCAGAAGCTGAACCGCTACGATGAATGCCTGATAGAGCGCCACGAGAGCTTTATCAAGCAAACCTATCGCAACCGTATGATCATCCCGACCACCAACGGCCCCCTCTCGCTCACCATCCCAACGAACCACAACACATCGCTGGCGATGAAGGACATCCGCATCTCCGACCACGCCAACTGGCGCCACGTCCACTGGAATGCGCTTCTCTCCGCCTATGGCGAGAGCCCTTTCTTCGAGTATTATCAGGACGACATCCGCCCCTTCTACGAGAAGAAATACGAGTTTCTCTTCGATTTCAACATGGAGACTACCGAGAAGATGATAGAGCTTCTCGACATCCGTCCCAAGATTTCAATCACCGAAGCCTATATTCAGAGTAAAGAACTGAAAGAAGAGGATGAAATCAAGGATTTCCGCGATGCTATTCGCCCAAAGAAGCCGCTTCCTGACGCTGAATTCGCTCCCAAGCGCTATTATCAGGTCTACGGGCAGAAGCACGGTTTCCAGCCGAATATGAGCATCCTGGACCTCCTCTTCAATGAAGGCAACGAGGCGATATTCTACCTATAAATCATCAAGGTAGAGTATCGCCTCGCTGCTTTCTTATAATTCATGAGCCTGGTCCCGTAATTAGAAGTAGTAGGCCAGCTTTGCGCGCAAGCCATTGTGATCGATTCCGTATTTATATTTGCTGCCGTCCCAGCCTGCCGGCTGCTTATAAGCGCTGGAAAAACCGCCAAGATTCACGCCAGCCGACCAGTGCTTGCTGAGCATGTATTCGCATCCCATTTCCGCATAGACGCCAAAGCCGTCTACGGTGGCGAAACTATCGTCTGTGCAGGCGTAGCCAAGGCTCAGCAGCAGATTCCAGATGAAGCGCTTGTTGGTCTTGTAGGCCATTTTGTAACCCGCACCGACGAAATAGTTCATGATTACATCGTTGACGTCATTGCCGCCGTTTCTAGGGATTTTCACCTTGGTTCTGCTGCCCACGCCATTAATGGAGAAGCCGATATAAATAGGACGGCGGGTGTTCTTCAGTTTCCACAGATGGGCGTATTCCATGGTCACGTCGAAGCCGGTAGGCGTTCTGCCCAGTTTATCGCCGTTGTCCGTAAGAATTTCGTTGCTGAGCCATGAATATCCGCTGCTTACGCTGATGCTGTTGGCTGGCAGATAGCGCTTCTCGTTGTCTGCATCTTCTACCACAACCTTCTTCTCCTGCTCTTGCGCGCAGGCCTTCTGTGAAGGAATTCCACTCAAAAATAGTGTAAATGAGGCGCATGCAGCCAATTTTGCTGCTGATTTTGAATTCATACGTTTTAAAATTTATTGTTAATAATTTGGCAGCAAAGGTATAAAAAAAAACGGAATTCCATAGAAATATATGGGAAAATAATGGGGAATGTAATGTTAAAAAAAACTAATCCATAGTTTTCTGCCCCGCAACTCATGGCTTTCTGCCAGGGAAGTCATGGTTTCAGCCTTCTCTTGTCCTTATTCTAACGATAAATGATGACCGGCATTGGTCATCATTTATGACCCGTTAAAGCCCTTATATAAGCCCATTTAGCCCTCATCTCCCGTTGCCCCATTCTCCCCCTCATCAACCGGGCAGAGTTAACAGGTTAACAGTTAACACCCCAAAAATGCATACTCCCCCTCCCACACAT
>ERZ1023617.714-NODE-714-length-9614-cov-61.651428_pt1 | contig 9614 bp, 5 predicted proteins | sample MGYA00380328_ERZ1023617 | MGnify/ENA primary metagenome ERZ1023617 (study PRJEB33179, sample SAMN07448977) | human gut metagenome | biome: Human-gut; feature: Human associated habitat; material: Faeces | host: Homo sapiens | place: India: Bhopal | collected...
GAGGTAGGAAAAAACAGCTGTTAACTGTTAACCCTGTTAACCCCTGCTGCTCCCAAATGCTCTTTTAGGAAATTTAAACAAGTATGCTTGGTGGTTTCATTAGAAAACCGTACTTTTGTGGCTGACAACAAACAATATCAAACATAAAAACGACAATGAAGAAACTGAAATTCCATATAGTAGGTCTTACCCACAACGACGTGAAAGGTCGTGAGGTAGAATACGCCAGGGAGGCAGAGGGCAGAACCATCTGCCTCGTGCCCGATGACGCCAATCCCTTTGATATGCTGGCAGTGAAGGCTTACGACAAGCAGCTTTTCATCGGCTATGTCTCAGCCCTGGAGGGCGAGGACGTAAGAGCCCTCATCATCGCCCGGAGGGGCAGGAACCTGCGCACCCGATGCCTGGGAAGCAACAGCAAGGAGGGAGCCGATGAGAAGTCGGGACTCCAGCTGATAGTGGAGGCGCGGGTGGACGTCTCTGAGCAGGAGATAGAGCAGGCACGCAGGGAAATCTATGATGACGGAATCTATGACGGCTGGCACTATTCCGGCCCCATTCTGCCCATCGACAAGCTGACCCGTTTCAGCGATTGCACCATGATGCTGGAAGGCGTCATCAACGACATCATCAGCATTCAGGAGCAACTCTCACGGGATTCAGATTCCGCTGAAGCCGATAAGAACCCTCTTGATGCCGATTCCCGGGCGGCGCTGGAGGCAGAGCTGCGCGACAACCTGGAAGAGGCTAGGGAGCGGCTCAGCAGCTTCATGGAAATACAGCGAAGCGATTATTCGCGCGAGATGACGCAGACGAGAAACCGCATTCTCAACAACCTCGACCTCATAGACGATGAGGAAATCCATCGCATGGGCGAGCAACTGTATACGGAGATGGGATTCATTACCAGTTCCGCTTATCGTGAGCGTGCAGCCCAGTCTTTCTTCGTAGAAGCGCCTATCGCCATCAAGAAGAAGCAGACGGGCGCCTACGACTATAAGGACCAGCTGGACGCCATAGAACAGCAGCTGCACGCCTTTCCCTATTCGCTCTATCCCACGTTCAAGGCCGACCCGGTAGATTTCCTCCGCCAGGTGTTCTATAAGCGTGTGCCCCGCAAGAAGATGCTCCAGCTGCTTTCCGGCATCGTCCTGATGATCATGAACGGCAGGGTAGATGACGTGAAGCAGTGGGGCAAGCATGGCAATGAGGACTCGCTGATGGCGATGAAGGCTGTGGGCAAGAAGCCTTCGGGCATTGAGTGTAAGATGAAACTCAAGGAGTTGGTGGATGACGCTATCCTTGATATGGCGTCTTATCATAAGCCAAGTACGGGTGAACTTCTGATAAATTGTCAATCCGACTGGTATCCTATATTCCGCATGCTGAATGATTGGAATATATATGATTCGAAAAGCCAGACTGCCTTCTGCCAGTATCTGGAAAAACGATATGAGAATTTAGATAAAGGGGGTGATAAGGAGTTGGCTCCCTGCTGTAAAAGAAAGGATCTGACGCAAGCTGCAGCGGGAATGTTTGATGAAAACGAGACTCAGGCGTGGAGCCGTCTTCATCCGAAAACATGGAAGATAAGCTTCGGCAAGTTCAATCATTACTGCGATATTGTTGATGCTTTCAATAAGCTCATGCGAGAACAGGCTTTTCAGAAGTACCTGAACTTAGAGGATCTTTTGCCGAGCAAGGAAGACTTGGAAGAAGAGGATTCTGAGAAAGAACTGGATTCTGAAGAGGATGAAGCTTGATAAGATTCATGGGGATGTGTGGGGCACATCCCCTTTAATTATGCCTATTATTATACCCCTTTTATACCGATTTCTCGCACCATTATACCGTTCCCGACATTTCATTATACCGCGAAAAACGAATTCCGCCCAAAACTTGCAAACGCCTCATTTATTACTTATCTTTGCATTGCTTTTCAGACAGAAGAGTGGCAGGTTTTGAAAAAAATCCTGCCTAATAATAAATTATTAATATCATATAAACTATGGCAAACAAGAACCTATCTTTTGATGAGTGCAAGCTGCTCAGCAGCCGCCTCATCGCAATGAACCCTAATCGCAATGCAAACATGGGGCAGATTGCTACTTATCTCCTCGATTACTACACCGAGCTCACCAAGCAGTCCTGGCTCAGCAACCTCGTAGGACAGATTCGCGACCTTACCGCCAAGCAGAATCTGATGGGCGAGGAGCAGAAGCAGACTGAGGTCTACAAGCAACTCGACAAGCAGATTTCCGCCTTCAAGAAGCAGCTGCCTTTCCGTTCGCCTCACTACTTCCACTTCCTGGACGACCACCGTGCCCAGAAGTCCATCGACCCGGAGGCCTTCACCTTCCAGACTACCGTAGACATCGATAATCCGGAGGAGGTAGAAGGAGCCGTGAAGAGAGCCCTGCTCCTGAACGGAATGTTTGATGACCCCCAGGAGAAAGCCGCCCGTGAGCAAATGTTCACCGCCGATGAAATCGAGCTTTGGAAGGGAAAAGTACTTCATGTGGAACGCTCGGCACGCAACAAGGCCCACATCGACATCCGCATCCCTGTAGGGATGACCATCGCTGAGGCTCAGAGCGCCTTCTGCAAGCTCATCCACGCCACCGAAGACCCTAGCTGCGTTACGCCTGAGCGCATCATCTTCATCACCGATGATGCCAGCCAGATCTATACTGCCGACGACTGGTACAAGCACCTGGATGAGGAAGCCGTGGCTGAATATCGTGAGGCTTACAGAAAGAGAGGACTGGACATCGACGGCCGTCCGATGGATATTGATTCCGCTCCAACCGTAGATTTCCAGCCTGTCGAGAGCGAGGAGGAGAAGACGGGAAAGACTGCCAATACCGTGCAGTATGAGCAGACTTACGATGGCGTTCCTTACGAGGAGATTGTGAAGTCGCTGGTGGATTTGATGGGCGGCGCTCCTGCCCATGGCAACCGCAACAACTTCATCTATCGTGAAGCCTGCCTGCTCAGATACATCTGCAATAGCGAGGCGGCCTGGATTAAGCAGGTAATCGAAATCTTCGGCGAAGACGAGGCGAAGGCGTTCGCCTCTGTAGAGAGCGCCTGCAAGGTGGCTCAGTCCTCGGAAATGCCCCAGCTCGTGAAGCAGGCGATAGAGCTCGCCCGCAAGAACTATCTCGCCAAGCAGGCCACCGAGAAGGCAGGAATCTACGCCGAAGTTCCGCCTCAGTTGCCTGCCAAGCTGCCTAAGCTCATCAAGCTGCTCACCAGCAAGGTAGAGGATGATTTCAAGGCGCCTGTGGCGATGGCGGTCTTCCCTCCGCTGGCTGCTCATCTCAAGGGCGTCAACTTCCGCTACATCGACAATCAGGTGCATGAGGCGGCGATGATGAATCTGCTCGTAGCGCCGATGTCGTCAGGCAAATCGGCGGTAAACGGACCTATCAACAGCATCATCGAAGACCTGGTACAGATGGATAAGGTGAACCGTCAGAAGGAGCAGGAATGGAAGGACGAGGTGAACACCATGGGCGACAACAAGAAGAAGCCGGTGCGCCCGGAAGACATCTGCATCCGCATCGTTTCGCCCGACCTTACCCGTGCTGCCTACATCCAGCGTCTGGACGATGCGCAGAAGGCTGGCGATGCTTATCTCTACTGCAAGATGGACGAGGTGGACATGCTCAGGAAGTTCAACGACCCTAGCCAGCTGATTCGTCTCTGCTGGGACAATTCAGAGGATGGTCAGGAGCGTGTGGGCACCAAGAGCGTTACTGCCCGCGTGAAGACCCGTTTCAACTGGAATGCTTCCAGTACCATTGCCGTTACCCAGAAGTTCTTCTCGGTAAGAGAGGTGGCTGATGGAGCCGTGAGCCGTCTGTCGCTTGCCACCATCTTCCGTTCAGAGTTTGCTCCTTGTCCGGTTGTGGGGGAATATGATGCGCAGTTCAAGTCGCAGCTGGCTCCTTACATCCATCAGCTGAATGCCACCAGCGGTTTCAAGGAGTGCAGGAAGGCTCGCCAGCTTATCGAGCGCCTGGGCAGTGAGCTCATGGAGCTGGCTCAGCTGGCTTACAACAAGCCTTACGCCGAGTTTGCCAAGCGTGGTTTGGCGAATGGTTTCCGCAGGGCGATGGTGCTCTATCTGGCGAATGGCGAGAAGTGGGAGAAGGCGATAGAGGATTTCATCGTATGGAGCGTGAAGTATGATTTGTGGTGCAAGATGCGTTTCTTCGGCAATCAGATGCAGGAGGCGATAGATGCAGACAACCGTTCTATCTATCATGCATCCGGTGTGAGCAATCTTCTTCTCTTCGTTCACGATACCTTTGACAAGGCAGAGATTCAGAATGTCTGTATGGTTCATGGCACCAAGACGAAGCTTGCCGTCCTCCTGTGCACCTGGAAGAAGCGTGGCTTCATCGTGAAGAACGAGGACGGCACCTTCTCCAAGACCGCCAAGTTCATCGGCAAGTACGGGCACTACGGAACGCCTGGAATGGCTGCGTAGAATAGATTAGGCACGGATTATACGGATGTTCTATGAGATTATGAATGTGTTTTGATAGACTCCCCGTTAGGCGTCCCGGCGGATTTGCAATCCGCCGTCAAAAAGATTCGACCTATTAAAATCGGGGGATTTGCAATCCCCCAACACCAATAGGAAAAGCAATCTTGCTTGCTGCGGATTTCAAATCCGCAGATCTTCAACAGGTAAGGACCTTTTTTAACGCCGGATTTCAAATCCGGCGGGACGCCTATCGGACGTATTTTTTGCTTGATGCCTAGCGAAAGGCTCTCCTTCGCTTTTATCAGTTCGCCCTGAACCAACGGTCACCGGCCGAAGGTAAGGGCAAAAGTTATGCGGATTACATGGATGTTCTATGAGATTATGAATGTGTTTTAATTGACATGAGAGGCTTAAATCCGTGTAATCCGTGCCTGATTTCGTAACGGGAATGTAAAGGTTCTTGACCTTAATCAAGAAATCGGGGTGTTCTGAAACTTTTCTCCTGAAATATTTGTGTGCGAACACAAAAGTTCGTACCTTTGCATCGGAAATAAGAAAAAAGGATAAAAGATTGATAATATCAGGATACGGAAGGTATTGATTATAAGGAAGAAAGATTGATTACATCAGGATACGAAGGTATTAGAATCTAGGTAAAGATTGAAAAAAGGATAACAATAAAAGATTGTTAATAAAAAGGATAAGTTTGATTTAAAGTTAAGAAAGGGAAAAGTTATGTTAGTATTAGGAATTGCATTCGCAGCAGTAGTAGCATTCGCTGCAACAGTTGGCGCAGCAAGCAACAAGCTCGCTTAAGTAATAAGCCAACGAGGTAAGGAACTTTAAAAGTTCAGAAACAGTAATTGAAGCAAAGTAGGAAGCCAATATGGGCTTCCGAGATGCAGAGGGAGAGTCAACAGGGCTTTCCTGGGATTGAGGAGCGGATGATGCTCCTTTTTTCGTTTAACATTGAATATCAGACAGACATACATATATATAAAAGGAAATCGGGTTGGTTAACAGGTTAACAGTTAACAGCCCGATTTTCTTTGTTTTCTCTATTTTTTAAGATAAGGCTTCAGGATTCTAATCCAGTTCTGGTAGCCTTTTCCGAGCAGATGCAAGCCATCGTTGGTATAATCCGGGTTCATATCCTGGGTTCCAGGGATTACGAACTCAGAGAAGAGGTCGATGTAGGTCAAGCCACGGCGGTTGGCGATGTCCTTGATCAGGGCGCGTGGGCAATGGCTTCTGCTTTTTGCTTTTTGGCTTTCTGTTAAGAACTACTTGAAAATCAGGGTGGTGAGCCTGTCTTTATCGAACAGCTCCTGAGCCACGGCTTGAATCTGGGCGGCGGTAATCGCATCCACCTGCTCATAGAGGCGGTCAACGTTCTTCTCCCAGCCATAATGCAGGAAACTCTTGCCGAAGTCGAGGGCGAAGTTCTCACGGTTGTCGCAAGCTACGCCTATCTGACCCTTGATCTGCTTCTTGGCAGCCTTGAGCTGCGCATCGCTCAATGGCTTCTGCATGAACTTATCCAGCTCCTTGCGAACCAGTCTGAGGCAGCGCTTCACATCGTGCTCATCGCATCCGAAATAGATGCTCCAGGTGCCCGTATCGCCATAAGCCACCATCGTGCTTTCTACGGTGTAAACCAGTCCGTTGTGCTCTCTGAGGGCGAGGTTCAGCTTGGCGTTCATGCCCGGTCCTCCCAGCATATTATTAAGCAGATAGAGCGGCATTCGGCGGTCGTCGTTCACATCGTAAGCGCGGGTTCCTATCATCACATGAGCCTGATGGGTATTCTTCTGCATCACGATTGTCTGGCCAGCAATCTCTTTCCCCACAGATGGATAATTTTTAGGTCCCACAGATGGATATTTTTTAGGTCCCACAGATTTCACAGATGACACAGATTTTTCTTCAGCAATAGATTTTTCATCCCTTGAAATCTGTGTAATCTGTGAAATCTGTGGGAGATTTTCTGCAGCAAGCTTGCTCATAGAATCATTATCTGCGAGCGCCCTCCCGATAAGCTTCACCAGCTTCTTGAAATCAATATCCCCATAAGCGAAGAATATCGCATTATCCGGCCGATAAAGCTTCCTTGTGAAGCGCAGCGCATCCTCCGTCTTGAAGGAGCGAACCTGCTCGGCAGTGCCCAGGATATTATGCCCCAGCGGCGAACCCTTGAAGAGGATATTCTCGAACTCATCGTAAATCAGTTCGGCTGGCGAATCATTATAGCTCTCAATCTCATCGCAGATTACCTCCACCTCCTTATCTATTTCCGCTTGCGGATAAACCGAGTGGAAGACGATGTCGGAAAGCAGGTCCACGGCTCTTGCGATGTGCTCCTTCAGGATGGCAGAGTAATAAACCGTTCCCTCCTTGTTGGTGTAGGCATTCAGGTCGCCTCCCACGCTCTCCAGACAGTTGAGAATGTGCCACGCCTTGCGGCGTTCGGTGCCCTTGAAGGTGACGTGCTCGCAGAAATGCGCCAAGCCCTCCTCGCCCGGCTCCTCGTTGCGGGTGCCGGCATTTATCTGGTAGCCGCAATACACCACCTTGCTATCCGATGGCAGGTGGATGATGCGGAGTCCGTTGTCTAATGTATAAGTATTGTATTTCATTTCAAGGTGCAAAGTTACATTGAAAATGTAATTTATCCAAAATATTGGGCATTTATTTTGCATTATCGCCAAAAAGAATTATCTTTGTCCCCAAAAAATATAAATAGAGACATAAAACAATGCGTAAGGTTATAGGAATAGGAGAGACCGTGCTTGATATCATCTTCAAGAACGGCAAGCCGATAGAGGCAGTACCGGGTGGCTCATCGTTCAATGCAGTCATCTCGTTGGGACGTGCGGGCGTGAATGCTTCGTTTATCAGCGAGGCGGGCAACGACCGTATCGGAGAGTATGTGATTCAGTTCTTGAGAGATAATGGGGTGAATGCTGACAACGTGAGCATCTTCCCTGATTCGAAGTCGCCACTCTCGCTGGCGTTCCTCGACGAGAACAACAATGCTGACTACATTTTCTACAAGGATCATCCTCACGACCAGCTGGAGTTTGCCACTCCCGAAATCAATCCCGATGACATCGTGCTCTTCGGTTCGTTCTTCGCCCTGAATCCTGTGGTTCGTCCTCAGGTGGCTGGTTTTCTGGAGTACGCCAAGAGTCGTGGCGCCATCCTCTATTATGACATCAACTTCCGCTCTTCTCATCAGCATGAGATTATGAAGATTACACCTAATCTGATAGAGAATCTGGAGCACGCCGATTTCGTTCGTGGCAGCCATGAGGACTTCGGAATCCTCTATAAGAAGCCGGAGGCTGACAAGGTGTATAATGCCGAAATCAGTTTCTACTGCAAGAAGTTTATCTGCACCCAGGGCGCTGAGCCTGTAGAGGTTCGTGCCGAGAACGGCTTTGCCAAGAGTTATCCTTCGGAGAAGATGAAGCCGGTGAGCACCATCGGTGCCGGCGATAACTTCAATGCCGGTTTCGTATTCGGACTGATTAAGGATGGAATCACCCGCGAGGATATCGACCGCGGCTTATCTGAGGCGCAATGGGATAGCCTGCTTGCATCGGCCCAGGATTTCTCCACCGAATGCTGCAAGGATATCTACAATTATGTTTCCAAGGAATTCGGAGAAAGAAAAAACTTGGAACTTTGAACTTGGAACTTTGAACTTTATGATTAGTAGAAGTTGTTTGAGAAACAGCATATCATAAAGTTCAAAGTAAATAAGTTCAAAGTACAAGTAATCATAAAGTTCAAAGTTCAAATCTCAAAGTTCAAAGTAAATAATATGACAGAAATTACAAACAAGATTTATTACGTAGGCGTTAACGACCGCAACAAGCATCGTTTTGAGGGCCTCTGGCCTTTGCCTAACGGAGTGAGCTACAACTCTTATATCATTGACGATGAGAAGGTAGCGCTGGTAGATACTGTAGAGGTAGATTTCTTCACCCAGTTCCTCGAGAACATTCACGAGGTGATTGGCGACCGCGAAATCGATTACCTCATCATCAACCACATGGAACCTGACCACAGCGGCTCCATCGCCCTCATCAAGAAATATTACCCTAACATCAAGATTGTGGGCAACAAGAAGACCCTGGGGATGCTCGAAGGCTTCTACGGCGTAACTGATGACGTGGTAGAGGTGAAGAATGGCGAAACCCTTTCATTGGGCAACCACGAGCTGAGCTTTGTTCTCATCCCTATGGTTCACTGGCCAGAGACCATGGTAACCCTCGATGCGAAGAACAAGGTGCTCTTCTCGGGTGATGCGTTCGGCTGCTTCGGTGCGCTGAACGGCGGAATCATCGATACGGAAATCAACTGCGAGACTTTCTGGCTGGAGATGGTTCGCTACTACTCAAACATTGTGGGTAAGTATGGAATCCCTGTTCAGAATGCCTTGAAGAAGTTGGCTGGCGTGGAGCTGGATTACATCTGCTCAACCCATGGTCCGGTTTGGCACGAGCATATTGAGAAGGTAATCGGCATGTATGATAAGATGTCGAAGTACGAGACGGAACCGGGCCTCGTTATCTGCTACGGCACCATGTATGGCAACACCGAGCGTATGGCTGAAATCATCGCCCGTGCAGCAAGCAAGGCAGGCGTGAAGAACATCGTGATGTATAACATCTCGAAGACTCACCACAGCTACATCCTGCGCGACATCTTCCGCTACAAGGGCCTTATCGTGGGTGCTCCAACCTACAATGCCGGTCTTTATCACGAGATGGAGGTTCTCCTCTCCGAGCTTGCCAATAAGGACATCAAGAACCACCTCCTTGGCTGGTACGGTTCTCATTGCTGGGCAAGCAAAGCTGTGGCAAAGATTCAGGAGTGGAACGAAACCAAGCTCCACTACGAGCCAGTGGGCGAGCCAGTGGATATGAAGCAGGCGATTACTCCAGAGGTCAAGGCGAAGTGCGAGGCTCTGGGTAAGGCGATGGCAGAGAAGCTGCTGGCAGAATAGGAGATTTCTTATTAGAGATTATTATAAAAGAGCGAAAAGGCAACTGAGGTTAACAGAGTTAACAGTTAACAGTTGTTTTTCCGCTCTTTCTTTGTTTAAATA
>ERZ1023617.723-NODE-723-length-9495-cov-8.988559_pt1 | contig 9495 bp, 12 predicted proteins | sample MGYA00380328_ERZ1023617 | MGnify/ENA primary metagenome ERZ1023617 (study PRJEB33179, sample SAMN07448977) | human gut metagenome | biome: Human-gut; feature: Human associated habitat; material: Faeces | host: Homo sapiens | place: India: Bhopal | collected...
GCCAATTTTATATGTTATTATTTTTATCCCACAAAAAAGCGTGAAGAACCAGAATAAAACTATCAATACCTATCACATGTTTGCTCCCTGCAGCAGCCTGGAATATCTCATCATTGATAATGTGAATGTGGATTTTGTCATGCAGGATGCCGCCGATGCAGACAAAGGGGTGCCCGCATCGGCAAAAATCCTGGTTCCCAGAGCTGCTTTGGATGCATATAAGGCAGACAGCCACTGGAAATCAGTAGCTGACCGCATCCTGCCCATGGAGGATTTCAATATCGTCCGCAAGGATGGCAGGGTGACCGTCACACCGAAGGCGGTGTAAGGCATGTTTGAGAAAGTGAATATCCCCGACTGCATCGTCATCATCGGGCTGGTCACAGAACTGATCCTGGCGATTTTTTATACCTTGAACGAACTGGCTATGTCCATCGCCTCTGGCTTGCTCGGTTACATCGGCGGCACTGTGAAGTCCGCCGTTCATCAGAAAGGAGAAGAAAAGCAATAAAAGTATTCCTGAATCCCGGTCATGCGCCGGGCGGCCATCCCGACCCGGGAGCCGTCAACAGTGAAAGCGGTCTGCGTGAATGTGACGTGGCCCTGGCGTCGGTCAATCTGCGGAAAGTTACCTGAATGCGGCAGGAGTAGCAACAGAACTGCTCCAGTCTGACAGCCTGGAGGAAATCTGTGAGGCCGCCAATGCCAGTGATGCCGACATCTTCGTGTCCATCCACTGCAATGCTGCTGAAGCCGAAGAAGCCAACGGCACAGAAACCTGGGCCTGCGCGGGCAGTTACCGTGGCAGTGTGCTGGCGAGCTGCATCCAGAGCCAGATCGTCGATGCCCTGGATACGACAGATCGTGGCGTAAAGATTGCCAAACCCGGCGTCAACGGACTGTATGTCCTCACGAACACGGGCATGCCAGCCGTCCTGGTCGAACTGGCCTTCATCACCAATCCCGGCGATGAAGAAATCCTGGCACATGACCAGGACGCCCTGGCCAGAGCAGTGGCACGGGGCATCACCGATTACGAACAGTTGATTTTAGGAGGTAAATGACTATGAACCGTGAAGAAATCAAGAAAGCCGTTGCCGATACCGTCGTATCCTTTGCCAAGAGTGAAGCCGAAGCAGCCATCAAAGCCATCGACCTCGATGACGTACAAGCACTGGTGGAAGCGCAGATGAAGAACCTCACAGACCCGCTGGAAGCGGAAATCCAGACCACCACGAGCTGGTGGGTAAAAATCCGGAATCGGTTATATGTAGTGCTGATGCGACAGGCAGTCAAAACTATTGTGGCTGAAATTAAAAAGAAGATTGAATAAAGAAAAAAAGCCGGTATGGAACATCGAGAAGGATGTTCTGTACCGGCTTTTTTTGTATGTCTGTGAATTTTTCAAAATTTTTTTTTGAAAACCGTCAGAAACGACCGGCTCCCAAGGCTAAAGAGTAGAGGGAGAAATAATATAGATCCTCGGAAAGGAGCAAAGACCATGAGCCAACGATTAAACATCTGTGTGTCGCCCACGAAAAGTGGTGGCCAAGTTGCTGCCGTGCGGTGTGTGTCCGTGCGAGAACGGATTCTCCGGTTCCTGCTTGGCGGTAAAGAGAAGCTGACCATCATCGTGCCAGGCGACTCGGTAGAAGAATTAGCAATTCATGAAGTTAAAGAAAGGAGCGATTAGCATGACAAACGAAGAATTTACAAAGCTGTCATCCGAGTTGGAAACCTGCGGGAAGGCGCTTCTCCGCATCGCCGTAGCATTGAAGGCACCGCAGGATGAAAAACAGGCAGAGCCGGAAAAGAAGAAGCCAGCAAAAAAGCCACTGACACTGGAAGATGTCCGTAAAGTCGCCGCCGACAAGTCCCGTCAGGGATTCACGGACGAAGTACGTGTCCTCATCCAGAAGTATGGAGCCAACAAGCTGTCCGGCATGGATCCGGCAAAGTATGATGCTTTCTTGAAGGACCTGGAGGTGATTGGACATGCCGGATAAGCACGCAGTCCTTTCGGCATCGTCCAGCTATCGCTGGCTGAATTGCCCGCCATCCGCACTGGAATGCGCCAAATTGCCGGACACGGCCAGCGAGTTCGCCCGCCAGGGAACGGACGCCCATACGCTATGCGAGTTCAAGGTCAAGACGGCACTGGGACAGAAGCTGGAAGATCCGACAAAATCCCTGACATACTTCGATGAAGAAATGGCGGAATGCACGGACGAATACGCGCAGTTCGTGATGGAAAGGCTGGCAGCAACGAAAACTGTCTGCAAGGACCCACTCATCATGGTGGAACAGCGGTTGGACTTTTCGAAGTGGGTGCCTGGTGGCTTCGGAACGGGCGACTGCCTCATCGTAGCCGATGATACCCTGACCGTCATCGATTACAAGCATGGTCTGGGCGTACTGGTGGATGCAGAGAAAAACCCGCAGATGATGTGCTACGCACTCGGGGCCTTGAATCTGTTCGATGACATCTACGACATCAAGCAGATAACAATGACCATCTTCCAGCCACGAAGGGAAAACATCAGCACCTATACCCTAAGTAAGGAAGACCTGCTGAAATGGGCAGATACGGTGCTAAAACCCACGGCGGAACTGGCGGCTAGGGGCGATGGTGAATACAAAGCCGGCGACCACTGCCGTTTCTGCAAGATCAAGGCGACCTGCCGGAAACGGGCCGAGTATAACCTGGAACTGGCAAAATATGATTTCGCTATGCCGTCAACGCTTCAGGACGATGAAATCGAAGCCGTCCTGGCCAAGGTCGATGAACTGGTCAGCTGGGCAGGCGACATCAAGGACTACGCACTGCAGCAGGCACTGTCCGGCAAGATATGGAATGGCTGGAAACTGGTCGAAGGACGGTCGAACCGCCGCTACGTAAGCGAAGAAGCAGTCGCCGCCAAAGTGGAAGACGCAGGCTTCGACCCGTATGAAAAGAAGCTGCTCGGCATCACTGCGATGACGAAGCAGCTGGGTAAGAAGCGGTTCGAAGAACTGCTGTCAAATTTAGTTGAAAAACCGCAAGGCAAGCCGGTACTGGTGCCGGAATCGGACAAACGCCCGGCTATGCACACTGCGGCAGATGATTTTAATGTTGAAAAATAGGAGGAAACTATCATGACAAAAAAATTTATTAATCCATGTAAAGTTATTACTGGCGTCAATACCCGTTGGTCTTATGCCAACGTCTGGGAACCGAAGTCCATCAATGGTGGTATGCCGAAGTACAGCGTCAGCTTGATTATCCCCAAGTCGGATACGAAGACCGTAGAAAAAATCCGCGCCGCTATCAAGGCTGCTTACGAAGAAGGCGAAAGCAAGCTCAAAGGCAATGGCCGCGCTGTACCAGCTCTCGAAGCTATCAAAATTCCGCTCCGTGACGGCGACCTGGAACGTCCTGGTGATGACGCTTATAAAGACAGTTTCTTTATTAATGCCAACTCTACTACTAAGCCGGGTATCGTTGATGCAGACTGCCAGCATATCCTGGAACGGTCTGAAGTCTACTCCGGCGTCTATGGCCGTGCTTCCATCAACTTCTATGCTTTCAACAGCAACGGCAATAAAGGTATTGCCTGCGGCCTGAACAACTTGCAGAAAATCCGCGACGGCGAACCCTTGGGTGGCAAGCCCCGTGCTGAAGATGACTTCGCCACCGTTGACGATGACGATTTCCTTGACTAACGGAATGAAGTGAATGTGTTTGGGGTGGCAGGATATCTCCTGCCACCTTTTTACGCGAGGTGAAATCCATGAAAACCATCAGTATCGATATTGAAAGCTACAGTGATGTCAATCTGGCCAGGTGCGGCGTATACAAATATGCAGAGTCGCCAGCCTTTGAGATTCTTATCTTCGGCTATGCCGTAGACGGCGGCAAAGTGCAGGTGGTTGACCTGGCACAGGGAGAAAGCATCCCGGACGATATCCTGAATGCCCTAACCGATGAATCCGTCACCAAGTGGGCGTTCAATGCCAGTTTTGAACGAGTCTGCCTGTCGAGGTATCTGAGTAGCCTGGGGATGAGCCTTGATCCTTTCTATGACCATCATCCACTGTCCCGGGAATGCGCCCGGTTCATTAACCCGGCAGGCTGGAAATGCTCTATGATCTGGTCTGCGTACATGGGGCTGCCTCTTTCCCTGGAAGGCGTCGGTGTCGTTTTGAATCTGGATAATCAGAAGATGAAGGAAGGCAAGGAGCTTATTCGCTATTTTTGCACTCCTTGCAAGGAAACCAAGTCGAATGGCGGCAGGACGAGGAACTTTCCCCGGCACGCCCCAGATAAATGGAAGTTGTTCAAGTCCTATAACAAACGGGATGTGGAAGTAGAAATGGCTATTCAGAAACGGCTGAAGAATTATCCCGTCCCAGAACAGGTGTGGGACGAATACCATCTGGACCAGGAAATCAACGACCGGGGCATTGCCATCGATCGGACGCTGGTCAGTCAGGCTGTGGCTATGGATGCCCGGTGCCGTGAATCATTGATGGGCGAGTTAAAGAAAAAGACAGGCTTAGAAAATCCGAATTCCGTCATCCAGATGATTGGCTGGCTTGAACAGCATGGGATGAAGACAGATTCTCTGGGGAAGAAACAGGTGCAGGAACTGCTGAAGACTGCGGAAGAACCGCTGCGCAGTGTGCTGCTGCTCCGGCAGAAGCTGGCCAAGTCATCTGTCAAGAAATACCAGGCTATGGAAATGACGGCCTGTGATGACAATCGGGCCAGAGGCATGTTCCAGTTTTATGGCGCCAACCGAACCGGGCGGTTTGCCGGACGTCACATCCAATTGCAGAACCTGCCACAGAATCATCTGCCCGATTTAGCTGAGGCTAGGGAATTGGTGCGCCAGGGAAATTATGAAGCTTTGGAACTCCTGTACGACTCTGTCCCCGATGTCCTGTCCCAGCTGATCCGTACGGCCTTTGTGCCCCGGCAGGGGCTGAAGTTTGCCGTAGCGGATTTTTCGGCCATTGAAGCCAGGGTGCTTTCGTGGCTGGCAGGAGAAACATGGCGTTCGGATGTCTTTGCCAGGAATGGCGACATTTACTGCGCCTCGGCTAGCTCCATGTTCGGCGTTCCCGTAGAAAAGCATGGCGTCAACGGGCATCTCCGGCAGAAAGGGAAAATCGCAGAACTGGCCCTTGGCTATGGCGGCTCCGTAGGAGCGCTGAAGGGCATGGGCGCCCTGGACATGGGACTTACGGAAAATGAGCTGTATCCTCTGGTGCAGTCCTGGCGGTCAGCCAATCCGCACATCGTCGATTTCTGGTGGCAGGTGGACGCCGCCGTGAAGACAGCCATCAAGGAACGTATCCCCATGCGGACTGGCTGCATCCGCTTTCTGTATCAGAGCGGCATGCTGTTCATACAGCTCCCCAGCGGACGGCGGCTTTCCTACGTAAAGCCCCGGATAGGCGAGAACCGCTTCGGCGGGGAATCCGTCACCTATGAAGGCATCGGCGCAACGAAGAAGTGGGAACGGCTCGAAAGCTATGGCCCGAAGTTCGTGGAAAACATCGTCCAGGGCATCAGCCGGGACATCCTCTGCTATGCCATGCAGACGCTGCGGTGCTGCGACATCGTCGGCCATGTCCATGATGAACTGATTATCGAGTGTCCCAAAGATACCAGCGTCGACGCCATCTGCAAGCAGATGGGCCGGACGCCGTCGTGGGCTGAAGGGCTATTGCTCCGGGCTGATGGGTATGAGTGCGAATTTTATAAAAAAGATTGATTTCCCGGTACTTAACATAGTGATTCCTGTCCTTTCACTATCAGAGGGAATTTCCTCGGATATTTATTTTAAGAAAGGCGGGATTCGCTATGAAGTTTTTGATTCCAGAAGATGAATTTGGCGTGTTTGCTGATCAGAGAGGTGTACCAAGGGTCGACAGCCTGTTTGTTGCAGCGACTTTTGAAAAACAGCATTATAACGTTCTGCGTGATATCGGACGCATCACTGCATCCAATTCTGGATTAAGCCCAGAATTCATTGCACTCAATTTTGAGGGCAATACATATCGTGATGCCAGGGGAAGAAAACTGCCACGTTACCTGCTGACCCGCGATGGGTTCACCATGCTGGTCATGGGCTACACAGGCTCGAAGGCGATGCACTTCAAGGAACTCTATATCCAGCGTTTCAACGAGATGGAGCAGTGCATCCGGTCGCTCCTGTCTGCCCGGCAGGAATTCCCCATGCTGACGGAAATGATCTGCCGGCTGCATGAAAGCCCGAAGGCATATCACTTCAGCAATGAAGCCGACATGCTGAACCGCATCGTCCTGGGGATGTCTGCCAAGCAGTTCCGGCTGGCCAACGGCATCGAAAAAGGGCAGAGCATCCGGCCTTATCTGACTGCACAGCAGATCCATGCTCTGGATCGGCTGCAGCACCTGGATTACGGCCTGCTGTATTCCTGCCCGGATTTCCAGCAGCGCAAACAGATGCTCACGAGTTACTATCTTACAGAATTAGGAGGAATGCAATAATGTTTTATGTTAAGGAAACTATCGGAGATACAACGGAAATCAATATCGAAATCAACGATGAAAATGTGTTCTGCCGCTGCCCGGTCTGCGGCAGGGAAGTCCTGGTGGACCTGGAGGAAGTGCTGGGCGACGGGAAGGGCGACCTGTTCGGCACATCCGTCATGTGCGAGGACTGCTCACGGAAAGTGATGGAACTGAAGCATGGAAAGCCTGAAGCGTAACGCCGAGCATTATGCTGACCCCACCGCGTATGAAGCCATCCGGAACGTGGAACCGCCAAGGTTCCCGTTCCGTCCGGTGGTCTATATCTGTTCGCCCTACGCGGGAGATACCGCGGCCAATGTACAGAAGGCCAGGGAGTATTGCCGCTATGCAAAGGACCGGGGCTGCATCCCCATGGCGCCCCACTTGTTCCTGCCGCAGTTCATGGACGAAAGTACGGAACGGGAGCTGGCCCTGTTCATGGACATCGCCCTTTTGTCCAAATGTGCGGAACTCTGGGTGTTCGGGGATACGGTATCGGAAGGGATGCAAAAGGAAATCGGCTATGCGAAGCGCAAGGGAAAGAGAATCCGTTATTTTACAGAGAACTGCAAGGAGGAACGTATATGAAATTCACCTTATACACAGCGGACTGCACAGGAAACGAAACGAACTGCCTGTACCCGCACAAGGCAGTTATCAGCGGGCCGGAAGACCTGGCTGCGGCTGTATCGCATGACCATGTAGCGGCCGCCTATAAAAATAATTACCGGTCCAACGACAATTTCATCGCAGCAGACGCCATTGTGTGGGATTGCGATAATGACCAGACAGACACCCCGGATGAATGGGTGACGCCGGAGACACTCGCGGAAGGCGACCTGGCAGATATCGCCTTTGCCGCCTCGCCGAGCCGGCATAACATGCTGCCCAAGGGGAAATACGCGGAAAGGCCGAGGTTCCATCTGATTGCACCCATCACGGAATGCACGGACAGGGAGACGTATGCCGCCCTCAAAAGCGCCGGCATGAAACGGTATGCGTTCTTTGATGGGAAAGCCTTGGACGCAGCGCGGTTCCTGTACGGCGCGGACGTAAAGCCGGCGGATGTATTCTGGCATGAAGGCCAGCGTACCATTGATGAAGCGCTGGCAGACGCCGAACCTGATGACAAAGGCTCGGCGGAACCGCCTTTGTACACGGGCGGTTCCATCCCGGAAGGCAGCCGCAACAACACGATGTCCCATTTCGCCAGCCGGGTACTGAAGCGGTTCGGCGATACGGACAGAGCATATGAAGCCTATCTGGAACGGGCCGGACAGTGTAAGCCGCCGCTCTCGGATAAGGAACTGCATACCATATGGAAAAGCGCGCTGAAGTTTTTCCAAAACAAAATTGAAGGAAGCGAAGGCTACATCCCACCGGACGAATACGACAATCCGTTCGGCGGCGGCTCGCTGAAGCCGGACGATTACTCGGATATCGGCGAGGCAAAAGTGCTGGCAAAGACTTGCATAGGAAAACTCCGTTATACGAGCGCCACGGACTATATCGCATTCGTCGGCGACCACTGGGATGAAGACAAGCAGAAAGCCTTGGGCGTCATCGAGGATTTCATGGACCGCCAGCTGGCGGATGCGGGCGAGGCCGTCCGTATCGCAGAAGAAAACCTGACTGCCATCGGCATCCCTGAGGAAGACGTCAGAGCCAGGGGAAAGAAGCTGATGAACCAGGTTCCCGTGAAACAACTTGGCCTGCTTCATGCGCTGCTCGGGGCTGATGCGTACAGGAAGTTCGTCATGAAGTACCGCAATTACCGGAACATCGTCAATACCCAGAACGCGGCTACGCCGATGCTCGCCATTGACGTTACCGAGCTGGACTATGACCCGGAACTCCTGAACACGCCGGAGGCCACGTACGACCTTACCAGAGGAATGGATGGCGGCCGTCCGCATGACCCGGACGACCTCATCACCAAGGTCACCGCCTGCCCGCCGGGAGACAGGGGAAACGAAATCTGGCAGGAAAGCCTTGACCTGTTCTTCTGCCATGACAAGGAACTCATCCGTTATGTGCAGCAGATTGCCGGGATGGCGGCTGTCGGCAGGGTCTACGCCGAACAGATGATTATCGCCTACGGCGGCGGGGCGAACGGCAAGTCCACCTTCTGGAACACCATCGCCAGAGTACTCGGTTCCTACTCCGGCAAGATTTCGGCGGACGCACTGACCATGAACTGCAAACGGAACGTGAAGCCTGAAATGGCGGAACTCAAGGGCAGACGGCTCATCATTGCCTCGGAACTGGAAGAAGGGCAGCGGTTGAACACCGGCATGGTCAAGCAGATATGTTCGGTTGATGCCATCGAGGCGGAGAAGAAATTCAAGGCCCCGTTCCATTTCGTCCCGTCACATACCCTGGTTCTGTACACCAACTACCTGCCCAAAGTATCCGCCAATGACGAAGGCACATGGCGCAGGCTGATCGTTATCCCGTTCAATGCCAGGATTACAGGGAAGTCCGACATCAAGAACTATTCGGACTACCTGTTCGAACAGGCGGGGCCAGCCATCATGAAGTGGATCATCGAAGGGGCGGAAACGGCCATCAAAAGCAGGTTCAAGATTGATGAACCGGATGCTGTTCGTAAAGCCGTGGAGAAATACCGTGAGGACAACGACTGGCTCGGGCAGTTCATTGAGAACTATTGCGACATTGACCCGTCATTCACAGAGAAGTCGGGTGAATTGTATCAGCAATACCGGGTCATCTGCATACAGACCGGAGAGTTCACCAGAAGCACAACGGACTTTTACGGCAATCTTGAAAAAGCAGGGTTTCAGCGGCGTAAGACGAAAAAGGGGATTTTGGTCTATGGCCTGAGACTGAAGGAAGGGCAGGATTTCCTGGACTGAATTATAAAGGTGCAGGTCGGTGAAACTCTATATATAAGGTCCTATAAGAGTAAAAAAATAAATATTTATATAAGAAGT
>ERZ1023617.724-NODE-724-length-9462-cov-72.067078_pt1 | contig 9462 bp, 8 predicted proteins | sample MGYA00380328_ERZ1023617 | MGnify/ENA primary metagenome ERZ1023617 (study PRJEB33179, sample SAMN07448977) | human gut metagenome | biome: Human-gut; feature: Human associated habitat; material: Faeces | host: Homo sapiens | place: India: Bhopal | collected...
GTATACTCCTGCTCCTTCTCAGCCAGGAATGCCTTTACATCCTCGCCAGCTTCCTTCTTAGCCTTAGCTTCCTTACCACAGAGAACGGCAACGGCACCGCTGGCACCCATTACGGCAATCTCTGAAGATGGCCAAGCGAAGTTCAAGTCGGCACGCAACTGCTTGCAACCCATCACGATGTGGCTACCACCATAGCTCTTACGCAATGTGATAGTGATCTTTGGCACGGTAGCCTCGCCGTAAGCGTAGAGCAACTGTGCACCGTGGAGGATGACAGCGTTGTACTCCTGACCTGTACCTGGCAAGAATCCTGGTACGTCAACGAGAGATACGATAGGAATATTGAAGGCATCGCAGAAACGAACGAAGCGGGCTGCCTTGCGGCTAGCGTTTACATCGAGTACACCTGCGTAAGCTGCTGGCTGGTTGGCTACGATACCAACGCTCTGACCATTAAAGCGGGCGAAACCAGTGATGATGTTCTTGGCGAACTTAGGCTGAACCTCGAAGAACTCACCGTTATCGGTTACTGCACCAATCACCTTATACATATCGTATGCCTGGTTTGGATCGTCTGGGATAATCTCGTTCAGAGTATCGTCCATGCGGTCGATAGGGTCTGTGCACTCTACGCGTGGAGCCTCTTCTGTATTGTTGCTAGGGATGTAAGAGAGCAGGCTCTTGATCATCTCGATAGCCTCTTCCTCAGTCTTAGCAGCGAAGTGGGTTACACCACTCTTGGTTGCATGTACAGATGCACCACCGAGGTGCTCTGCATCGATGTCCTCACCAGTTACGGTCTTGACAACCTTAGGACCAGTCAGGAACATGTAAGAAGTCTGCTCCTTCATGATGATGAAGTCGGTCAAACCTGGAGAGTAAACGGCACCACCGGCGCAAGGGCCCATGATAGCAGAAATCTGTGGGATGACACCAGAAGCGAGGATGTTGCGCTCGAAAATCTCACCATAACCAGCGAGGGCGCAGATACCTTCCTGAATACGGGCACCACCAGAGTCGTTCATGCAGATAACAGGTGCACCCATAGTCATAGCCATATCCATTACCTTGCAGATCTTCTGTGCCATAGTCTCAGAGAGTGAACCACCATTTACGGTGAAGTCCTGAGCATATACGTAAACCAGACGGCCGGCTATAGTAGCGCTACCAGCTACAACACCATCACCGAGGTACTGCTTCTTCTCCATGCCAAAGTTAGTGCAACGATGCAACTTGAACATATCATACTCCTCGAAACTGCCGGCATCTACCAACATTTCGATACGCTCACGAGCGGTATATTTGCCACGTGCATGCTGCTTCTCGATGGCCTTCTCGCCACCGCCAAGACGAGCCTGTTCGCGCTTAGCGATCAGCTCCTTAATCTTTTCTACTTGTTTGCTCATAATTGATTATTATGTATTATTTCTTTATTCTTTATAGAATGGTTTCCTGAATCCATGAAATGAGCGGACGAACCGTCATCGCATAATTCGGGCGCAAAGATACGAAAAAAACCGCAGATAGCGAACTATCTACGGTTAAATATTTAGAATAATGTGAAAAATCACTATTATTTGGTCCTAAAATTCCAAAAGAATGCGGGCATTGAGCTGTCTGCCGGTAAGATAATTAGGTACGGCGTATTGCTGGCTGGTTACATCTGTCACCCAGTAATAGCTGTTTACGTTGTCTATGCCGAAGAGGTTGAGACAATCTACCCCCAACATCACATTCTTCAGGAAGGTCTTCTTCTCCCGGCGGCTGTTGTCGAGCAGCTGATAGCTCATACCGATATCAGCACGGCGATAGGCGGTGGCACGGAAACTGTTGGTCTCCAGCTCTCTGTGGGGTGCTGCAAAAGGAAGACCATCGGCAAAGGCGAGTTTCAAAGACATGCGCCACTTCTTGCTGCCTGGGAAATAATCGGTGAAGAAGAGGTTTACCGCATAACGCTGGTCGGTAGGCAAAGGGATGCTCTTGCCACCCAGTTTCATCTTTGTATCCATGAGCGAAAGACTGAGCCAGGAATCGGTACCCGGAACAAATTCTCCGTAGAGTTTGAAGTCGAGTCCTGCCGCATGACCGCTGCATTCGTTCTGTCCGTAATAAACTACCTTCACGTTACTTACAGAATAAGGAACCAGATTGCTCAAAGCCTTGTAATAGGCTTCGGCAGAGAATTTATAGCGTTGGTCTCCTAGCTTGAACCTATAGTCGTAGCCGGCGATGAAGTGGATGCTTCGCTGACTCTTGATTTTCTCGTTCAGCGATGCGATGGTTATGCCGTTCACCGTAGATGTATCTCTCAATTCCTTGAAGAATGGAGCCTGATAATACAGACCTGCCGCAAAACGGAGAGTTGTATTCTCATGGTTGGCTGGTATGATGGCGAGCGACAGACGAGGACTCACGATGGTTTCTCTGTTGAAATTCCAATGACTCATTCTGATACCATAGTTCAGGGTGTAATGTGTCTGTCCGTTCCCGGTACTGTCGGCTGTTCCTCCCGAAAAACGGTAGGTGTCCTGGATGTAAGCTTCCATTCGGTTGGCATTCAGTTCGTTGCGAGCCTTCAGTGAATAAACCATATAGAGGTCTTTGCCATTGTGAGGAATACTGTATCCTGCAGAATCGCGCATCTCATATTCTACAGAATTCTCCTCGATATGTTCACGCTTCAGACTTACTGCGGCCTCCATCTGATGTTTCTTCACCTTGTGCTTGAGCATCAGTTTGGCACTCATCACGCGGGCTGTGAGATAGTTTCGGGCATGTTCGAAATAGGTACCTACACCCAGGTTTTCTGAGGTTTCGGTCTCATCGAGCCAATATTGACCCTGAATGTCATATTTCTCCTGTTCTTTGGTGTAGAAAGCGCTGCCCAGAAGCGAGAGACTGGTGTTGGCTGTAAACTGGCGGGTAATGCCGAGTGTACCGAAGTAGGTGAGGAAGCGGTCTTTCTCCTGACCGTCAAAATATACTCTGAAGCTCTTTACGTTTTCCATTGTTCCGAACTTCGTTTCCCGGTCTTCCGGTTCGAAGTTGTAGTGATTATCAGAGATGTAGCCTATGAAGTCAAGCTTCCAGCGTTTGTTGGGCTGGTAACTCAGATAGGTCTGATAGTCCAGATAGTTTGGCTTGTATTCGCCTTTGGTTTCCATCGAACCGAGCAGGTAAGAGGTGGTTTTGTAGCGCACGCTGTTGAGCCATGAAAGTTTCTGGGTTCCCAGACCGATGTATGCGTCAGCACCCAGCAGACTGGCAGCCAGACTGCCTTCAACCACCGGTTTCTTGTTTTTTGCTTTCAGCGTTTTGTAGGTGATGTCGAGAGCCGAACTCATCTTGTCTCCGTATTTGGCAGCATATCCTCCGGTTGAGAAACCGATTTTATCTACCATATAAGGGTTGATGACGGAGAGGCCTTCCTGCTGTCCGCTGCGAACCAGGAATGGGCGGAATACTTCTACGTTGTTGATGTATACTGAGTTCTCATCGAAGGCACCGCCACGTACATTATATTGCGAAGAGAGTTCGTTATGGGTACTCACGCCAGCCTGTTGCTGAACCAGACTTTCTACCCCATTTCCGTTGGCAGATGGCGTCATCTTCATGTCCTTAGTCTTCAACTCCTGTATTTGGTCCGACTGTATTTTTTCTCCCTTGATATTCACCTCATCGAGGGTGGTGGATGCTTCACGAAGTACCACCTGCAGGGTTTGTTTTCCTCGCGGTCTTCTCAGCACTTTTGTTTTTGTCTTGAAGCCGATATATGAGAATTTGACTACCACGCTGTCTGCAGAATGCAGTTTGAGGCTATAGTCTCCCTTGAGCGAAGTAACGGCAGTCTTTCCCTGGCTAGCCACCGATACGATGGCAAACTCCAGGGGCTGGTTGTTTTCGTCTACCACTTTGCCGTGAAGGGTAAACTCCTGCGCCATCATCTTTATGGTTGCGATGAGGCATATTGTGAGTATCAATAATCTATTTTTCATACTTTTATTAACGAGAAAAACTGAAAAATATTGTAGATGGTTGCAAGTTTTGATGAATGTCACTGGTTGTAATGCATTTGCGTCAGCCCGATTTGGCAGTCATGACGAGACCATAACTACATCAACCTTTATGATTGATGCAGCAAAGATACATTCTTTTCTGTTTCATAGCTATGCGATTTGTGACAATTGTGTGGATTCGGGAAATAAAGTAGGCGAAAATTATATTTTTATGCCTTATCTTGCAATTCGAAGAAATATTTCCGAAGAATAGAAAATTATCTCCGAAGGATAAAATAATATCTCCAATAAATAGGAAAATATCTCCGAAGGATAAAATGATATCTCCGAAAGAGAATTGTCTCCTGATTATATATCCCGGCACAGATTGCTGCAGATGATTTTCTGCTGCATGCAGAACAGGATTTTGGATGTGATTTTTGGGAGGTGAAGGGTGAAGGGTATATTTTTAATCTTTATATTATATTCTTTTTTTAGGGTTTTTCCGATTTTTGACCCTAGGGTCTTTTTTTCGGTTTTTACCCTTACCCTTCACGCGTATATATAAAAAAGAGTTTTCAAACCTTCACCCTTCACCTTTTTGGCGATTCTTTTGATGGTCAGAGAGTTACGGGTGAAGGGTGGTGAAGGCACTTCTTTACTTCCTTTAAACACTTTTTTAAATTTGGGCATTCTAAGGAGAGTTTGGTTGGGAACGGAGAAATATGAACTTGCTTAGGAAAAGAGAAAGGAGATTATAAAAAAGCCCGATAAAAGTCGACTTTTATCGGGCTGGAATTGTTATGATTATTTACTTGTTGAATGCATAGAACAAACCATCATTCATAGCCATGCGAACCTGGTATAAACCATTGGCATCTGCTGGGACGTTGATCTTCTCGCCACTTGGCAAGCAAGCCTGAATGCTGCCATCCTCGTTGAAGCTGAAAAGCTCACGGATATCGCCATCCTTGCTGTATGACCAACTCTTGTGCTTCTTGTCGAACACAAAATATGATTTCTCACCATCTGGGTCAGTAATCTCGTAGCCATTCTTCAATGTCTTGATGGCATACATGCGACCATCCTTACCCATTACGTCCTTAGTGGTTCCTACCTGACCAATCACCTTGTCGCCTGTCCAGAACTCAATAGAGTTGATAACGAGAAGGTCTGCAAATGAACATACTGCGTAAGCTGGAGAGATAAGCACGAAGATAATCTCGTTTACAAACTTGTTGTCTGTTGCTCTCTTGTTCCAGTCAAGTACGGAATTTGTCAGACCAAATGAGCCGATGCAAGAACTGAATGTCAAGGCGCCCAACAGGACTGCGATGACAGGTTTAGTTAAATTTTTCTTCATAGTCATAAATTAATTTATATGTTGAGAATCTTTTACTTCGCAGACTCAAACTCGCGCAAGAAACGAGTATCGTTCTCAGAGAAGAGACGAAGGTCGCTCACGCGGTATTTCAAGTTGGTGATACGCTCAACACCCATACCGAAGGCATACCCCGTATAGACATTGCTGTCGATACCGCAAGCCTCAAGATCATGAGGGTCAACCATACCGCAACCTAAAATCTCAACCCATCCGGTATGCTTGCAGAAGTTGCAACCCTTACCGCCACAGATGTTGCAGGAGATATCCATCTCGGCACTAGGCTCTGTGAATGGGAAGTAGCTAGGACGGAGACGAATCTTGGTATCTGCACCAAACATTTCACGGGCAAAGGTAAGGAGCACCTGCTTGAGGTCGGTGAAACTTACGTTCTTATCTACATAGAGACCTTCTACCTGATGGAAGAAACAGTGAGCGCGGGCGCTGATAGCCTCGTTACGGTAAACGCGGCCTGGGCAGAGCACACGGATAGGTGGCTCATGGGTTTCCATATAGTGAGCCTCGTCGTTAGATGTATGGCTGCGGAGAAGCACATTCTTGGTAACATCGTCAGAGTTGGTCTTCTCTATAAAAAAGGTGTCCTGCATATCGCGGGCTGGGTGGTCGGCAGCAAAGTTGAGCATCGTAAATACATGCTTGTCGTCATCTACCTCAGGACCCTGGAAAAGGGTAAAGCCCATGCGAGCGAAAATGTCGATAATCTGATTCTTCACTACGGTGAGTGGATGGCGGGTACCGAGTGCTACAGGGTAGGCGGTACGGGTCAAGTCGATATCATCGCTTGATGCCTCAGCTTCTTCCATCTGCTCCTTCAGTCCGTTGATCTTCTCAAGGGCTGCGTTCTTCAGTTCGTTGATTTTTACACCAACCTCTTTCTTCTGGTCGGCTGGCACTGTGCGGAAGTCGGCCATAAGGGCGTTAATCTCGCCCTTTTTGCTCAGATACTTGATTCGAAGCTGCTCTACTTCTTCTGCGTTTTGGGCAGTCAAAGTGCTCACTTCTTTCAAGAGTTCGTCTATTTTTTCTAATAACATATCTATATTTTTATCTTTTTTGACTGCAAAGATAACATTTTTTGCTTAAAAGATGAAATAATTCAAAAGAAAGTTGTACTTTTGCATGGAAAATTTGAGAAATTTAATAGGTTTATGAAAAAACTCTGTTTATTAACGGTGTTAATGGCGGTGCTTACCATCGTTTGTTTCACGTCTGTGGGATGCACAGACAAGAAGCCTGCGCCTGCCATTGATTCGGCTTCATCTGATACGGTGATTGCCGACACCCAAGCGATGGACTCTACAGAACAGCTGATAGAGGAGACTCCGATGCCAAAGGCGGCTGACGAGCTTTTTGATGATTTCGTGTTTAATTTTGCAGCTAACAGAAAGTTGCAGAAAAGTCGTATTGTCTTCCCGCTGCCGGTATATCACGGTAAGAAACTGACCAAGAAGATAGAAAAAAATCATTGGAAGATGGAGCATTTCTTCATGCGCCAGGATTATTACACGCTGATCTTTGATAATCAGAAACAGATGAAACTGATGAAGGATACTACTATCGATCATGTAGTAATAGAAAAGGTGTTCTATAGTAAAAAGACAGTTCAGCAGTTCGTGTTTAATCGCATCAATGGTCAGTGGATGATGACTAGCATCTGCTACAAGCCTATGTATCAGAATAATAATGCCAGTTTCCTGAAGTTTTACGGCCATTTTGCAACTGATACCGCTTTCCAGGCTCGCCACATCCATAATCCGGTGAAGTTTACCGGTCCTGATCCTGATGATGATTTCAGTACGATGACAGGCGATATAGAACCGGAAACATGGCCTGCCTTTGCGCCTCAACTGCCTCACGGCATGATTTACAATATAATCTATGGTCAGAAATATACCGAGAGCAACCAGAAAATCTTCGTGATCCGTGGTATTGCCAATGGTATGGAAACCTCTCTTACTTTCAAAAAGATTGGAGGAAAATGGGAACTGATCAAGCTGAATATGTAGCTTTTTAGTTAGTAGTAATAGTTTTAACCAGATATGAAGGATATTCGTAATTACAGCCTTTTGGCTCACAATACATTTGGCATCGATGCCAAATGCAGCAGATTTCTGGAGTATGAATCGGTTGAGGAAGCCCGACAGATAGTGGGCTTGCTGACAGAGGCAGATCAGCCGCTGCTCATTCTGGGCGGTGGTAGCAATCTCTTGCTGACCGGTGATTATGCAGGTACAGTACTCCATTCGGCTATTATGGGTATTGAGGTTCTAGACAACAAGACTTTGGCAACTGCAGAGGGGGATGATGCTTTGTGCAATCCGGATTGGGTATTCCTTTCCTGTGGTAGTGGTGAGGTGTTTGATGATGTGGTAGCTTATGCCGTAGAGCATGGCTATCATGGAGCGGAGAATCTGAGTATTATTCCGGGTGAAGTAGGTGCCAGCGCGATTCAGAATATCGGTGCCTATGGTGTGGAAGCCAAGGATATTATATATAAGGTGGAAGCGGTTGAGATAGCTACGGGCAGGGTAGTGGTGTTTGATAATGCTGACTGCGAGTATAGTTACCGTCAGAGTAAATTTAAGCATGAGTGGAAGGATAAGTATCTGGTGACGCATGTGATTTACCGTTTGCAGAAGACCTTCCGTCCGGATCTGGATTATGGTAATATCCGTTCTGCGCTCGAGGCTAAGCGTATTGCTGAGCCTACAGCCCAGCAGCTTCGTGATGTCATCATAGAAATTAGAGAGGCAAAATTGCCTGATCCTAAGGTGTTGGGTAATGCAGGTAGTTTCTTTATGAATCCTATTGTAGAGAAGGCTAAGTACGAAAAACTGGCTGCTCGTTATCCGGGTATGCCTCATTATTCAATCGATGATTCTCATGAAAAGATTCCGGCTGGCTGGATGATTGATCAGTGTGGCTGGAAGGGAAAGAGTCTGGGACGGGCCGGTGTGCATGATAAGCAGGCACTGGTGCTAGTGAATCGTGGCGGTGCTACGGGTGAGGAAATCGTAAAACTCTGTGAGACTATCCAGGAGGATGTGAAGCAGAAGTTTGGTATAGAGATTCATCCGGAGGTGAATGTGAAGTGAAGAATTCGTTTGTTTTCAGAAAAATATTTGATAATTAATGAAGGTAACTTTATTAGGTACAGGCACATCGGGCGGTGTTCCTTCGTTGGGATGTAACTGTGAAGTGTGCCGAAGTACCGATCCGCATGATAAAAGATTGCGTAGTGCGGCAATGATAGAAACGGAGAATACCCGTATTCTGATAGATGCCGGACCTGATATCCGACAGCAGTTGTTGCGTGTGCCTTTCAGGAAGATAGATGGCGTCCTGATTACGCATATCCATTATGACCATGTTGGTGGTATTGATGATTTGCGCCCTTTCTGTATCTTTGGTGATATCAATATCTATGGCGATGAAATCGTTACTGCGGGGCTGCCTCATACGATGCCTTACTGCTTTCCGAAGAATGCAGAAAAACTCTATCCGGGAGCTCCTAAACTCAAATTGCATACCATTCATCCGCATGAGCATTATCAGATAGGTGACATTGTGTTTGTTCCTATCCGTGTGATGCACGATAAGATGCCTATTCTCGGCTATCGGTTTGGTAAGTTTGCCTATATTACTGATATGAAATCTATGGGTGATGAAGAATATGCTTATTTGGATGGTGTGGAAACACTCGTAATTAACGCACTCAGATTTGAGAAAACACATCACAGCCATCAGCTTGTATCTGATGCTATTGAGGTGTCGCGCAGGATAGGAGCAAAACATACTTATTTTATCCATGTGACTCATCAGATAGGTTTTCACGATGAGGCGAATAAAAGGCTGCCCGAAGGCTTTGAATTTGGCTTCGATGGAATGGAGATATATGTAGAAAATAAATGAACTTTTATTGAAAAAGGTTTAAAAATAGGTTCGTAAAAGTTAATTAAATTAAAATAATAGGTCTTTTGCTAAGAAAAATTTGCGAGTATCATAGATTATTTCTATATTTGCATGTGTGTTTTTCATAGTATTAGATTTAAGGTTAACAAGGTA
>ERZ1023617.726-NODE-726-length-9437-cov-7.811128_pt1 | contig 9437 bp, 3 predicted proteins | sample MGYA00380328_ERZ1023617 | MGnify/ENA primary metagenome ERZ1023617 (study PRJEB33179, sample SAMN07448977) | human gut metagenome | biome: Human-gut; feature: Human associated habitat; material: Faeces | host: Homo sapiens | place: India: Bhopal | collected...
GGATTTATGGGTTCTACTGTTGGTGACGTTTCAGTAGGAGTAGGAGTTGCAGAATTAAGTTGTTCAGCTTCTTCTTCTTGAGCTTGAGTAGCAGCAGGTTTAGTATCTTCAAATAAATCATCTTTAGCAAGCATTTCTTGTATTTGCTCACCAAAACGGTAATTAAGATTACCACTAAGATGAAGAGCATCTAAAGATTCTTTTAAATTTGCTTTATCTTTATCGTCAAGAACAGATACGAAATTATCATAATTCTCAAAGTCTTGATTGTAATAAGCACCGACTGCATTAATAATAGCATCACGATTATCTTTATTACGTTTAGCTATATCCTTAACAGTATCGAAACTTTGATTTACAACTTTAACTCTAGCATCATCAAGAGTTTGATTTAAGAAACTAAGTTCACTAGCAATATCTTCTCTATTCTTAACTTGCTTACTTCTAAGATAATCTCTATTAACTTCAGCAATAGCTTTATCAACAAGTAAATCAGTAAAGTTTTTACCAACAACACCAGGAATACCAAATTCATCAGCAGCAGTAAGAACTTGATTAGCTTTTCTACGATTATCTTCAAAAGCTTTATTTTGCTCAGCAATACTTAGCTCATCAGAATATTTACTAAGTTCACCAACAATATTATGCTTAGTAGCATATTCATCAAGTCTTTTAAAATAATCAGCACGCTTAGTAGCGTCTTCATTACCTTCGGCATCATTGAGATTTAAAGACATAATATCTTTAAGTTCTTTACTAGCACCTTCATTAGGTTTAAATTTAAGAACACCATTTTCATCATGAAAAGCTGTAATTCCAGTACGAATAGCTTCACGAAGATAATCAGGAGTAAGTTGTGCTTGAACAGCAGCTATATTTTTATTAATATTATCAAGAGCAACAGCTTGACTAATATCAGTCTTAGCAGATTCTTCAACTTCTCTACGTTGAGCATAAAGTTCAGCAAGATTATTAGCAAGAATTGTTTGAGCTGCAACTCTTTGTAAATCGTCAATAGAAGTATCACCAAGTTTATTAGCTATTTCTTTAACTTGAAGAGCAACATTAATATTAGATTGAGTTAAATTAAGTTTATCTTCTTGACGAGCAATATCTTGACCATACTTGACATTGTTTGTAGCAATCATTTGAAGATATTCAATAGGAATAACTTGGTCATCTTTACGATGAGCAGCATAGTTGTCAGCAATATTTATAACTCTAGTAAGTTCGTTATTATATTGTTGAGTAACTTCATCCATTTTATTAAGTATCTCTTGCTGAGTTTGAGTAGCATCTTCTTTACTAGCAATACCTTTATTTACTAAAGCATCACGCACTTCATCAGATTTCATAAACTCACGAAGATACCCAGCATTACCATGATGAGCTGCATTCAAAGTCAAATCAGTAATAAGTTCATCTTGTGCTCTAGACTTAGCAATCTCTTGAGCAGTAGTATTACCTTTAATATCAGCTTTCTCATTAAAACCAGCAAAAGGATTAACACCTTCTTTAATCTTAGCAGCTCTATCAAAGAATGTATTAAAGGTATTCAACCAAGATTGCATATTATCTCTACGAGCTTTAACTTCTCCAGTTTCACTAAGACCAAAAGAACTAGGAGCACTTTCGCCAGTTTTATCATCTTTTTTAGTCTTATTCTTTTCATCTATAGTAGCTTGAATTTTACCAAAAGTAGAACCTAAATGATGAAATACAACACCACCCATTACTCCCCAAAAAGCAGAATCAGCAAGACCTCCGCTACGAAGATACTTTTTCATTCTATCATCCCAAGGAGATTTGTCACCATCAGCTTCATCGAGAAGTACTTTACCAAGATTAGTACCTTCCATTTGAGCAATATAGTTTACACCTTCTTCAAGACCTTCGCTAAGTTCTCCAGATATAATAAGTTTTTCGTCTTTAAGTCTATCCCAAACTTTATTACGAGCTTTAACCCAAGCAGAAACTTTATCAGTAGCAGCTTTAATTTCTTCTTCAGTTTTACCTATAGCAAGTTTATTATTACGAAGAGTTTGATTAAGACTATAAGCTCCACCTCTATCTTTAAGACCTTTCCAAAAACCTCTAAGTCCATACATTTGAATAATATCAAAAGTAAGGTTTCCAAAATTATATTTAAAGTCTTCATCGGCAGAAGATTTAGAAATCTTTCTAGCAACAGCATTTCTATCAGAAGTATCAACATCTTGAAGAAGTTCTTGATTCTTATTTACAAAAGCCTGATAATCTTGGTTATTCATATTATTAAGTTTATCGGTGGCATCTTTATAAACATCTTGATAAACTCCTTGTGCTTCTTGATAATTTTCCATCATACGTTGAAGTACAGCATTACCTCCAACATTAGCAAAAGTGTTAAGTTTTCCACCTTCTCTAGTACTATTTATAATTTTAGCAGCAGCAGATTGAAAACCACTAAGTTTAGCACCTTCTACTCCACGTTCAATATTATCAAGAGTTTTGTTAATACCAAATAAACTTTTAAGACCGCTACGACTACGTGCACCAAGTTTAAGAGCTTTACCTATAGCACCAGCACCTTTCATAATACCAGTAGCAGGAAGAAGCAAAGTTAAACTAGACATTACACTAGGAACATTACTAGCCCACCAACCAAAATTTGTAAGACCTCCACTATAAATATCATTATGTTCAGGGTCACTATATATTGGAGCGACTTCTTGGTCAAAGTAATCTTGCCATTCTTTAATTTTGTTACTAATAGGATTTTGATAATCACCATCACTAGTAAAGAAACCATTTGCAATAGCATCAAACAAATCAGGTACAGCTTTGATTGTGCCAAGAATAGCTTGACTAACAAGAGTTTGACCTAAAGCATTACCAGCTTTAGTCCAATTAGACTGATTTTCAGCACGCTCTTTATCAAGATTAGTAATAATATTAGGAGTAACACCATAACGTTGATAACTATGAGTATCACCCATTACCCAAGCATTGTCTGCGTTCTTTGCAAATTCATTAGCTGCACCAGATGTAATATCTTGACTTACATCTAAAGTATGAAAGAAGGGCTGTTGAGCACGACCCTTCTTTGTTTTAGGATTATAATTAGGATTGCTAACTATAACTCCACTATTATTAAAAACGTTTTCTGTATTCATAATTAATCAATGTTATAAGCATCATTATCATACATTCCTATATTACTAAGAATATAATTAGAATAAATAGCTCTTTGATTATTAATAAGATTAATATTATCTGTATCTACAAAACTATCCATAGCTTTAGCTAATTTAGTCTTATAATCTTCAGATGAAAAATCTCCATTTATAACATTATTAGCAATAGGAGCAAAACTTTGCCAAGCTTGTGGATAAAGTTCACTCATAGCACTAGTAACATAAGTATCTACTTGTCTACTTAAATCTTGTTGAAATTGAGTATTTAAAGAACCATCTCTATTTTTAAGACCTTTACGAAGATTACCATCTTCATCATAAAATTGTTTATTAGCTAAATCAATACCATCCTCAACTATAAGCATTTTATTAACTTTACGAAGTGCATCTTCTCTAGTTAAAGGTTGTACTCTACCGCTATCGTATTCCATTTGATAAACTGCCTTTCCAGTAGAAGGGTCATTATAAACATTAAGTTTACCATCTTGAGGAATATCAACAGGATAATTATACATTTCCATACTAGCAAGTTCTTTCATAGCTCTAGTCTGAGAATTTTGAGAGAATACTTTCTCAGCTTCACCATTCATAAAATCAGGAATAAATATCTGACGACTATTTTGTTTAATATCTTCAACTCTATTACCTGTTTCGGTATCGTTATCTATTTTAGTTGGAATAGTTATAACATAACCAGTTTGATTGCCTTGCATACCAAGAGAAACTTGGGTTTCTGGGTCAAATTTTCCACTAGCAATAGCAGCACGTACTAAATCTTGAATATTAGCTTTTTCATTACTGCTATCTACTATATGACGAACTGTAGTATGGTCATCAGTATTTTCTTCATCAGTAACATACATTTCATACTGAGTAAAATCAGCATTCATAAGACCATTAATAATAGCATTACCGTTCTCTTTTACAAGAGCATTAGCTAATTCTGTATTAAGTCTACCACCATTAAGCGCATCGCTGATTTGTTTTCTACGAGCACTATTAAAAGGAAGAATCATAGAACTAACAGTAGATAATTTAGAACCATTAATATCGTTGTCTTTTACGGGGCGGATAGCTTTATTAGCAACAGCTATAATATTATTAGGCATTTCAAAATTATTATTACCTGTAGGATTAATATAATAACCATCAGTATCAGTTATATCTGTTCTACTTCTCCAATTAATATAATCTTTGTCACTATCACCAATACCTATAAGTTTGCCTTTAGCATCGATACCGGCTACTTGAAATCTATATTTATTGTCATAACCTTTAGTACTAAGTAAAGCATTATATACTTTATTAAATAAAGGATTGCGTTTACTAATATCAAGAACATATTGACCATCTTTTACTTTAACTTTAGCTCCTGATTTAATTAATGCGTTTTTACTAAGTCTACTTCTTCTAAGCATATCTTCAAAAGCATCAGTTTTATATTCATAGTCTTTAGCAAGAAAATCTAAACCTAATAGTCTCCTTTTCTCAGTTTGTCCACCAAACTTAATAGATAAACTTTCTGCTTCTTTAGAACCTTGACTACCTAATCTACGTTTAGCTTCAGCATAATCTTTACTAAAGACATTATCTGAAGGACGTCTATTACCATCAGCATCTATACCATTATTAAGACCAGGAAGAATACCATTACTATTTACAGCATTAAGAAAACTAAAAGCTTTACGTTGATTTTTATCAGCTCTACTCATCATACCTTGTATTCTACGACCATCAGTTCTAAGTTTCTTTATAGCTTGATTTACAAGAGACTGTTTAACTGGGTCACTAAAGTGAGCACGAGATAAATAATTAGCAGCACCAACATAATCTCCATCACTTATAAATTGATTATATATTTTTTTACTAAGCATAATTTTATTATTTTAATTTAATACACCACCTTGTGAAAGTTGGTCTAGAAACCAAGAATTACCATTTTGAATATTAGTTGATACTTCACCAGGATTACTATAATAACTTCCACCTAATGTAGGAAGCGGAGCAGTAATATTACTAGTATTTGTACCAGAACTAAGAGCAACTTTAGTACCATAAGTTAAACCTCTACTTTCAGAACTACCTGAAGTATGACTAACACTAGTATTATCATAAGCCATATCTTTAGTAATAATGCCTATCTTACTAAGCATATACTCTTTAACTTTAAGAGGTTGATTATTAGAATCATAAATATCATTACTAAACGCATCAATACTATCTTGAATAGTTTTACGTTTTTCAGGGTCACTAGTATTACTAAGTTCATTTTTAAGTTGATCAACTTTCCATTTAATATCGTCGTATTGTTGAATAAGAGCATTCATGTTATCTCCATCAAGAGCAAAAAGTTGATTATAAACTTCATCAATCTTTTGTTTAGTCAAAGTTTCTCTTTGATAACTAGAACCACTAGAAGTACTATAACCAGTTTTTACAGAACGAAGACCTGCAGGAGTGCTAGTGCCACCATTACCTATACCTTGTTCATCAGAAACACTATGTTGAGAAGTACTACTAGTAGCACGTTTTACAGGAGCAGCAAGTTGACCAGCAAGTGTAACAAGTCTAGACATATCAACTTTTTTAACTGGGTCCCATCCAGCTTTCCAATCTGTACCTCCAACTATATTACCGTTTTCATCACGAATATCTTCATAAGCATATTTATTTTGAGCAAGCCAACGTTCTTTAGTAAGTCCACTAATAACTCCACTATTAGCAAGAGATTCAACTTCACCTTTCTTCTTTTCATAAGCTTCATTAGCCCGAATACGACCCATAACCTCAGGAGAAGAAGTAGCACTTCCGGCAAGTTCAGTAGCAACATCTAATGCTCTGCTATAATCACCATATTGAGCAGCGTCATTAATTTGTTGTTCAATACGTTTAGCATAATCATATTTCCATTTGTCTTCTGCTGCATTAAGTTTAAGCTGTCCAATAGCATTTGTAATAGCAGACTTTTGTTGAATTGCTTTATCAGAACGTTCATCTATTTTATTTAATGCTTGACTTAAAGCATCAAGATTTGCACGAACTGGTATTCGTTGAGGGACATATCCTCCAATACTTACATTTGATTGATTATTTTTATAAGCCATAATTTTATTATTTATAATTACTAGTTGCAAATATAACAAATATTTCTGATAGTATGATTACTACCAGAAATATTTATTTTAAATTAAGATATACCATACTTTCTACGTTGTTTTTCGTCAAGCATACTAAGATAGAAGTCTTTAGTATTTTGGTCAGTAGAAGTACTATAAAGTGCTGCAATTATTTGAGGAGAAAGGTCATATCCCATTTCAATAAGTTTTGTAGGAGTTGCATCCTTACTAGAAGCAATCATAGCTCGTCTAGCTTGGTCATCTTCATAAGCTGTTCTACCAGCAGTCCAGAAATTATTCCAAGCTTGAGATAAACCACTAAGTGAAGTACTAAATGCTTGACTTCTTGCAAGACTAGCATTATTTTTAGCTTCAAGCGCAGCATTCTTAATAGTAGCAACAGTATTATAATACTGATTTCTAGCAGCAGCATTTCTAGCTCTAACTTGTTGTTCATTCAAAAGATTCTGATTCATAAGTTCAGTTTCTTTATTCTCTTTAGTATCAGCAAGTTGATTAAGTTGATATAAAGCATTAGTATCAACACCTTGCATACGACCAACAGCAGTACTACCACTCATAGTATTTCTAAGAATACTATTTCTACTATTTAAACGATTACGTTCAACATTAGACTTTTGAGCTTCATTATGATAAGTAGTATTAAGAGCAACTGGACTTTCCTCAACAAAGTTTGGAAGATTATAATTAAAATCCAAATTTTTATAAGCATTGCTAGTAATTAAACCAGTACCTAATGCACTAAGAGTATCAATACCTAATCCTAGATAATCTCCTCCACTAAATATAGTGCGACTACTATTAATATTTTGACCTTTATAAGGTATAGTAGAAGGAGGTGTATAAGTAGGTATTTTTATAGTACCAAAATTAGGAATAGCTCTAGCAGTTGTATCTACAGAACCTAAAGTAGCAAACCTTGGTGTTCTCCATTTTGCAGTACTTATTACAGGAGAAAGTTCTTCAGTCATATCATAACCTTTATCTTCTTTACCTCCATTAGCAAACTTAGTTCTCGTACCTTTTACAGGGGGGGTATAGCTGCCTAATGAGCTTTTCTTTCTAAGGCTAGGATATTTACTAAATACTTTACTTCTAACATCACTTCTTCCATGAAGACCAGCAAGTCTTAAAGCATCAACAGCATCAGCTTTAGTTGGAATAGGATAACTTCTACCACCACCTGCAAAATCTTTAGATGATACAGAAGGATAAGGATGTTTAGAAGAACCTCTATCTTTAGAAGTTAAACCACCATTTCTAAGCTTACAACGACCACCAAGTTTAAATAATCTCTTATTAGGATAATGATTTATATATCTACTATATTCTTTATTAGAATTTATCATTCTATCATAAGAACTTGATTTATTTGTATCATTATATCCTCTAGTATATTGTCGTTTACCAGAAGTTTCCCAATAAGTTTTAAATTCTGGTGAGTTAATAATTAAATCTCCAGCAGTCTTAACATCATTAGTATGATTTTTATCTCCAGTATTATAAAGACCTCTTCTAAACAAATCAAAACTCTGATATAAAGGAGATAAATTAGTAGATAAATTGTAAGCATTTTTCTTATCAGTAGCTGCATCATTTTTGTTAGACCAATTTCTAACAACAACATTAGCAGGAATAACACCAAAGTTTTTAAATACATTCATATTTGCTATAGCATTATTATATTCTCTAGTATTATATGATTTGTTTTTATTTACAATATTACCACTAGCAATTCTTCCGTTATGACTTTCTTGAGAAGGAAGACCATAAGCATAAGTTAATTTATCTATAGGGTATTTATTAAGTCCTGCATTATAAGCAATACTATCTAATAAATTTTTAGAAACTTCTCTTCCATTAATAGTAATTCCTTTTCCATAAGGTATAGCAAACTTAGTATTTAAGGATTGAACTTTAAATTTTTTACCGAATAATTTCTCTCCTCCTCCAACAACATTAATTGCGTCATTGGTTATATCTTCTGAATCTATAGTATAACCTCTATTTTTATTATTTTTTAATTGGACTTTATGAACTCTAATAGGAGAATACATAGCTCCCTTACCTATAGTAAAAGCAGGTTTTAAACCTATAGATTTGTTTCCTACTCTCATACTTTGAGTATGTTTTTCTCCTTGCATTTCTTTATCTCTCCAATTTAATGGAGAAAATCTACTTACAGTACCATCAGTATTATATTGAACAAATCTATTAGTATTTTGACTATAATATCCATGTCCTACTCTAAGCATTTTACCTTGTGCATTATACCAACGTCTAGTTTGTTTATTATATGTTGGTCCTTTTACTCCTCCGTTTTTATACGTTTCTCCACCATCACTAAGATGATTTCTTCTTTTAAATCTTTGTTGAGCATTAAATACTTTATCTTTACTAGCTCCGCTCATTACAGCTTGAGCAGGACTAATTCCTCCTAACATAGGTTGAGCACTAAAGATTCTTAGAGCACCGTTCTTCTTCTGAGCAACTTCACCACCTTCAGCTTCAATTTCATTACCGCCAACGTTAATACCAATACCTGTTTGACCAGTTTCATTGGTTTGCTCATGAGAACCCCCCCGTAAAAGATATGTATCATTTCCAATCTTAGTAGCATTACCTCCATCAGTAATATAAATTCTATTACTTCCTAAACGTTTATTACCACCAAGACGATACTTTAAATTATAATCATCTTCATCATTATAACTTCTTGTAGCAGTTGCATAACTATTCAACGTACTAGCAAGATTACTATTATTAGCTAACTCTAATTGAGTTCGAGCAGCTTCTTTCTGAGCTTCAATTTGTCTTCTGATAGCTCTAGCTTGAGATTTAGAACTAATAGCACTACCAATTAAATTCATAGCACCACCAACTAAAGCACCCCAAAATGCTTTAGGTCGTTCACCTCTTAATCTATTACATTTCTTTGTCATAATTAATATTGTTGAGTATTAAATGTTATATTTTCAAGTTTAAATCTATGAGTAGCATCATCATTATTAAATATAAATCTAGTAACAATGTACTTTCCATAATTCAATCTTCTATTATCAGTCTTATTTAATGGAGAGTTCTTTAAATTTTCTTCAGTAATAACATGAACTTCATTTTGCTT
>ERZ1023617.730-NODE-730-length-9336-cov-8.220127_pt1 | contig 9336 bp, 5 predicted proteins | sample MGYA00380328_ERZ1023617 | MGnify/ENA primary metagenome ERZ1023617 (study PRJEB33179, sample SAMN07448977) | human gut metagenome | biome: Human-gut; feature: Human associated habitat; material: Faeces | host: Homo sapiens | place: India: Bhopal | collected...
ACCTCCTAATATATTTATGATATTATTCTGTCTTTCTTGTTGAATCATACCAAGGGGGCGGCGGAGCCGACGGATGAGTTGCATTTCTTCGAGCTTTAGCTCGGTTGTATGGTTTTTCAATTTCCCCATCTCTCATTTCTCATCCCCACTTTCCTCTTTATCAATAGATTACTTAGAAATCATTTATTCCCTTGCATGATTTTTAAGCAGTTACAGAAAAATTCAATAGTATTTAAAAGCCGATAGTATCGTTACTTTTACTGTTTGTCACCCTTAAGAGTACTTTTACGGCGCCAATTTTCTTCAAATGTTGTATAATAATCATAGGCAACTGCCCGCAGTTTACCTGAAAAGACTGTTCCCAGGGGTGAGTCTTTGGAAGGGAGAGTGCCCGGTGAGGTTCCTCCGGTATCGTTACCCGGAAGGAAAGCAGCCGATCGCCGACCCGGACAAGGAATAGTCCCCATGAGGCCTAAGCCTCCGAAACTCTTTTTCGATTGCAGATATACCTGCCGCTTCTCCGAGCATTGTTTGTTTTGTCCGGAGGGGTCCAATGCCTCAATGAAGCTGCCGTATATCCGCCGGCGCAAGCGTACGCCTCGCAAGCACCGGTCCTCTTTTCCAAAGAAGAATAAGGAAGAAGATGCGAAAGCTCTTTCCTCCCTGCCATCAGGCCAGAGTCAGGCCGAAAAGCAGCAAGAAGAAACCTTACGTCTCTCCGCCCGTATCGGACGCCAATCTTCCCGCTCCCGCACGCTGTCAGTGCTTCCGTGGAAAAGTCATTCATGCCGTCTTTCACGTATCCCGCAGACAAGAGCCAGCCGCTGATGCAGCGGCGCGATGGAATCCGTCTTTCCTCCTTCCAATCGCAAGGGTCTCCTAACCCATGCATCTCTTTCGCAGCAGCATAGTTGATATGTTCCTGTGACTAGATCATTCCCAAACTCCAAAAATAAAGAAACCCTCCCTGCCGGCTGCCATCCGGTAAGGAGGGTTTTTACGTGGGAATTGCGTGTGGATGGAGACGAGGATGTGCGGTTTTCCACGAGCAACGCGAGGTTGGCATGTTTTCCCTTTGCGAAGCAAGGGAGGGTTAACTCCCTCAAACCAGCCTTCGGCTGAAGAAAAACCAGAAAAGCCTGCGCTGCTCGCAGGGCAGGCTCAGCTCCCCCACGTAAAAGAGCCATGAAGCGTAAATCTCGCTTCATGGCTCTTTCATTTCCACAATTCACTGCTGCAAGGGGGGGATGCAGTGAATCATTTCATCCAGCTTGAGAGCTGGTCGATGAGGCCTTTGCAGGCTGCCTCGGAGGCCTTGATGGCTCCGGCGAAGGTGCCCTCTTCATAAGGGCTCTCAATGTCCCCTTCAAATCCTGCATATTCGGAGAGCAGGTGGATCTTGTTGTCGACGTCGCCGCCCATAGTATTGAAGAGGGCGGGGTTATCGGGGTTGTCGACGAGAAGGATGAGGTTGTAGTTGTCATAAGTCTTCCATTCGAGCGGAATGGGGACTTCGGGGGTGACTGGGAAGCCTGCAGCCTCGAGAGCGTTCTTTCCTTCTTCACAAAGTGGTTCACCTTTGCAATCTTCGATTCGGGCACTTTCTGCTTCGATGCGGTCTTCGAGGTCAGCATCCTGAATGAGCTGCCTTGCGATGAAGAGCGCGGCAGGCGGCTGCCCGGTGCCGGTGTGGGTCAGAAACAGGAGTTTGAACATTGTAAGCTCCTTTCCAAGTGGAACAGAATATAAAGGGGTATGTTTTTAGTATAAAGGAGTTTTGTAAAGATTGTGTAAAGAAATAAGTAAAGTTATGGGTAAGGAAATGGGGATCAGAGAGCGGCGAGGGCCTCTTTGGCGGGCGCATAGCCCAGGGCTGCGGCTTTCGTGAGGAGCTGGCGGGCGAGGGGGGATTTCTTTCTCCGCCAAGTCCCTTTTCAAGGAGCAGGGATTCGCCGGTCATGCCCGGGGCGGCGATGATGTCGCCTCTTTCCGCAGATTTCCTGTACCATTTCAATGCAAGGGCATAATCCCTTTCTACACCTGTCCCGTCCTCATAGCATTTCCCGAGGAGGTACTGGCTCGTGATGTCGCCGTCTTCCGCGCCTTTCTTGAACCAGGAGGCAGTTTCCTTGTCATTCTTCGGGACGCCGCGGCCTTCCTGATAGAGGAGTCCGATGTAGCGGGCGGCTTTCATGTGGCCTAGCTTGTCAGCTTCCTTGAAATAGGCGAGTGCTTTGGCTGCGTCTTCTTCTGTCTTTCCATTATAGAAACGGAGGCCCTGGCTTAGGACTTCGCCGGCAATTTCATGCTTCTCTCCCTGGGAAAGGCCGCTTTCGTTGAAGGAAACGGGAGTGTTGTCCAGTGTCTGGAGATAGAGCCAGTCACGGATGCCCGGGATATTGTAGGCAAAGGTCCATGTGTACATGTGGTTGCCGTTCTGGAAGACGGTGTAATTGATGGCAGCGTCCTGCTTTTCGATCTGGCGCACGAGGTCGGCCATGGACTTAAAGTCAGCGTGGCTGTTCCAGAGGGGAGCAGTGGCTACTTTCGTGCCCAGCTTTTCCCCGCGGGAGCCCGCCTCGTTCATGCCCGGATCCGCTTTCGTGTCGCCTGCGCTGACGAGGATCCAGAGGTTCTTGTCCTTCAGCGCCTCCATTTCCTGCGTGTTCCACTGGCAGGCGACAAGGAACTGTGCGGCAAAGAGGTCCGGATACTTATCGCTGATGGCGATGTTGGCCATGCCGCCCTGGGACTGCCCGGTGCCGTAGATGCGGTTCGTGTCGACGGCGTACGTGTTCGTGACATCGTGGATGAGATCGGTGACGAGGGTGAGGCCCTTTGTCCAAACGTTTTCATCCGTCGTCATCATGCCGGGGGAGTCGACGAGTTCCGGTGGATACTGGACGGCAAGGACGATGGAAGGATGCTTCTTCTGCTCTTCCTCCGATGCCCAGACGGTCGCGCCGTTGCCCTGGACGAGGGTGATTTTCGGATCGCTGATATTCGTTCTGGCATCCGGGATGAAGACGAGAAGCGGGTAGCTCTTCGATTTGTCATAGCCCTTCGGAAGGTAGAGGTAGTAAGGGATCGTTGCCTTCAGGGCCGGATCAGTGTAAGTGTGCTTGATGAAACCGGAAATGTCCGGCTCAAGGACGGAAGTGTCCGTATAGACCGTCTTTCCAGCAGGGATGGTCTCCCCCCCTTGGCCGTGCGGATCGGGCCGGTCTGCGTGACCTTCACGGAGAGGTCAGGCATGACGCGGTCGCTCTTCATGGACGCATCACCGTTCTTGGGGCCTTCCTTTCCTTTGGAGCCGCCCTGCTTAAAGGGCATATCGGACTGCGGATTCGTGTTCTTGATATTGATGATGACATACCTGCCGGCTTCCGTGGGTTCGCCCGGGGATGCCGTGGTCGCTGCCCAGACGGAGGCGATTTCCTTTCCTTCCACGGAGAAATCTTCCACAGAGAGGGAAGTTGTCAGGATTTTCTCATGATATTCGAGAGCGATTTGGGAGACCTGCTCGCCCCAGCCATAGTTGCGGGCGAGGGAAGTGACCGAAGAAACGAGAGGGGCTGCTGTTTCAGCTGCCGGCGCAGTACTTGCCGGAGCAGGCGCTGCTGCCAGACTTGCGCCGCCTCCCAGAAGACAGAGCGCACATGCCAGTGCGCAGATCATTTTTTTCTGTTTCATGGATATTCTTCTTTCGAGCGGATGTCCGCTGTCCTCATTGTAGCACCGGGGAATATAAAAAAGTCAAGAGAAATACGTAGGGGAGGAAAGGAAAGAAATCGGGAAGAAATGGGAGCCATCCGCAGGAAATCCAAAAGTGACCACTCAGCCGAATGATAGAAGTCTTACGGATATAATAAAAAAATAAAATAAAAAATCAAAAGCCATAAAAGATTAGTAAGACACGAAAAAGCCCGATCGTATCGGATTTTCTTCGATATTTTTCGTTCTTCCGGCGCGAAACTGGCCGTTTGAAATAATAGACTATTTACTTATTTTGTCGAAAATATTAAAATAAAAATGAGACATAAGCATTCTTTGTGCAATGCTTATTTGATATATATAAGGACGTTCTAGGGTGAACGATTCAAGGCGGTGAATATGGATGTTGGATGAGAAAATGATTGAAGAGCTCCATTCCTATTATGACAGGCTCCCCGGGGGCATTTGTCTGGTCAAGGCAGATGATTCCGAGGAAATTTTGCTTGCCAACGCGGAGCTTCTGAATTACTACCAGTGCGCGAACTGGCAGGAGTTCAAGGAGCTGACCGGAGGGACGTACCGGGGCATGGTGGAAGCATCCGACTATATTCCGCTGAAAGATATCGTAAGAGTGAAGGGGCAGCCGGAGGCAAATTATGCCTACTTCCAGTTCCCGTACAGGACGAGAGAAGGCCATTTCAATAAAGGAAATGCGCTCCTGATCCGCACGACGCAGAAGGGGCTCGGGGACATCTGGTCCATCAATGTCATGAAGAGCAAGTACAGCCGCGCGCCCGGTGAGACGGAAAATATCACAGGGCTCCTTGGGGGTACTGCGTTCTACAAGCGTGTCAATGAACACATCCAGATGGAAAAGATCGACGGGACCGGCGGACTGTACTGTTCTGTCTATTTCAACCTCACGAACTTCAAATTGTACAACTCCAATTACGGCATTGAGCAGGGCGACGAACTGCTCCGGAAGGTGGCGGACGTACTGCGCGCGCATTTCCCGTACTCCATCATCGCCCACTTGAATGCCGATAATTTTGCCCTCGTTGCGCCGCGTGACGGCGTCATCGAGCAGGTGGAAGCCGTCTGCCGCGAAGTCGATGAAATGATCGACAATTTCAGCATCACACTGAAGGCCGGCGTCTTCTTCCGCGACCCGGACAATCCGTCCGAATATACAGCCAACAGTGCTTTCGATATGGCCAAGATCGCCTGCGACTCCATCAAGGGCGATGCCAGCAGGAGCTGGGCCACGTACACCGAGACGATGGGGAAGAACCTCGCTGCCCGCGCGTACGTCCTGGAGAATTTCGACCGCGCCCTGAGAAACGGCTACATCAAGATTTTCTACCAGCCTGTCGTCCGCACCCTGACAGGGAAGCTCTGCGGCATGGAAGCGCTCGCCCGCTGGGAAGATCCCGAAAGAGGCAGACTCACGCCGGACATGTTCGTTCCGGTCCTTGAAGATGCCAAGCTCATTTACAAACTGGACTCCTACGTCGTCGAGCAGGTCGGGAAACGTTTGCACACGATGGAAGATTCCGGCATGCCGGTCCTCCCGATTTCCGTCAACCTGTCCAGCGCCGATTTCGATCATGTCGATCCCCTCGACGTCGTCGAAAGAGTCGTCAGGAAGTACCGCCTGCCCAGAAGTTATATTCGCATAGAAATCACCGAAAGCGCCCTCGTCAAAGACGGCAAGAAGCTCCAGCGCGAAATCGACCGCTTCAGGAAAGCGGGCTACCAGTGCTGGATGGACGACTTCGGAAGCGGCTACTCCTCCTTTAATGTGCTGCAGAATTTCCACTTCGATGAACTGAAGATCGATATGGCCTTCCTGCGCAATTTCAATGACCAGAGCCGGAAAATCATCAAATCCATCGTCCTCATGGCGAAATCCCTCGGCGTCCATACGCTCGCTGAAGGCGCCGAGACGCAGGAACAGGTGGATTTCCTCCGCTCCGTCGGCTGCGAAAAGATCCAGGGCTACTTCTACGGTCGTCCGATGAAGTATGATGACCTCCGCGTCCACTGCCGCGACAAGAACCTGCGCGAAGAAACGCGTCAGGAAGAATTTGCCTACGACAAACTCGGCCTCATCAATGTCCTCACCGGTGCGCCGGTCGCCCTCTGCGCCGTCAATGACAAATCGATGAGAATCCTCTACGAAAACGACGCCTACAAGAAAGTCCTCGAAGGCGTCAGCGTCAGCGACCTCCGCCAGGCCAATGCCAATCTGGCGGCCGACGACCTGCCGATGCACAAGAAATTTAGGACCTTCGTCGACAAAGCTGTCGACAGCATGAAGAAAGAATCGATGACCTACGTCGACAATGGAAAGTACCTGCGCGTCAATATGGAAATCGTCGCCAGGACGAACCAGATCAGCGTCGGCCGTCTGGCCCTCTACAACATCACATTTGACGATAAATTCAAGGAAACGAAGCGGTATGACGAAATCTTCAGAAACGCCATCCTCTTCTACGACGGGATCTACTATGTCCACATGGACACGGGCGTCCTCGAAGTCCTTGAGACCATTAATCCGCTCCTGAAAGCAGGTGACCGCATCCCGTATGCACGCCAGCTCATCGCGCGCTATGCGGCCCGCTTCATCCACAGGGATGATCAGGAACGCTTCATGCAGTATGCAGATGCCAAGAGACTGTATGAAATCGCGAAGGCATCGAAACGGTCCGAAGCAAACAACGTCTTCCGCGTCAAGCAGAAAGACGGCAACTACCGCTGGAAAGAATTCGACGCCATCGTTCTCTATAAATCCCAGTCCAAGGACCTTCTCCTCTGCCTCAGAGACGCCACCATGGAACGCCTCCGCGAAAGAGAAGAGAAAGTGCCTGAATTCTTCGAATCCTTCGGCTACGTGCCAAGAAATGAAACAAGGGACTACAACCAGCAGAACAGCCAGATTTTCATCAACAATGCCCTGCAGTCTTTCCTCGACTTCTCCGGCATCAAGTTCTTCTGGAAGGACAAGAACCGCCGCTTCAAAGGCGCTTCGAACGCTTTCCTCAATTACTACGGCCTGAAGCTGGAAGACATCCTCGGCAAGACGGACGAAGACATGGGCTGGCATATCAACGAAGGCCCGTACAAGGACGACGAATGGGCCGTCCTCCGTCATGGACGCGTGAAACGCCACGTCATCGGCCACTGCATCGTCAAAGGCGTACCGCACACCATTGCTGCCTCGAAATTCCCGATTTATGACGGCAATGAAATCGTCGGCCTCGCCGGCTACTTCAACGACGTCGACAAAGGACTCTGGCGCCAGGAGCAGCAGGTCAAGATCGGCCTCACCGATCCGGACACTGGACTCTTCGGCTTCCGCGGCATGATGATGACAGGCCTCCAGTATGCGGACAACTACCGCCTCCATGGAGAAGACTTCTGCGCTATCATGCTCGACGTGCCCGACTTCGATGCCACCGTCCGCATGTACGGCCCGCAGATCAGGAAGAAACTCCTGAAACGCATCCAGAAAGCGCTTGATACCTTCGACGTACAGAAACGCGCACTCGGCCATATCGGCGAAGGCGGCAATTTCCTCTGCTTTGTCAAAGGACAGGATGCCAAATCCATCCACAAGTACCTCATCCAGCTCGCCAAGAATATCCATGAAATCACCAAGATCGACGGATACGACTGCACCCTCTACCTGCGCTATTCGACCGCATGGTGCTCCGAGTCCAAGAACCTCGACGGCATGCTGCACCTCCTCATGGAACGTCTGAATGACCAGAAACTCTAGAAACGCAGCGAATCCGACTACATCGGCGACTGCATCTCCTTCGACAGGAGAAAGTTCGACGACATGGACGAAAGAGTCGCCATGAGCGATCCCGATACATACAACCTCGTCTACCTCAACAAAGCCCTCCGCCACGACCTGGGCCTGACAGAGGATGAAGACATCACAGGAAAGAAATGCTACGAAGTCCTCGAAGGCGCCAAGAGCCCGTGCGAATTCTGCACGAACGAACGCCTCTCCAGAGACTACTTCTATAAGTGGGTCCACCACGACGCAAGAACCGGCCAGGACTACATCATGCGCGACATCCTCGTACCGTGGCGCGGCAAGAACTACCGCTTCACCTTCTCGACCTGCCTGAAAGACTACGTAGGCAAGTACCTCAAGGAGAACGGGGAAATCGTCGGAAAATCCGCAGCGAATGAAATGATCGCCATTGCCCTCGACGAAAGAGATCCCGAGCCAGCATCGACAAAATGCTCGAAAGCATCGGGGAAGCCCTCAAAGCCGACAAAGTCATGATCTTCGAAGAAGATGAAGAAAACGTCTCCGCTACCTATGAATGGAAGAAGGAAGGCGTTCCTTCCACCATCGACAAACTCCAGAAAATCCCGCGCGAAAAGGCGAAAGCCCTCTACCAGGGCTACGTCCCCAGCGAAGTTACCATCATCAACGACCCGGAAAGAATGAACAAGGCCTTGAAAGACGGCAACATCAGTGCCGTCAAAATCAACAGCCCCGTCTCCGGGCACCTTGCCATCAACAGGAAATCCTTCGGTTTCGTCGAAGTCGTCAACCCGGCACCCGACAGACTGAAAGACGCCTCCCTCCTCCTGACAGCCGTCACCAGATTCCTCAGCGTCCTCATCCGCAACAGAGACATCTACAAACGCTTGAGACAGCTCGGGAACACCGACCAGCTCACAGGAGTCATGAACAGGCATCGCTTCATGGGACTCATGCAGCACATCCCGCAAGGCGAACCCATCGCCCTCATCTACGCTGACTTCAATGACCTCAAAGACATCAACGACACCGACGGCCACGAAGCAGGCGATGAAGCACTCAGGAAAATGGCCTGCGCCATGTGCTCCGTCGTAGACCAGAACCGCGTCTTCCGCGTAGGCGGCGACGAATTCATAGCCGTCGCAGAAGAAGTCAACCTCGACGACGTCAAAGAAATCGTCAAGAAAATGAGACAAGCCTTCGACGAACAAGGCGTCAGCGCAGCCCTTGGCTACGGCATCTTCAAAATGCCCATAGACGACATAGAAGCCGCCATCGCCGAAGTCGACCACTGGATGTACTACGACAAACGCCGCGCCAAAGAAGAACAGCACAAAGACCAGGACTTCATCCCCGACCACCTGCCGGAAAAAACCGCAGGACAGAAGGAAGAAGGAAAAGAAAACCCAGAACAGTAAAAGGAGAAAAGGATAAGACCTTCACAACAGGGGGAAGGAGATCCTTTATATCTTCAAAAAGATAAAACCTTTACAACTGGGAAAACAGAACGACCCGAGAACCGGGGGGAAAACATACAACCGGTAAAAACGAAAACCGGGAAACCGGGAAAAGCTAAAACCGGGAAACCGGGAAAAGCTAAAACCGGGAAATAAAAAACCATGCCAGACCAAAATGCTGGCATGGTTTTTTAGTGGGAAGAGAAAAGCGAACAACCTCGCTTCGCTCGCAAAAACTTTTATAAAAACCAATGAATACTGCACCTCTTTCCCGGCAACTTTAGAAAATGTATTTTCTAAAAAACCATAAAACCAGCCTAGAAGCTGAAGAAATGCAACTCATCCGCCCGACATCAGAATTTAAGGTCGGGCACCTTC
>ERZ1023617.731-NODE-731-length-9325-cov-16.316073_pt1 | contig 9325 bp, 4 predicted proteins | sample MGYA00380328_ERZ1023617 | MGnify/ENA primary metagenome ERZ1023617 (study PRJEB33179, sample SAMN07448977) | human gut metagenome | biome: Human-gut; feature: Human associated habitat; material: Faeces | host: Homo sapiens | place: India: Bhopal | collected...
GGCTACCTTATATCACCCCTAACGGGGTGAGGCTGGCGCATCATAATACATTGATAATTCTATCAAATCTCATGCAGAACATTTTTGCGGATTATAAACCACCCTACCCTACAGTTGTCTTTCATCAGTACCCTAAAAAAGGCGTGCAATCAGAGTTGATTGCACGCCTTTATGTTTAGAATTTGAAGATTATTATTTCACAATAAACTTCTGACCATTTTGGATATAAACGCCACCCTTAACAACTTGCATCACACGACGACCAGAGAGGTCGTAGATGGGAGACTGCTTTTGGATGTGATTATCCACGATAGAGCTAATACTTGTTGTTGTATTGCCAAAAATCAAAGAAATGGCAGCCTGCTGGGCATTGTTAAAGAATGCACGGTTGGCAGGAATAGAACCTACAGAAGCAGAAGGCTTGAAGAAACCAACTTCGTCCAAGTTAGATTTGTTTCTACCAAATACCAAGTAGTTAGTCTGTGCATCTTTAATGTCCTTAGCCTCTAATGTACCTTGCAAAGCACTTTGTTGAGCAGCACCTTCGCCAAGGGTAAAGATAGCCTTTGCAGAAGCTTCTTCACTAACCAAAACGACACCCGTTTCAGCTTCGAAGTTAGTAACTTCGGTCATACGGCTTTTACCATTTTCAGGATCACCAGCAACATAAGCCTTAGCACCACTTACAGCAGTTACGCCGAAGGGAACGAAAGAAGTAGCGTATGACTTATCGCCTACCTTAGTAAGAGCAACCTCGTAAGTTGTAGCAGGTTCAATAGCCCATGTTGCTTGATCAGCATTGTTTGCGCCATTCAAAGCAGCAATAAAGCCATTGTCTTCCAAGCTCATCTTATTGCCATTGGCATCGCTAAGAACAAAGCCTTGCTTCACATTACCATCCAAGAGTTTACTTACTACGTATGAAACACCATTTTCGCGGTCTGTCATCGGTGAAGTAGTATTTTCTGTTTGGCTTGTCAAAGCACCAAGATAAGACTTTGCATTTACATTGTAGAGCTTAACACCAGCATCTGCAACTACCATTTTCCAAAGAGCTGAAGCTGTAGTTGCCTTTGCGTTAACAGGTACATTTGCTGTTACACCGCTGTTGGCAGTAAGCACACGCTTAGCGTTAGCTGTGTTGAAGTTCGTAAAGGTGTAGTAAGTGTTATCCACATACTGTTTTGCCGTTGCAACATAAGCATCGTAAGCCTTTGTTGACTGTGTTGCATCATTGAAACGTACTTCCTTCCACTGCGCATTTTCTGCAGCACAGAGGTTGGCTACATTAGGCAATGTATTGTACAAATCGACAGCCTTTTGTTCCTCTACAACCTTTAAGTATTGGGGAGCAGCAGTAGCAGCCTCGCCAATGGTATTTACAGGAACAAAGTAGAAGGCATTTGCATCAGCAGCTGTAGTAGAATTGGCATCGCTTGTCAAAACCGAACCTTCAGCAGCTGTAGTAGCCTTTGTTGAATAAGCCTTAGCTTTCAATACCATGCCCTCTGCAGTACTTGTATTGCTCCACCAAGCATTTTCTGCTTGATCGTGCAATCTTACGCAAATGGCAAGTGAACCTGCCTTAACACTGGTTGAAGCAGCCATGTTGTAAGCAAGCTTCACATCCTTATCAGCAACTGAGGCAGCATACATCTTAGCACCATCGTTAAAGCCTAACAACTGTGATGTACCAGCAGCCTTGTTATAGAATTTATAACCTGTGTTTTCATTACCTACAAGACACCAAAGTGCATTGTCAGTAGTAGGCAAGGCGTCAACATCTGTACGCAAGTTTGTGTTCAGCACATTGTCGGTAGTCAAGTAACCAGCCTTGCGACCATTGTCGGCAACAGCCACCTTAATCATATACCATTGTGTATTCTCTGCCCAATTTTGAGCTTGAGGAGCACTTGACACCTTCAAACCTTGAGGCGTTACAGTGCCTTGCAAAACAGCTTGGTCAAGATTGAGTGTTGCGTTAGCAGCGATGGCATAAGTAGTTACCGTCTGACCCATGCGAACGGCTACGATACGATCCTTATTCAAGTTGTTGGTAATGGCAACATGAGTAGCCTTACCATCTACCCAAGAGAAATCTACGCTATAGTTACCTTGAGCCTTCAAGCCCTTTACGCTACCCTTTGCTGACCAAGCTGAGGGCAATGCGGGGAGAATTGTGATAACATCGTCGTAGCTCTGGAGCAACATTTCAGCTACACCACTGGTGCAACCATAGTTACCATCAATCTGGAAGGGTGAGTGAGAGTCGAAGAGGTTGTAGTAGCAACCACCCTGACCACCCATGGCGATAGTGTAAGAACCTGAATGACGGAGAGCACGCTGCAAGTTGTAGTGAGCCTTATTACCATCGAGGCAACGAGCGTAAGTATTCGTCTGCCAACCCATTGACCAACCTGTTACATCACCGTTACGAGCAATCTGACCATTGTAAGCAGCATTAAACTGCTTCAAACTGTCAGCATTCGTAGCAAATGCACTAACTTGATTGAATGGATAGAGACACATCAAGTGAGAGAGGTGGCGGTGACCCGGATCAGAGAGATTCTTGTTCTTCCATTCCTTGAGGCAAGTCTTTTTCTGACCATTCCATTCAGCAATACCAGGATTGTAGTCTTCAAACCAAATACCCTTATCGAAATTCTCGTAGAGGTCTTTGAGTTTGTCCATATCAGCATCGCTAATGGGAGATTCAGAACCAAGTTCTGCGTGACCTTCAAACAAATCCTTCAAACCTTGATAAGCATTTTGCTGTGAAAAAGCAGTGATTTGGTGCCATTCACCATGTTCAGGGCTCCATTCATCAGTAATCACATACTTGCCATCAGAATCCTTCGAAGCAATGCTCTTCGTAAAGAGAGCACTCTTGTACATTACAGGAAGTGCCTTCTTAAGGAAGTCACGATCGAGTGTGTACTTGTAGTAGCGATACAAGTGGTCGCAATACCAAGCACCCAATGACTTAATGTTTGAATTTTCCCAAGTAGAAGTACCACCGAAGATGTTATTCTCAACTGCAACTGTCCATCCCTCTGTTCCTGGCTTAACCTTCTTTGCCAAAGCAACCCAAGGAGAGCTGGGGGCATTAGCCAAGTCGATGATGTTGTAGAGGAAGGGGAGGTGCATTTCGCTGAGGTTTGTGGGGTCAGCGGGCCAATAGTTCATTTCCACGTTAATATCAGCGTGGATATCGCAGTGCCAGAAGTCTGTGTTTGAACGGTCGTTCCAGATACCCTGCAAGTTGCTGGGAGCATGGATTGAACCATCAAGGTTCGCAGCTACGGTCATGTAACGACCATACTGGAAGTAGAGACTCTCGAGATAGTAAGCATCGGCAGTCTTCTTATTCTCAGCATTAGCGTTGTAATACTGTACAAGCTGCTCTGTAGTTTTGTTTGTGCAAGCATCCGCAATGTTAAGGTCTGCACGATTCATGTAGCTACTGAACTTAGCTACGTGGTCGTTATACAAAGTTTCATAGTCCTTAGCTGTTGCTGCAGTAAGACGTTCTTGAACTTTGGCTTCAAGCTGAGCTGTTGTTTCACCACTCTTGCAACCAGCCTTTGTAGCATCGAAGTTTGTAGCAGCAGCGAGGAATACATTTACCCAATCAGCGTTCTGAACATGGATACCCTTATTATCAGTAGTAATTGTAGCACCCTCGTTAGCAAGTACCTTATAAGCTGCATTGTATGAGATGAGTGTCATGCCACCGCTAAAGCTTGCACCGCCATTCGCATAAGTTACATCACCTGCACCAATCTGATTGTCAGGATTGAAAGCAACCTTGAGGTTGAGTTTGTCAGTACCCTTAGCTTCGTAGTGTGCTACGAATACCTTGTCGGTAGCCGAAGTGAAGTAGCGACGTGCATAAGTAGTAGCATCGTCATTGCTCTTGTAGTTTACACCACCTACACCATTGATAATGTCGAGGTAGCGTACATAGTCCTTAACAGGCTTTTCGTCAGTATCGAAAGAGAAAGCATTACTCATGTCGGTAACCATAATCGAACCGAAGTTCTGATACCAGCCACGTGAGTTGTTTTCGCTACCACCGTTACCAGTGCTACCCTGCCAGAGGGTCTTTTCGTTGAATTGAAGTTCATCCTTAAAGATACCACCACGGATAGTAGTACCAAGTTGACCATTACCCAAGGGGAGTGCATATTCCATCCAAGTGTCTGAAACACCAGTCTTAGCTACAGGCACGTTGTACCAAAGTGCATACTTGCTGATGTCTGTAGGACGTGTACCTGCCTTAACTGTGTTATACTCGCTATAGAGGTATTCGGGACTGGGAGTAATTTCAGTGATGAAGAATTGAGAACCTTGGTCACCTTTAGCGGCGTCAGAATTATTCCAAAGTGCAAGGAAACCATCGCGATTGTTCAAGTAGTTATTCTTTGAACCTGCAAGTTTGATGTAGCTGGGATTAGATGTGCTATTCAAATTAAATGTACCATCAAAATAGGTGGTATAAGTCTCATTGTTATCGGTCAATAACACGTTCTGCAAAGAAGTACGTGCATTATTTTCGCTACCCTGAACAGCCATTACCAAGCCTGAACCAGCATTGATAAAGCGATAAGTATTTTCCTTTGTTTTGTAGACATGCCACAAACCATTCAAACTACTGGGTTGCGAAGAATTAGTCAATTTCATATTACCACCCTCAGCATAAGCAGCATCTACACTAACGTAGCCACCTTTACCATTACGGATGGTGTAATATTTCTTATACGCAGTTTCAAAATTAGACGCACCAATCAACAAGAATTGTGAGGCATCAGCAGCTTTATCCCAACGTACCACACCATTCCAACTTACCATGTGCAGGGTTTCGCGGTTGGCAGTGCCTTTTGAGCTATAGATGTTGCAATAACCATTTGTTGCAGAAGCTTGCACGACATAAGTAGCTGCCTGACTCTTTTCGACCATGCTTACACACACATCGTTTTGTCCAGGAAGCGCACCTACATAAAGACCTGTACCTTCGTTCTTAATGTAGTATTCACCATTAGAAGCCTTTTCAAACACCCAAATACATTCGCTATTGTATGTTGCAGTCTTTGAACCCATCTTGTTGCCATTGGCATAGGCAAAGAAAGTGGTGTGAAGTTTGTTAGCAAGATATACGTGCTTACCATCGATTTCAGTTCCCAGCAATTCACCACTATTCAAAGTAGCGAGTGCTTTCTGCATATTGTCGATTGCCTCTTGATATGCTTCTCTCGTTGTTGGTTCTGTTTGAGGAATTGATTTAAGAGCTTCTGTAGCATCGCGATAGAAAAACTCATATCTTCCTGCAGCCTTAAGTTTACCAACTAACGCATTGTAATCAGACTTAAGTAAGCTTAACGAACCTGTTGAACCTTCAAAGAAGAGTTGGTTGTTAGCATCGCCTTTATTCCATTCGCCCAACTGTACGCCAGCACTTGTACCGCCCCACTGATTAAGAGCTTTACTTTCACCCACACGTTGCAATTCAAAATAGTTGGATGCAGAACCATTCACAATAGCTATATTCACAGCATTGTCTTTGGTTGTAGTAATGAAGCGACCATTGTTGAAACCAACATAGGTGCCATTTTTGCTCCTCATTACACAATTACTCTGCGTTCCAATAAACTGGAACTCAGTGGCACTGTTCTTTGCTGCCACTGTTCGCATATTTTGACCTGAGCCTTGATCGCTCAAGTAATTGTTGCCAGTTTTGAATTTTACGAAGAAGTACGCTGGGGCGTCTTCTGTCGAAAATTCTGGCAACGCACTCTGTGCAGCCGCTATCAAACAAGCGAACAATGCACATAAGAAAAGTGTTAATCTTTTCATAGAGATTTGTTGTTAATTTGTAGAAAGTTGTATATTTATTGTGATTGTTTTTTCAACACTTTTTCATTGGTTTGCAATAAGTGTATACGAATCCAGTGCAAATGTACGAATATTTTCTTTTTTGCAAAAATTTTCTTTACAATCAAATAATCACGTCCTTCTTTTTATTAAAAATTAGTATATCTTTCTTTACATTTCTTGTGTAAGTCTCACCAATTAAGGGGCATTCATGGAATTTTTGAGAACCCCAAAGTGCAACTCATATAATATAGGTATGCTCCAACAGATTTTCACCCCCAACCTTAAGGTTACGCGCATACAAAAAGAGAGTGTATCAACAGGGTACACATGGAACCTTGTTGATACACTCTCTCAGTGTATTATTTAAAAACTCACGAATTAAGCTTCGGGTACACCGAAGGGAGTAGCTGTGCGACCACCTTCTTCAGCAGGAGCTTCAGCACCAGGAAGGTTGATAGGACCGAAAGCCTTTTCGTACTTCTGTATATTGTCTTGCAAAGCAAAAAGGAGACGCTTAGCGTGCTCAGGAGCCAAGATGATGCGGCTCTTAACATTTGCCTTGGGTACACCAGGAAGTACACGGATAAAGTCCATAACTACCTCAGCGCTTGAGTGAGTAATGATTGCGAGATTTGCGTAAATACCTTCTGCTACTTCGGGAGAAAGTTCGATCTTCAACTGACCGTCATTGGGTTCTTGATTTGCCATTGGTAAAAATCTTTTTATAAGTTTAATTTGTAGATGTTATTTCGCTTGTGAAGTTGAGTTTTCATTCGTTTTTCACACTACAAAAGTAAGTTTTAGCTTTGGATTGACCAAGTTTATAACTCTTTTATTCCAAAAAATTGTTCTGTATAGACTATTTGGATACTTTTTTTGAGCTATATCCTAAAAAAGTACGTACATTTGCTCACGAAACTTAGGCATATATTTTGCCGTTTCAAACCATCCTTCGGAATAATAGGGCTTCTATTGGAGCAATAAACAACATTCTGAAGCAATTGCATTCATTATAAATTTACGCAAAATGAAAAAATTATTTACTATTGTAGCTATGGGTGCAGCGGTACTCACAGCAAATGCGCAGAAAACCGTTCAAGGTTCTCGTTTCTTTGACAACTGGTCGGTAGGTCTTGTAGGAGGTGGCATTGTGCCTGTTACAAATTCAGACAAAGTGAAAGATGTACGTGCCACTTATGGTGTAGAAATCAACAAGCAGATTACTCCTATCTTTGGTTTGGGCGCACAAGTCACAGCTGCCAACAATGTTACTCCCAGCAAAAATATCATAGATGCCAGCAATGTAACTTTGATGGGACGTTTGAACCTTTCTAACATTTTCTTAGGTTATAAGGGCGTTCCTCGTACCTTTGAAGCCGAATTAGCTGTAGGTGCTGGATGGGGTCACAACTATTATCCCTCAAAAGAACGCGTTGACTATAACTACTTGACAAGTAAATATGGTTTAAACTTCAATTTCAACTTGGGCAAACAAAAGGCATGGAGCATTGGTGTTAAGCCCTCATTGGTGCTCAACATGACTACCGACAAGAACAATAATGTCATTCAGCCTAAATTCAAGAATAAAGACATGGCTGCTCTCGAACTCATGGCGGGTGTTGCTTACCACTTTAAGAACAAAAGCAATGGCATGCACCACATGACCTTCTTGAAGGCTTACGACCAAGCCGAAGTGGATGGTTTGAATGCAAAGATTAACGAACTACGCAACCAAGTTAACGAGAAGGACGGACAGATTGCGAAGGCGAATGCTGAAAACCGCAACTTGCAGTTGCACCTTAACGAAGCTCGCAACCAGAAGCCCACTGTAACTGTTAAGACACAAACGATTACCAACAACTACAACTCTCTTGAACAAACCGTTACCTTCCGTCAGGGCAAGAGTGTGGTAGATGCTTCGCAGCTTCCGAATGTTGAACGTGTTGCTACTTTCTTGAAGAATCATAAGAATAGCACCGTAGACATCAAGGGTTATGCTTCGCCCGAAGGTAGTGCTGAGGTTAATGCTCGCATTGCAAAGGCTCGTGCCGAAGCTGTTAAGGATATTCTTGTAAACAAATATAAGATTGATGCAAACCGCATTACAGCCGAAGGTCAGGGTGTAGGCAATATGTTCTCTGAGTCTGACTGGAACCGCGTAAGTATCTGTACGATTAACGAAACCAAATAATAAATAGGTGTTTAAAACAAATCAGACCACATTCTTTTTACAGAATGTGGTCTGATTTGTTTTAGGGTGGTTCTAATAATTCTGATAAGTTGATTTGTGCCCTATCGTATGTGTATTTTTTCTTTGAGAATATGGGCTGCGGTTCGGCTAAGATTACAAGCAAGCTTGCATCTTCGCTCTCACCTTGCACCATATTTGGTTAGTGAACGAAGGAGCATAGCGGGCTATGTGACTAAGTGAACTGACAAAAAGACGCATGCGAGAGGGTGCAAAGCAACTATCAGAATTTTAGAATTTAAAAATCAGAATTTTTAGAACCACCCTTTAATGTACGCTATCACCATGTGTGGTATGCGTAATTGTTGTAGGTTTGGATGTTGTAGGAGCCGTTGATGTTGCTTTCGTTGTTGTTGCAGCATTCGGGTCTTGTGCAGTTTCGCTGTTTTGTTCTTCTTGCGCCTTAGCCGCCTCTTGTTGTTTACGTTTGCGTTGGTAATACATCCAACGTGCATGGCGCACCGAGTCTTGTATGCGTAAACTATCCTCGTGTGTTAGTTGCGGTATCGTATCTAAAGAGTCTACCGCAAGGGTGTCTTTTACAGGCAGAATGGTATCGGCAGCAACAACAGGAACTTCTTCCTTGGATTGCATTAAGACTGCCAATCTTTCTCCCCAGAATGGATAAGTTGCACCAGCAGCAATCACAACTACTGCCAAGCAAAGCCACCATTTATAACGATTCCATGCCATTTGTGCTTTTAGCATCATCTTATTGGGACAGTGGTGTTTACGATACTTTCGATGGTTACGGGCAGTATTGGGTTCTGAGCGTAAGGGCATTCCCGTATCGTTTGTTGTAGCAGGATCCACAGTTTTCTGCTTTATCTTTTTCGGCTTTTTGCGAGTATCTGTGGGTTGTGTAGGGTTATATGAAAAACCTTCAGGCAATCTGGGTGGAATATTCGTAGTACTACTTTCGCTTGGCGTAAAGTCTAAAGCATGCAATCCTTCGGGAGCAGGAATTGCTTCAGAATCTGTTTCCAACTCTTCGTCAGTTTCCTCTTTCAATTCCTCATCCGTTTCGTCTGCTTTGGCATTTTCTAAAGGAGTTGAAACTTCAACCTCCTCATCCATATCTTTTGTCTTATCGTTTTCTTCGTTCATTTTGCTTCGTATTTGGGTGCAAAGTTAGTGCAAGGCGAGCACAATGAAAAGAAAAACACAGTTTTTATTTTCATTGTCGAGCCGCAGCCTAACTTC
>ERZ1023617.732-NODE-732-length-9324-cov-37.218686_pt1 | contig 9324 bp, 9 predicted proteins | sample MGYA00380328_ERZ1023617 | MGnify/ENA primary metagenome ERZ1023617 (study PRJEB33179, sample SAMN07448977) | human gut metagenome | biome: Human-gut; feature: Human associated habitat; material: Faeces | host: Homo sapiens | place: India: Bhopal | collected...
TTGTAGCGCTTATTGCCTCACTATGGCACAACATTGCCCCTTACCAGGGCAATAATCTGCCATTGCCAGGCACAAAACGATACGTCGGGAGTTTTTTTATAAAAGCACCACTCTTCTTTTTACTCTTCACTCTTCACCAAATCGGCTGAAACCCCGATAAACACTGGGGTTGCGAGAGGTGAAGAGTTACGCTCCACTCTTCACCACTCTTCACCACTCTTCACCTTCGGATTGCGCACGGAAATTTAATGGAAAATCGACCTGCTCGGTCTTTGAAGAAAGTCACGCAGATTTCGCAGATGACGCAGATTTTCCGGGTGAAGAGTGGGTGAAGAGTGGTGGAGAGTAGCGCAAACTCTTCACCCTTACAAATTCCTTAGATACAAATACTTACACCATGTTTGTGAAGAGTGAAGAGTGTTTTTGAAAGTGGCTTACTATTACGACGGATTTCAAACCCGCCTGGATGCCTGGCGGGTTTACGCTCTTGGAGATGCCTAGGTACTTTTAGCCCATCCTCGGCTGCCATTATCTGGACTTATGACACACCCTCCTTGCCATTGCTAGGCACGAAACGATATGTCGGGAGATAGGAAAAACTTACTCTCTATTTTACCCTTCACCTTATTACGAAGTCCAGCCATCCTTGAAGACAGAAGCTGGTCATAATAGAAGCCTGGAAGTGGTCATAATAAAAGCCTGGAGCTGGTCATATGATCATAATAGATGGCTAAACATGGATTCTGAGATGATTTCGCACCCTCAAAAAAAGTCTGGGTGAAGGGTGTTTTTGAAAGTAGCTTTCTATTCACCGCCGCCTGAATCTTCTAACTGGTCTTCTCAACTCCGGGTGCAAAGATACGAAATTTTCTCCATAATCCCACATTATAGACCAGGAATTTACTGGTGCGCCAGAAGATACCTTCTACCAGTTCTCTCTGCGGAATTCCAGAATATTCTGGTGGATGTAGAGAAGTATTTAAAAAGGTAAAAAGAAAGCTGGCAGATGACATCCCGCCAGGCTCTTTTTACCTTTAAAACCCATTTAGTAAATATTTACTATAGTAGGCTGTCCTTTGTCATGATATACAATAAGACTTACATAAATATCCTGTCTCTTGTTTTGAGTAGGAGTGATGATATACATCTTTCCTTTTTGTGAGTCAAGTTTTCTCTTGAGTGTACAGAAATTGTTTATGTTTATTTCTATCACATCGTTTTTCCCATATTTCACTTCCCCTAATTTGTTTCCTTTATCATCTAGGATTTCAGTCTCGTTTTTGTTAGAGAAAGAAACGTCTCCAATACTTTCATGGGTCTCTTTGCTGTAGATTCCAAGCCTCCATAAGTGATAAGGCTGTTCGTGTATTTCGTACAAAGAATCAACCTTTTCTGGCAAATTTGATAAATAATAATTGTTGTCACTATGGTTCATACATGGACTTTTCAATCCCATGTCATCATCTTTAGTGCAACTAGTTGCACAGATTACAATGATGCTGAACAAAGTTGTTAATAAAAGACTGTAAAATGCCAAACAGTTACCAATTCTTTTCTCTTTCATAAGCATAAGTATAATATTTTATTTCTTTAGGGAAGCACATGCCATAAATGTCATTGGCATGCTCTTTGTCCCAGTCTTTATTTGATGTTAATAAATAGGCAACTTTTTGGTCCTTATATCCTTTTCCCCAACCATAGTTTACATGAAAATAGTAGTATTTATCTCCAGAAAAGCGTATGTATCCATCTGCCAACAAAGCATGACCGTCCACATAATGCTTAGTAGGTCCCCAACCATGACGAGCTCTATAGCCGGAAACAACAATAACTCCATGCTTGGTTTTTAAGACATCGACAGCTCGACCTGCATCATAGTCTTTAATTCCATATTTAGCAAAAATAGGAGATAACTTTGATGTACTTGTTCCAGAACTTCCTGTGCCATATTTCATCCCAGCATCTTTTCCAATTCTAGAAACTAATTTAGCAATCTCATCTTGCGCTTTAGTTGTTGGATATTCTTTTACCACTTCATCCCATGAAGTAATTTCCGGAACAGATGGTCTTAATACGGTTAAAGCTTGAGCACCAGCTATAGCTACACAACCAGCCAAAGCTTGCTCGTTTTTTGAAGTGAAACAATATTTATTATATGGACTTCTCTGATTCCAATATACCTTGCATTTAGGCTCCAAACGCTCGACAATCTTTGCATTGCTAGCTTTGTCGGAAGGTATTAATATGCCATCTTCTGTGTAGTTGTAGGTAACTCCTTGGGCGAGATATGAAATATCGCTTTCGTCGTAATTGTCGTTGTAGAGCTTATTCAAGTCTATTGATTGCTCATTAGGAAAGTAAACCAAAGGACGAACGTCATCTCCTTGTTGAGCAATTATGATACTTCCGTTGTCACCAGTCATAGATACAGCATAGACTTTCGTTGCTTCTCCATCTACGCCTCTAGTTAAGCCATTCAGAGTTAATGAATCTTTTTGAACAATAGCTATGTTAGCATTGTTTGTGCATCTTGTGCCATCATTGTTGTTCACATTTTGGGCAAAGTTGATGGCAACTTTGTCAATCAACTCCTGACTTGATTCTTTTGTTTTTTGCTCTGCACTGTACTTATCTGAGTCAGAGCAAGATGCAAAACTCATAATAGAGCATAGCATCAAGATTAAAAATTTGAACTTTTTCATGTTGTACATGTCTTTAAAACGTTATTAATTTTGTTTATATTCATAGATAAGACCATAAATTCTACAAATACCCTTACTCTATTCTTCATTATTTTCTTTTATTTCGTATATTTTTGTATCGATGGTATATCCTGCCATTACACCACAGCCATTCTTGATGTTAGAGTAGATAGGGTGGATGAATGACAGACCATACTTGCCAAACTCATTGTTGGCTTGGTCATTGGTAGTCTTGAAAAATGCATACATAGGCTCGCTGATGTGATAGAGCAGCACCTTGTAGTAACCTCTATTCTCCTCTATGTTGAGGTGAAGCGTGTAGGTAGAGTCGTTCAGAATACTGGAGTTGTCGAAGATATAGAATCCATCATAAAAGTTTCTGTCTTCATTGAAGGCTGGAATCCCCATGATGTAATTGTTGAGAAGAGGCTCCGAATAGGTGTTGATATCACATAATCCCCAGTTCTTTTTGTCCCAACTTCCATAAACTTTTACTGCATAATAGCTTTTTTCTCTTTTGAAATTCTTCATGTTTATACAGATTTGTTGGTATTTGTCTCCATCTATTTGGATGGGTCTTGCTGATATGGAGTCGATGGTGGGAGAGGAAGGAATTGTCGTGGAACAAGATGCAGAACCAAGGTTTTCGGTTTCCACTACAATTTTGATTTCGTCTCCTTCCTTTGGGATGACGGAAAGACGATAGATGAATTTGTCCCATTCGTCGGAATCGTCGTTCCGGAGGTAGCGGGTTGTTTCTTCCTTGCCGTTTACGTAGCAATGGATGTTGATGCCCTTGGGCATTTCATAGATGTTGGAGAATGGCATAGTGGCGGATACCTGTATGTCGGTGGAGTCGATATCTGATGGAAAGCAATATACGAGCAGTTGCTGCTTGCCTTCCAGTTGGTTGATGTCGAAATGGTCTTGGCATGAGCTGAGTGCCCAAGCCAAGATATAAACAAAAATGATTTGAATGATATTTCTCATTTTCTCTTTGTGTGATGTTGTTAGAATTTCCATGTGTAACTTACCGATGGGATGATTGGAATGTATCCTTTGCAGGAGGCACAGAATTTTCCTTTATTGTCTTGCCTTACATCCACATACATCGTGTTGAGATGGCAATATGCATTGTAGATGCTTACATTCCATATTCTTTCTCTTCCCTTGGCGTTCTTGTGATGGAAGTTTGCCCCCAGGTCTAGCCGATGATATGCTGGCAATGCCGCATTGTTGGGTGATGTGAAGCGATAGGTGGTATCGTACGACGGAGGAGAGCCAGGCATGTTGGGCAAGACGATGGTGCTTGCAGGAAGCGAAATCCTGTTGCCGGAATGATATAGCCAATTGGCATTTAAGTCTATCTTTTTGTTAATCTTGTAAAAGAAAGATAAGCTTATCTTGTGTCTGTTGTCAAACTTGTCTCTGAACCAGTAGTCGGCTATTCCTTCGAAAAGGCGTTTAGACCACGACAGGGTATAGGCTCCAGCCCATGAAATTTTCTTGCTCTTATACTGGGCATCTATTTCTATGCCGTAGGCCTTTCCCTTTCCGCTCAACACATCTTGTTCCCATCGGGTGGCTGGTGGCATTAAGCCCATGTAGCTTTGGTACAGTAAGAGATGACTTGATTTCTTATAAAAGCTCTCTATGCTAACAAGCCATTTAGGGCTAAACTGGGCGTATGCGCCGAATGCAATCTGGGTTGAGTAAGCTGGCAGAATGTGCTTAGTCGTGGGAACCCAGTAATCGGTAGGCATGTCCAGATAGGTGCTAGTGATGCGATGTACATATTGTGACATCTTGGTGTATGACATCTTGAGTGACAGACCGTTGTTCACTTGGTATTTGAAGGCAAGTCTTGGGTCTGCCCGAAGATAGCTCTTTCCATCGACAAAGAAACTCGATATGTTGAGTCCGATGTTGCCACTCCATTTTGGGTTGATGTGCCATTCGTCTTCTGCAAACATCATTACTTCATGAGAGTTTCGGGTACTCTTGCCTCTTACCACCATGGTGTCACTAGTTTCTTCCAGATAGTTTTGGTAGGCTAAGGCTTGGTGTGTCTTGGTCTCAAAATTATGGGTGGTATAGTTTCCACCTATATTGAGCTTGTGGCGTGTATTTGGATGATATTCCCAGTCAGCTTTGATACTTAGGTCGTACATGCTTGATTGGCTGTTTTGTTTCATCATACTCTTGTATTCTGCCACAGATTTTGAAATTTCGGTTTCTTCTTTGTCTGTATATTCTTGCAGGGTATGATTATGGGTGAATGTGCCTATAAGGTTGAAGTATTGCTTGGGGCTGATTTGCTTGTTCCATCCCAAGGCGATGTTTATGTTGCCCCATTTGAAGTCGTTGTCGGTTTCGGAAAAATCTTCGTCGTATTTCTCCTTGTCGCAAATGTTGTATTTATCCAGTCCGGAGTATAAACTTATATAGAGTTTGTCGTTATCTGACAGATGGTGGGTAACCTTGGCGTTGAGGTCATAGAACAAGTAGTTCATCGTGAACTTGTTGCGCTTATTGTGGTTGATGATGGCGAAGACAGGACGTGTCGCAAAGTCGAACCAAGACCTACGAATACCAAAGGCAAATGTTGTCTTGTCTTTAACAAGAGGACCTTCGATATTGATTTTTCCATCTAATACTCCTATGGACAGCGAGCCATGTGTCTTCTTCGGATTTCCGTCTATGGTTCTTACGTCTGTGATGGAAGATAGGCGGCCATTGAATCTGGCAGGAAATCCACCCTTATAGAAGTCTACGTTTTTTACCAAGTCTGTATTGAAGGAAGAAAATAAGCCCATGGAATGATTGATTTGGTATAACGGAGAGTCATCGAGCAAAAACAGATTCTCGTCTCCATTGCCGCCATGAACATATAGACCCGATGCAAGCTCTATGCCTGGGGCTGTGCCCGAAACTTGCTGCAACAGTTTGATGACATCCGGGGAACTCATAAATGAGAAACCCTTGTACAAATCGTCGTGTGTAAAGGTTCTTTTGCCCATTTGGGTATTGAGGAGAGGGGAGTTCAGGTCGGCACAGACTACCACTTCGTCTAGCGTGTTGTCTTCATGCATGTGGAATTGAAGCTTTTGATCGCTGATGAGGTTCAAATTCTTGTGCACTTTGCTCAATCCTAGAAAACTCACCTCAATATGGTGCTTTCCTTCTGGCAGGGTAAGCGAAAAGAATCCGTGCTCATTGGTCATTGTCGCCATTTGGGTGTTTTCATCGAAAATGGTGGCATTAATGAGTGGCTCTTCATTTTCATCTTTTACATAACCACTGATGGTGTGCTTGTTTTTTTGCTTTTTCTTTTTGCCAGTTGGTAAGTTTGTCTTTTCCTTTGGCGTATCTTTTTCCTTTGGGATTAGAAAGATGTTGTTGCCCTTCTGCTCCCATATCACGCTATTGGCAGGAGCTTTTAAGTTCAGTTTGCTGTCGAAGACAACATGTAGTTTCTGCGTCTTTTTCAGTTCTTTTATTCTTTGCCCGATAGATATGTCTTGACTATATACTGGAACATATACAGTCAAGACGATGAATAGAAATATGAGTCTTGCAAACATTGTTATTGTTACTTTTATTTTATCGTTAATGATTCTTGCTCTCTATATCGATTTGGATGCCGAGAATTCTTTCCACTATGTCCTTTGCATCCTCTGCATTTCGTATCTCAATATCTCCTGAAAGATATTTATCATTGGCTTCTGTAGAGAGAGTCTCATTGCAGTATTCAGACATCTCTCTCAATGCTTCTTTTACGGGAGTATGGTTGAAGTGGAATACTCCGGTAGCCCATGAAGTAGAGTTGGCTGATGCTTCGTAAGCCGATGGCTTTTCGCTATTCTTGGTTAGCTTTCCTCCCTTTCCCTTGGTCAGGATTAGACCGAGGCTAGGCTTGCTGTTGTAAAAGCAAACTTTTCCGTTCTCTACGTAAACTTCTGTTGCTTCTTGCTTGACATCAATTTGGAAAATCGTACCAAGGATTTTTACATTTCCCAGTTGGGTATGGATGATGCAGGGATGGAGCTTGTCATGATGTACTTGGAAATATGCTTTTCCTTGCAAGGTGAGTTGGCGATTTCCTTCTTTTAGCTCATTCTCGTTGTAAATGAGGGTAGAGTGTGGTGCCAAGATGATTTTGCTACCGTCCTTCAGTAGGCATGTCATAGGCAAGTTGGTGGAAGCAATAGTCGTTTCTTGGGCTTTGTTGCCTCTTATATATAATAAGGTAAGAGACAGAGCGATGAGCATGGCGAGTGTAGCGGCCATAGACATGATGCGCTTGTTGAGGAGCAAATGTTTGCCTGGTGCTTGGGTCAAGTGATGAAAATACTCAATGGCTTGCTTGGTATCCAACTTGCCTTCTTGATAATATTTCACCACAAAGTCTATATGTTCGTTTTCTATCTGTTTCATATCTTTTCTATTGAAATGTCTATCTCTAAGACTGTATTTTTAAGAATACCCTTATTGCATTTAGAAAAAACTAAGCAGGAAATGATAAAATCTTTGTGCGTATTTTCGCAAGCGTTTGTATGCTTTGGTTATTTGTGCCTCGACAGTCTTGACGGAGAGTTGTAATTCTGTTGCTATTTCAATGTAAGACATGCCATCTCTCTTGCTCATGAGGAAGATTTCACGGCATTTGGGAGGTAAGGAGTCGAGGGCTGTCCATACTTTGGCTTCAATACAGGCTTGCTCTTCTGCAAGCAATAAATCGTCTGACAGCAGATGCTCTATGGCTTTCGCTTCATTTTCTATGGACACATTTGTATTGTTGTTTATTGTTTGGTTGTAGTCGTAGCAAGCATTGCGTACAGTTATGTATAAATAACTTTTTGGATTTTTTATCTCCTCTTCTTTCCATTTTGCCCAAAGTTTTAGGTAGCAATCCATGACGATGTCTTCTGCACTTGCCACATTATTGATAAGGTGGAGTGCAAAAAGGCATAGCGGACGGTAATGTTGCCTAAATAGAAGTTCAATATCTTTGTTTTTTTCCATCATTATTTTTGTAGATATGATACTTAATCTTCTCTTGTAAGACTGTGATAGATAATTTTCCCCTTATTTGTTTTATGTTAATTTTTATAGAACAGAATGATTTAAACTGTCCAACAGTCGATGTGCAACTGCACATCACCTGTTGGACGGTTGTATATCAGTTGTTGTGTGGTTCTAAGACCTAATGTCTTGGCGCTGGCTGGCACTACGATGCTCTCGCCGCCTTGCAGGGTTATCTCGTTACCCTCGTTGTCGGTAATCTTGGCCTCACCCTTCAAGCCAATCAGAATCACGAAGCTGTCCAACTCTGAATAATCCAGTGTCATTGGCTCATCGAGATCATAAACGGCTGTGGTGAAGTAAGGGCACTGTACCATGCTAACACCCTGGTTCTTGGCAGGAGTGTAGTTCTTCTCAGTCATCGGACAATCGTTTCCGCTCTCTTTCAAAGTTTTCTAGGAAGTGAATTTCTACAGGAGAAAGATCATTCTTTGTTCGTTCTTTGAATTTGTCGTATTCAGTATCAGCCTTTTCCTTTGCCAACTTTGCAGATATCTTACCTGCATGGGTAAGTATGTCTTTTCGAGAGATACGGAGAAAGTCGTCTAGGATGTTAATCCAGTCCTTCATGTACATAGGGCGATGCTCTTCTGCCTGCATTTCTGCAAAGTCAAGATAGAGGCTCACGATGCGATTCAGTGATGTAATCTCGGCTTGTGTGAGATAATTCTTGGCAATCTCGGCTTCTGGCTTTGTAGGCATAGCACCTGACCAAGTGGTGAGTCCCATGAAATCTTTTTGGGCATCTGCACGTTCATAGATGATTTCCGCTGCGGTATGCCCATGTACAGAATAGTGCATTTTGTTTTGTACCGTCTTGAAGAACTTTTGGGTCATTTCCACACGAGGGTCATAGTCGATACTGAGCGCATAGATTTCCAGAACCTTGCGATAGAATACCTTTTCACTAGAACGGATGTCCCTAATTCTTGCTAGAAGTTCATCGAAATAGTTACCGCCGCCTGCACGTTTCAATAAGTCGTCGTTTAAGGCAAACCCCTTCACGATATACTCCTTTAGCACCTTGGTTGCCCAAATTCGGAATTGTACACCGCGATAAGAATGAACACGATAGCCTACGCTGATAATCATGTCGAGGTTGTAATAAGTAATCTGTCTCTCTACGTGGCGTTTTCCTTCATTTTGAACTGTTGCAAAATTTGCAATAGTTGAATCCGCTAACAACTCTCCCTCCTCCAACACATTCTTAATGTGTCTGGAAATGGTGGATTTGTTGCGTTGGAAAAGCTCTGCCATTTGGTCGAGTGACAACCAAACGGTATCGTCTTGCAACTTTACCTCTATCTTTGATTCTCCATCGGGAGTTTGATATAATAGAAATTGTCCTTTGTCCATGTTCGTATCTCCTTTATTCTTCAAAGTTGAGTTTTGGCAGAGATTCAATAGTTTAATAAAAAGGTTCGCAAGGCAATAAAACTTGCGAGCCTTTTTATTTCTTTTCATTTTTATACGTATGTCTCCAGGAACTTCAAGGTTCCTTCTACCTTCAATGTCTGGGTAGAGGCAGGAACTACGA
>ERZ1023617.733-NODE-733-length-9319-cov-13.352655_pt1 | contig 9319 bp, 9 predicted proteins | sample MGYA00380328_ERZ1023617 | MGnify/ENA primary metagenome ERZ1023617 (study PRJEB33179, sample SAMN07448977) | human gut metagenome | biome: Human-gut; feature: Human associated habitat; material: Faeces | host: Homo sapiens | place: India: Bhopal | collected...
CGACAGCTTCGCGATGTGTGTGTGTTTGAAATTAATGGGATGGAGGTGTTTATGTAAAATGTTTTACTTACATTTGCAGAAACTTTAAAAAACTACAATTATGAAGAGAATACTTTCCACGCTTTTCTGCTTGCTACTCATCGTAGCTGCTTTTGCGCAAAATACCAATAAACACTTGAAGTTTATGGGGATTCCTATTACTGGTACTCTATCACAGTTCCAAGCTAAATTGATAGCAAAGGGGTGTAAGGTAGATAAACAAGCTAGTGCCTATTCCCCTAATGGACAGCGTGTTCTGAATGGGATGTTTGCAGGAAAGAAAGCGAATATCATCATTTTTTATGATACGAAATCAAAATTAGTGTACAGGGCCAAGGCTATTTTGAATGGCATTTCAGAAGATATGGCAGAACAAGAGTACAATAGTTTTAAGAATTTATTGTATCAAAAATATGGAAATAAACACACTTATCTTCAAACCAAAGACTATAAGGAAAGCATTACATTCTTAGTGACCAAACCTGGAGTTGGTGATAATATCGATTTTGAAAGTTTGGAAAATATTTCAGATGTTGCCTACGGTACGATAGATGTTTTTATTTTAAAAGATACAGAAGATTGGATGCGTGAACCCTATAATTATAATCTTCATATTGATTATAATGATGTTTTAAGCAATATCAAACATAATGAGGGTGCATTAAACGATCTCTAACCTAACAATATATTCTCATGGCTGCACGTAGACTTTGGTCTCGAGAAGAATTCATTCTTACTCACAATCTTTATTTGAAGTTGACTTTTGGTCAAATGAACCAAAGTAATCCAAAAGTTAAGAATTTAGCAGAACTACTTGGTAGAACAAGTGGTTCTATTGCTATGCGTCTCGTAAACTTTGCTGCTTGTGATCCGATTTTGCAAGCTAGGGGTATATTAGGGCTTCAAGCTGGAAAATCACAGTGTCAGCCTTATTGGGATGAATATATGCAAGATCGAGAAAAGTTTGTTTTTGAAAGTGAGAAACTGCTGGCTTCCTATCAACAAACATCAGTCGAACTAAATCACCAAACTATATTGCAAGGGATTGAGACTCTTGTAGGTGAGGATAAGGTACGTGAAGTTAAAACACGTGTAAATCAAGATGTGTTCCGACAGATGGTACTTGCTAACTATAATGGATTATGTGCCGTTTCTGGTATAAATATAAGTGAGTTGCTTGTAGCAAGTCATATTATCCCCTGGGCAGAGAATAAGAAAGAGCGACTAAACCCTGAAAATGGGATATGCCTATCATCTTTATATGATCGTGCATTTGACCAAGGCTTTATTTCGTTTGATAATGAATATAAAATGATCATATCGCCCCAACTCGAGGCAAACGCTGATAAGATGTATTATCAGATGTTCTTCCACCCTTTTGAGCATGAGAAGATGAAGTTCTGCGATGTGAATTATCTTCCTAAAAAAGAGTTTTTGGAATGGCATCGTGATGTCATATTTCAAAAATAATTACTCATTATATTCTAGTAGTTTGTAAAGTCTAAAAGTTGATAATCAATGTAGATGCAATATACCGTCACATCATAGCAAATCTTAATGTTATTCTTGTAAAGTCCTCACTCAGAATTGTCAACTATTAGACTTTACAAACTACTAGTAACCTTAATACTATACACTATAACTCGTCGAGCAAGTTATCTGCTGATTGAAGAACTCGTTTGCCTGCAATAGCCTCCTTTACTTCTTGCAGTGCACCTTTCAAATCCACCATCAATTCACGAGGAGTTTTTATAGTATCTCCGTCTTCTTCTTCAGGAAAGATGCGGAAACAACCTGCACGTGATTTTAGTACAACGTACTCACCTGCTTTTGCCAATTTCAGATATTTAGTCTGATTAGTTCTAAAATCTCTTGTGCTAACTACAACCATAATTGTTTATTATTTGTTCAATGGCAAAGGTAGGGATAATTTTTTTATAGGCAACTATTTAAACTATATTTGGTAGCCTAAACACTACATAAATACTTCCATACCATTGATTTCAAATACGCACGCATCGCGAAGTGTGCGTATTTCGTTAGAATCAAGGAGTTTCATGTGGCGTATGCCTTTGTAGGAACTGTAGCGGAGGGAGGGCTTGAACATAAATAAAGGGAATGCAATGATAATCATTACATTCCCAGTCATCTTTTTTATCGTGCAGACATCGCGACCTACCGATGTGGGCACCTAAATAAACCTTGCTCATTAAGTGAGCAACGCTATTAAAGAACGTCTCCCAAGTATGCTGCCTAAAAGGCAAGCCTGAAAGACCTATTATCTTTTAGTTATAGAACCATCATTTTAACAAGTTCAAAGTTAAGCATTCATTTCTAATTATACAACAAATTGAGCATTTATTTCCACCCTTCTTCGTTTTCCCGATCTTCAGGGAACCCCATTGAAGATAAATCAAGTACTACCGCATATTGCTGCAACAAAACCTTAATTCTCTTTCTAAACATTGAACGTGGTGTTAGCGTCTGTAGGAAATAATTGACCATACACAATGTATCATACACTTTATTGCGCCTACACGTGTCAGGATTGCTTATCCACGTTAGAGTCCTTGAAAACTCCAATTTCTTTAGAACAATATTTATATCTCGATTCCATAAGCATGCATAGAAAGCACACAAGTTACGAATAAAATTAAGAGCATAAAGCCATGATTAGAACTCTTTGGGTGGCAAAGGAAATCGGCTTAACCGATAACCCATTTTTAACGAACCATTGTTAATAAGGTTGGTAGAATTGTTCCTTTATATCGCTTCATCCAACCAATATTGGCAGAAAGAATAAGTTTCATAATATTGGTGATAACAAATTGGCAACTCTTTTGAGACAGCATGGAGCAGAATTAGAGCGGAACAAAATGCCCGTCATAATTTATTTCAGGCGAATTTGCAGGTTAAATTTGAAATGTAATTCACCATTTTCATATTTTTCCAAAGAACCATATCCATGACGAGAAGCTGATGGTCGGTCAATGTAGGCATTATTGAACAAATATGATTCAAAGCGAATCCTGTCATAAAAGTGATAGCAAATGTCACCATCTTCTTTTAAAACGATGAAACCTCCGTTAGCGTCATAGTAACCTGTCCAAGGCTTTGTAGGAACCATTCCTATAGCAACATTTGTTAGAAAATTTTTCAGCTTATACTTGTAGAAGTCTTCAGCTCTATCTTCTCTGTAATTTAGTGGGTTGACTATTGAAAGTTGATGAACTATGGCTGAAATTCTTTTTTCACCTGTATTTGCTGAGGTAATTAGCATCGATGCGATAATCTTTGTCATATCCCCATCAAGCATTGTTAGATTTGATTCGAAAGTATCATTTGAAACTTTTTGAAATTCTAATGTCGCACCCTTTGATAAGATTATAGCATATCGATCATTGATCTTTTCCTTAGTATCAATAGAATTGATCGTTTCTATCTCATCATCAGAAAAGTTGTGTCCAACGACCTTATAATCAAAGATTGTTGCACCACTAGCATTAAGTAAAGGTGAGTGACGATTTATAGAGATGGAACTTTGTACTGTATAATTTGTATTAAGAGGCATATTTATTGGATTTGAATTAGAACTGAAATTGACATAATTAGCCACTTCCTACTGGAGAGTACAAAGTTACAAGTTTTTATTGAAAATAAGACAACTTCTATTATATTGACTCCCACTAGTAGTTTGTAAAATCTAAAAGTTGACAATTTTGAGTAAAGACTTTACAAGAATAACATTAAGATTTGCTATGATGTGATGGTATATTGCATCTACATTGATTGTCTACTTTTAGACCTTACAAGCTACTAGAACGCAGTATTTTCGAGGGTATGACTATCTGTCGGATGGGCATAAGTTGTTGTATACTAGGGATGTGAATCGATACTTTGTGATGTACTGCTACAAATCGATTTTTGTAACGAATGGGATAAAGGGGGATAACTCTAAATGGTATCGTTACTATAATCGCTTACTACCGATCAATGCTTTTGGAGGTGTATTCTCGGATGAAGATGCAAAAGATCTGGAACTAAAGGTAGTGCCTGCTTGGATTGAATCTAAAGGGGATGAACATGGGAATATGCTTTTTCTGAACTGTGGTGAAATGGGTAGCAAGGATAGTTGGACGGTTTCTTCGGATGGAAGTTCTTCTGCGGATGGGAGCAGTAATAGTTTTTCGGGAGTAGAAGTGCAGACTGTTAGGTATCTACGTCCCTTGCGACCAAGATACACCATAACTTCCAAATAAGCCATTCCGCGTTTAGCGTAAAGTTTTCTTCTGTCAAAAACGACATTAACTAATTCCTTTTTCATAGGAGAATGAGTTTTGCGCGACTAAAGCAAGGATTGTGATAGATATCGTTTTAATTGTTCGATATTACGGAATGTGTTACTTTCTCGTTTCTTTTGAGATTTGCGCGTAACACAAAGGAGTAATGTGTAACACATTCAAGGAGCGTGTAACACAAGGTGTAACACATTTGCGTCCTTTTATGTCCTTTTATGTCCCGTTTTATCCAATTTGTATGACTCTCGTCGCAAGTTGAACTTAGCGTTTAACCTCTGAATAACTCATACAAATTGTAGTAGAGAAACGTGATTCTCAGTGATAATCAACAACAAAAAAGAGGTCTCTAAGTGAATTAGAAACCTCTCAATTAAAAATCTTTCTTGCTTCCGTAGGAAGTGCAAGTGATTCCGCAGGGATTCGAACCCTGGACCCACGCCTTAGAAGGGCGTTGCTCTAATCCAACTGAGCTACGGAACCATTTTCCAAGTGCAAAAGTAGTATTTTATTTTTATATAGCCAAAGGTTTTTACACTTTTCTTTATAGTGAATCGTAGGTTGAGTTTACTCTGATTGGTTTCTTACAAACCGCTATCTTTTTAAAAGGAGAAGTTCTTTGATGATTTTTAAACGGATACGTAGTTTTGTAAAAAGAGAGTTTTTACTTTTCTCACCACTCGAAGAAGCATTGTTACCCGTACGACGGAAATAGCTGTATGGCTGATGAATAAAAGCCATTTTGTAGTAGAAAGAAGCTACATTGCCAAACCACATGTCGTGCATAGGAAGATTTTTGGGGAAAGGAAGACAACGCTCTAATAAAGGACGCGTAAATGCCATGCAACCACCAATGTATCCATTTTTTATCAAAAGATTATAAGACCTTCCCTCATGCGTATTGTTCAATGAAAAGAAAGACTGATGCGTCGTGTTTAAATTTTCGTCAGTAACAATACAATCCGTCATTACACAAGCATATCCTTCATTCAATTTTTTGATAACCGCCTCAATCTTTCCTGGCATCCATTTGTCATCTTGGTCAGAAAGAAAAATGTAATCGCCTTTAGCATACTTAAGAGCATTCTCAAAATTGGGAATGGGCGATCCCAAACAAGGACCTTTTACAATACGAATTCTGGGGTCCTGAAGTTTTTCAAGGACCTCTACCGTGCCATCTGAAGAACCATCATCAGAAATCACGATTTCGTCAGTTATATTTATTTGAGGCAAGATGCTATTGATTTGTGTAAGAATCACATCTGCTCCATTATATGTTGCTATGCAAACTGAAATCATTGTTATTATTTTAAGAGATATCTTGTTACGAATTTTGTGAAAAAGAAGAAGCTATGAGTACGAAGCATCAGCGACAATGTATGCTTAAACACCTCACAATGATGCTTCAACTGCATGCGTGAAGAGTCTGCCTTATATCCAACAGCACTCTTCAAGTACAAAAGGTAACGATTCTTTACGCTTGACACATTCGTACAATCATTAGAAAAATCCTGTAATGCGGTGGTATGAATTATGCGAAAATTAGCAGCCACTCGTCTTAAACGCAACTGAAATTGAAAGTCAGCAAAATCCAATACAACCTCGTCTGCATATCCACCAGCTTCCCAAAAGAGATCAGTAGGCACACAACAACCACTGTTAACTGCTGCATACTTAAAGAGAGAATATTCCCCTGGCTGCACATTGTGCGCAGCACGTGTAAACCAACCATCAATACACACAGGTGAGAATTCGTCGCCCCTATTCGTTTTCATCAAAGGAGCTACCATTCCCTTATAATCTGCGTTTTCAAGATATGCGGTCCAAGCATCAGGAGCAAAGACCGTGTCTTGATCCAACAACAGAATGCGCTTAAAACCTTGCTCTTTGGCTATGCGTGCTCCCGTATTATATGCCTTCGCCAAACCACCATTGTTCGTATCACTGATATACGTAGCCCCTTCAGGCAAACTCGACTCATCAGTATACCCTCTTTGTGGAGAATTGTCATAGACCAAATAATGCGTTAGGTTATTAGGAGCTATCAAGGTCTTATATGACTCAGCTTCGTAAAGACTGATTTTGTATAGCACAATAACCACATATATAGAATGTGTATGTTGGAGCATAATTCTTTTTTGTTTTTATTTAAGCCAAATGCCTTGAGCTTTTCCTTTTATAATCTTGTAATACTGAATAGTGTTCACCACCAAACCTGGTACATTAACAGCACACATCACTGCAAGCAAATAACGAATATCGTTGCTATTCTTACAGAATAACATTGCCAAAGGAATATAGCAAACAGCTGCCGAAACCGTCATAATCAACTGCAAACGTAATGTGCCAAAGCCATTCAGTATGTATGAATAGCGCATGCTCAAAGTTAGCAGCATTACATATATGGCAACCATTACATTCAAGTCTGACGAAACCAAATTGCCATCCCCTATCCATATATTATAAACAGGTTTAGAAACAACAATCATCAGCACAGCAATAGCCATAATGCCCATAATGATACGGTCGAGTGTTTTGCCCGCATTTTTTATCCACGCAAAGTCTTGCTTATTGTAAGCGTCTGTAGTAGCCGACCAATAAGGCACACAAATAATAAAGAAAAGTAATTGCACCACACTAAAATAGCGGTAAGCAATTTGATAAGGCGTAACCATTTCAGGGCTATAATAGCGCGAAATCAAAATGTTGGTTGTCATAAAGAGCACAACAGCCGACACCTGAAGCACAAAAAACTTCATCCCCATATTGAAAAGCTCAACAATACTTTTCTTATCAACCAGTTTGATTGAAGGACGTAAGTGCGAATAACGCTTTCCAAAAGTAATGGGATAACTAATCACATAGACCAACAATGGAGCCAGCGTGTTGACAATCGAAATGTAGAAGAGAGAATGACTCCCACTGATATACACCACAAAGGTGCCAATCAACGCCAAAGTCTGTCCCAAAGTACCCAAAAGATTATTAACCGCAGGCATTTGCATACCCATATAAAAGTTCCCGATAAACTTAAATATAAAGGTACTACAAACAAATATGGCAGAGACCGATAAAATTTGGTCCAGATTGTTTACGATTTGATTGTTAACATTGAAAAACGTATATGTATCAGCATTCCATATCCAAATGTTAACCAACAAAGCCACAGGAACGATAAACAAGATGAGCATGAATAATGTGGATGAAACCGCACGTCGTGCTCCCTGAATATCATTTTTAGCAATGTATTCTGCCAACTTATTGCGCAGACCATTTCCTAAGCCAATATCCAAATTATCAATCCAAACGAGCATTGAACTAATAGTCAGCCAAATACCATTTTCATAAACCCCCAAGCAATGCAAAGTTAACGGAACCATTAACAGTTGCACCACAATAAGCCATCCTTTAACAAAAAAAGATGCCAAGATATTTTTCTTTATCAATCCCGTTCTACCACTACTACTCTGTAGCATGCGAGACAATATTTTTATATTCATATCTAATTCCTTATTGAACCAATGCGCATCGCATCGTTCGACTTAAAAAATCTGCTCATATAACAGAAAATCATCATCATCACGCACATACCTGATGAGTTAATAAGCATAGGGTTGGTACCTGCCACAAACAAAAAGACAACGTACGAGAAAATAATGCCTGTCGATTCCTTGCTCTTTAAGAACAGTTTGAAACGCTTCACTGGATAAAGCAACAAATAGAAGATGCCCACACTGAACACACCACACATACGCAAAATTTCAAGATAGCTCCACTCTGTTTGTGGCACCATTGCACGAAATCCCATCGAGAAGAAATAAGACCCCGCACCCTCTCCTAATATAAAATACTCAGGATTATAATGGAATAATTTACCATAAGAATAAAGATGCGCATACTTGATGACATTAGAAGTTTCACCTTTTTCAGCAGCAAGTTTGTAAATTAAAACTAATAATGCCATAGCAATAAAAGCAACGATAGGATACATCATTAGTTTTACATACTTAGAATCCTTATAACGCAAATAAAACGCTAATGAAAGGATAACGAACGGAAGAATCATTGTAGAGCGTGAGCCACTGACAATGAACAATGTTGTTATTAAACAAACCTCAAGCAAATTTATAAATCGGTGTTTCTTAACAGCAAGGAAAGCATATGCCGAAGCAAACAGAGGCAGCGTGGTGCTGATGGTAGAATTAAAACTAATGCCAAGCAGCTTTATCCCCAAAAAGTAACGTGTGGATAAATTATAACAATTTTCATGTTCCGTTTGAAACGTCCAAACAGCAGCTTGAATCATTTCGTCTGATGCAGCAGCAATAAATAGAATAACAGCTAAGAGCGAAAAAATAAAAGCACTACATTTTGCCAAACGCATCACATTGTAATAGCGAACCCACAAAAGCAAAATGAGCATTGAGAAGCCTTTAAACGTAGCTATTGTGAATTCGTAATCAAGTGGCACACCCATTATTTGCGATGTCAAAAAACTACATACCAGCGCCACGTATGGCATAATGATGCAAGGGAGAAATGTAAAATCGGGTTTTAGAAAAACAAGATTGTAACCAAGCAGAAGAATAAAGGCAGGATTCTTTAAGTGTAAGATGCTGTTAGAAGGATCGACCATGGCAGCAAGCAAGAGTGTGAAGAACAGAAAATTTCCGCCCCACATCACAAACTTATTTACATTCGTATGGTCAAATAACATTCTTCTTAAATATTTAAATGAGCTAAGAGGAGTACCAATGATTATTCCTCTGCCACAACAGGTTCAACAACTTTGTTTTCAATATTGAAGTGGTCTAAACTTTTCTGACGAAGATTAGATTCAAACTTTTATCTCTTCTAAATTCAATCTTAACCTTTCTTTTTGACCGTTTTTTTGACCTTTCATCGGTCGTGTAGCTCGCTACACTCCCTCTTCAATACTCAAAATCGTTTCAAAAAAAGGCAAATCATGAATTTCGTAAAAGCTT